>Ga0206958_1022_pt1 | contig 47495 bp, 46 predicted proteins | sample Alteio_BWOrgHeat_33_FD_152968 | JGI IMG/M metagenome (GOLD analysis project Ga0206958, IMG submission 152968) | Enriched cells from forest soil in Barre Woods Harvard Forest LTER site, Petersham, Massachusetts, United States -... | ecosystem: Environmental > Terrestrial > Soil > Temperate forest >... | reverse complement strand
TTCGGGATCGACATTCGCCAGGCGCGTCGCATCTACAACGCAGCAGCCGGGAATCGCTGGCTCCGCGCGTATGGCGTCAGCGTGCACATCGGCTCACAGATCCGCTCCGCCGCACCGTTTGGAGCGGCAATGGAGAGGGTCGCCCGGCTCGTGCGTGAACTCGACTACGACGGTATTCGCATCCGCGCCATCGACGCAGGCGGCGGCCTCGGGATCGACTATCACGCGGGATTGGCTGACAAGGATGGCTTCGACGCCGAAGCCAAAGTAAGCGAATACGCAGCTGCATTGGCGACAGCACTCACCGGTTCGCTCGCGGGCCTCGACGTGCAGTTGCTGCTCGAGCCGGGCCGCTTCATCGTGGCACAGGCCGGGGCCCTGGTGGCGCGTGTGCTGTATGTCAAGCGAAACGGCAAGAAGACATTCGTTGTGACTGACGCGGCAATGAACGATCTGATCCGTCCCGCGCTCTATCAGGCTTTTCACGAAATTGTGCCGGTGACGCCGCGCAAGGGCCGTTCTGGCGCAGTGGATATCGTAGGCCCGGTCTGCGAGACGGGCGATTTCTTCGCGCGTGACCGCAAGATCAAGCCGGTCGAGCCCGGCGATCTGGTCGCGGTGCTCGACGCGGGAGCCTACGGCATGGTGCAAAGCTCCAATTACAACACCCGTCCACGCCCCGCCGAAGTTCTCATTCTGGGCAATGAAGCAAGGCTCATCCGCCGCCGCGAAACGATGGCCGACCTCCTTGGACCGGAACTGTAGCGTTACAAATCGTTACTAGCTCCTGAAATCCTTCATCCTGTATGGTTCTGTGCGGAGGATTTATTGATGTTTAGAGGCAAATTGCGGCCTGATAGGTCTCGATGCAAGGATCGTATTTATGACAAACTTCGTAGGCTAAAGTTACTTGGGGCTATTGCGAGAGAGGTGCATTGCTTGACTGATCTGCGAGATTTCGAAGAGTTATCTCGATGGCGGCAAATTTCACTGCTTGAAAGCTGACGCGTTGACGATTTTCCTTGTATGTAAGTTCCAACCGGGTTGGAGATATCCACCTTATTCCCACAACCGCATCATCGGGCGCATCTGTCTCATTGTCTAGGCTCAATACTTCCATCGCCTTTTGAGAACCGGTAGCCCAGTTCAAATAGACGAAAGTTTCAGGAGTTCCGCTAATGCCAAATCCGCCATTTGCATACGCCTGAGCGGTTGCAACCATCTTGCCATCCGGGGACCGAGATTCTGTAGACCAAATAGTCTGAGAACCTCTACACCCTAACACCGCACTGCAAATGCCGCAGATAAGAAACATAACCGCTACTTTAACGCCGCGCAACTTGCTTTTCCTGACTGTATTGCCTCTCCTCAATCTATGTTTCATTCCGAATTCCTCCCTATGAATGACAGGTGCTTGCCCATGTCTGATCCATGAAGCCAGCTGTGATGTTCACCACGTTTGCGACTGGAAGCGAAGGATTATTATTATCCATCGGACCGTCGCTAGGTCCATAGTGCGCTCCGCTCGCACCTGCAAATAGGTTCGCCCCAGCTAACCCACATTCGTCCTTTCATGCGACAGATCCATTTGTACTTTTCTTTTACACGCAAAAGGAAACCGGCCCTGCTTTGACGTTAATACATGGCAGAGAGCGGATTCAGTTTTAGGAAAACCGCAATCGTCCTTAGCCCGGCAGATCGTCAGCCAGAAGGCAAGGAAAGCTTGACTCGTCACAACTTGACTCGAAAGATCGGGAACAGTCGAATGACTCGCCAAAATACTCTGCTTTTGCTCATCAACCAGGCGCTGGCCAATGGCTATGACTTCCGCAGCTGGTTCGAGAGCAGCATTTCCCCTTTGTGGCCCGGCACCGACGAAGCAGTCCAGCTTCTTACGGCCGAAAGCCGCTATTATGCCTTGGTTTTCTCGCATGAATTCGCCCGCGCGTTCTGGAAGAAAGGCGCGCAGATGAACTTCATCGTGCCGTCAGCAACCTACTCCCGCATGAATGGAAAAGGCGAGGTTGTCACCATCAACCGAAAGCCATTCACGCGCCGAACCATCAAGGCCGATGTCTGGAAATACCACCTCCGCCAGATGGCCTTGAGCGAAGATCCGATGCGCTATCTGAAGCGGTTCCTGCCTACGCTGGAAGAGTTTCAAGGACTGCGTAACGACCCGCACACCTTCCCCGCAGCCGGCTAATCTGTGGAAAACTCCGCGAATATCTGGCTAGGTGCCATTTTGGGAAAAATGGCGCCTGCCGGTACTCGGCCCGCTCCTGTTGCAGGATTCGACAACAAGTAAAGCCGCTCTGATAAAAGGACTTAATTAAAATCTGTCGATTATTTACTAATTAGGTAATACCCAAAGCGTTACTATTTTTCCGCCGCCATTAGCGATTGCATGCCCTGTAAACCTATGCAAAATTGGCCATAAATGGCTTCAATTCTTTGACTTGAGCTCGCGTGGACGGTATTCTGTACTAGGTAAACTATGCGAAACGGAACAGCATGTAAACGGGTTCACCGTCGCACTCTCACTGTAGCTGCTCTTGCGTTGGCGGTAACGGTGGTGGGGGCAGGCGCACAGGCTACTGCTGATGCACCATCGCACGAGGAACAGGCTCACAAAACTGCCAAGTGGTATCAGATCGGGAAAGCTTCCTGGTATGGTCGCCGGTTCCAGGGCCATCGCACAGCAAGCGGCGAAGCGTTTGATCTCAACATGCTCACCTGCGCTCATCGCACACTGCCTATCGGCACGCTGCTGCGAGTCACGAACCTGAGCAATAGCCGCTCGATCATGGTGCGGGTTAACGACCGTGGTCCGATTCCCGGCAACCTGATCGTTGATCTCTCCTACGCGGCGGCGCGATCGCTTGGCTTCGCCGGCAAGGGAAATGCGCGGGTGCGCCTGGACAAGGTGCAAGGGTCGGAAGCGGCCCAATTGAATTGGCCAAATCTTGGCCGACCCGGCGACGCACTCTTTTCGCGTTAAACTTCACTTATGATCAGGACCGATGCTCAAGCACTTGAGCAGGCGCGCGATCGTCTGATTGTCGCCTTGGATGTGCCGACAGAGAAAGCAGCCCTGGCGCTCGTCTCGCAGCTAGAGGGCCAGTGCACGTGGTTCAAGGTCGGACTTGAGTTGTTTATCGCTGCCGGCCCGTCCATCGTGGAAAAGCTCGTCAGCCTGGGCTATTCGGTCTTTCTCGATCTCAAGCTCCACGACATTCCCAACACGGTAGCAGGCGCAGTCCGTACAGCGGGCTCGCTCGGCGCGCGCATGCTCACCATACACGCCGGCGGGGGGCCAGCGATGTTGCTGGCGGCGCAGGATGCGGCAGCCACGTTGGCCGATCCGCCGCAGATTCTGGCAGTAACGGTATTGACCAGCATGGATCAACAACAGCTTGCATCTGTCGGGGTGTCCCACTCTGCCCCGGACCAGGTGGCGCTGCTGGCCAGACTGGGACTCGCAGTGGGGATTCACGGCTTTGTCTGCTCTCCGCAGGAGGTAGCTCGTCTTCGTGGAATGACAGGCGAGGCAGGCGTATTAGTTACACCCGGAATACGCCCCGCAGGCGCGGCGCAAGGCGACCAGCAGCGCATTGCTACGCCTGCTGAAGCATTGCGTCTTGGCGCAAGTTATCTTGTCGTGGGACGGCCTGTCACCGGTGCAGAAAACCCGGCTCAAACGGCCGCTGCTATCGTGCATGAGATGTCGACTGCGTTGCTGCACGAAGCTCGTACATAGAAGGCAAAAACATAACTCGCCGGATAGGCGAGTTACATTGCCCCTTTGCCCCAGAGCACGGCGGGAACGGTTCCAATCAATATCTTCAAATCGAGCAGCAGGGACCACTTATCGATATATTCGAGGTCCTGGCGGATCCAGCTGGCGAAGTCGGTGTTATTGCGTCCGCTCATCTGCCAGATACAAGTTATGCCGGGAATCACGCTGAATCGACGCAGTTGCGCGGAGTCCTCAATCTTCAGCACATCACGCACAGCCAACGGACGAGGACCTACGAGAGACATATCTCCCATAAGCACATTCCAGAGCTGAGGTAACTCATCGATCGATGTTCTCCGAAGGAATGCGCCTACGCGCGTAATTCTCGGGTCCTGCTTGATTTTGAAAACTGGTCCGCCTAACTCATTCTGCCCTTCAAGCTGGGCCTGAAGAATCTCGGCGTTAACCACCATCGTCCTCATCTTGAAGATACGGAATCGCCGGCGATGCAGACCGTAGCGATCCTGGGAGAAAAAGATCGGGCCCGAGCTGGTCAGTTTGATCGCGATGCCCGCGGCAATGATGACTGGCAGGGCCAGCAGCAGCAACAAGCCGGCGCCCGCAACGTCGATGATTCGCTTTGCGTAGCGTGTTGAATCTTCGCGGACCATGCGCAAAATTGAGTCATTCGTGCCGGCCTTGCGATCGAGCCGCGCGATCTTTGTCTGGAAGAGATGAGAAGAATGCCGCACCTCCACGCCAAACTGTTCACACACTGCAATCACCTGCTGAATCGGCTCATACATCGATTTCACCGGCAGCGAACAGTAGACGACCGAGATGGGATTCTCTTTGAGCAGGGTGTCGAGTAAATCAAGGCCGCCGAGATAGCGGTCGCGCATCGGTCCTGTGCCCACAAAGGCATCGTCCAGCACGCCGACAACGTTATAGACGGGCGAGTCAACCATCTCCGCAAAAGCGGCCTGACCTCCGCGGCCTGAGCCGATGATCAGTACTTCGCGTTTGGGAATGACTGTGTCGATCGAGATCCAGCCTATGAAGCAGGCGACCGCGAGCATGATGAGGCTAAGCACGGCAGTCGCCAGGAAAAATCCGGCATCTACGCCCAGTGCCTGCGTCGAATCCATCTTGACCAGAAGGCCAGGATAGACTGCGAGGGCGCACAGGAAAGCCGCCATAAACGTGGAGGACATCTCGCGATGAAGGAGTTCGTCGCTTGAGGAGTAGCTGCGGCCAGTGGTGACGCGCGAAACAAGAGTTACTGCACCGAGCATGCCTATCTCAAGCACGCTCACGCGCGGGATATACCACCACGATGGGCCTTGAAACATCAATCCTGGATGCTTAAGAAACCAATACGCGGTCAGGACCAGAGCGGGAGAAAGATCCCGCGCAACCCTGTAGATGCTGGTATGAAGGGTGCCTATCTCCTGTAAGTGCAGTTCCAGCTTGGTCCAGTCCAACTTATTCTTCTCGAGGTTGGCCTCAGTCGTTCTGGGGGTCGCACCGACTGTCCAGTTACCCATTGCCTTACACGCCTCCCGGGCGAGCCCGTGTTGCCGCAACAACAATACTTCGTTTTTACGCTTGTGTAACACCGCGTGATTAGCTTCAGGCGGCGCTACGTGGACAAGAAAGTGCGCACCGCTAAACACAACTCTCTCATCCTCAAAGGATAAAGAAATGTATCAACCTATACATCCCCCGAAAGCCGTAGCGGTCTGCAACCTTGTTCCCTGCAAAGTAAGCAACCTATTTGGATATATGCACTGCATCCACAGAGAAATCCACAAGTTGAATTTTTTATCGCCGCAGATAGCCATACGGTAACTAATTAACCGACTTGCTTTTAATAGGTTCCTGTTCAATTCGAGGCAGGATTTTCAGACGCATCTTCGCGAAGCTCCATCTAACGCAATGGAGGTAGTTATGTCACAGACAGCTGTAGGACTTTTCGAAGATGCGAGTGTTGCCGAAGCGGCAGTGGGTTCACTCCGCGCGCATGGTTTCCCTTCCAGCGGCGTACGCATCGTCTCCGCACAAAACGGCGCGTCAATGAATGGCTCGGGTGATGAGTTCTCCAGTGGACTATCCAAGGATCTGCGCACGATGGGCGTTACAGACATTGAATCCGGCGCGTATCTGTCCGCGATGCGTAATGGCCGCGTACTGGTCTATGCAACTGGAAGCGCGAAGCAGGTAGCAGAAGCAGCCACCATCATGAACGAATATTCGGCGATCGAAATCGATGAGTTCATAAACACGAATGGCGCCTCAAACGGGAATGGCAGTAACGGCGTCATTAAAAACGGCGTCATTAAAACCACCGACATGGGCAAGATCAATCCCGAGTCTCGACTGCCGGAGTCGCAAGTAACCATCGGCGCGCATGAAACTTCGTACACCACTCACAGCAGCCGGTCGAAGAAGGAGGGGGCGCGCGTATTTTCGTGGTAGAGACCCGTTACATAAGCCGTAACGCGTCTACATCCACTACGAGGTTGCGTCTGGGAATGCCGGCCTCATCAGCAAAGGAAATAGCGCCGCGCAAGGCAGCATTCAACGCCTTGCGCGAGCTCCCTTTAAGTATCAGGTGAAAACGATAGACCTGCTTGATGCGCGCGATGGGAGCCGTGCATGGCCCAAGAATGCGGACTCCAGCAGGAGCAGATTTTTCAAACCACTTACCCAGAGTCGCCGCCCAGCCAGCGGCTTCTTCCATCTTTGGGGATTGGATCAAAAGGTTCGCCAACACACCAAATGGCGGATAGTGCATCCAGCGACGGTATTTGAGCTCGCGCTCCACGAAGCCTGCGTAGTCATGCGCAGAAGCAGCAATGATGGCGTAGTGATCGGGATGATAGGTCTGCACGACAACGCGGCCTGGTAGCGTGCCTCGACCGGGCCGTCCTGAGACTTGCGTCATCAATTGGAAAACACGTTCGGCAGCACGAAAATCGGGCATTGAAAGAGCGTGATCGCAGCCCACTACCCCCACCAGCGTTACGCCGTGGACGTCATGCCCTTTGGCAATCATCTGCGTGCCGACGAGCAGATTGATTTCGCCTGAATGGAAGCGAGCAAGCAGCCGTTCCAGATCGTACCGGCCGCGCACGGTGTCGCGGTCCATCCGGCCGATGCGTGCTCCGGGAAAGATAGCCTGCAATCGCTCCTCGCCTTGCTGCGAGCCGGCGCCGAGATAGTACAGGTGTTCGCTGTCGCACTTGGGACATCGCTTTGGCACAGTGCGCCGGAAGCCGCAGTAGTGGCACTCGAGACGCTGTCCCGCAGAGGCGAGTGCTTCTTCCGAATCTCGCGGCTTGTGATGCGTGAGCGAGATGGCGCAGTTCTGGCACTCCAGCTTTTCGCCGCAGGCACGGCACATGGCCACGAAGGAGTAACCGCGCCGATTGAGCAGGATCATCGCCTGCTCGCCGCGGTCGAGCGCGGCTTGTGTTTCGGTGATCAGGAGCCGCGAAAAGAGCTGGTCCTGACCGGTCTGCTGGAACTCGACGCGCATGTCGACGAGTTCCACTGCAGGCAGGGGGCGGTTGCTGACGCGCTGGGGCATGGCTATGCGCTTGTATTTGCCTGCTTCGGAATTTTGCCAACTCTCAAGAGAAGGTGTCGCCGAGCCAAGCACCACTGGAACGTCGGCCAGCTTGGCCCGCATCACGGCGACATCGCGGGCGTTGTAGCGAGGCGTTTCTTCCTGCTTATAGCTCTGGTCGTGCTCTTCATCGACCAGGATCAGCCCGAGATTAGGCACCGGCGCAAAGATTGCCGAACGCGTGCCGACGACAATCGGCGCTTCACCTCGCCGGATTCGATGCCATTGTTCCGATCGCTCCGCAGGAGTCAGCGCAGAGTGAAGCAGCGCCACCTGGTTGCCAAAGGTTGCATCGAGTTGCGCCGCAGCTGCAGGCGTCAGCCCAATTTCAGGCACCAGCAGAATCGCGCCCAGGCCGCGGTCGAGCACGCGCCGCAAAGCCGCGAGATATACAGCCGTCTTGCCCGAGCCTGTCACGCCGTGCAGCAGGAAAGGCTGAAAGCCCTGTGCCGTCGAGATGGAAGCCAAAGCGTCCATTTGCAGCTCATTCAACGTGTGCGCCGGATTGACATGGCCGAGGCCGCTGAAGGAGTAGCTCAATGGCCGCTCGTCGATTCGCACCACTCCATGGCGCACTAACGTTTGCAACGCGCCGGGGGAGCAGCCTTTCTCAGTGAGAGCGGCGACGGGGAGGGCCCCATCACATGCCGCGAGCTCGGCCAGGATGGCCTGCTGTTTGTCAGTCAGCTTAGGCAGACGCATCTCAGGCACGAGCACGGCGATGCGCTCCATGCGGCGTGCGTCTCGCTCCGTCATGGAGTTCTCACGCATGATCCATTTCTTGCGGACCATTGCAGCCAGCAGAGACAGGCTTGCGCCGGTCGCCGTGCGGAGCGAGCTTAGCTTTGCTGGCTCGCCATCGGCCAACCGGTCCAGCACTTTGCGCTCCGTCTCCCGCTCTTCCGGCGACAGCTTGCTTCTGTTGCGCTTTTCAGTGCCGTCGCCGTCATAAGAGCCTGCTAAAGCGTCTCGCCCGGCGTCGGCGATGCGGTAGTAGACCGTGCGCCGGACCTCAGCCGTCAGGGGCAGCATGCCCCGCAGCACCTCGCCCAAAGGAGCGAGATAGTACTGCCCCATCCATTCAGCGAGCTCCAGCAATTGATCGGAAAGCAGCGGCTCCTCGTCCAGCACTGCCTCTAAAGGCTTTGCTTCAAAGTCCACCGGAGCCCTGTCATGTAGTTCAGTCACTACGCCGACCAGCTTTTCATTGCGGAAAGGAACGATCACGCGGGTTCCACGCTGCGGCCCTGTACCCGCATCAGCCAGGCCCTGGCCGGTCAGATAGGTAAAGGTCCGGTCGAGTGGGACGGGCAAGGCAACTTCACAGTAGCTGGGCATGGCGGCCAATCTTCAGTGTAGGGGAATCGTATGGCCTGCGAGCCATGCCGGGCGCATTGCGGTAATGAGTTCTGGCAGATACACACGCTGTGCGTCCACGCATATACAATCGACTGCTGATGAAAAAGCGTGTCTCCACTCCTACCCTTCCTGTTCAAACCGCACACATCACACTCACCGTCGACATTGGAGGCACCGGCCTCAAGATGATGGAGTTGGATGACTCGGGCAAACCCGTCACCGAGCGCCTCCGCGCGCTGACCCCTGAGAACCCGACGCCGGACCGGCTCATCGCCGTGTTGGAGCAGATGCGCGAGCAGATGCCTCCCTTTGACCGCGTTTCAGTTGGCTTTCCCGGCGTTGTTAAGAACGGCGTGACGCTGGCAGCGCACAACCTGAGCCCAAAGTGGGTCGACTTCCCGCTGCAGGAGACGCTGCAAAAGCTTTGGAAGAAGCCCGTGCGCGTGGCGAACGATGCCTCCGTGCAGGGCTATGGCGCGATCTACGGCAAAGGCGTGGAGCTCTGCCTGACTCTGGGAACAGGCCTCGGCTCGTCGCTCTTTACCGGCGGCCACCTTTGCCCCGGTCTTGAGCTGGCGCATCATCCCTGGCGCAAGGGCAAGACTTACGAGGACTTCCTGGGCTTGCGGGGATTCAAGAAGTACGGCAAGAAGAAGTGGAACGACCTCGTCCAGAATGCGATTGAGCAGACTTCCCAGCTCTTCAACTGGGACTATCTGCACATTGGCGGAGGTAACGCCAAGCACATCAAGTTTGCATTGGCCAAGAATGTGCGCATCGTGCCGAACGAAGAAGGGCTGCTGGGCGGTGTGGCGCTTTGGCGCAGCGAGCGTCAGCCGTAACTCGCCAACCGTAACTACTGAATCGGCTCGCCGAAACGCAGTGTGTTTCCGTCGGAGTCGGTGGCGTAGAACTCGCGCATGCCCCATGTCTGATTGACCGGACCGTGATGGACAGGAGAGTCATCGCGCCCGCTCGTATCCAGGCCGCGCTCCACGCACTGCTGAAAGAACCAATCGACATCGTTGACGCGAACATTGATGGCACAGCCGAATGCGCCGTCGCCCCCGTGCTGTGAAAGCTGAATTTCCGCGCCATCCTGCACAAGATCGATGACCCAGTCCGCGTCGCTGGCATCGGGGTACTTCTTTTTGAAGCCCAGGATGCCGATGTAGAAGACCAGCGACTCTTGCACGTTGGCACAGTGAATGACGGGAATAACGCGCATGGTTGCTTCCTTGCTCTTTCCACCTGAAGACCTGGACCGGGCTCTCAGCGCTTTGTTGGCAGCTCCAGCCCCAGTTCCCGCATGGCGATCTGCAGGTCGGCCCAGGCATGCTTTTTCTGGTTGGGATCGCGCAGCAGGAAGGCCGGATGATAGGTCACGATCAGCTTTGCGCCGTTGCGGAACGGATGCGTGAGGCCGCGCCAGGCGGAGAGCGGACGCTTTTCGCCGGTGAGATAGGTCACAGCAGTCTGCCCCAGCGCGATGATGATTTTGGGCCGCACCACATCGATCTGGCGAAATAGAAAGGGCGAGCAGGTGTGCGCCTCGTCCGGCTCGGGCGTGCGGTTCTGCGGCGGGCGGCATTTGACCACGTTGGCAATGTAGACCTGCTCCCGCTTGAGGCCCATCGCCCCGATCATGTTGTTGAGCAATTGGCCGCCGCGGCCCACGAAAGGCAGCCCCTGGGCGTCTTCGTCAGCGCCCGGTCCCTCTCCGACAAACATCAGCTTTGCGTTCGGGTCGCCGTCGCCGAAGACGATCTTGTTGCGTCCCTGTGAGAGCTTGCAGCGGGTGCAGTCGCCGATCTCTTCTCGAATCAGCTTCAGGGCCGCAAAGTGCTGCTCAGGCGGCAGGGGTTCAGCCGATGGAGGAGCGGCGGGAAATGGCTTGCGGGGTGCGATGGCGATATCCTCTGTGGGTTCGGAAAAGAGTCGCGCGACGGGCGCTGGTGCATCAGGCTGGGTTTGCGGCTGAGATGCAGGCGGTTCCGCCTGCGCCCAAAGGGCTGGGTCTACCGGACGCCGGTACAGCTCTCCGATGCCGAGCTCACGATAAAATCGCAGCCGCGCCCGGAGGGCTTCGCCCGTAGCCTTATCAATCTGATTTGGAGGGTGCAGCGGAGAAGTCACGATTACTCGATCATAATCTCGCGGCGCGAACCTGCTCCAGCCACAAAGTCGTCTGCGGGTGCACTATCCTCCGCTGGTTCGGCTCCGGAAAGCTCCACGAGCAGCGATTGCGGGCGGCGCAGGCCAACCACTTCATCCAGAATGCGGTCTGCCAGTTTTCGCTTTGACATCTCAGGCAGGTCGAGCGCTGTGGTCGCGGTGAGGAAGGTCGCGCCATTCAGGTCGGAATCGAAGCCGACGCCCTCTCGCGAAACATCATTGACCACGATCGCGTCCACGCCCTTGCGCAGCAGCTTGGCGCGGCCATTTTCGAGACGGTTCTCAGTCTCTGCCGCAAAGCCGACGATCAGCTGGCCGGGCTTGCGCTGTCTGACTACTTCGGCGAGGATGTCCTCGGTCGGCAGCAACTCCAGCATCAACGGTCCGGTGCGCTTGAGTTTCTGATCGGCCACGGCGCTGGGCCTGTAGTCGGCCACTGCGGCGGACTTGATGACCACCGTTGCCTCCGGCATGCGCTGCAGTACAGCGTGTCGCATCTCGTCGGCGGTCGTCACTTTGACGAGTTCACAATGCGCTGGTGGATAGAGCGCCGACGGGCCGCTGATAAGAATCACCTTGGCGCCGCGGCTCTGCGCCGCCTCGGCCAACGCGTAGCCCATTTTGCCGCTGGATCGATTGCCCAGAAACCGCACAGGGTCAAGCGCCTCGCGCGTTCCGCCTGCTGTGATCAAGACCACTTCGCCGGCCAGGTCGTGACTGCGCCCCAGGGCGTTTAAGACTGCGTTTGCAATGAACTCAGGCTCGGCCATGCGTCCCGGACCGACCATGCCGCAGGCCAGATGCCCGGCGTCCGGCTCGACGACCCGAACGCCGCGCTGCCGCAGCACTTCCAGATTCGCCTGCGTCGCCGGGTGTTCCCACATGTTCACATTCATCGCCGGAGCCACCAGCACGGGAGCCGTAGTGGCCAGGTACATCGTCGTCAGGAAGTCGTCTGCCATGCCGTGCGCGAACTTGGCGAGGATGCCCGCTGTCGCCGGTGCCACAACCAGCGCGTCAGCCCACTGCGCCTCGGCAATGTGCTCAATGCTGGCGTCGCCGGAAGCATCTTCGTCGTTCTCGATAGGCCAGAGGCTCGTAATTACCCGGTGCCCGGTGAGCGCCGCAAAGGTAAGCGGCTGCACAAACTGCCGCGCCGCATCGGTCATCACCACTCGCACTTCCAGCGCCTGCCGCTGCAAGGCGCGCACGACCTCCGCTGCCTTGTATGCCGCGATTCCGCCGGAAACGCCGACCATTACTTTCATAACTGGATTGTAACCCGGATGGAAATAATGCACCCTGCGTCATTGCGCCGCAAGTCGTGCAAATGAAACGGTCTTCAATACTTGTAGGCGCAGGGGATGCGCTCTGATATGGCTAGCCTCTCACCGTGCCAATGCGGCACGGCGAGTCAAGGGGTTTTATAAATCGGCTCTTAAACCGCCAGGATAGGAATACCCGGATCTTCGATGGACGGCTTCTCCGGCGGGGGCCCCGTGTGCACATAGGCGATCTTGCCGGCCTGAATCTCTTCCTGGGCCAGGCGGCAGGCCTTATTCGATTGGCTGCGAACCAATGGGCTGGCTCCGCTCTGTATCTGCCGTGCGCGGCGCGCGGCGACCATTACCTTGCGATAGTTGGAGTCAAACTTGGTCTCAATCTGCATTCCCTGCGAGTCGATCGTCATCTGTTCCTCCAGTGAACTATGCGGCTTTGTGCGGCTTCGATTCACAGCAGAGAATACTGCTGCGATTCGGTTCCGGGATCAATACCGAACGACTCAAGGATGGGTCGTAAGCGTTCCCGGGAATTCACTTCGCGGCAGCCTTCTGCGATTTCCAACTCGCGTTTCGTCCGCTTGTCCAGCGGCCTGCCGTCCTGCTTCATCCGCTCAACCTGGACGATTGCTTCCAGTTGTGCGACAGCTTTGTCGAGCACGTCGTTAACCAAAATATACCGGTACCAGCGGTAATTCTCAATTTCCCGGCTGGCTTCATCCTGGCGGCGCTGCAGAACCTCCTCATCCACATAGCCCTCGGCACGGCTGCGATTACGCAAACGCGTCCGCAAAACCTTGGGATTAGGTGGCATGACGAAGATAGTAACAGCATCGGGAACCTTTTCGCGCACCAGATGCGCACCCTGCACATCGATGTCGAGCAGCAGGTCGCGGCCCGCGGCTGTAGCTTCATCCAGAGAGCGGCGGGCCGTGCCGTAGTAATTGCCGAAGACCTCGGCGTATTCCAGGAACTCGCCGGCGTCGCGCATGCGCTCGAACTCCTCGCGCGTGGTGAAGAAATATTCGCGTCCATTCTGCTCGGAACCGCGGGGCTGACGCGTCGTCCATGAAATAGAAAAGTCTATGCCGTTTATCTGTGAACGCAATGCGTTCACGAGCGTGCTCTTGCCCGATCCTGAAGGCGCCGAAATGATAAAAAGAATTCCTGCCACGTTACCTGATCTTTCCTGATTGTTTCGAGAGCAGCGACGCCTGCGTGTCTTCGCCGCTACTCGAGATTCATGATCTGCTCGCGCGCCTTCTCGATTTCAGCTTTCATCGCCAGCCCCAGCTCGGTAATCTGCGTTCCGTTGCCGGCCACCCCTGCGGTCTTCGAGAGTAGCGTGTTCGCCTCGCGATTCATCTCCTGCAGGAGAAAGTCGAGCTTCTTGCCGGTCTCTCCGCCAGTCGCCAGCACATCGCGAAAATGCTGTATGTGCGTCTCCATGCGCGCTACCTCTTCGGAGACGTCGCTTCGTTCAACCAGCAGGGCTACTTCTTCAAGCAGGCGCTGGCGATTGACTCCAACCCCGCTGCCATCCGCGCCGACAGCAGCCTCAAGGCGTTCCGTGAGGCGCTGCTGATAACGCTGTTCTATGCCCGGCCTCAGCTCTGCCACGCCTTTGACTGCTTCGGTAAGGCGATCCAGCGTCGCGTGGAGCACGCCTGCAAGCGCTGCGCCTTCCCGCTGGCGCATCGCCTTCAACACGCCGATCAAAGGAACCACCTGCTCCAGCACACTGGCCGAGAGCGCTGCATTCTCTTCCTCATTGGAGCGACCGTCCGCCTGCAGAACGCCGGGCAACCGCAGAATCGCGTTCAGATCAGGCTCACCCTGCAGGTTGAAATCGCGGGCCGCCGCATGAAACGCTTCCACGTACGTAGTCACCACGTCGCGGTTGTAGCCGCCGCTCTTTGCCGCGCTGCGATCTACCTGAAGAGCAAGCTCCACGTGGCCGCGTAACAGCTGCTCTTTCAACAAGCGCCGCAGCTCAATCTCAAGCGCATCCAGGCCCGAGGGCAGCCGCAGTTGAAGATCGAGAAAGCGGTGATTGACGCTCTTCAGAGTAAGCACATAGCTCGTCTGCGCATTGACCTCAACGGCCACGCGGGCGAAGCCGGTCATAGACGAGACAGCAGGCGAGACGCGTGAAGTAACAGAAGAACTGGGGGAAGTTGGCATCGAGGTAGTTATCGTCCTGCCTCCATCGTAATAGCCGATTCCGGGACAGCGTCCGGTACAACCGCCTCAAGCACCGCTTCAGGTACATCCGCGAATTGCAGCGAGTAGAGACGTTGATAGGTCGGCGAGGTCTTCAGCAGTTCATCATGCGTGCCGATAGCAGAGATGCGCCCATGCTCCAGCACTACAGTGCGCGTGGCGCGGCGCACGGTCGATAGCCGATGCGCAATCACCACAACGGTGCGCCCCTGCATCAGGTTGCTCAGCGCCACCTGCACCAGCGATTCGCTCTCGGCATCCAACGCCGAAGTCGCCTCGTCCAGAATCAGGATCGGCGCGTTCTTGAGGATCGCGCGTGCAATCGCAATGCGCTGGCGCTCTCCGCCGGAGAGACGAAAGCCTTTTTCTCCAATGACGGTATCGTAGCCCTGCGGCATGCGCAGAATAAAGTCATGCGCAAGCGCGTGCTTTGCTGCTTCCTCGACGCGTTCAAGCGGCACATGAGGCTGGCCGTAAGCAATGTTATTGCGCACCGTGTCATTGAAGAGGATGGTCTCCTGCGTAACCTGCGCGATCTGCTTGCGAAGCGAATCGAGCGTGAGCGAACGAACGTCGTGGTTGTCGATCAGGATGCGTCCGCTGCTCACGTCATAAAAGCGCGGGATCAGGTTTACCAGTGTGCTCTTCCCTGCTCCACTCGGTCCCACGAGTGCGAGCATTTCGCCGGTTCGTACTTCAAGGTCGATGTTGTGCAAAATCTGGTGCTCGCCGTCATCAGTAGAGTAGGCAAAGCCGACATCTTCAAACGTAATCCTGTCGTGAAAACTCCTGAGGGCATGCGCACGCGAACGCTCTCGCACTTCGTCTTTAATATCGAGAAAATTGAAGATGGAAACCGAGGCGCCCATTGCTTGCTGAAAGCTGTTGTAAAAGAATGCGAACTTGCGCACCGGATCGTAGAGCTTGAAGAGCGCGATGATGAAGACGACAAAGGTCTGCATCTCCATGCGGCCTGCGCGGATTTCGTTGCGGCCCACGAGAAGCAGAAGCGCAATCGCAATCGACCCGATCACGTCCATGAGCGGCGAGCTGATCGACTGCACGCGAACGCTGCGCAGGTTGGCGCGGAAGAGACGGCGCGCGGCTTTCTTAAAGCGCAGAATCTCCCAGACTTCGGTGCTGAACGCCTTCACGATGCGGTTGCCGGTTATCGTCTCGTGAAGGATGTTTTGAATCTCAGCGACGCGGTCCTGGCCTGTCCGGGTGCGAACCCGCACTGAACGGCCGATCTTGCGCGCGGAGGTGATGACGATGGGCACGAAGAGCAGCAGAACCCAGCTGAGCCGGCCACCCAGCGCGATGACTGCAGCAACCGTGAAAACAAAAGTGAAGGCCTGTTGCAGGAACTCACCCAGCACAGCCGAGACAGCGGTTTGTACGCGTTCTACGTCATTGATGAGCGTAGAGAGAATCGTGCCTGTGGCGTGCTTGTGGAAGAAGCTCGCCGAGCGCTTCATGATCGTCTCGTAGAGATGATTGCGCAGGTCGGTGATCATGCCGTATCCGGCGTAGTTCACCAGGTATGTGCCTGTGTAGTCGCAGAGGCCTTTGAGCACTGTAGAGGCGATAAGCGCGAAAGAAACGACGGTCCAGGGATTGTGAAAATGCGACGGGACCATCTTGAGCAGGTCGAACTGATACGGCGGCGGAAGCTTGGGAAAGAGCGGAATGCTTGTTGTCTTCGCGCCGGGATTCAGCACCGTGCTCAGGATCGGGCCCAGAATCAGCAGGCGAATCGCTTCAAGCAGACCGACCCCGGCCAGCAGCACCACGCCCAGTATGGATTGGAGCGAATAGGGCGCGACGTACATGGCCAGGCGGAAGAATCGCTTCATGCCGCGCCACCATTGGACGCAACTTTCCGCAGCACGATGGCCGGGTCCGCCGTTGGGTTCGACTGCATCTTTCTATTGTATCTGGTGGCCTATTTTGGCTCCCTGATTAGGCTTACCGTGGCATGTCCCGATGCACCGCCTTGACACGATAACCGGCCTTTCCCAGGCGCTTCGCCATCTCCTCAGCCATCATCACTGAGCGGTGCTGGCCGCCGGTACAGCCGAAGGCGATCGTCAGATAGCTCTTGCCTTCTTTCACGTAGTGCGGCAGCAGGAAAAGCATCATCTCCGTAACCTTGGTCAGAAACTCCGTAGTCTGCGGAAAGTCCCGAACGTACTTCGCAACCTTGGGATTCTTTCCCGTCAGCTTGCGAAACTCAGGCACAAAGTGGGGATTGGGCAGAAAGCGCACATCGAATACCAGATCCGCATCCAGCGGCACGCCGTTCTTAAAACCGAAGCTCAGGCATGAAATCAGCATCTGGTTGCCAAAGCCACCGTCTCCATTCTTGGGCCCAAACCTGGCCTGAACATGGGCGCGCAGTTCGTGCACGTTGAACGCCGAGGTGTCGATGATGAAGTCAGCGAGGTTACGCACCTCGTCCAGCATCTGCCGCTCAGATGTGATCGAACCCGACACCATCTCGACCTGGCTGAGGTCGGTCCGGCTCAGCGGATGCGGCCTTCGCGTCTCGGAGTAACGCCGCACCAGAATGGCGTCGGTGGCGTCGAGGAAGACGACCGTGGTGTGCAGCATCTTCTTGACCTTGAGCAAAATCGCAGGCAGCCGGTCAAGCGCTGGGCCCTCGCGCACATCCACCACCAGCACGGCACGATGCATCTCCGGAGAAAGCTGTACCAGCGACGCAAAGTCGGGCAACAGCTCCAGAGGCAGATTGTCGACGGCGTAGTAGCCCAGATCCTCAAAGGCCTTAAGCGCAGAGGCCTTGCCTGACCCGGAGGTTCCAGTCAAAATCACCAGTTCCTTCGCGTCCGCATGCTTGGCGGCGACCTTCTTCAAAGCATGGCCTTCGTCACTGGCGGAACCGCCAGGTGCGTTTCGAATGGGTTTGGAGGAACGGGCCATGGCCTCATCCTAACGCGAACGAACTCCGAATCGCGTCCGCATTCGATGCCACTTTTGTGCCAGGAGCCGCTAAGGAACCTCAACCAGTTCCATCTTCCCGTCTCTGCGACGATGCAGAACGAAGAGCTCGCCGGCAATAGAACGGAAGATCAGCAGATCCTTGTCGCGGTACTCCGCCTCTTTCACGGCCTCTTCAATCGTCATGGGGCGAATGGCCACTGCTTCAGCGGCGCTCAGAATATGCGGCTCGATCACCGCCGCATTCCCGGGGAATGAGTGCACGGTGATGGCCGCCTTGGTGCGCTTGCCTGGCGGCCGTGCAATCGGAGCCGCATGGCCGTTGCGACCTGCGAGTTCTCCTGCATCGGCCGCCGTATCGAGCGCTACGCGGGATGCCTTGCGCGGCGCGCGAGCCTCAACCTCTGTGGCAGGGCTGGCCTTGGGCAGCCGTTTTTGTGTTCTGACGCGGTCGCGGAAACGCTGCGCCTGCAGTTCGGCATGCGCCAGTGCCTCGCGCAGCGCGGACTCCTGACTGGCCGACTCGCCCTTGGCAACGATGGTGTGATGGCGGCTCTGCAAGCTGATCTCGACGATTTGCAGATGCCGTTCTGCGCGAAATGTCAGCGCCGCCGAAGTGATCCTGCCTAGCACCAGTGCGATCCGGCCGATTCCATCTGCTGCGCCTGACTTCAGGCCCTTGGAAACCTTGACTTGCCGTGCGGTGAACTCGATTTCCATCGTTCCCTCCGTAAGTCGGCTCCTCGCGCACTTGCTCCGGCTCTACCTGCACGCACGGGGGAAGTGGCACAAGAACCCAGTCTGGAGATATTAAACCCATTTGGCGGCATCCGTCCGGTCACTTCGCCTCACGACATTCGTGAGGACCGTTCGGGGAATGCTGGTTAAATTGACAGCCTCTCACGCCATTACTTGTAAAAATGAGCCAGTCAGAGGCGGGTTATTGCTTTAGATATGACTTGAACCATGCGATCGTCCGGTTGTCGCGGTCGTAGCGATTCTTGGCTAAAACATGGTTATCTCCTGCATAGATGATTAATTCATAGGTCTTGCTCAGGTGTTGGAGCTGTTCTGCTAGTTGCAGAGGCTGGCTCGGATCGACTTGCGGGTCAGCTCCCCCGTTCATGATGAGCAACGGGACAGAAAGCTGATCAGGCCAGTATTTTGCCGAGCGTCTGCGAATGATCTCTTCTTTTCGCTTTTCGTAGTCAGGCCAGATTTCTGGAATCACTTTCTGCACATATGGCGATTGGTTCATGATCTCAAGGTCTGTGAACGCGCCGAACACAGCAGCCGCATTGATATGCATACCATCACGAATCGCCTGGTAAGTCATCATGCCGCCGCGTGACTCCCCGTACATGAACAGGTTGTTCATGTCCACGTATCCCAGTGACTTTGCGAGCGGCGCCAGATTCTTGACGTCGTCGAGATCGGCTCCTCCAATCTCGTCCTTCCCTTCGCCTCCATCGCTGCCCCGGTACTGAGGAGCGAGAATCACAAAGCCGTTCGAAGCAAGCCGGTGAAAAAGACTGATAAGCAATGGCGCCGAATCGCCCATCGGGCCACTGCCACGGTTGAAGATGATTGCAGGCAGAGTTCCGCTTTTTATCTCGCGTGGCTTGTAGAGATAGGCGGTAACCTTTAGCCCGTCGCTGGCGTACGCCAATTTCTGGAATTCAAAGGCTGAGTCAGCAACTGCCTGTTCGTACTCCGCACGGCCGGCGTAATGCTCAATCCCCTCCACCTTGTCGTATGCAGGAAACGCATAACTCAACTTATCGAGCACCGTTCCATCGCCTGCTTTCGTTGTGGGGCGCGCCCAGGCGCCAGCGCAAAGCAGCATCGCAAATATCAGGACAGCACAAAAAAGTCTCCTGGCCACAGGTCTGATCCCTCGCTTTCGAGGTGGCATACGGAACCCGTAGAGCATTCGTTCCGCAAAGCGTCTGGACGAGAGGCCGTTTCGGACGTGAATCCGCTGATCGTGGTCCGAAATGTGACGGAATGAAGGATTGCGATGTGGAACTGACCGCCGCATCCGATCATCAGGCAATCTCGCAGTGGCTTCCCAGTATTTAGTGCCCGCGCCGCACAGTTCCCGACTCAGCGAGTTTGACGGGCTCTTTCTCTGCCCTTCGTTGCCCACGCCGCCCAAGGATGAACATCGCCCCGCCAAAGACCAGCAGCACCAGTCCCCAATCCAGATTGGCATTGATGCCCAGCGAGCGAGCGTAGATAACACTTCCCTGAGTCACAATGCCATAGACGGTAAGAATCAGGCCCACAAGCGTGAACATCAATCCCATCGGTATGCGTAAATCAAGATTCATAACCTGTCTCCTTACCGGCTTAGCGGAAAATGATATTCAAGCCGACGACCATGACCAGTAGCACCACGGCCAGTGCCTCAGGCCGGCGCCACCAGGGCAAATGGCCAAGCTCAGGTTTGGGTGTCAGCGAATGTACAAGCCCCACCAACTCCGACTCAGGCTTTGGCGTGCCAAAGAGACTTACCACGATCGTCACTACGAAGTTTGTGGAGAACGCCCAGATCGCCGTCCAGAAGTTCTGTGCCATGTCGCTTGGATAGTGGTGAAGAATCGTGATCCATCCGCCGTGCAGCCCGATATGCGCCTCAACAGGCAGCGTCATCCCGTGATGCATCACCGCAGCCACGGTGCCGGAAACAAGGCCGATAAACGCGCCATTCCCGGTTGCGCGCTTCCAGAACATTCCCAGCAAAAAGGTCGCAAACAACGGCGCGTTCACAAACGAGAACACCAGTTGCAGAGTGTCCATGATGTTGTTGAAACCAGTCGCGGCATAAGCCGTGGCCATCGACAATAAGATGCCGCCGACCGTAGCCCAGCGACCCATCGCGAGATAGTGCTTATCCGTCCCGCCTTTGTGTATGTAGGACTGATAGAGATCGTAAGTCCAGACCGTATTGAATGCAGTAACATTGCCCGCCATGCCGCTCATAAAGCTCGCCAGCAGCGCCGTCAGCCCAAGGCCCAGAATGCCGGTCGGGAAGTAGTGCAGCAGCATCGACGGAATCGCCAGATCGTAGTCCAGCAGCGGCTTTCCGCTCGCGTCGAGCACGATTTTGCCGCTGAGCGGGTCGGTCTTCGCAGGAACAAGTCCCTGCCCTTTCGCTTCCGCTTCTGTCGGTACGGTCGTCTCGCGGATGATCGCGCCGCTCGCATCCTTGTGTTCAACGCTCGTAATCTTCGGCGTTGCAGCTCCAATGGCGAGCAGGCCGGGCAGAATTACCAGGAACGGGAAGAACATCTTCGGAATCGCAGCAATCAGCGGCACGCGGCGCGCATTCTCCTGCGTGTCGGTCGCCATCGCCGTCTGGATCACCAGAAAATCGGTGCACCAGTATCCAAACGAAAGCACGAATCCAAGGCCCATCGCCAGGCCGAAGACCTCAACGCCCAGCGGATTCGTATTTGCATGGGCCATGCCCTGCCACGAATGCGTGTACGCCTGTGGCAGCGAAGCCTTCAGTCCGCTCCAGCCGCCCACGCTCTTGAGGCCGATGAGCACCAGCGGCAGAAACCCCGCAATGATCAGGAAGAACTGCAGCACTTCGTTGTAGATCGCGCTGGTCAGCCCGCCAAGGAAGATGTAACCCAGGACGATGATCGCCGAAAGAATAATCGAGAAATGGAAGATATATCCCAGCGGCAGCCCGGCCGAAAGAAAGATGTAATCGAAGACATGCAGCGTTTGAATCAGCCGCGCCATTGCGTACATTGAGATGCCGGACGAGAAGACCGTCATCACTGCAAACGAGCACGCATTGAGCGCCCGCGTTTTTTCATCGAAGCGCAGCCGTAAAAACTCCGGCACCGACCGCGCCTTGGAACCGTAGTAGAACGGCATCATGAAGATGCCGACGAAGATCATCGCCGGAATTGCGCCGATCCAATAAAAGTGGCTGGTGGCGATGCCGTACTTGGCGCCCGAGGCGCCCATTCCGATCACTTCCTGCGCGCCCAGGTTGGCGCTGATAAAGGCCAAGCCGCAGATCCAGGCCGGCAGAGCGCGGCCTGCCTGGAAGAAATCCTTGCTCGTCTTCATGTAGCGTTTCAGGGCAAAACCAATGCCCAGCACAAACACGAAGTACAGCAGCATGATGAGCCAGTCGACCAAAGTCAGATTCGTATGCGTCAAGAGGGCAGACTCCAGGCGCCTGTCCGGAGCGCCGAACTTCACTCTACATCACTCCGCAGTTACCCCGTCCAGCACAAAATGAAAACATTTCCAACGACGCTGAAAAGCCGCTGCTGCAGCGCGAAAAAAGCGCTCCTTCAGCCGCTACCAACTCATGCCGCGACTTCGTCCAACAAGGACAAAGCGCCTGTCGTCAAGGAGATCCCCGCGTGAAGACTGGACTGACCTCTATGCAAGCCGTTGGAAGTGCCCTGGTCTTGCTGATCGGCGCCGGAGCAAGCCACGCCTCAAGCGCCCACACCAATCCCCTTAATCGCGACCCATTGGTTCGCGACGCCTACGATCACTTCTACCAGTTGGACTATGCCGGCGCGGTCACCCGATTCGAGCGATTTCACGCTCAGCATCCGGGCGATCCTCAGGCGACTACCCTGCTGCTCAATGCGGTGCTCTTTCAAGACCTCTACAATCTTGACCTGCTCGACACCACCTTCTACTCCAACGACAGCTTCGCAAGCGGCAAGCGCCCCAACTCTGAAGATCCTAAAGTGCGCGATCGCATTTTCTCGTTGGCCGATGAAGCCGTCCATGAGGCCGACTGGAACCTCAGCAAGAATCCCAAAGACGTTGACGCCCTATTTGCACGGGGCTGGGTGCACAGCCTGAAGGCCACCTATCTCGCCATGGTTGAGCGGGGCTTTGCCGCGGGGCTGCATCTTTCCATTGAAGCTAAAAACGATCACGAACACGTCCTCCAGCTTGACCCCGACTACGCTGACGCCAAGCTTGTCTTCGGCATCTACCAGTACGTCGTAGGATCGCTGCCCATACCCTTCAAAATGCTCATCGGAATGGCCGGCATAAGCGGCACGAAAGCCAAAGGCATGGAACTGCTCAATGACGCCGCAATTCACGGAACCATCACCTCGGTTGAGGCCCGTACTACCATGGCGCTTTTCCTGCGCCGCGATCACAAGTATCCCGAGGCTATCCAGGTCGTGGAGTCGCTCAAGCAACAGTATCCGCACGACTTTCTTTTTTGCCTTGAAGAGGCCAATCTGCGGCAGGAATCGGGGGCGGGAATGACGGCCGCGGCGTCCTACCAGGCGCTTATCGACCAGGCCTCGAAGCCGGGCTATTTCCCGTCAGCGCACGTTGACCTTGCTTATTTCGGCCTTGGCAAGAGCCTTAACGGCGAGCGGCACTTTGACGAGGCGGCCAAAGCCTATGAACAGGCCGCATCGAGCCCGACCGCGGGGGTGGAGTTGAAGCGGCGGTCCCTCGTCGCTGCGGGCATGAGCCGCGACCTCGTAGGGCAGCGTCAGCAGGCGCTCAAGGATTACCAGGCGACGATCCAACTTGCCTCAGACAGCGAGCAGGCCGAGATTGCCCGCCGCTATCTGGACAGGCCATACCGGGAGAAGTGACCTTCTGCCGGGCGCCCCATCCTTGAGGTTTTAGTCTGTCAACCCCTCCCGCCAAAAATATCTCCTAACCCCATGCAAAACAACAACTTCCATCCCCCTCAACTTTGCAGCTAATTATCCCCCAAAAGCGCACAATAGAAAGCAAGCCACAAATCCAATCCTCCAGGGAGAAGCCATCATGGCCGAATCCACCGCAGCCTACATGCAACAGATCGTCATGCAAGCCCTCTCCGAGCCGGATTCGCCGCAGCCTCCGGACACCTCCATCCCCGCCGCCGCTCATTGCCTCCAGGCATACACCAGGGCGCTCCAGGCTGGCCCAAAGGGAGAGAGCCAGTATCGTCTGGAGCGAGCCGCGAAAGCAGCCTACCGCAGCGCCATGCCTCCGCTCAGCGGTTCCCGCAACATCCGTGATTTTGTCGCCTGCGTCGCCCATGCCATGGCCATCGATGCAATCGACGGGCGCGGCGGAGCCAAGCTGCTCTATGCCGCCCAGGTCGCCAACGCCGCCCAGAACACCCAGCGCCGCATCAAGGCTAAATCCAATGCAATTACCGCACCTCAAACCCTGCAAAATCAGCAATTACCGAACACAGAATCTCCCCTAACTCAAACGCAATGAAACAGATACACGGAAAGCAACACACCCCCTACCCCCCACCCCATAACAATTCTCCATATCTTCGCCTTTCGCCTCATTAAAATCCGGTTTCCATTTACACTGAAGAGGATGATTCTCACCCTCGAATGGACCTCCGAAGGCGTCCGGTTTATTGACCAGACCAAGCTCCCTCTTGAAGAAACCTACGTGCTCGCGACCAGCTATCAGCAGGTCGCCGACATCATCGTCACGATGGTCGTCCGCGGAGCGCCTGCAATCGGCGTTTCAGCCGCGATGGGTATCGCCCTCGGAACCAAACAGACCAAAGCCACAACCACTGAAGAGTTTGCGCCGGAGCTTGAACAGATCTGCACTCTGCTGGCCGGTACCCGTCCGACAGCAGTGAATCTCTTCTGGGCCATCGACCGCATGAAGGCGCTCTTTGCCAGCCTGCAGGCGCAAAATGCCAGCCTCGCCGAAGTACAGAAGGCCATCCTCGACGAAGCTCTCGCCATGTATGACCAGGACATTGCTGACTGCAAAGCCATCGGCGTCTTTGGCGGATCACTGATGCCCGACGAAGGCGGCGTACTCACGCATTGCAACGCTGGTGCTCTGGCAACTTGCGGCTACGGCACAGCGCTTGGCGTCATACGCGGCGCTGTTGAACGCGGCAAGCAGATTCATGTGTATGCCGACGAAACGCGGCCCTTCCTTCAGGGTGCCCGCCTCACAGCATGGGAGCTGATGGCTGATGGAATTCCCACTACAGTGATTTGCGACAACATGGCTGCCAGCCTCATGCGCGAGGGCCGTATCCAGGCCGTCGTTGTTGGAGCAGACCGCATCGCCGCCAATGGAGACGCGGCCAACAAGATCGGCACTTACTCTGTCGCCATCCTCGCGAAGGAGCACGGTATTCCCTTCTATGTCGCAGCTCCGTGGTCCACGATCGACCGCGCCACGCTCACAGGCGACGCCATCCCAATCGAAGAGCGCTCTGCAGTCGAAGTGACTCATCACGGCGGCAAGCAGCTTACTCCGCACGGCGTCGGCATCTGCAATCCCGCCTTCGATGTCACTCCGGCAAAATACATCACCGGCATCATCACGGAACGCGGCGTCCTCCGTGCGCCTTATTCCGAATCGCTCGAAGCTATGGAATTCGCCGCTGGGGGATCCTTGGGGTAAGCGACCCCGAAGATGCCTGTACGGTTACCGTCAGGGTGCCATCCACAAACCTCAACGAATAATTCCCTGACGATGTCATGCTGCCGCGAGTTATCGCGATCGGGTAACTTCCGGCAGCGGAGCTCGAAGTAGCCGTTGTACTCAGAGCGGCCGCGCCGCTCGTAGCCGCTGTCACAGTATCTCCATTCGCCAGCCCTGCTATCGAGTAGGTAAGTTTCGGCAGTGTCTCGCCCATACCCATTGAGAGATTATTCGCCGTCACTGTGAGTATCGCCTTCCCAACCGTCAGGACAGCACCCTTGAAACTGAAGGTATAGTTCGCGGACGCAAGCGTACCCTGCGACGCCACGATGGAATACTGGCCAACCTGCAACGCGCTTGCGGCAGACGTTGTCATGATCGCCGTGCCGGTGATCGCTGCAGCCGCGGTATCTCCATTCATCAGCCCATGAATCGAATAGGTAAGAGCCGGAAGTGCTGCGCCATACGTCATGCTCTGGTTATCGGCAATCACCGTAGCCACAGCCTTGTTTACAGTGATCTCCCCGCTCAGTATCTGGAATGAATAGTTCTTCGCCGACAGAGTTCCGACTGTTCCCGCAACCGCATATGTGCCCACCGATGAACTGGAAGTCGCGCCGGTCTTGAATACGGGCGTCCCGCTCACAACCCCGATACCATCGCCATTCAAAAAACCAGTCATCTGGTAGGTGAATGCCGGATGCGCGCCTCCGTAGATCATCGAGGCAGCATTTGGCGTTACGGTCAGCACAGCCTTGTTGATCGTTATTTTGGCAGGCGTTCCAACAAAGGCGTAGTTCACTGCCGACAACTTCGAAACATCCACATTGATGCCGTAGGTACCAGCGGCAGAACTCAAAGATGCCGTAGTTGAAAGAACCGGTGTACCAGAAATAACGCCGCTGGTATCTCCGTTCGCATAGCCCGTCACTGTATAAGAAAGCGTCGGCGTCATGCTCCCATAGGTCATCGCAATCGAGTTAGCCGCAACCGTCAGGACAGCTTTCTTCACGGCCAGCGTTCCGTTCAAAACCGTGAAGGAATATAGCGATGACGCCAGCGTCCCCGTAGAGCACTCGATGTTGTAGCTCCCTACTGGAGAAGACGATTTTGCCGTACTGCTACACGATGGCGCGCCTGATATCGCCGATGCAGTATCTCCATTGACGTAACCGCTTATGCTGTACCCGAAAACAGGCAACTCCGCCCCGTAGGTCATTGCGGCTGGCTTCGGTGTCACAGTAAGTAATCGCTTGCTGATTGTCAGCACTCCGGAGCCAGGCACAAAATCATAATTAGCAGACTTGAGAGAGCCAATCGCCGCTGTAATCGCTTCACTGCCTGGGTGAGTTTTTACAGTCGCCGTGGTTGCGATCACTGGTGTTCCTGTCAACGCCAGCGCAGCTGTATCTCCATTCATAAATCCAGAAAACGCATATGGCAGAGCTGGCGCCGCGTCGCCATAAATCATCGTTCTGTTCGCGGGAATTACGGCAAGTACTGCTTTCTTCACTGTCAGAAGTCCGTTAACAAAAACAAAGCTGTAATTGGCTGCAGTCAGCGTTCCAGACGAAAGCGAAATCACATATGTTCCAGCGCCCGGCCGCGACGGTGCATTCGTAGCAATGGCCGGTGTTCCATGAATCACGCTTGCTGCAGCATCTCCAAACAACAGTCCCGATATCGTATAACTCGGCGCTGGAAGCTTATCGCCGTAGGTAATGTTTTGATTGTCAGCTGTGACTTTCACGATCGCCGGCACTATGGACAAACTCCCCGCTATAAACGTGAAGTCGTAATTGACCGCCGACAGCGTGCCGGGAGATGGTGTGACCGTGTACTTGCCAACCGGCGATCCAACTGCCGCAGAACATGCCATTGCCGGTGCGCCTGAAACAGCACTGATCGAGTCACCATTCACCAGGCCGTTGAATATCCAGTTCAATTCAGGGATCACCCCTCCGTAGCTGACAGACACCTGCGATGCAATAACCTGCAACGTCGCCTTCGCTACGGTCAGAGTCCCGTTGGCAAAAACAAAAGTATAGTTCGCCGACTTCAGCGTCCCTTGTGCCGCTGCCAGCGTGTAGCGACCCACACCGGCATTGCTGCCTGCCGTAGTTGTGATGATGGCTTTACCAGAGACGGCCTGCGTCGCGCTCTGACCCAGCACAAACCCTGACAATGTATAACTGAAGCTCTTTGGAACCGCCCCATAGATCGCGTTTACGTCGACTGGTGTGACCGTAAGCACCGCCGGCAAAGCGGTAAAATTCTGCGTAACCGCATCGGCTGCCTTATACATCCCATTGCCCGCCTGCACAGCCCGTATAACGACCGGCCCAGTTCCAGTAATATTCAAGACATTTCCAACGTGAGTTATGGTGGCCGGTCCGCTCACTACCTGACAAGTAACCGGCAATCCAGAAGAGGCACTTACCGAAAGAGCCACCGAACCTGATCCGTAGCGTGTATCTGGAATTGCCGCGAAGCTGACCGCCTGACTTAGCTTTCCTGAGCTTGTTCCTGTTACTGCTATGGATTGGAATATGCCCCATCCGCTCTGAGCGCTGAGGGTCACGTTCACTGCCCCTGCGAGAGGATCGCCTTCTGCACGCGGTGTGAAATCAATAGCCAGTTCACAGCTACTCCCACTGTTCAATAATTCATTCGCCATGCAGGGATTGGCCGAGCCGGGATCCTCAGGAAAGTCCGAGGCATAACTGACTGAGCTTATCGTCAAAGGCTGATTGCCAAGGTTCTCAACCAGTTCGGAACGCGCACTGTCTGCGCTCGTTGATCCCAGGTACGTCGGCGCAAAACCTACGACTGCAGGCGTGGAAAGATCGATCTTCACCACCCGATTATTTCCAGTATCGGCAATATAGAGGTTGCCATTTCCGTCCAGCGTCATACCTTGCGGGTCATTCAAACCACTCGCCACTGTGATCTGGCTGCCAAATCCATTGCTTGACCACGGCAACATCAATACCCGGTTGTTTCCAGTATCCAGAACATATAGATTTGAGTTGGCATCCGCCGCAACAACAGATGGAAAAGACACTCCATTCAGATTCAGATTTATCTGATTCTGGTATCTTCCTGCCGCCCACGGAACCTCTACAACGGTGTTTTGGTAAGGCATCGTAAAGTAGGCGTTTCCTGCTGGGTCCACTCCAATGCCCATCGGGTTTTTGCGATAATTTCCCAGGCCTTGCTCTTTCCCATAGCCGGTGCCGTTCCAGGCAAGTTTAGCTATGCGGTTATCGAGCATATCTGCGATATAAAGAGTTCCGGCCCCATCCACTGCCACTGCAGTTGGCCCATAGAGATTGACCGGGATCTTTGCCTGCTGTCCGAAACTGCCGCCCAGCCACGGCAGCTTGATCACCTTGTCATTTCCATTGGACGCGATGAAGAGGTTGCCGGCTCCGTCCACAGCCAGCCCCATAGGGCTATTCAATTGATTTACGGGAAGAGTTACCTGGCGCCCATAAGTTCCGCCACTCCACGGCACTTCGACCACGCGATTGTTTCCTGTATCTGCTATGTAGACATTCCCGCTCCCGTCTACAGCAACGCCTGATGGTCCACTTAACTGCTCGCCAAGTTGTGTAGTCACTCCAGGGACAAAGCCGGCCTGGGCTTCGATTCCCGTTCCAGACAAGTAGGTCGTAGCTAGAGTGTTACCACCCTGATCGTAGATAGAAATTGCGCCCGGGCGCAGGCCGGAACCCACAGGCGAAAACCTTACCTGCACAGAGCAGGTCGTCGTGGATTGATAGAGCTGCGCGACGCAAGTACTCCCGCCCGCGTCTGCGTACTCCAGACCGCTTACCCCTCTTCCAAAGACGCCGATGCTGCCTACTGCCGTTCCCGCGTTTATGCTGAAGTTATAAGCCTGCGCAACGCTGCTCGAGCCTGCGTTGACAACGCCAAACCCCGCACTTCCAGCCACAACTTCCACAATCGTGCTGCTGGCTCCATCCGCCACGAGCACATTCCCGTTGGGGTCTTCAACCACGCCGAGTGGGGAAACAAACCCGTTTCCAATCGTCAAATGCTGGCTGTACCGATTGACGCCAGCTGACCACGTAAACTCCATCACTGAGCTACTGCCAGTCAGCGCGATGAAGAGGTTATAGTTCCTATCTACTGCTACGCCCATTGGGGCTGCAAGTTTGCTCGCGACTACTCGCTGAGTGACGTATCCCGCTGACGTGTACGGCTCCTGAACAATCCGTCCGTTGCCGGTGTCTGCAATATAGAGAGTTCTGTCGGCATCTATGGCTATGCCTGCTGGATTACTGAAGCCAGTACTCACAACGACCGGCGCGCCAAAACCGTTGACCGTGTGCGGCAACTCAACCACTCGATTGTTGCCGGTGTCCGTAACATAGATGTTATCCGCGAGGTCTACCGCAACGCCCATCGGATTGTTAAGTCCGCTTGCGACCGTAACCGGTTGGCCGAAGCCGTTCTCATTCGCCGGAAGCATCACGATACGGTTATTTCCCGTATCGGCCACAAAGACATCCCCATCGAAACTCGCGGCTACTCCGGCAGGACCAGACAGTCCACTGAGTACCGTTACCGCCTGTCCGTATCCAATACTGGACCCATTAGCGATTGGCGCAAGCAGCACCACACGATTGTTCCCACGGTCGGCAACATACACATTGCCTTTTCCATCCACGGTAACTGAGCTCGGCGTTGAGAAGCCTTCGCCCCCCACCTGCAGTTGAGAGCCCAGAAATGTCACTTGGGCGCGTCCTGTAGCTGCACACATCAACAACACGGTAAATATTCCGTACAAAGAGATGCGCTGCCACACACGCACAGCCCTGTCGCATTTGAATTGACCCATGACCGCCTGCCTGAATGTTCCTTCTTTTGTCTCCTTTCATCGGCAGATTTCTACGATCTCTTCAGGCTCGAACACCTGACTCATAGATCGACTCTGGATCTCCGTTTCCTATGACGCTGGTAATTAATACGATAAGAAACCAGCTTCGGCTCAGGCGAAGTCGGAGGAAGTTCACTCATACACTTCGGCTACGCGCCAGCCGTTTTCCGAGCCTTGCGGCATTGCCGTACAGTAGAGTTCTGTGCCGTTACGCTGGTCCATCTTTCGGTTGCAACGGAAATCCCTGATACGCAGCACGGTAGTGGCTCTGGGTTCTCTGTGGATCAGCTTTCGTCTTTCCGGATTCCCGGAATTTCACATGTCGCTCTGGCTGATCGTTCCCTTGCTGGCAACATGCGCGGCTACATGGGACACAGCACGCTGCCTGCAAAAGCGCTGGAGTTTCTACCATGGCGCGGTGCTTCTGCTGATCTACGTCGACCTCATGATCTTGCTTATGATCTCGTTTCTATTGCTCGCGCCCTTTTCTTCGATACTTCTTTGATCCTAAGGAACGCCGAGATATTGCATTTCCCTTAACCTGCCCTAACCTGTAGGATGGGCGAGCAAGCATCTTCGCCTGGGAGAAAGCGCACATGCTCAAGGGATTTCGAGACTTTATTCTCCGTGGAAATGTCGTTGACCTGGCCGTCGCCGTTATCATCGGCGCAGCCTTTGGAGCCATCACGGCATCATTCACCGCCGACATTATCACTCCTATGATCTCTGCGCTCATCGGCGCACCGGATTTCTCTACGCTCGTTATCCATGTGCCGGTGTTGCATCACGTTGCGCCACCGCCTAATCCACTTCCGCCTAACTATGTGGCGCCGGGCGAGATTCGCATCGGTAAGCTCCTCAATGCGGCGATCAATTTCCTCCTGGTTGCGGCGGCCATCTATTTCTGCGTTGTGATGCCGATGCAGTACCTGCTCAAGAAATTCAATCCACCTGCCGCCGAACCACCCCCAAATAAAGAATGCCCCGAATGTCTGAGTGCGATTCCTGTGGCTGCAAAGCGCTGCGCTCATTGCACTCAGCCTGTCGCCTGAATTGTGTCCCTTCTTATTAGCCTGAGGGGCGGAACTTCTCGCGCGTAGAATCCGTATGGCGAGGTGTGGAGGATTGACTGACCTTGAAACACGTTCTGCCCACCGGACCTGCCTTCGTAGTCTTCGCGGCGATCGCCTGTGCTGTAGCGCTGGTCGTCCTTCATCCAGCACCGGCTGTACAAGCATCATCCGACTCAGCTGCACCCTACACGCCTTCGTATACAAAGGATGGCGACCTGGTGCCGCCGGTGCAGTACCGCGAGTGGATCTACCTCACCAGCGGCCTGGATATGAGTTACACCCCTAACGCCAACCCCGATATGTCGATGTTCGACAATGTCTTCGTCAATCCTGAGGCCTATCGCAGCTTTCTGAAAACTGGCACATGGCCGGACAAGACGGTGATGATCCTCGAAACGCGTGGTGCTTCCAGCAAAGGATCGATCAACAAAGCGGGGCACTTCCAAAGCGGCGGCTTGATGGGCGTCGAGATTCACGTCAAAGACGAGGCGCGATTTCCCGGCAAATGGGCCTTCTTCGATGCCGTCAGCGAGTCCAAAGCGACGCTCTTTCCACAGACAGCCACCTGCTATTCATGCCACGCAGAGCACGCAGCAGTCGACACCACATTTGTGCAGTTCTACCCGACCCTGCTGCCCATTGCGCAAAGCAAAGGCACGCTCAGCGCGAACTATCGCAAAGAAGAAGCAGCACAAAAATAACCCTGATTTGAAGAGCTCTGAGTTGAAGAGACGTGTGGGATCGCTTACAAGGCAATGCGCTTGCGCAACATATAGCTCATCGTCTTCTTCTTCATAGGCACTTCGGCTGACCGGAACTCCTTGCGGTCGCGCCGTGAACCAGCGCGGGCCAGCTTCAGATTGACTTCGATCTTGAGCACGGCAAAATGCGCCCTGTTTGGAAAACGCAGCAGCCCGCGCAGCAGATGATCCGTATCGACCCAGTATTCCCAATCGCGGTTGGCTTCCTTGACTGCAAAGCTCAGGGCGCGCGCAACCTCTGCATTGAACCCAGTCTGCTCGGCACACTCTTCGTAGTCTCCTCCGGGCCCTTGCATCGGCAGAGCCGACAATCCAGAGAGCCAGCGAAGATAGAGCGCATGCTCTTTTAGAGAGCTCACGCGGTCAGCCCGTGTGCCTTCTTCGCGGCATAGTCCAGCCAGCAGGTCGGCGACGGTAATCACGTCAGCATTGCGGTCGACTACTTCGCAGAAGGCATAGAAGATCGCTCTCTGCGCCGCTTCCGTGTAGCGCTCTGACTCGCTATCTGTCTTTTTTTCGGCGAGTTCTACGGCATTTGTTCGCGGCACGTCAATTTGTTCCTTCCAATTTCGGGCCTTTTTGAGGTCTTCCTACATAAATAAGGCAGCAGAGAGACATTACCAATCCCCCAATGGCGAAGTCGGGCTGCTACTTAGGCGGTAGATCGTATGTGATGGATAATCCGCAGGTTAGTCTAATTCGCGCAGCGGGCGGGAGAAAACAAAAAAACTCAAATAAGCTAAAGACGACACTCCCGACATCACCGCCAGCGCATGGCCCGTGGGAATATGCCGCGAAAGCTCCCCGGCCAGCAGAGCGCCAAGCGGAGGCAGGCCAAGAAAGGCCGTGCCGTAGATACTCATCACCCGCCCGCGCATCGCGTCTGACGAGAGATGCTGCATGGCCACGTTAACCGACGAGATAGTGAGAATCATCCCGTAGCCCTCGAAGAACATGCAACACTCCGACAGGAGAAAGCTCTGCGAATAGCAGAAGACCACCACAACCGCCATTACAGCCGCGCCGCAGAAGGCAATAATCCGCCCCCGGTGCCGCATCGCGCCCTTCCACGCCACGGTCACCGCGCCCAGCACGGCTCCTGTGCCCGAAGCCGCCAGCAGCAACCCCAATCCGCTCTCACCCACGCGCAACTGGTTGCGTGCGAAAAACGGAATAAATGTCAGAAACGGAATGCTCAGAAAGCTCGACAGCGCAATCATCCACATCAGCACATACATCTGCGGCTGGCTGCGCACATAGCGAAAGCCTGAAACAAGGCTGTCGAACAGCCCTTCGTGGCGCTGCAGCGTCTCTTCCGGATAGCGAATACGCGTGAGCGCAAAGAGCACCGCTACAAAACTCAATCCATTCAGAAAAAAGTTGCCGGCTACGCCAAAGACCGCCATCGCGTACCCGCCCAGCGTCGGCCCCAGGATTCGCGACATGTTGAACTGTGCCGAGTTCAGCGCAATCGCATTGGTAAGGTCCTCGCGGGCCACCAGCTTGGGCACCATGGCCTGGTAGCTGGGATTGTTCATCGCCATCGCCGTCCCGTTCAGGAACGCGAGCACGACCACTTCCCAAACCGTAATCACCTTGAAATACGCCAGCCCAGCCAGCACAAAGGCCAGCAGCATCATCACCGTCTGCGTCACCAGCAGCAGGCGCCGCTTGTCCACCCGGTCGGCGATCACCCCGCCGAAGAGCATGAAAATCAGGAACGGGATCGCCCCGGCAAATCCCACGACACCCAGCCAGAAGGCGGAGTCGGTCAGCGTCAGAACCAGCCAGCCCTGCGCAACGTTCTGCATCCAGGTGCCGATGTTGGAGAGAAAATTGCCGCTCCAGAAAAACCGGAAATTCGGATTCCGCAGCGCGCGAACGATCGCCGGCCAATTTTCGGGTAGCTCTGACTCGCTTGCCAGCACGCTGCCTGACATGGAGAGCCCGGGCGACTGCTGCATCCCCGCCACTTGCAGCGGTTCACGGATTGGCGGCAAATCTCCTGCCGGCAAGGTCTCGTCATCCATGTCGATTTGTTTTTCGGAACCTGGCAGAAATCCCCCGCAGCCGGAGTCTGTGGGCATCCACCCACTACGAACCGGATCGTGTCTTCTCCCAGCTTACCGAACCTACTGCGGTCGCCAATAATTCACAATGCTGATCCGATTTTCCTTCTTCCTCCGTGGTACTGTGATTCTCTCCCTCACGGTCAGTTACGTTTTGACGTCTGCTGTCACTTAAGAATAGGTATTTCCGTTACAGGAAGATCCGTGGATGACCTGTTCAGCTATGAACGTTTCAAAACAGCTGTGATTTAGAGGAGTATCTATGCGGCGAATCGTTGCGATAACTCTCATCCTTCTCTGCAGTGTCTTGCAGGCAAATGCATGGGGAAACCGAGGCCATGAACTTGTGGCTTACATCGCTTACATGAACCTCGACGCACAGACCAAAGCGAAAGTAGACGATCTGGTCCAGCGCAATCCCTGCATTGGTCAGTGGAAAGCTGCAGTAAAAACGCTGCCGCCAGCGCAGGGGTCTGTTGCCCTGTTTATGCTGGCCGCTACCTGGCCCGACAAGATCAAGCTCACCGCGCCTCAAAGCACGACTCCATATAACTGCCCCCACCATCCGACGTTCACTACAAAGGATGGAGCAAATGGACCGGATGGGCGCTTCAGTGCCGATATCCCTCCGGATATTCCCGAGGCCAGCCAGAACATCGGTTACACGGACGACCGGCGGCATCAGTATTGGCATTTCATCGATTTACCAATTTCCGGCGACGGGACGAAGACACAGCCGGCTAATAGCCCCAATGTACTCACCGAGTTAGTCCTGCTGACCAAGGCGCTCAATTCCAATGAGGATCCGCAGTTACGGTCGTATGACATGGTCTGGATCGAGCACCTGACGGGCGACATACATCAGCCCCTTCACGACGCTCAACGATTTACCAAAGCTCTCCCCAACGGAGATGCGGGTGGCAATCTGGTCCATATCTGCAGCGGCGGCCAAAAATGCCGCCGGGAGTTGCATGCCGATTGGGACGGCCTGCCGGGAAGCAATGGCACTCTCTCCGCTGTCATGAAGCAGGGCTCGACTCTGAACGCGCAGACCCCTCCCTCCGCCGCCACCATCGACATCGATCATCCGGAGAAGTGGGCCGACGATGCAAAGGCGCTCGCGGAGACCGATGTCTATGCGGCACCCTTCAACACCAGCGCCGCTACGGTCGACCCCGCGAAGATCCCCGCCAAATATCACACAAAAGCGATGGAGGACATGCGGGCACAGGTATACATCGCCGGCATTCGACTGGCGACGCTTCTGAATGATGGCCTCAAGAGCTACACCATCCCCAAAAGCTAGCGGGGGGCATCTTCAGGCCTTATTGGTCCTTGATTGAGAGTGCGCGTCGTCTCAGCGGTTGGGCGCGTGCTCTCATGTAAGCTGATTCTTCACGGGAGCTTTAACCCCTCCGCCGAGGATCATGCTTATGCTTACCTGCCGTGCTGCCTTCAGGCCAATTCGCGCATTCCTTTCCGTAATGCTTCTCGCAACGCCACTCGCTTCTCTGGCACAGGGCACTCCGAGTGTCTTCGGCTACAGCGACTTCACCGCCCAGGCCAAGATCGACGCGCGCTTCCTCGCCGTCCCTGACGCGCGACTGGCCGGCGAAGAGTTAAAGACCCTTACTGCCAAACCTCACCTTGCCGCCACCAAAGAGGACTACGAGACCGCCCAGTACGTTGCGCAGAAGTTCAAGGCCGCTGGCCTCGAGACCGAAATCGTCCCCTACCGCGTGTTGCTCAACCAGCCGCGCAAGGTCAGCTTTGAAGCCAAGAGCGACAGCGGAACCGTGCTCTCGACCGGTCCTACACCCGAACACGTTCCCGATCAGCCGGTCGGCGATCCATTCCAGAATGACCCGCGCATCGTCATGCCCTTTAATGGATCCTCCGGATCGGGCGACGTTACCGGTGAGATCGTTTACGCCAACTACGGCCGCCTGGAAGACTTCGACAAGCTCGCCGCCATGCACATCGACCTGCACGGCAAGATCGTCCTCGTTCGTTACGGTGCAAACTTTCGCGGAGTCAAGGTCTACATTGCCGAGCAGCGCGGCGCTATCGGCGTTCTGATCTACTCCGATCCCTTTGACGATGGCTACTTCAAAGGCGACGCCTACCCCGAGGGTCCCTGGCGTCCAGACACAGGCGTCCAGCGCGGATCGGTGCAATATCTCTTCAAGTACCCCGGCGATCCACAGACACCCGGCGTGGCCTCCACCGTTGACTTGCCCGACTCTGCCCGGCAGGATCCAGCTCACACCGGCAACCAGCCCAACATTATCTCCGTGCCCATCAGCTATCACGACGCCGCACCGATTCTCAAAGAGTTGAAAGGCGCCGCGGTCCCGAAAGGCTGGCAGGGGGCTCTGCCCTTCAGCTATCACCTCGGCGGCTCTGGCGTCAGTGTGCACCTCGTTTCCGATCAGGACTACCAGGTACGAACGATCTGGGACGTCATTGGAAAGATCAAAGGTTCCCAGTCGCCTGACAACTGGGTTGTCGTCGGCAATCACCGAGACGCCTGGGTTTATGGCGCGGTCGATCCCAACAGCGGCACCGCTGCGATGCTTGAAGCCGTGCACGGTATCGGCGCGTTGATCAAGTCCGGATGGCGGCCTAAACGCACCATTATCTTTGGTAGCTGGGACGCTGAGGAAGAAGGCCTCATCGGCTCAACCGAGTGGACAGAACAGCACGCCGAGGCCCTGCAGCGTGCCGTCGCCTACTTCAACGTGGACGTCGCCGTAGCGGGCACAGACTTTGCCGCAGAAGCCGTTCCGTCGCTCAAGCAGTTCATCCGCGAAGTCGCAAAACAGGTGCCGAGCCCTAAGGGTGGCACCGTATACGACCAGTGGAAGCTCGACTCCATCGGTGAAGTTCCCGACGCGAGCACAGGCCACTCACCGCATGCCAACGCTCCCAATGGCGAGATCCCCGTTGGCGATCTTGGTTCCGGCTCCGACTTCACGCCGTTCCTGCAGCACGTTGGTGTTCCATCAACCGATATCGGCTCGCATGGCGACTATGGCGTCTATCACTCTGTCTTCGACAACTATGCCTGGTACATACAGAACGCCGACCCTACCTTTGTCTACCTGCAGGAGATTGCCCGCGTCCTGGGCCTCGAAGCCCTGCATATGGCTGATGCGGACGTGCTGCCCTACGACTATGTGACGTACGCCAAAGAAATCGCTGCATACATCGAGCAGGCCAAGACGCGGCCTAGCGCAAAAACCCTTGATTTCACTGCAGCGCAGGCCGCAACCAGCCGTTTTCTGCGCGCGGCTGAAGCGGTCCACAGCCGCCAGTTAACGCCATCTGGAATCTCCCCGCAACTCAACGCCGCTCTCCGTGCGACCGAGTCCGCCTTCATTTCCAGCGCAGGCCTGCCCAATCGCGCTTGGTACAAGCACACCATCTACGCTCCCGGCGAATATACAGGCTACGCCGCCGTCGTTATTCCAGGCGTTAATGAAGCGCTCGAGTCCAAGAATCCTACGCTGGCTGCGGAGCAGCTATCTGTCCTTACTCAATCCATCAATCAGGCTGCGCAATCGCTCGAAAATGGCTTGTAAACGATCTTTCTCAGCCGCCAATACCACTTAAGTGTTACTGATGTAACGAAATTGTTCGTGAACATAAAAAGATTTTAGTAGACACTGGCAGAAATATCAGGCAGAGTTACGTTACTAAAGATTCCAAAAGCGCTTGGCGGGTGGTTACCTGGCAGTTTTTGCCAGACGCTTCCATTTGGACTTGGAAAAGGTTTGTATGCACGATTTGCTCATCGCCCTGGTCTTCGTAGCAATGGTCACATCCCCGGCCATTGTTGCATCAGCACCCAAGACCGCCGACTACAACGAAGGTTAACTCCGGCCCCGCCGGACCACAGATTTCGCAAGCCTAGCGGAAATTCCCTCCCCCGGAAATTCCTCGAAGCTTCAAACGACGTTTCACCCGCAACTTTCCCTCCCCCTGGCCGCCTGTAGTGGTAGTACGGACCTCAAAAGTTCAAAGGCGGCCAGCCTTTTCCCTCCCAGAACTCTCTCCCCGCCAATTCCAGCATTGACCCCTTGAATCCAGCCTCGTACAGTAGAAACTGCGTCCTCTCTTCTTTTGGAGCCATGGGATGCCGGCGGCACGGATTCAAAAATGAAACTCACCCCCACTCAAATCCGCATTGGTATCGCATCGGCAGTCATTCTAGGCACCATCGGATATCTCTCCGTCACCGGCGCCGAAGCTACCAAGAGCTATTACGTCACCGTCGCCGAGATGCAGGCCATGGGCGAGAAGGCATATACCACCAACCTTCGCGTTGAGGGCTATGTCAAGCCGCAGACGATCCAACAGAGCGGCCCCTACGTCAGCTTCATCCTTACTGAGTTTGAGAGCCACAATCCCAAGGCAACGCCAAGCGCCCGTGCCATCCGCGTGAACTATCAGGGCTCCGAGCCTCCTCCGGACACCTTCAAAGGTGACGCGCAGGCTTTGGCAATCGGCACCTGGGGGCGAGACGGAGTCTTCCACGCCACTCAGCTTCAGGCCAAGTGCGCCAGCAAATATGCTCCTGCTGCTCCAAACGGCGCGAAGCCTGCCATGCAGCCTTCTATGAACGACAAGCGCGCCTCAGCCGAGCCCGTTTCCGCACCTGGCGCGCCAGTATCATCCGCAACAACCGGCAGGTAGCCTGCCCGCCATGAACGAGGCCGCATCCAGCGCATCAATATTGCCCGATTCGGTCCCCTCCCTTCCACTGGCCCGCCTTAACTCTGTCTCGCGCCTCTTTGGCAGCTTTGCTGCGCTGCGCCACGTCTCGGTTGAATTCGCCCCCGGCCAGTGCTATGTGCTCCTCGGCGAAAACGGCGCGGGTAAATCTACGCTCCTGCGTATTCTGGCTGGTCTGTCACAGCCTTCCCAGGGGGAAATTAGCGTCTTCGACGGAGAAACACCGCACGCTGCACGCCGGCGCATCGGCTATATGAGCCATGCCCCGATGCTTTATGACGAGTTAACCGGCCTTGAAAACCTAAGGTACTTCAGCAGCCTTTATCCGATAGGCGCATGCCTTGCGCCGGAGGAAGCGCTGCGGCAAGTGGGCCTCGATCCGGCGCTTACCCGCACCGTAGGCCAGTATTCGCAGGGGATGCGCCAGCGCGCTTCACTTGCCCGCGTTCTGCTCTCCCAGCCTGAACTGCTTCTCCTCGACGAACCCTTCTCCAACATGGACGTCGAGAGCGTCCGCCAGATGGTCCAGATGCTGGCTCGCTTCCGCGGCGGCAATCGCACGATATTGCTCACCACGCATCAGCGTGATCTTGCCGCACCGATCGCCGACCAGATCCTCACGCTACATGCAGGTCGGCTCATATCCCTTGAAGCTGGGAGCCCGAAGCTATGAAGACCAATGGTGCCCGACTTCTTGACATCCTCGGTATCCACTATGAGTTGCGCGAGTATGAGGTGGATCCCGAAGACCTGACCGCCGTCACCGTCGCAAAAAAGATCGGCATGCCCATTGAACAGGTCTTCAAAACCCTGCTCACCACCGATAGCGCCGGCGGCCATTTCTTCGCCGTAATTCCTGGCGACGCCGAGCTTGACTTCAAAAAACTCGCCCGCGCTGCCGGCGTGCGCAAGACCGAGATGGTCAGCCTCAAAGACGTACAGCCGCTCACCGGCTACATCCGTGGCGGAGTCACAGTCTTCGGAGCCAAAAAGCCGTTTCCCGCCTTTGCCGACGAAACCATTGAGCTCTTCGACCAGATCAGCGTCTCCGCGGGAGTGCGCGGCACGCAGCTCATCCTCGCCCCGGCAGACTACCTCCGCGCCGCAGACGCCACTGTCGCCGGCCTGACCAAAGACACAAAGCCTCCGGAAAACCGCGAGGCCCAGCACTGATGCCCGGCTTCTCCAAAAACTCAGCACGAGCCGGATGGCCCGGCCTCGTCTGGTCTCACCTGCGCAAAGACCTGCGCATCGAGTGGCGCTCTCGCGAGGCCATCAACTCGATGCTCTTCTTCGCCCTGCTGGTTGTCGTCCTATTCAGCATGGCCTTTGATCCCACGGCAGCTACATCGCGCGAAATCGCCGGGGGCGTTCTCTGCGTCGCTACGCTCTTCGCCAGCGTCTCCGCGCTCAACCAGGCATGGAGCCGCGAGATTCGCCATCAGGTGCTCGACGCCCTGCGGATGACGCCTGCAGACGCTGCGGCGCTCTTCATTGCCAAGGCTCTCGCCAACTTCCTCTTCGTCTCCGTTGTTCAGATTGTCCTCGGCCCGGTCTTTTTCATCTTCTATAACCTCCATCCTTTAGGCGACGCATGGCTTCTGCTGCTCGTCGTACCCCTGGGAACATGGGCACTTGTGGCCAACGGAACCTTTTTCGCGGCTCTCTCCATTCGCAGCCGCAATCGCGAACTGCTCCTGCCGCTGATCCTTTTCCCCATCTTTCTGCCTGCGCTCCTGGCGATGGTCCTCTCCGTTAAAACCATCCTCAACGGAGACGGCAGCGATCCGCAGTTGCTCTGGATCAAGCTGCTCGCCGGCTACGATGTACTGTTTACCACCATCAGCCTGTTGCTCTTTGCAACGGTGCTCGATGCCGAATAACTTCACCTCTGCAAAGAGCGATAAACTGAAAGTGCGCAGCCTATGAAGAAACTCTTTCTATTCCTGATTACGCTTGGCGTCCTCGCTCTAATGGCCTGGGGTTTCTATCAGGCGATCTACGCCGCGCCTACTGAAGCCACCATGGGCGACGTGCAGCGGATCTTCTATTACCACGTTCCCCATGGGATGCTCTCCTACCTCTTCTTCAGCATCAACTTCGTGGCCTCTCTGCTGGTGCTGGCGTGGCGGCGAAGCAATCCCGCTCGTGCGCAGGTTGCCGATGCGTGGGCGCTGGCCGGGGCCGAAGTGGGCGTCGTCTTCTGCTCTGTCGTGCTGGTAACCGGACCAATCTGGGGCCGCCCCGTCTGGGGTATCTGGTGGACATGGGATGCGCGCCTCACCACCACCCTGGTTCTCTGGCTCATCTATGTCAGCTACCTGCTCGTGCGCCGTTTTGCCGCCGGCTCGCAAACTCCCGCGCTCGCCGCAGTACTTTCAGTATTCGGCGCGCTGGACATGCCGATCAATTACCTCGCCAACCGCCTGTGGCGCACCCAGCATCCGTCGCCCGTTTTCGGCGGAGGTCCCGACTCCGGCATAAAAGACCCTGATATGCTTGCAGCCTTTGGCTGGAATATCCTTGCCTGGGCCGTCTGGGGACTGGCTGTCCTCGCCATTCGCATCTACATTCAGCGCCGTCAGCAGGCCATTGATGCCGCCAGCGCCTCAGCCGCCCTTGCCGCCGACTAAAACCCTGAACCTGGAATGGACACAATGAATACGGGACACAAATTTCTGGTCGCCGCCTACTGCTGCACCTGGGCAATCCAGCTTGGATATCTGGCTTGGATGGCCATCAAGTGGCAGCAACAGCGCAGCAAGCTCCCCAGTCGGACCGGAAAAAGCCGGTAACGCACCGCCAGATGACACGTACCACCTAAGTGGGTACATGGGTAACCCATATCTGGTTACGATTTCCGTTTTCGTGGGATTTTAGAAAAATCTAATTCAGGTGAATATCTGTGTGTGGGGCGAACTCAGAAAATCCCACCCCAGGAGCATCTCTCCATGCATGATTTGCTGATCGCCCTCGCCTTTATCGGAATTGTCGTAGCCCCCGCCGTCGTCCTCGCCAAGGCCATCCCTGGCGAAGCCAAGATCGACTAAGCGGCTACGACTTCCTCCCCCGAAACTCCCCCGACGAAGTCTCCCTACGTAGCCTTCCCTCCCGCGACCGGCAACAGGCTCAGTTCGCTGCCCATCGAGCCCCGGATATCGATCGCCCTTGCGGGCTCCATCACTTTCGGCAGGTCAAACCACTCCTCCGTATAGCCGAACATACCCGTCTTGATCGCCAGCCGGATGCGCCCCCCCTGAAGCGAGTGCGACTTCAGGTAAGTCCCCTCGGCAAAAGCAAAATGCCCGCCCGGCAAAATTGAAATCCCACCATACGGCTCGGCATTCGCATTCAGCAGCGGCAGCTCAAGCCCATCCTGAAAAAGGATCATCTCTGCAGAATTCATGCGCGACCACCGCGCGTCAAAGTGCATCGTCTTCACGAGCAAACGATGAACCTCGCGGCTCTCCTCTGCCTTTGCCGCATATACCGTCGAAATGAAGCTGAAGTTGCGCAGACGGTCGATCCATGAAGCTTCAGCACGGGACTGCTGCGCCTAGGACGCGCACTGTCCATTGATGTAATAGTCCTCGAACGAGTCTTCCATCCGCTCAAACGCTACTGACTTCGTGCATACCTGCTGATCCGAAGCATCGGTCTGGTCACCGTGCTTCCATATCTCCAGTGTGTGATTGCCCGATCCAATCAGTGAGAAGTACTCCAACGGCGTCAGCACAAAGACGTAATACCCCTTGCTGTTCGTCCCCGCATAGTTATCTGCCCAGCGCACATCGTATCCACGGGCCAGCTGATTGCTGCCCTTATGCGCCGGCGACGGCTCAAGCACAGTTCCGCTTACAAAGTAGTGGGAATTGAGTGAATGGTAGGTAACGTAGACCACGACCGCCAGCGACACAAGGAAGGTACAGACACGCACCCATTCCGGCATCGCGTCAAATTTCGATAGAATCAGCCTTCCAAAAACTGAGCTGTAGTCCTGCTGCGAATTGGATTCCCTGATAGGCATAACGCCCTTCTTCCTGGCACATGGCTCACCAAGAGGACGGTCAATCGATGGATTGTGCAGCAGATATGGAATTCGTTACAAGGAATTGCAACTTTGGTGGGAATGGCCATAACACTGTTTTAATTCGCGACAATGTGTTCGTGCTATTCGGTATTTTCGTCACCTGGGGCATGATCAATCTCGTGGACAGGCTTAGACAAGCCACCCAAGAGGAGAATTTCCCCCGTGCATGATCTTCTGATTGGTCTCACCTTCGTTTGCATCGTCCTTTCACCCGCTGTTGTTGCCGCCTTCTCTGGCACCTCTGAAACAGCCGCCGAGTAATTCTGGCTTCTTTCTTTACCGCAGGCATTTGAAATAAGGCAGTACTCCAGCCTGGCATTCACTTTCCACACCGGGCGGATTCAAACGATCTCTTGCCGAGCTATCGGCTTTTAGGCCAACCTTTCATGGCCTGACCCTACCCTTCTCAATCCTGACCGCTCTCTCGCAAGAGCCCCCGGGCGCCCAATCGAAGCGCAGCCGCCCTCGCGAACAGCACCGGCCCCGAGCCGGCACTGCATAGCCGTCGGGGTACCACACAGGTTGTAATTGGGTGTAACACTGTCCACATCTGGGACAGGCTCATAGTGCTATTTAGTAATCAGGTTACCTGGGTCATGATCGTCGTGTTCACGAGGACCGGTATTTCAAACCGGTCCACAGAAAGAGCGCGCCATGCATGACATTCTGATCGGCCTCACGTTTGTAGGGATGATTATTTCCCCGGCCATCGTCGCAGCCTTCTCCGGCTCGTCGGAAACCAACCCGGAAGACTAGCGTCATTTACTCGAACTTCCCGCTCCGACGGCGAAGAGCACGCTGTCGCCGGATCAGTGATAATCCGGCAATTTGCGCCTCACTTTCTATTCCGAGCGCAGCGCTCTCATTGGGTCTACACTCGCCGCGCGCCCGGCAGGCACGGCACTCGCGACCAGTGCAACCAATGCCACGCCTGCTACTGCCAGAAAATAGCTCACCGCATCCAATGGCTTAACGCCATAGAGGGACGACGTCAGCGCACGCCCCACCAGCATCGCCAATGGAACTCCCATCACCACCCCTGCCGTCGTGAGCAGAAGACTGTCCCGCAGGATCATCCAGACAACCTGGCCACGACGGGCGCCCACAGCCATGCGCACGCCGATCTCCGCCGTTCGCATGTTTACGCGGTATGCCAGGGTTCCGTAGAGTCCTGTCGCAACCAGTACTACCGCCAGGAAGCCGAAGAACCCAGCGAGACGTGCAAAGAGTATCTGACTGGAAATCGTCAGATCGTACTGATCACGCTGTGTGATCGGCCGTATCAGCGGCAGATCTGGATCCAGCTGCTGTAGAGCTCTGCGCGCCGATGGCAATATCGCAAGCGGTTCGCCACGTACCCGCATCTCCGCATGCATTCCCCCGGTTATCGGAATCTGAGCATACATGTACCAGGCCATGGGAATGGGCTCTTCGTCGATACTGCGATACTTGTGGTCCTTCACCACGCCAACGATCGTCATCTCCCAATTGATATTGTCGGGGCCGATGCGATGGCCCAGAGGATTCTGATTCGGAAAGAAACGCTTTGCAAACTGCTCGTTGATGATGCCGACGTGCGGCGACGTCGCGGTATCGGAATCGGCAAAATCGCGCCCTGCAAGCACCGGCACGCCGAGCGTGTGAAAGAAGTCCGGACCAACCACGTTGCTTCGAACCGTCCTCGACGATCCATTCGCAACATCTGGCAGCTTTCCATCCACCTTCATGTCGCTATTGTCTGACCACCCCGAGCCGAGGCGTTCTCCCATGATCGTCACAGACTCCACGCCGGGCAAAGCGCGCAGCTTCTCTAGCAGCTTCCCATAAAACGCAATGCCTTCCGGAATCGATGTGATGTTCGGCTTCACTCCGAAAACGACAAGCCCTTCAATCTGCATCCCCAGCGGAGTGTTTTCCAGATTGCGCAGCGTGCGAATCAGCAGCCCTCCGCCCACCAGTAGCACTACGCACAGCGCCATCTGCAGAGCCACAATAATCCTGCCGGTGCGCGATTTGCCCGCGTCCGTATGGGACGTGGCCGCCGAAGTCTTCAGCGCCAGTTCGGCTCCGCCGGCAAGCGCTACACGCAACGGCGCAAGCCCGAACAGCAGTGCGGCAAAGACAAGCACTCCAAGCGTGAACAGCAACACCGTCCGGTCCGGTGCCAGACTGGACTCGATATGCGCCCAGCTCCCCAGTAGCCGCGTCGCCATCTCGGCAAAGCCCCAGGCCAGCACGCCGCCCGCCGAGACCAGAATCAGACTCTCCGCCAGCAGTTGCCGCAGTAACTCGCCACGCCCCGCGCCAAGCGCCTGCCGCACTGAAAACTCGCGCTGCCGCGCGGCATTTCGAGCCATCAGCAGCATTGCCACATTGGTCAGCGCAATCAACAACACCAGCCCCACCATGGCCATCAACATACGCAGGGGGTTGCCGTATTGCTGGCTATATCCGGGGAAACTCTTGGCGTCTATCACGCTCAAAATCGGCGGCTTCTCGTCCCGCGCCGGCGCACCTAACCCAATGTAAGCTGCTCTTTGAAAGATCGGCTGCAACTGCGCCAACGCCTGTGTCCGCGTCACGCCGGGAGCAAGACGCCCGATGAGCCGCAGGCACCACCAGGTGGAATTTGTAATATAAGTTTTCCCATCCTCCAGCGGATTGCCCCACGCATTCAGTTCCGGTCGGCTCTGCATCGGAATCCAGAAATCCGTCGATCCACTGTCTTCGACACCTTCAAAGCCTTCCGCGGCAATTCCCACAATCGTGATGGCCACGCCATTCACATACAGCGTCGTTCCCCAGTACATCCGGATTTCGCTCAAACCGCCGAGTCCAATAGTTGTAACTGATGACGGCAATCGATGCATGATTCGTCTCGTCCTCTTCGCTGAAACCGCGACCGCGAATCACCTTCACTCCCAGGCCGGAAAAGAACGTGCCGCTCACCATGTCGCCTTCCGCCTCTTCCGGCAGCGCTCCGTAGCGCACCGCGACCTTGCTGTTCGACAAGGGAACATAGGCCATCACCGGCGAAAGCCCTTGGCTTTGGCGTCGAAGAGCATCGTACACGGGATAGGAAAACGTCTCGTTGGAATCGATGGTGCCCGTATTGCGAGGAGGGTTGGAGGTCCTCAAATACACCAGGCGATCGGGGTTGGTCACCGGCAGTGAACGCAGCAGTACCGCGTTCATTACACTGAAGACCGCCGTGTTCGCGCCGATCCCGATCGCAAGCGTGAGAATCGTCGTTGCTGCAAATCCAGGGCTCTTCAACAGCGACCGCAAGGCGAGCCGTACATCGCGAAACAGCCTGTCGAGGCCTACCCAACGGTCCTTCAGGTAAAACCGTTCCTGCGCCACGCGCACATTTCCGAACTCGCGTCGCGCTTTCCTTTGCGCCTCATCGTCGCTCAGGCCTTCGCGCTTCCAATCATCTGCCTCGAGTTCCAGATGTGCCTTGATCTCTTCCGCAAAATCCTCGACGCTTCGCTTGCGCTTGAACATTGCTATGCCTCCTCGCCTTGCAGTCCGTTGGTGGAGTCGAGGATCAGACCCATGGCTCGCGTCAAACGCCGCCACTCGCCGGTCTTCTCCACCAACTGCTCACGTCCCTTTGGCGTCAACGAATAAAATCGCGCCTTTCGGTTGTTCTCGCTCACTCCCCACCTGGCGCTGATCCACTTCTTGTCTTCCAGGCGCTGCAGAGCCACGTAGAGAGAGCCATGATCGACGATAAAGGCCTCTTCGGACTGGCGCTGGATCGACCGCGCCACGCCCTGCCCATGATGCGATCCAAGCACAAGCGTTTTCAAAATCAGCAGGTCGAGCGTGCCCTGCAACAAGGCGAGACGGTCATCGTTATTCTCTTGGGTAGCCATTCGACCCAAGTATCGACCCCTCTGGGTAGAATGTCAACCCAAGAGAGAGAGACAAACTCAGAAAATCTCCGTGTCCGCGATGGTTTGACGTGCGCCCCTGTGCCGCATTGCATTGCCCTATGCTCCGGGCAGCCATTACACTCACACATTGAGGGCAACGCCATGCTGGTGGTAATGAAAGCGCACGCCACACCGGAGCAGGTGAAGGCAGTCTGCGACCACATCGAGCAGTTGGGTTTTCGCGCACACGCGCTTCCCGGAGCGCAGCGCACGGCCATTGGAATCACCGGCAATCAGGGCGAAGTGGAGCGCGGCAGTATCGAATTCCTTCCCGGCGTAGCCGAAGTCATCCGAGTCTCCAAGCCGTACAAGCTGGCCAGCCGCGATGTAAAGGAAGAGGACACAATCATCCGCTTCGCCGGCACTGACGCCGTCATCGGTGGCCATAACGTTGCGATCGTCGCCGGCCCCTGCTCCATCGAAACGCGCGAACAGGCCTTCGCTATCGCCGATCAGGTGGCTGCTTCCGGCGCGCAGTTCTTCCGCGGCGGCGCATTCAAACCTCGCACTTCGCCTTATGCTTTTCAGGGCCTTGGGCTTGAAGGCCTTCAGATCATGGCCGAAATTCGAGAACGCACCGGCATGCGCATCATCACAGAAGCCATCGACAGCGAATCGCTTGAGCTGGTTGCCGAGTACGCAGACGTCATCCAGATCGGCGCGCGCAATATGCAGAACTACTCGCTGCTTAAGAAAGCGGGCCGCACCCGCAAGCCCGTGCTCGTCAAACGCGGCATGTCGGCCACGCTGGACGAATTTCTCATGTCCGCCGAATACGTCATGAGCGAGGGTAACTACCAGGTGATCCTCTGCGAGCGTGGCGTTCGCACTTTTGCCGATCACACCCGCAATACACTCGACCTCAGCATCGTTCCCGCTGTGCAACGAGCCAGCCACCTGCCTATCCTCGTCGATCCCAGCCACGGCACCGGCAAACGCGACAAGGTGCTGCCTCTCGCGCGCGCAGCCGTCGCCGTCGGCGCTGACGGCATCATGGTCGAGGTTCACCATCAGCCCGACAAGGCGCTCTCCGACGGCCCGCAATCCATCTATCCCGAGCAGTTTGCCGAGATGATGAATGAGCTCGAGCAGATCGCCACCGTGCTGCACCGCACTGTGCCGCGC
>Ga0206958_1021_pt1 | contig 47816 bp, 44 predicted proteins | sample Alteio_BWOrgHeat_33_FD_152968 | JGI IMG/M metagenome (GOLD analysis project Ga0206958, IMG submission 152968) | Enriched cells from forest soil in Barre Woods Harvard Forest LTER site, Petersham, Massachusetts, United States -... | ecosystem: Environmental > Terrestrial > Soil > Temperate forest >... | reverse complement strand
GGTGGTGGCAGCAGAAGCGTCCGGCCATTCTTATCCGCAAATACTGCAGCAGCAAGGGTGATTTGCACCGTGGCTCTTTTTTTGCGTTTCTCGGGCAAATCATCGGCGATGCCGAGTTTGCGAGCTTTGCAAAATGGCGCGACCGGACAAAGGAGGCACTGAGGAGATTTCGGAGTGCAAACAGTTGCGCCAAGCTCCATCATGGCCTGGTTCCAATCGCCGGGGGAATTTACATCCAGCAACGTATCGGCGGTTTGTTGCAATTTCTGCCAGCGCCGCGGCTCGCGGAGGTCGCCGCGAATCGCGCCGAGGCGTGCGACGACGCGGGCGACGTTGCCGTCAAGGACCGCGTGCTTTTCATTGAACGCGATACTCAGGATTGCCGCAGCGGTGTAGTTGCCGATGCCGGGCAGACCGAGGACGTCCTCCATGTGTGTTGGGAATTGTCCGCCGTGCCTCGCGACGATTTGTTGCGCGGCCCTTTGCAGATTGCGCGCGCGGCTGTAGTAACCGAGCCCGGACCACAGGCGCAGCACTTCTTCTTGCGGTGCGGCGGCGAGCGCATGGACATCCGGGAATCGCTGCAAGAACTTTTCGTAATAGGGAATGACGGCGGCTACGCGCGTTTGCTGCAGCATGATTTCGGAAAGCCAGATGCAATACGGATCCTTTGTACCGCGCCAGGGCAAGTCACGCTGGAACTGCCGGAACCAGCCGAGGAGTTGTTTGCGAAATGTGGCGAACTCGCGAGCGTTGAACATGAGCTGCACATTTTCGCACAGATAGGTAGGACAGACATTCTTGTCTGTCCGGCTTGTGAAAGTTCGGCAATCGAAGAGGACAGGCAGGAATGCCTGTCCTACTTACTGCGCGGGATCGTCGAGAAAAACGACGTAGGAGGAGCTCCAGACAGCGGCGGGGATGGAGCCGTGCGGCTGGCTGGTGACGATGATTTTGAAAAGGTCGGGGGAAGCGGCGAGATCGGCCATCAGCGCCTGTTTGGGATCCGTAGGCAGAGGTTGTACGAGAGCTAGATGGCGCAGAATCGGGAAAATGATTTCATCGGCGGCGGCCAGGGGCGTTTCGACATTCACGCTGCGGTATTGGAGCATGGAATTGCGCTCGTAGAAATGCCAGGCCAGGCTGGCGCAGATAGTGACGCAGCGCTCGAAGCGATCGTTCACCGAAGAACTAACGGAGAGGGAACTATCTGCTGCAGAAATCGTGGCGGGCGGCGCGGCAAGGTGAGGATCGAGAACGAGCAAGACGCGGCAATCGTCTTCGCGCGCGAATTCCCGGACCATCAAGGAGCCGTAACGCGCGGAGGCCTTCCAGTGAACGTAGCGCGCGCTGTCGTTGGGGACGTAATCGCGGAGCGCGTAAAGATCCTGCCCGCGCCCTTTCGCCAAACTTTCCAGGGCTCCTTCGAGGCCCGGCAAAATCTTTGTGTACTCTTCGGTGGGCTCCACGGACGGATAGACCAATGCTTCCGTTTTCAAATTCATTTGCCGGGCTTTTTGCAGAAATCCGAAAGGAAAGCGCGTCACCACGCGGAACGCTTCCTGGCGGTAGACGCCGCGGCGAGGAAAGGTGATCGGAACAATTTGCTGCACGCGATCGTGCTTCGGGAGATAGGGAAAATAGACCGGCGTTTCAAGAATCGCGGCCGCGGATTTGTCTTTTTCTTTGACGGCTTCGACGCGCAGAGAAAAGGAAGGCAGCGTCAGCTTTTCGTTTTCGAGTTCGACCAGCGCGCGAACCGGCTGGCCGGTGAAGATGTGCTCGGGCAATTCGAGGCGCATGGCGATGCCGGAGAGCGTGATGGAGGAGAGGATGCCAGACATTAAAATGATGGCGATGAGGCACGCAAGAACGAGGAATAGGAGATTGTTTCCCGTGTTCAGAGCGGCGAGCGAGACCAGGATGATGCCACCGAGATAGATCCAGCCTTCGCGCGAGATGCGGTATTCCATCTTGAAGCCGAGCCAGCGAAGTGGCGTGCGGCGTGCGAGAACGGGAACGAGCGTGATTCCAACCCAGCCAGCGACGGCCAGCGCGGCGATTGCCGACATGCTGGCGAGAACGACCTGGCCCAATTCCGCGGCGGCGCCGGAATAAAGCGCCAGAAGAAGCGCGGCGGAGAGCGCGACCATCGAAAGAAGGAACGCGCGGACGCCCGGGCGGTCTGCTTTGGCCCAAAGTTGCGAAATGGTGGATGGCACGCTCACGGAGACGACTACAAGGGAACAGAAACGGATTCGACGATTTCCCGGAGAACGGATTCGGTAGTTTCCGATTTTCTCTGCAAAGAGGCATGGCGCGAACTGGCGACGACGCGATGAGAAAAGACGGAGACGGCGAGCTGTTTGAAATCGTCGGGAATGCAATAGTCGCGGCCGTCAAGAAAAGCGCGAGCCTGGGCTGCGCGCTGAAGCATTAGAGTTCCACGCGGGCTGACGCCGAGCGTGAGCTGGTCGCTTTTGCGCGTGCGGTTGACGATTTCGAGGGCGTAGTCGTGCAGGCTGGAATCCACTTTCACGTGGGCGACGGCATCCTGCATGGCTAGCACGTCGGATACATCCGCCACCGGATCGAGTGACTCGAGAGGATCATCACCGACGCGCTTGCGTAGAATTTCTTTTTCGGTTTCGTGCGACGGATAACCCATCTTGATGCGCATGAGGAAGCGATCGAGCTGCGATTCGGGCAATGGGTAAGTGCCATGATGTTCGACAGGATTTTGCGTGGCGATGACGAGAAACGGCTGCGGGAGCGGAAGCGTTTTGCCGTCCACGGTGACTTGCGATTCGTTCATGGCTTCGAGAAGCGCAGATTGCGTGCGCGGGGTGGTGCGGTTGATTTCGTCGGCGAGCACCACATTGGCGAAAACCGGGCCGGAACGGAATTCAAATTCGCGAGATTCAGGATTGTAGACGCTGACGCCGAGTACATCGCTCGGGAGCAGGTCAGAGGTGAATTGAATACGCTGGAACGTGCAATGAAAGGACTTTGCGAGAGCCTGTGCGAGAGTGGTTTTGCCGACGCCGGGGACGTCTTCGATGAGCAGGTGGCCACGGGCGAGCAGCGTGATCAGGGCGAGCTGGATGGCGTCTTCCTTGCCGTAGATGGCGCGCGCGATGGAGCGCTGCAACTGCGAGACGACTTGAGAGGTGGCAGTCGGCATCGGTTGAAAACCAGGGTCCTTCCTGTTACAAATAGATGAGCATATTCAGCTCATTCGGGCAAGTTGGGCGACTAGCTCAGTTGGTTAGAGCGCTCCCCTCACACGGGAGAGGTCAAAGGTTCAAGTCCTTTGTCGCCCACCATCTTTTCCTACCGCGCCACAAGTCATTCTAGCTAAAATCCAGGCATGTCAACCTTCCTTCGTACGATAGAGTTTCTAGGTTTGAGCCTGTGGCTGGGGAGCGATGTGTTTCTGAGCTTTGTGGTGGCGCCGGGGGCGTTCCGGATCTTGGTGAGCCGGGACCAGGCGGGGGCGATGGTGGGGTACGGGTTGTGGTGGATGCACATGATTGGGGTGGTTTGCGGGATTGCGATTTTGCTGGCGCGGTTGCTGCGGACGCGGACGTTTGCGAGTCTGGCGGGGCCGGTGGCGCTATGTGTGGTGTTGATGATTGGGCTGACGGTGGTGTCGCAGCATGCGGTGAGTTCGAAGATGGCGGCGCTGCGAGTGCAGATGGGGTCGATTCAGGCGACGGCGGCGGACAGTCCGTTGCTGGCGGAATTTGGGCGGCTGCATCGGATTTCGGTTTCGCTGGAGAGCGGCGTGCTGCTAGCTGGATTTGTGGCTTTATATTTGATGGTAAGAGAGTTGGGCGCTGCTCAATAGCTGTAACCGTCGGCTGAAAAGACGTACCCTACCCCCCTTTTTTGTAAGTGTTGCAAGTAAAGGACTTACGGACACGTTAACTCCTTTAGATGCAACACTTACAAGATGCCTCATAAGTGTTGGGCTCTGTTGACATCCTCTTTGAGCGGACCGATGCCTCAGGCGGTAGATGTTGTAGGCCAGGCCGAGCAGCAGGGCTTGGCGGATCTGCGTGGCCAGGCTGCGCCCGGGTGCGCGCGAAGAGAGCTTTCGTTTGACAGCGGAGAAGATGCTTTCGATCTTGGCGCGTTGCCGATACGGTTTTTTCGGAAAAGCGCGGAACATCTGATTCCGGATAGTGCCGTTCGGGACACCCCGACGTCTCGCGGGGATAATGCTCTTGGCTCCCAAGCGTTGCCGAATATGTTCGTGGTTGGCTTCGGAATCAAACTCCGCATCCGCCAGCACCATGCCGATCGGAGCGCCGCGTGCCGCCACATCCAGCAACCCCGGCAAAGAACGCACGTCGCACCCCCGCGCCTGACGAGCCCGCTGCGCCAACAAAATCTGCTGCTGCACATCCGCAACAATCAACCACTTCAACCAAGGACGACGAGGCCTGGGCCCGTGGGCATGCTGCTCCAAGCGCCGATGGAAGAAGGTGCTGACGGAAGTATCGGAGAGCCCCGTGCCGTCGATGGCGGCAGAAACGGGCCGACTTCGGCGTCCGCGCAGCCGGCGCACGGTCTCCTGCAATCCGCGATCGACGGTGTCGTCCTCCAGCCGCCGCAGAAAACGATACAACGTGGTGTAGTCGGGCACCGCTGGCAAGTGCAACGCGGCGCGCAACTCTTGGTGCTCGCGCAGGCGTACTTCGGCTTCGCGAAAGGTCCAGTCTTCGTAGCGCATCAGGCACAGCACCGCCAGCAACTGCGGCTGGGTAAACTGATGTTTGCTGAAGCGCGTGCGGTAGGGCGGCAAAACCTGCGTGGCCACTTGCAGCGCCACGCGAGCAAAGGGCAGGAGTCCGACCTCGGCCATCGTCCCTCCTGCCTCATCAGAAAACACCGCAAGCCTTTTCTTGTCGACTGCTACCAACAAAAACTGTGCCGAGGATGTCAACAGAGCCTAACACTTGCGGGGAGAATCATAAGTGTTGCAGCTAAAGGAGTTATGGGGACGGACTGTTGGCAAGAAAGTAACGGCCTGGGATGGGAAGGTTTTGAGGGAGTTGGAAGGACTACCTGGCGGGCGCCCATGGGAGGCAAGGCACGGAAGAATCGTGCCGACTATACCATTTAGTATAGCACATTGGTACAGTTGGTCAAGGATTACTTTAAGTGGTTTGGATGGAGAGAGATAGCTCGGGCTTGATTGAATTGGGATTAGAAAAAGTCAAAAGCCCCAAGTGCCCCGACCCGATCAGGGCAAACGCCACCGGCATCTGGGGTGCCCATCATCGGTCGGCCTTCAGCTGTGCCACCGTGCGCGAGAATCGCACCTTGCCCCGGAGCTTGCGCAGGCGGGAGTACGTCTGCGAGGCGGCAACGAGTTGCAATCCGGTACGGACGGTCTGGGTGACACCGGTGCCGCTAGCACGCTGAGCCTTTTCAAGAAGGGCCAGAGGAACCTTTACTGTAATCTTCCGCGTAGTCTCCATGGTGACTCTCATTACAACACATTCGAGACCAGCGTCGAATAGGCTGTCTGATCCGGGCAGGGTCCCGAATGGAACAGGTGAGCGTACCGGCAGAGGCGTATCATCAGAAGATGAAGCGAGAACTGCCTGTTACGTGTTGTACCGAGTGTGGCGGCGCTGGTTACAACATGAGGGTGGCAAACGGCCGTTGTTGCAAAACCAGCGGCAAAGAACGCTGCACCGGCATTAACGCAATTGCGATCCAAGCATTTGATTGGAGCGAATGCACACACTGTCAAGCAACCGGATATTACCGCAATAAAGAATGCCCGAGCTGCAAAGGTGCCGGCTATCTGTTCGTGGGCCTGAGGGATAAAGCAACGGTTTAAACGCGCCACTACCGGAAATGTGCCGGGACTGAGGCTAGCGAAAGGCAGCCCCACCCTTGCAAGAAACAGGACCGCAAGGAAGGCCACCCAAAGGCGTTTTTCGGAGTTAAGGCACGGCCACCCGCCCAAAACCTCTAGTATCCGGTGTGACAGAGAATGGGGGGCGGTTCAAAAGGATTAAACGTCGTATAATCTCGTGCGCGCAACTGGGAAGCAGAACGTATGACCGTACAAGAACAAATCAAGAAGTATATTACCAGCCAACCGGAGCCAAAACGCAGTGACATGCGAGAGTTGCATCGGCTCACACTTCAAGTGTCACCAGAATGCAAATTATGGTTCTTCGATGGTCAAGACAGCAAAAATCATACTGTTTCCAACCCTACGATTGGATATGGATTTCACACAATAAAATATGCCAATGGAAAAAGTAGAGAGTTTTTCCAAATTGGTGTGAGCGGAAACAAAACCGGAATCTCTGTCTATATTCTTGGTCTCAAAGATAAGAAGTACTTAGCCAAAACGTATGGAAAAAAACTAGGCAAGGCGAGCGTGACCGGATATTGCATTCGGTTTAAAGCTCTAAAGGATATAAACATCGAAACGCTTGAAGCGGCAATACGATATGGGCTTGCAGCTCAGAATGAAAAAGGCAAGCTGACGAAATAATTCCACTGTTAAAGGCAAGCAGTTATCGATGTAAAGGCGCTCCAGCATACGAGATAACAGTACGATTGAACTATTTTGATGCATTTTGTCCGGGCTGGGGGGATTGGCACTGTTTTCTTGCGTCCTCGAGGTCGGAGAGTTGGTAATCGGGTTTCAAGACCACCATCTTCCCGCCCTTTTGCTGAAGTTCTCGGACATCACCATCGCCGAGTTCAGAGCGCCATTTGAATCCTGATGGGTAATCGCCTTCCACGTAATCGAAGGGGCGGTGAGCATGGAATCGAGACATGTTCTCACCGAACTTGTGAACGTGACGTTTCACGATTACGCAAGTTTGGGCCTGTGCCTTCGATGCATCCTCAGGTTTTGGGCTTTGCGCATAACAAAACGCTGAGATCGTCACCAGTGATGCGAGCAGTAGTTTTTTCATTCTAACCTCCGGCGAGGGACAGGTAGGGGATGAGCCGAGCATATACCAACCGGCTAAACATATCTCCAGTTAGTTACCCACAAGGCAAACGATTGTGACCTAAAACGTGGACGGCGGGTGGGGCAGAGAATTCCGGCGGGGTGCGGCACCCTTCGGTTCTAAGGGTGCGGGTTTTGAAATCTCTTCCCAGCGCGGAGCACAGAAGACAAACGGATCGCTTTCTGCTATTCCCACATCGATTCCTCGCTTTTCTTGTATAATAGGCGCATAAGCGCTTATGTATTTAAGCGGATAGGTGGAGATAAAGATGGACGAAGCCGTGCGCTGGAGTATCAAAGTTTCGAGGGAAACCGACCTCACGTTGCGCACCTATCTTGGTGCGCGAGGCATGAAGAAAGGCGATCTCTCCAAGTTCATTGAAGAGGCCGTACGATGGCGCATTCTGAGCCGTACGGCGCGTGGCATCAAAGCACGCAACGCCAACGCCAATGTGAACGAGTTGCAGGCAATCATTGACGGTGCGGTTCGGGAAGTTCGCGCCGAACTTCGTGGCGAAAAAAGGGGCCCCAAGAAAAAGCGCGTCAAAGCCTAAATGCGTGTAGTGCTCGATACCAACATCCTGGTCTCTGCCCTAATCGCCCCGGCTGGTTACCCCGCCGCAATTTACGACGCTTGGGAATCCGATAGATTCACCCTCCTGACGTGCGCGGAGCACATCGCGGAAGTCAGGGCCACGCTGCGAAAGCCGAGCGTCGCTACGCTCATCGAGCCTTATAAAGCCGGCCGCGTCATCAATCAGGTCAAAAAGCTCGCGGTGAACATCGCGAATCTACCGAGGGTTCGACGCTCGGCTGATCCCGAGGACGACTTCTTGCTGGCGCTTGCGGAGGCCGGGGCAGCGGACTATTTGGTGACCGGTGACAAAAGCGGATTGCTCACCCTCAAAAAGCACAAGCGGACGCAAATCATTACGGCGCGCGAATTCGCCGAAAGGATTGTGGGAAGGAACCGGTGATCCGTGTCGGGTTTATACGCGGTATCTGGTTCCGGGGTGAGGTAGAATCGCGGAGCGAGTTGCGAGGAGGTCGAGATCATGGGAACCAATCGAGGGTTAGAGGGTGTGGTGCGCCGGAACTTCGGGATGTTGCTGGCGCTCGTGAGTGTGATGGCTGGGATGCTGGTGGCGGGCGGGGCGGCCAGCGGGCAGGAGGGGTATCAGAAGCCGCCGAAGGCGGTGCTGGATGTGTTGAATGCTCCGGTGACGCCGCGGGCGAGCGTGGGGCGGGCGCGCGATGTGGTGCTGCTGTATTCGCCGGAGCCGTATCCGCCGATTGCGGATGTGGCGCAGCCGTTCGCGCGATTGGCGGGGCTGCGGATTGATGAGGCGACGAATGGGCCGCACAACCCGCCGCGATTTGACAAGCTGGTGGTGAAGAAAGTGGAAGACGGAAGCGAGGTCAAGGTTGGTATCCCGGAAGGGATGATTGTTTCGCAGCCGTTCTGGTCGCCGGACGGGCGGAAGATCGCGTTTACACACGCGGCGAGCTCTGAGATCGAGCTCTGGGTTGCTGATGCGAAAACGGGGCAGGCGCATGCGATTGCGCGCGTCCGTTTGAATGCCGCTCTTAGCGCGCCAGGATTCCGGGACGAGAATCCGCCGTGCCACTGGTTGCCGGGAAGCAAGACGCTGCTGTGCCAGACGATCCCCGCAGGACGTGGTGCGCTGCCGAAGGCGCCGACAGTGCCGGTTGGGCCGCGCGTGCAGCAAAGTTTCGGAAAGGCCGCGCCGGTGGCTACGTTTGAGGATCTTCTGGAGAACGAATACGACGCGAAACTCTTCGAGTACTACGCCACGTCGCATCTGGCGGTGATCGATATTGAGAGCGGGAGTGTAACACCCGTTGGCGCGCCGGGGATTTTCGGGATGGCCGTCCCCGCGCCGGATGGAACGCACATACTCGTGTCGCGGATTCACCGGCCCTATTCCTACATTGTGCCTGCGGATAATTTCCCGCGAGACGTGGAGGTCTGGGACTTGACGGGGCAGGTGGTTTACAAAGTGGCTAGCTTACCGCTGCAGGAGAACGTGCCCATTGGCGGAGTTCCAACAGGAGTACGAGATATCAGCTGGCATCCGAACAAGCCGGGGACGCTGGTATGGGTGGAAGCGCTGGACGACGGGGATCCGAAGAAAAAGGTGAAAGAACGGGACAAGGTGATGTGGATTCACGAGCCGTTCGCAGGGGAGCAGATGGAGCTGGCGCGAACGGAGAAGCGCTTTGCGGGGCTGGCGTTTGGCGAACGCGGCGATTTTGCGATCCTGCGGGATTTTGACAGGGACACGCTGCGGGGACGGGCGTGGTTTTTCAATCCGTCGCCGACGCCGGAGCAAGCTTGGACGTTTCATGCAGACAAGCCGAATGAGAAGACGCTGGTTTGGGACATGAGTACGCAAGATCGTTATCACAATCCGGGAGCGCCCGTGCAATGGCCGCTGCTGAATGGACACAGCGCGGTGATGCAGCAGAGCAATTTTATTTTCTTGATGGGAGCGGGCGCTTCACCGGATGGCGAGCGGCCGTTCCTGGACAGGCTGGACATCAACACGATGGAATTGAAGCGCATCTTCCAGGGGGAGTCCAAAAGTTATGAAGAGATTGTCGCGATGCTCTCCAGTGGCGGGACGAAACTTCTGACCCGGAGGGAGACGCAGGTGGATGCGCCGAACTACTACATTCGGGATTCGTCTAAGTTCAACGGAAATTTCGCGGAGCCGGGATCGCTGGACAAGGTCACGGCGTTCACGAAATTTGTGGATGCGACGCCGTCGCTGCGAGCGATTCAGAAGAAGCTGGTCACCTATCAGCGGGCAGACGGCGTGGATCTTTCGATGACCGTGTATTTGCCGCCGGACTACAAGCAGGGCGAACGGCGGCCGGCGGTGATTTGGGCGTATCCGCTGGAGTTTACGGACGCGAGCGTGGCGGGCCAGGTGAGCGGGTCGCCGTACCGGTTCACGACGATTACAGGGCCGTCGCCGCTCTTTTTCCTGCTGGATGGGTATGTGGTGCTGGATGGTGCGTCGATGCCGGTGGTGGGCGATCCGGAGACGGTGAACAACACGTACATCGAGCAAATCACTTCAAGCGCAAAAGCAGCGATTGATAAGGCCGCGGAGATGGGAGTGATTGATCCGAACCGCGTGGGCGTCGGCGGGCATAGCTATGGCGCGTTCATGACGGCGAATCTGCTGGCGCATTCGAATCTGTTTCGCGCGGGGATCGCGCGGAGCGGGGCGTACAACCGGACGTTGACGCCGTTTGGATTTCAAAGCGAACGACGGACGCTGTGGCAGGCGCCGGAATTGTACGTGAAGGTGTCGCCGTTCATGTTTGCGGACAAAATCAAAGCGCCGATTCTCCTGATTCATGGAGAAGCGGACAGCAATTCGGGGACGTTTCCGATTCAGTCGGATCGCATGTACCGGGCGATTAAAGGGAACGGCGGAGCAGTGCGCTACGTGACGTTGCCGGACGAGGCGCATGGGTACTCGGCGAGAGAATCGATCGAGCATACCGTATGGGAAATGCTGACGTGGTTTGACAAGTTTGTGAAAAATGCAGAAGGCGGTGCAGCAAGCCCTGCAACGACAACGGCGCAGTGAGCAAAAGAGATTCAAACGCTAGTGCTTGGCGAGAACTTTGCAGAAGCGGTTTACGAGAGAGTCGAGGAATGGAAGAAGCCGTCAGCGCCCTTGACGAAGTACAAGAGCGTTGACGGCTTCCTTTTGACGGGGAATCCAGATAGCGCGACCCGGCGTTGTGCTGGGCTCTCTCCTGATTAGATTCCTAGCGGCCTCTTAGTCGTGGTCTGGATGGCTGTGGCGCCAGTTCCAGTAACGATTTTGTTCTCTGTTGTTCTGCGTGTTGTATTCACGATAGGTCTTGTGACGTGTCACGAGGTAACCCCTGTAAGCGTTGTTTTCGCGGTCATCCCAGTTGTGGTAGTCACGGTGGTTGCGATCATAGACGCGAAGCTGCACTTCTTGAGGCCGGGGAGCGGCCATGATTACGACTGGTGCAGCAACGGCGGCAGCCAGAATGATGGTGTTGATGTAACGATTGATGTAGCGCACTAAGTGTTCCTCCAAGCCCGAGAGACTCCGATTCAGAATCCCGGTAGAACTCACTATGCGCTTCCCGGCGCGCGATGTATGTACCATACAGCACGCATTTGAAAGTAATAATTTATCCGAATAACGCATGCGGAGCGCTCCGCGCGCGAGATTTAGGGGAGAGTCGGAGCTCTCGCGACCGATTTAAGGTCTCAACGAGCTCAAGAAGCGGGCTACAGGAAACGCGTGAAGGAAGGGTGGCTAGAAACAGCGGCCGGGGGCGAAGATGTTTTGCGGATCGAAGGCGGCCTTGAGGCGGCGGCTCGCAGAGATATCCTGGACACAGAAAGCGTGCTTGAGGGCGGGCGGAGCGAAGAGAAGCGTGGCGTGGCCGCGATTCGCCGGGGCGGGGCCGTCGGAAGCGGAAAGTAAATCGGAGATTTGGGTTGCGGTCTGAGCCAGGAGGTTCGTGTTGCCGTCGTTTGCAGATGTGGGGAGCAGGGCGAAATAGATGGTGCCGCCAGCGCGAGCTATGAGTGCATGGGGAAGAGCGGCGCGAACGGCGATTTGCCTCAGGCTTGCGAAGAGGGCGGCGTGATAACTGGGAAGAATGTTGATCTTGAAAATGGCGGCTGCAGGAGAGGCTTCGAGAAGCATGGAGAGAGTTTCGCGGAGGCGTCCCCAAAGGGAGGGGCGCGAGTTGTCATCCAGGAACTTTGTGCTGGTGGTGCTGGAGTTAGTTGCTAAGCGCATGAGGTCGCGCTCATAACGCGCGAGGACTTCGGGGGTGCTGGCAAAGGCGGCGCAGAGTTGCCATTCGCTGGGACGAAACCAATCGCCGACGGGTGGGAGCAGACTCTGGCCCGAGGGCTGTTCTTCTCCCGCGAAAACTGCGACTTCGGGAGTTTGAGGCGTTTGCGTGGCGAAGAGTCGCGCGAGTTCGGGACTCACGAGATCCAAGGTGAGCGGAGTCAGCGACGATTCGGCGATGGCACGACGCAGGGCGAGCGCGCCTTCTGCATTCTGAAAAGAGGCGACGAAGCCGCGGCTCGCGAGCGGAGCTGGGAATGTGCGGAAGTTGAGGCGGGTGATGATGGCGAGCGTGCCGAGCGAACCGATGAGGAGTTTGTGGAGATCGTAGCCGGTGACGTTTTTTACGACGCGGCCGCCGCTCTTGCAAAGTTTGCCGGTGCCGTCCACAAATTCGGCGCCGATGAGGAAGTCGCGAGCGGTGCCGTAGAACTGGCGAAGCGGCGAGTCTATTCCCGAGGCGATAGTGCCGCCGACGGTGCTGCGGGAGTACCAGGGGACGAGGAGCGGGAGAAATTGTTTGTGTTCGAGGAGAGCAGCGTTCAATTTTGCAAGAGGCAAGCCGGCGTCAACGCTAAGTGTGAGGTCGCCGGGGTCGTAGTGGGCGATTTTGTCGAGCGCGGTCATGTCGAGAGCGATGTCGTAGCGGGACGGCGGCATGCCGATGCCAAGCTTAGTGCGATTGCCGCAAGGGATGAGCGCGACTTTTTCGAGTGCGGCGAAGCGAACGATTTCCGCAGCTTCTTCGGCGGAGGCGGGTTTTGCCACGGCGGCGGGAATTGTTTTGTCGACGGCATAGGCGGCGCATGGCACGGGATCGGTCAGAACGCGAGAAGGTCCGAGGAAGGATGCGAGATTCGCGGAGAAGCTTGCTGAAGTTGACATCATCGTTGAGTCGCTGTGGCGCCAGCTTGTTTGCGGACGCGGATTTCGCCGCAGCCCTTGCTTAGGGGGAAGATTTTGCCGGGATTCAAGGCGCAATCGGGATTGAAAGCGTCATGGACGCGGCGCATCAGATCGAAATCGGCGTCGGAGAAAAGCAGTGGCATGAGCTCGGATTTTTCCATGCCGACACCGTGCTCGCCGGTGAGCGCGCCGCCGACTTCGACGCAATAGCGGATGATGCGGGCGGCGGCTTCACGAGCGCGTTCGAATTGGGCGGCATCGCGCGGGTCGTAAAGAAGGATGGGATGCAGGTTGCCGTCGCCGGCGTGAAAGATATTGCCGATTTGAAAGGCGAATTGCTCGCCGATTTCATGGATGCGGCGAAGGGCTTGCGGAAGTTTCGAACGCGGAATAACGCCATCGAGGACGTAATTACTGGGCGCAAGCCGGCCGAGCGCGCCGAAGGCGTTCTTGCGTCCTTTCCAGAGAAGTTCGCGCTCAGCATTGTCGCGGGCGAGGCGGACTTCGCGGGCGTGATGTGCGTTACAAACCTGCGTGATGGCGGCAGCTTGCGCGGAGACGGCTTCGGCAAGGCCTTCGACCTCAATGAGCAATACGGCGGCGCTGTCCATCGGGAATCCTGCGTGGATGTAGTCTTCGACGGTGCGGAGAGTCCAACCGTCCAGCATTTCGCAAGCGGAAGGAGTGATGGCGCGCGCGGTGATGTCTACAACGGTGTCGGCGGCGTCGTCCACGGTGTCAAAAATGGCAAGAAGAGTTTTGACGGCTTCGGGCTTGCGCGAGAGCTTGACAGTGATTTCGGTGACGAGGGCGAGCGTGCCTTCGGAGCCGACGAACAGACCTGACAGATCGTAACCGGGAGCTTCGCCGTGCTTGCTGCCGACGCGGATGATTTCGCCGTCGGGAAGAACGAGTTCTAGCGCAGTGACATGATTGGTGGTGACGCCGTAGGCGAGGGTGTGCGGGCCGCCGGCGTTTTCAGCGACGTTGCCGCCGATGGTGCAGGATTTCCAACTGGACGGGTCCGGCGCGAAATAGAGGCCGTGAGGCTCGGCGGCGCGAGTGAGTTCGTAATTGACGACGCCGGGTTGAACAACGGCGCGCTGATTCTCGGCGTCGAGTTCGAGGATGCGATTCATGCGCGCGAAGACGATCATCACGCCGCCAGTGCGGGCGAGCGCGCCGCCGGAAAGGCCGGTACCGGCGCCGCGGCCGACGACGGGGACATTGTATTTGGCGGCAAGTTTGACGATCTGCGAAACATTTTCCGTCGATTCCGGGAACACGACCAGGTCGGGACGGCCTTTTTCGACGGAGCCGTCGTATTCATAGAGGAGCGTGTCCTCGGGCTGGTAAAGAACCGAAGACACGCCAAGAAGCTTTTCGAGTTCGTTGATGAGCCCGGCATTCATAGGATGCGCGCAAGCTGAGTCGCTATCGGGACTATAGTGAGAGATGCGTGGCGGATGCAATGCCAAGATATGCCGGGAAGATGGGGATGTGTTAGTGTAATTTTCCCAAAATCATAAACGAGGAGAAGATGGCCAAACCGAAAGTGTTTGCGACGCACGAGTTGTTCGAAGCGGCGCGGCAAATCCTGGGAGAAAATTGTGAGATGGAATATTGGGCGAAGCCGGAGCGGCCGCCGCGAGAGGAATTGTTGCGGAGGGTGAAGGGCAAAGATGGATTGATCTGCCTGCTGACGGAAAAAATAAATGATGAGTTTTTGCGCGCGGCGCCGAAACTGCGGATTGCGGCGAATGTGGCGGTGGGATTTGACAATATTGACGTCGCGGCTTGCACGAAGCGTGGAGTGGCAGCGACGAATACACCCGGAGTGCTGGACGAAACGACCGCGGATTTTGCGTGGACGCTGTTGATGGCGGTGGCGCGGCGGCTGGGCGAGGGAGAGGCGCTGGCGCGCTCGGGAAATTGGAAAGGCTGGGACCTGGATCAGCTGGTGGGGACGGATGTGTGGGGGAAGACGCTGGGGATTGTGGGGTTTGGCCGGATTGGAAGAGCGGTGGCGCGGCGGGCCGGCGGATTTCAAATGAAAGTGATTTACACGGACGCGCAAAGGGTGCCGGAGGGCGTGGAGAAAGAATTGAACGCCACGTTTTGCGAAATGAATACCTTGCTGGCGGAGTCTGACTTTATCAGCGTGCACGTGCCGTTGCTGCCGGAGACGCGTGGTCTGTTCGATGCGCCGAAATTTTACCGGATGAAGCCAACGGCATTTTTGATTAACACTTCGCGCGGCCCGGTGGTGAACGAAGCGGCTCTGGTGGGGGCGCTGGAAGAAAGAAAAATTGCGGGCGCTGCGCTAGACGTTTATGAAAATGAACCCTTCATCCACCCGGGTCTGAAACGCGCGAATGTTGTGCTGGCGCCTCATATTGCGTCAGCGTCGCTCGAAACGCGGACGAAGATGGCGTGCATCGCGGCCAACAACGTCGTAGCGCTTTTCGCTGGGCAGAGGCCTCCGAACATCCTGAACCCGGAAGTGTTGAAAGCATCGTAATGAATTCGCCGACTGACCTTCCATGGCGAATCTGAAGCAACTCGCCCGTCAGATTTTCCAGGAAGCACTGGCAGCGATTGATATTCCCGCGACCATGCAGCGAAAGTTGCGGCGGGCGGGAACGCAGTTGCGATTCAATGGAACGCACGTTGAGCTGCGCAACTTCGAGAAACTGTGCGTGGTGGCCATCGGAAAGGCGGCTCACGCGATGGTCGACGGGCTGGCGCAAGTGCTGACGCCCTTCGTGAAGTTCGAGGGGGTGGTGTCCGCGCCGACGCCACCGAAGAAGCCCGTGACCGGAATGAGATATTTTCTTGCCGGGCATCCGATACCCAATGAAGAAAGCTGGAAAGCTGGGGAAGCAATACTTTCGCTGCTGAAAAAATGTGACGAGAAAAATCTGGTTTTCTTTCTGCTTTCGGGAGGGGGATCGGCACTGGTGGAATTGCCGTTGGACACGGCACAGACACTTGAAGATGTGAAACAAATCTATCGCGCGTTGGTGACCTGCGGCGCTCCGATCGAAGACATCAATACGGTACGGAAGCACATTTCCGCGGTGAAGGGCGGGCGGCTCGCGGCAGCGGCAAATCGCGCCACGAAGATTACATTGGCGGTCAGCGATGTGCCGGCCGGGCGAGAAACAGCGCTAGCCTCGGGGCCCACGCTCCCTGACCCAACGACGATTGCGGACGTGCAGCGCATCCTTGGCGAGTATTCGCTTCGCGACAGATTTTCGCAGACGCTGCGGCGCTGGCTGGACGGCGGGAAAATGCCGGAGACGCCCAAGGCGGGCGACCGCGTTTTTGGAAAATCCCACTTCCTATTGCTGCTTGGAATGGATGACTTGTTTCATCCGGCGCATCACGCGGCGGAAGCGAAGGGATTCATCGCGTGCTGCGATAACACAACGGATGATTGGCCGGTGGAAAAGGCGGCGAAGTTTTTACTCGAGCAGCTCGACGAATTGCGGAAGACGCACGCGGGCCAGCGCGTGGCCGTACTCGCGGATGGCGAGGTGAGTTCGCCTGTGAGGGGAAACGGGATTGGGGGAAGGAATTCGGCGTTTGTGCTGGCGTGTGTCGAGAAGATCGCGGGCAAAAAAATCGCTGTGCTCAGCGCGGGGACGGATGGGATTGACGGAAACAGTCCAGCGGCGGGAGCGGTGGCGGATGGCGAGACGCTGGAGATGGCGCGAGCGATTGGTCTCGATCCCGCCGATGCGTTTCGGCGAAGCGATGCTTTCACGTTTTTCGCGCACTTCGAGGACGTTATTGTTACCGGACCGACGGGGAACAATCTGCGGGATTTGCGGATATTGATTGCGGAGCCTTAAGAAGAAAGATTCGAAGAAGAAGATTTAGCACAGAGAACACAGAGAACACAGAGGACGCAGAGGCCCCGGAGAGGAGTGGGCGGACGGAAGGAAGCCTGCCCCTTCTCAAGTGCATCTACCGCTTATTGCTTTGGAGGCGGCAATCGCGCTTCCATGGACTTGAGTCGGTCATTCATTTCTTGAAGCAGACGTTCGAACTTTTCCAGGCGCTGGTCGGTATTCAGCTTTCCTCCATCAGCCTCCGCGCCGCCGTTCTCTTCGCCGTCGCCGCCGGTCTCGGCATGTGGATTTGGTTTTCCATCGGAAGGCTTTTTCAGGCGCGCAAGCTGCCCTTTGATCATGGGCACCATTTCGATGCTGAGGTCGTCACTTTTCAAAAGGGCTTCGAGCGCCGGGATGGCGGTGACATCGCCGCGGGCACCCAGCGCATACACGGAAGAAATACGGACCGAGAAGCGTGGCTCAGAGAGATAGGCAGCAAGCTGTTTGGTGATCTCTTTATTGTCCTTCTGCAGGCGCCCCAGGCTATTGATGGCGGCAGTGCGCGTTTCCACAGGCTTTCCGACGGCGGACCATTGGAGGAGAAGCGGCACGGCCTTGTCATCGCCGAGCGGTCCAAGCGCGCGAAGCGCGGCGTTGCGCAGGAAATTGTCCGGGGAATCGGCGGCAATGGCGGCTTCGAGCGTGGTGAAAGCGTTTGAAGTCTTCAAGCGCCCAATGGCCTGGAGTGCGGCGGCGCGAGCGCGATAAGAGCTGTCCTCTTTGGCGACGGAATTAAGCTTCGCGGTAACGGCTGGATCGTCCTTGAAATTGCCGAGCGCGGCGACGATGTGGCTGCGAAGCCAAGCTTCTTTGGCGTCGTCGAGCGCGGCGAGAAGTTGCTTTGATGCGACTGGGCCGCCAATCTTGCCGAGCGTGTCGGCAGCGAGGGCGCGGACTTCCCATGTTTTGTCGTTGCGCAGCGTGTCGCCGAGCGCCGGGATCACCTCATCATCACCCTTGATTTTACCAAGAGCCACGACCGCATCGGCGCGATCGGCGAGCTCCGTGGCGTTTTTCAACTGATAGAGCCACTCCTTCTTCTCTTTGTGGAACTCGGCGGTTTTGAGGACGTGACCGCCTTTATCGAAGAGGACTAAGAGCGGTGCGGTGTCCGAAGGAAATGTAAAAACCTGATTGGCCTTCCAAACCGTAATGGGATAGAGCTTGGGCCCGCTGGCGTTGATAATTTCGACTTCGGTGGGAACGCGGAAGATGCCGACACGTCCTTCCACTTTTTGCGTCTGCTTGACGGTGAAAGCCACCTGGTGTTTCTCGCTATCATACGCATAGCTCAAATCGAATTTCGGCGCGCCAGCTCCATAGAGCCATTGGCTGAAGAATTGGTCCACGTTGACGTGCGTGGCTTCTTCCATGGCTTTGGCAAGATCGGCGGTGACAACATTCTTGCCGCGATTCACATCGAGGTAGTGCTTCAAGCCTCGATAAAAGGCGTCTTCCCCCAGCTGGTGGCGCAGCATGTTGAGGACCCAGCCGCCTTTGTCGTATGCATTCTCGTCGAACTCGCTGGAATCGTCGAAGTCGTGGCGCACGATGGGCTTGCTCCACAGATTGTTGTTTTCGAACCAATTGCGCGCGCCGTTCCAGCGTTCGTAGTCGGCCTGATCTTTGCCAAAGTGAGCTTCCGTCCACACCGCTTCCATGAACGTGGCAAACCCTTCATTGAGCCAGATGTCTCCCCAATCCTTGCAAGTGACCAGGTCACCGAACCATTGATGGCCGAGCTCGTGAGAGATTAGATCGTCCTGGCCGGTGGGATATTCGGGAGCAAGCTTGGGATGAACGAGAGACGTGCTGGTGTTGGTAGTGGCGCTGGAGTTCTCCATGCCGCCGGCGACAAAATCATCCACCATGGACTGCGCATATTTTTCCCACGGATAGTCCACGCCAAGCTTCCGGCTGAAGAGATCAATCATCGCCGGAGTACGCCCGTAATTGAGGGGAAGGCGGTCGCCACGCCCCTTCGGCGCGTAGTAAGTGACGGGGATACCGTGCCAACTGTCTTTCACTTCTTCGAATTCACCAGCGACAATGGTGATCAAATAGGTGGAGCTCGGGACGGATTCCTTCCACGTCCAGGTTTTGAGACCTTTGCCGGCGTCCGTCACGCCGACGAGCTTGCCGTTGGAAACGGTGATCCAGGAGGCGGGAACGGTGAGAATCGTCTCGGTCGTCAGCCGATCGTTCGGGTAATCGTAAGTCGGCAAGTAGTAGCGCGTGTCTTCGGACTCGCCCTGCGACCAAATTTGGCTGGGGCGGTCCGGGTAATCCTTGTCCGGCAAGATGAAATAGAGACCCTTGGAAGGCTTTCCTTCGTAGCGTATGGCGATGTCGAATTTGTCGCCAGCCTTGGCGGGGGCGCTTAGAGGAACGATCAATTTGTCCGCCGTCGTTTCGAATTTCGCAGTGGATTTGTTGAGCGTCACGCTATGGATGCTGAGCCCGACGGAATCGAAAGCGATTTTCGTGGTGCCGTCGCGAAGAACGGAAACAGAATGCGTGACGTCGCCGAAAACTTTTTTCTGTTCGAGGTCGAAGCGCAATGAGATTTTCGAGTGCTGCAAGTCGTACTCGCGGCTGCGCGCGTAAGGCTCGTCGGCGTGCAGGGGAGCCGCGGCGACGAAGACGGCCAGCAGCGCGGCGACGCCAAGAAACGCCGGACGACTGCGATGACGAATTGTACTGCGAAGGGGTTCCTTGATCATTCCGCTTTGCTCCTGTGAATTGTATGTCCTGCTTGCTCTAGCGCGGTAGTAGCGGCGGAGAGAGTTGCAGCCGCCACAAGCAGGTAGTCCGTGTCAAAGGTGGAAACGGCAAATAAACTGATTCTGACCTTGGCCAGAGGCGCGGCAAGCGCGGAGAGCACACCGATCTCCGACAAAACAAAAGGGCCGTGAACCTTGAAGATGCGCCAGTTGGGCTGCGATTGTACGCCGGCGGGAACGTGCGAGAGTTCACAGACCACAGAGAGCTCATCGCCGGTGCGCGTGACAGAAAAGAAGGAGCCTTGCGTCGCCCAGTTCGGAATCGGGGCGTCGGCGGCGAGCCGGGAAATGGCAAAGCGCTCCGGTAAAAGTGTGAGATCGAATCGGCGGGTCGAAGCGTCCATGGAGAGCTAGAAGGGGCCTCTCATGAGGCAGTTCTTTGCGCGCCGCTGCGGGGCTGCTGGGACGGCGGCAATGAGACGAGTACCGTTGTTCTTCTGCATGCGCGGAAGAGTTTCCCTCTCAAGACTCATTGTTCATCGGAAGCTGGCTTGGGACGGAGCGCCAGAGATCCAGATGGGCGTTATCACATAGGTTAGACGGCGGACCGGCCGATTTGGTAACGCGCAGCCAGTAACGGTTGCGGTGACATTGCCCCAGCAAAAAGAAGGAAGCAACTGCTGGAGATTCAATGACATAGAGGTCGTGAGAGGGTCTTGATGGAGATAACCGTGCGGCGCGAGCAACCGCGTTTTCCGACACTGCTCGCGGAACGAGCAGCAACCGTGACGGGGCACATTCGCGAATGGATGCTTTCGCGACCGAGCGATCGATTCCATGGTTGGCGGCCGCAACAAAAGCGCCGCAACCTGTGAGTCCCATATACATTCCGCCATCATATTCAAAACTTCAATCGTCCCGCGAAATGCGAGGTGCGTCAATCGCGGTGCGGTACGCATGCCGCCGGAGATTTTGTTTGCCTGGCGCGAAATGCGGCACTAAGATGCAGTCAATTTAGAGAGTGAGGAGGTGCCCATGCGACGGACCAGGTGGTTGACAGGGACTCTTTTCCTGCTGGCGTATTCCACGTCCCCGGCGTTTGCTCAGCAAATCGGCAAGTACGTTCCGATCCAGGCGGGGTCGGAGGCGGACCATGCGTTGACTGAGATTAATGCGACAACCGATGCGGCCCAGAAGCTGGTGCTGATTGATAAGTTCGCTGCCGGAGCCGGCAAAGAGGGCGACTATCCCTTGGTGGTGGATGGTCTGTACGTGGATTATTACATCGGACAGAAGAACTACGACAAGGCGTTCGAATTTGGGGACAAACTTTTTGCGCTGGACCCGGACAGTTTCACGAATGCGATGAACATGATCCGCGCAGCCTCGGAGAAGGGCGACGCGGACCGCCTGATTTCCTACGCCGAGAAGGCTCAAGGGATACTGAAGCGCTACAAGGAAGAGCCCGCGCCTGCCGGGATGGATGGGACGCAATGGGCGCAACAGAAAACGCAAGCGCTGGAGGCGAACAAGGACGGCATTGCTTACATGCAGCAGGCGGTCATCGGCGGCGCGTATCAGGTGAAGGATGCCGGGAAGCGCGCAGCCCTTCTGACGAAGTTTGCAGCGATCTTTCCGGATTCGCCATACGCGAACCAGGCACTGGGAGTCGCGGCGACGTCCTACGACCAGGCGCAGAATACGCCGAAAATGCTGGAGGTCGCGAACGCGCTCCTGGTAAAAGACCCAAACAACGTGGGGATGATGTTGCTACTAGCAAATTATTATGGCGAAAAAGGCGAGCAGCTTGATAAGGCTGAGGCATATTCGAAGAAGGTGGTCACAGTCCTGGAAACGGCGCCGAAACCGGAGGGGTTGAGTGACGAGCAGTGGGCACAGCAGAAAGCCTTCCAGAAAGGACTCGCTCTCGGCTCGCTGGGACAGGTGAACATTCAGAAAAAGGACAATGCGAAGGCGGTAGAGAATTTGAAGGCGGCGGCTCCCTTGTTGAAGTCCGATGACGGGAGTTATGCTCGGAATCAGTACCGCTTGGGATTTGCCCTCCTGAATTTGAAGAGGAATGCCGAGGCAAAGGAGGCTTTCACACAGGCGGCTTCGGTGAATAGCCCGTACAAAGGCCCGGCGCAGGATAAGTTAAAGGCTATGGCGACCCCAGCAAAACGGAAAGCGTCTTAAATCGCGATCCGAATCTTAGTGGGTGGCTGGCGCATCTAAGGGCCGTGCTAGGAGTGCAGCGGGAGCCAGATCCAAGAGGGTAATTCTATGACAGAGATCGCAACGTTTGGGGCGGGGTGCTTCTGGGGCGTCGAGGCGGCGTTCCAGGGTGTGCCAGGAGTGATTGACACCGCGGTCGGGTACAGCGGCGGAGAAATGCCGAACCCAACCTACAAAGATGTGTGCACCGACGAAACGGGGCACGCGGAGGTAGTACAAGTAACATTTGATCCCGCGAAAGTGAGTTACGAGAAACTGCTCGATGTGTTCTGGAAGGCGCACGACCCAACGCAGGTGAACCGGCAGGGGCCGGACTTCGGCAGCCAGTATCGCACCGCAATTTTCTTTCACTCAGCCGAGCAGGAAGCGATTGCCAAGAAATCGCGCGCGGCCCTGGAAGCGAGCGGCAAGTTCAAGCGCGCTATAGCAACAGAGATCACGCCAGCAGACACGTTCTACCGCGCCGAGGAGTATCACCAGAAATACCTGCAGAAGCGCGGCGCGGCGTCCTGCCACTTCTGAAAAGAGCGCGCAATTCGAATCCATCGAAGGCCGAGCAGAAATGCGCGGCCTTTTTTATTTATATAGTTCGTGTGCAGGCTGAGAAATGGCGGAGAGGGTGGGATTCGAACCCACGGTAGGGGTTAACCTACACACGCTTTCCAAGCGTGCGCCTTAAACCGCTCGGCCACCTCTCCCACGATGGAAACAGCCTTATCAATTTAGCAGAATCCTTTGCTCCGCGCACATCGGCGGTTATCAGCGGTCATTTCATGCGCAGACCGCTTATTCGTAGCGGAGCGCCTCGACCGGATCGAGGCGGGCGGCTTTGATGGCGGGGTACATGCCGAAGAAGAGGCCGACGCTCATGGAGACAGCTACAGCAAGAATGATGGACCAGACCGGGATGGAGGAAGGCAGGCTCGGTACCGCTAGATGGATGAGAAGGCTGATGGCGCCGCCGAGTAATACGCCGATGATGCCTCCGGCGCCAGTAAGCACGACGGCTTCGGTCAGGAATTGCCAAATGACGTCGCGACGGCGCGCGCCGATGGCTTTTCGCACGCCGATTTCGCGGGTACGCTGAGTAACGGACATGAGCATGATGTTCATTACGCCCACGCCGCCAACGAGCAGCCCGATCGAGCTGATAACTGATATTAAGAGGGCCACCGAAGAGGTAATCTGTCGAAACTGATCGGCAATTTGTTGCGCGCTGGAGATGCCGAAATTATCCGGCTTGCTGAAGGGCACGTTTCTCCGGCGGCGCAGCACCCCGCGGATTTGGTCCTCCGCTTCCGCCATCTGCCCCGGGTAAGCCACCGCGCCGATGAAGTGTTCATCGTCTTCCGGGTTGTGTTTGCGGTAGCTTCGATACGGCACCATCACCGCTTTGTCGGCGGATTGGTCCTTGACGAATCCACCCTTGCGCGGCTCCAGTACGCCAATCACTTCGTAGGTCACGCCGGTGATCATGATGGGTTTTCCCAGCGGGTCAGTATCCGGATACAGAGTCTTGGCTATGTCCGAGCCAATCAGAGCGACGTCCGCGCGGTGCAAGTTTTCCGCGTCGCTGAAGAACCGTCCCTTTTCTGGATGGGCGTTGAAGACCTCTTCATTGGAAGGAAGAGTCCCGTAGTAATCCACGCCGGCCACTTCCTTGCTCAAGTAACGCGCCGTCACGATCCTCTGCGGAGGGCCTTCCGTCTCGACAATTCGCGGGAAAATGGTGGCGGTGACGGACTTCACCGCCGGACACATTTGTCCGATGGCTTCGGAGTCCTCCAGGGTGAGCGGTTTGCGCGCGCGTTCGTCGGCAGAGAGCCGGCCGGCATGGATTCCCGGATCGAAGCGAAAGATGAATAGCGTCTCCGGGCCGTAGTCGGAGAGGTATTCGCTCACGTTTCCGTAGACTCCCACGAGAATGGAAACCACGGAGAGCAGTGCGGTAATGCCAATCACCACGCCGAGCACAGTGAGGAACGAACGCATCTTGTTCTCACGCAGCGTGGTGAGCGCCATCTGAGCGTTTTCGCGGATATTCATGCTCATGCTGTCATCACTCGACGCTAGGCCTCCTGCCGAAGTGCTTCGATAGGCGGCAAGGAAGCGGCCTTTTTTGCGGGATACACGCCGAAGAATACTCCCACGGCAGCGGAAATCACTTCGGCGATGACCACCGCGGAAAACGGAACGGACATAGGCACAGAGGTGGTCGCGGTCGTCAAGCCAGCGATGGCATAGGCAAAGGTCACTCCCATGGCCCCGCCAATGGCCGCCATAACGGTCGCCTCCACCAGGAATTGCAACATTATATCTTGCCGACGCGCCCCCAGGGCCTTGCGAATGCCAATCTCGCGCGTGCGCTCGGTGACGGTGGCGAGCATCACGTTCATGATGACCACGCCGCCGATCACCAGGAACACGGAAACGACGCCAATCATGGCCGTGGCGATCACGCCGGTCAGGTTTTTCCAGAGCTGCATCAGCGTCGCGGAATCAAAGATGCCAAAGTTATCCTTCTCATTCGGCGACAAGTGCCGGCGTGCGCGCATCAGCGCGCGCGCTTCGTCCTGCGTGCGCTCCATCCACTCCGCCCCGCGCGCCTGAATGTTCAGCCAAATGGTTTCGTTGGTGCCGTACATTTTGAAATACATCTGAATTGGAATGTACGCGAAGTTATCCTGGGACTGCCCGAAGGCGGTCCCGATGGTTCTCGCGACGCCAACCACCTGGAAGGGGCGCCCGTCGATTAAGATTTCGTGACCGATAGGGTCCACGCTGGGAAAGAGTTTCTTGGCGAGGTCATTGCCGATCATCGTCACTTGGGCGCGGCTTTGATCGTCGCCATCGGAGATATAGCGGCCGTCCGCAGGTGTCACGATGTCAATATCCACCATGTTGGCGGTCACGCCGCGAATGTTGGTGTCGTCAATACTCTGCGAGCCTACGCGGACTTTTCCGCCGGTGCGCAGCTCCACGCCTACGCGCAGCGGCAGCTTCATGTTCTGGCGAAGCGATTCATAGTCGTCCCAGGTAACTTTCTTATTCCGCCGGTTGGCTTTGACGAACTCTTCCACGTCCGTGATCAGGGGAAAGCGCGTGAGCAGAAACACGTTGGAACCCAGATTGGCGACGCGGTCAGCAATGTAGCGGTCTACGCCGGCGATCAAGGCAATGACAACGATGAGCGTGGACACCGAGAGGATGATTCCCAGCAACATAAGAAACGACCGCATTTTATGCGCGCGCAGCGTCTCCAGCGCTACGCCAATCGGTTCCCGCAGCGGCACTCTGCCTCTCATCGGTGAGGAATCTCCTGCGGGCATTCTACGCGAAACCCGCGCAATCCATGGCCACGAATTGGACAGCTTTCCACGTCTGTGCACTCTTGCGTGGCTCTGCTACAATTCTAAAATCGATTCCGGGATCGTCTAATCGGTAGGACATCAGCCTTTGGAGCTGAGTATCGTGGTTCGAGTCCACGTCCCGGAACCATCCCTCTTCTACTCATACGCAGGACCTTCCGAAATGTGGCATGAAAGCTCGCTGTCCAGCCTTAAATAAGGTTCGGGTGCGGATGCCCGCTGAGTTCCAGTGGTCCTGGGTGCTCACCCGACAGCGCAATACCCTTTCCTCCCCGGCAACACCTCGAGCGTGCATTCGCAGAAATGCTTCATAGAATCACTTTTATTTATGCTAGAATCCGCCCCGTTGAGCCACTACCAACGAGCGACGTTCCAGGGGCCACGGCCAGGGGGAAAAGGATCTCGACCATAGACCTGATACCACTTAGGCCATGACACGATGGCAAGCTCCAACGCCATCCAATGGAAGCGTCTCTCACCAGAAAGGGGGCTCTCAAAAATGAATCGGATCCCCGTTCCCTCAACGGAAATAACCCAGGTGGGCTATCACGAAGACTCGGAGACGCTGGAAATCAAGTTTGTACAAGGTGGGGTCTATCAGTTTTTCAACGTGCCTTCGAAAGTGTACGACGAACTAATTCACTCTGCTTCCGTTGAGAAATACTATCATTCGAAAATTGGCGAGCGTTTTCCCTGCTCGCGCGTTCGGTAAGACTACCTGGCCCGGATAGAGGCCTCCCTCCGCAGATTGCGGAGGCCTTCTCTCCGAACCAGTTAGAGGCTGGCTCAACTCAGGTACCCGCCGCAGGAATCAGGCCTGTGCTGCACTCGATGAGGTTTACTCCGCTTGTTTTTCCGCCAAGCAGGACGCTCGCGGCCCCACAGAAAATAGCTGTCTCAGCAGTTCTCTAAGTCCCGTTTCTTTCCGTAGCGAAACGCCAGCGCGACCCCTACGGTCATAAATCCGATGGGAGGAGCAACAAGCACGATGACGCCTTTGCCGATGGCTCTCTGCCCTTCCTTGGAGGTCGCCGCGGCGGAGCTGCGGCACATCGCGCACCCTTGGCTAAACGCCGGCGTAGCGCACAAAAAGATTCCCAGAAGCAATAGTGCGGCGCGTACCCTCATTTCACTCCTATATGTAGAATGCGAAACGCGTCTGGGAAGAAAAAAATCGTCATTATGATCAGACAACCGACCACAGAACAAATCGTTGCCCACTTCATGATATTTACTTCGTACTTCAGGTGCATGAAGTAGCCGATGATCAACGCGGCCTTGATAAACGACAAGCCCAGCAGAATGGTCAGCATCTTCACGGGCGGCAAATTCTGATAGGTGAGATAAACTTCGATCGCCGTCATCACCAGCAGCGCGACCCACACCCACAAAAACATCGTCTTGTGGTGATGCCGGTGCTGTTCGGCAACCCGTTCCTCGATCGCTAGTTGAGTGCTATCCATATCCTTCAGGCTCCTAGAGAATCTTTGCCGACATCAGATAGACCAGCGGGAAAATAAACATCCAGACGAGGTCCACGAAGTGCCAGTACAAGCCGGCCACCTCTACGTCGGATGAGTCGTAAACCTTGGGCTTCAGCCAAAGAATAATCGAGATCACGATGGCCGCGATCAAGAGCACGTGCGCGCCATAGTGGAACGGGCTATACACCGGCGTTCCCAGCCATGCGACCAGCCAGAGCACGAGCAGAATCGGGATGAATTTCCGCCGCAGCGCCACTACTCCCAGGTAAACCACGCCCAGCGTCACGTGCAGCATGTGCATCCCGGTCAGCCCAAAAAACGTGGCCGCAAATTGTGGAACCGTTTTGGAGACATTTACAAATTCACTGTTGGCATCATGTCCCGGGACCGCGGGAAACAACGGAAGCGACAACCCTTCCGCAATCAAGTTGCTCCACTCGCGCCCGTGAAGAACGATGAACCCGACGCCGCAAACCATGGTCGCAAGCAGCCACAGCGTCTGCGCCTTGGCATTGCGGTCCACCGAAGCTCGCACCGCCAGCACCATGGTCAACGAACTGGTCAGCAGGAACGCTGTCATGATCGTGGCGTTGACGATGCTCGCCGAATGGAATGGCGTCGGCCAATTCGCGGTGGAAATGCGCCCGTAGCTGTAGGCGTAGAGCAGCGCGCCAAACGTCAGCGAATCGGAGAGCAGAAACAGCCACATCCCTATTTTCTTCGAGTACGTCCCGAACAGCGACGGTTCGTAGACCGACGGGATGTCGTGCAGCGCGGAATCAGCCATGCGTTCGGCCTCCTGGTCAAAAACCTGTTCTTAGCTCGCAAACTCCAGCAAACACAAAATGTAGACCCACAGCCCGGCCATGAAATGCCAGTACCACGCCGTGACATCCACCACGATGCTCCGCCTGGTCAAAGAAAGACCTAGAAGCGAAGCGACGCCGGCGCCACACAGCGCGAGAACGCCGCCGAGCAAGTGAACCGCGTGCGTCCCGGTCAGCAAATAAACAAAGGAGCTGCTCGGCGTCGTCGCCACGTAGAACCCACTAGCGGCCAACTGGCGCCACGCCATCCACTGCCCGAAAAGAAAAATGATTCCGAGTGCAAGCGTCATCGGCAGCCATGGAATCTTGCTCTCGCCATCGAGGGAATCCCCAGCGATGGAATCAGCGGACGCTAGCGCAGCCTCATTTCTGATCTGCCGCCGCGCCAGCTCCATGAACACGCTGCTCAACACCAACACGCCGGTGTTGATCAAAAGCAGCTTGGGCAGCGTGACGGGAATCCAGTCGCGCACAAGAGTAGCGGTCCGCGGGTCCAGCGTGGGCAAACCCTGCCGCACCACGTAAGCGCTGGTGAACGAAACGAAGAGCATCAGCACCGGCGTCAACGCCACCAGCAGCCCAAGCCGCGCACGCCGCAGGCGTGTTGCGTAATCCGGTGAACCGGAACTCGGACCGTCGTCACCGCCGCCCGCCAAAACCGGCGGCACAATCCCGTCATCGCCCAGGGAAACTCTGGGGTCGGTTACCGTCGCGGTAGTGGAAAAACTGGCCATGGTTGATTAGTGCGCCGGCTCGATTTCCGGATCGCTCTGCATCACGTAATCGCGCGGCGCACCCGGCACGCCGTACTCATAAGGACCGTTGTGCACCACCGGCGTATGTCCACCAAAATTGTCGTGAGGCGGCGGCGTCGCGGTCGTCCATTCGAGCGTGGTCGCTTCCCACGGATTGTCGACAGCCTTCTTCCCATTGAACATGCTCCAGAAAAGATTGACGAGGAAGATCAATTGACCGGCAATCGTGATGAACGCCGCGTAGGTGATGAATTTCTGCAGAGGAATCAAGTCGTGGAGATACGCGACCTCCGTCATCTGCGAATAGCGCCGCGGCATCCCCGCCATTCCCAGATAGTGCATCGGCATAAAGATCGCGTATGTCCCGATGAAACTGAACCAGAAGTGCCAGCGCGCCATGGATTCGTTCATCATTCGCCCAAACATCTTCGGGAACCAATAATAAGTCGCCGCAAAAATGCCGAAGATGGACGCCACTCCCATAATTAGGTGGAAGTGCCCCGGCACGAAATACGTGTCATGCAGTTGAATATCGAGCACCGGCTGCGCGAGGAAGGGACCGCTGATTCCGCCGGAAACAAACAGCGATACGAACCCGATGGCAAACAGCATCGGCGAATCAAAACGTATCCTCCCGCCCCATATCGTGCCCAGCCAATTGAATGTCTTAATCGCCGAGGGCACGCCTATGCCCATGGTCATGATCGAAAACGCAAAAGCCGTATACGGGCTCATGCCGCTCATGAACATGTGATGGCCCCAGACCATGAAGCCCAGGAACCCGATGCCCAGAATGGCGTACACCATCGCCTTGTAGCCAAAGATGGGTTTGCGCGAAAAAACGGAGAGCAGCTGCGAAGCCAGTCCCATGGCCGGCAAAATCGCGATGTAAACCTCGGGATGGCCGAAAAACCAGAAGAGGTGCTGCCACAAAAGTGGCGAACCGCCTTTGTGTCCCGTGAGCTGGCCGTTCACGGTAATCAGCGGAACGTAAAAGCTGGTGCCAAGATTGCGGTCCATCAACAGCAGAATGCCAGCAGACAGAAGAACTCCGAACGCCAATAACCCGAGGATCGCGGTGACGAACCAAGCCCACACCGTCAGCGGCATGCGCATCATCGTCATGCCTTTGGCACGCATATCCAGCGTCGTCGTGATGAAGTTCAGCGCCCCCATCAGCGCGCCGATGCAGAAAATCGCGATGCTGATAATCCACAAGTCTGCGCCGAGCCCTTCGCCCGGCCCAGTGGATTGAACGGCGCTCAACGGCGTGTAGCCCGTCCAACCGTGCAGAGGTGCTCCCCCCGCCACAAAAAACGCCGCGATCATCACAACGAATCCCACGAACGTCGTCCAGAACGAAAGCATGTTCAGCACCGGGAACGCCATGTCCGGCGCCCCGATCTGAATCGGCAAAAAATAATTCCCGAACCCGCCCTGCGGCGCGGTGGTGAGCACGAAGAACACCATGATGGTGCCGTGCATGGTCACCAGCGTCAGGTACGTCTCCGGTTTGATGTCGCCCAGCAGCGGCAGCGTCGCCGTCGGCCAAACTAAGTGAATGCGCATCAGCAACGACAGGAACATCCCCACAAACACGGCCACCAGCGCGAGGAAATAATATTGGAGGCCAATCACCTTGTGGTCGAGACTGAAGACCCACTTTCGAATGAACCCCTGAGGCCCCGCATGCGCGTGAGCTGCCTGGACAGCCGATTCGTGAGTAGACATGGTTATAGTTTCTCCGCCTCCCGTGCCGCCAGCCATTTGTCAAACTCTTCCGGCGTGACCACTTTCACGATGCCGTGCATTTTGTAATGCCCCAGCCCGCACAGTTCCGCGCACAAAATTTCATAATCTCCCGTTTGTGTGGGCGTGAAATGCATGTGAATCGCCAGGCCAGGCACGGCATCCTGCTTGAAACGCATCTGCGGAATGAAAAAACTGTGAATCACGTCGTGCGCGCGCAAAATCACTTCGATCTCGCGGTTCACCGGCACCACCATAACCCCGCTCACCACATCATCCTTGGAAGCCGGGTCCTTCGTATCCAGGCCGAGCGCCGCTTCGCCGCCCGCCGAAGCATCCTCAAGCTCGGGGTTCGTCGCGCCAAACTTTCCATCCGGCCCGGGATACCGGAAGTACCACGCGAACTGCATTCCCGTCACTTCCACCTGCACCGAATCCGACGCCGCGGCGCGGAACCGTTCCGACGCCCAGATCGAACTGCTGGTCAGGTTCAAGCCCACAAATAAAATTGTGGTCAGCACCGTCCACACAATTTCCAGCGTGGTGTTCCCGTGGGAATACGACGCCTTGGAGGCGCTGCCGCGATCGCGATAACTCCAAACGAGATACCCCAACGCCACCTGCGCCGCCACGAACACGATGCCCATGAGAATAAAGGTTGTAGTGAAGTGGTGATCAATGCCGGCGGCTGCAGCCGAGGCTCCCACTGGCAGCCACCACGTCTTGGCGATGAAAAAATAAGTACTGATAAAGGTGATCAGCCAGATGACTACCAGAAGAACGAGGCCCATTGCGCGAGACCCCCGAGTTGGATTCTCGGCCTTCCCCACGGAGGCCCTGCTCGATTTCCCCGCGATCAGAGAAGTGGGGGACGGAAACCGGGGCGAATATATCACAGGTTTTTCTGAGCGCAAGCGGCTTCTTGCATCTCACTTTTTCTTCTCCGCGAACTTTCTTTCCGAAAAGCGTCCTAAATCTTTCTTTGGCGACACCGCAAAGACGCATTGACGAATTTTTTTGATTTGAGTAATATCCGTTTCGTCTCAGGGGGGTCCAGCGAAATGTTGAGGACCTCGCGATGTTTTCGAGAAGCACTACTCCAATCCGTCGGGTCCCGGACGCCTGCTGCGGTGGCGCTCCTTCCCTATAATTTTTCCAGTTCGTTCGAAAGAATGTCCGTGACCCGGGGAAATTCCTGCTGTATTGTGCGCACCGGATCAAAATCATTTTTTATGCAAAGCGCAAATCCGGACCAAGTTTTTCTCGACCCCGGCTTTGCCGGGGCCGGCGGGGCCAAAACCTAAGGGGGAACGGGCGGCGCATTCCTTGGCCGCCAATTTTTTTCGAGGACCACTAAACCAGGAGGTATCGCATGGCGGGCCCGGAGAGCGATTCGGCCAAACCGAAACCGGAAGCAGCGAAGACGTCTGCTGCCGGTGGTGGTGACGCGACGAAGTATGTTGGTACGCCTGCCGTCGGTACGTCCAAAGCCGCAGCCGCTGGCGGTTTGGCGACCGTCGGTCCGCCTCCCAGCCAGGTGAACGAGCATCGCCGCCGGCTCGTATGGTGCGCGGTTACCGGATTTCTTGGCGCGTGGTTCATCGCTTTCCTTCGTTTTTTCCTTCCTCGCACGCTTTTCGAACCCCCCACCATTTTCAAAATTGGCTACGCCTCGGACTACGCCCTGGGCGTGGACACTAAATGGCAACAGAAGTACCGCATCTGGGTGGACCGTACGCCCGATCGCGTCTTTGTGATCTATGCGCGTTGCACGCATCTCGGCTGCACGCCCGACTGGAAGGCCGGCGAGAATAAATTCAAGTGCCCGTGTCACGGCAGCGGATACGACAGCGAAGGCGTCAATTTCGAAGGACCAGCGCCGCGTCCGATGGATCGCGCGCACGTTGAGATAGCTCCCGACGGCCAGATTGTCGTGGATACGTCCCGGCTCTATCAGTGGCCCAAGGGACAACCCAGCCATTTCAGTGATCCGGGTTCGTTTTTGCCGGTGTAGCGGAAGGCGTCGCGAATGCGCCAGCGGTAGTAAGCGGTTGAGGCAGAGAAAATTTCGAACCGGTCCAGTGGGGAGAGTAGACGATGCCCGACGAAAAAAGCCCGAACGGTAAGAATGGCAAGTCCGTTGGCCTGGTCGAACGCGTCACCAGCGGCATGAAAGAGGACTTCGAGTCTCTAAAGACCGACCTGCCCGCCAAGGCCAAAGAACAGGTAGAGATTCTTAAGAAGCCCACGAAAACGCAAGTCTTCACCTCCATTTTCCGCCACAAGCACGACGAAACGCCGCGCAACCGCGCTCTCGGCGTTCTTTCCAACGTCTTCTTGCATTTGCATCCCGCCAAAATCAATCGTGACGCCGTGCGCTACAGCTACACCTGGGGCATGGGCGGCATCACCTTTTATCTATTCATCGTGCTGACGCTCACCGGCGTGCTGTTAATGTTTTATTACCACCCCAGCAAAGTGCAGGCCTTTCGCGACGTCCTCTACCTCGAGCACGACGTGCCCTACGGCAAACTCCTTCGCAACATGCACCGCTGGGCCGCGCACTTGATGGTCATCGCCGTCGAACTCCACATGTTCCGTGTGTTCCTCACCGGCTCCTACAAAAAGCCGCGCGAGTTCAATTGGAACGTCGGGGTGATCCTGCTGGTTCTCACGCTGCTGCTCTCCTTCACCGGCTATCTGCTTCCCGACGATCAACTCGGCTTCTGGGCCGTAACCGTCGGCACCAACATGGCGCGCGCCACTCCCCTCCTCGGCCACGAAGGTCCCTTCGGTTCGATGTTAGGCATGACTCCATACAATGACGTGCGCTTCGGCCTGCTTGGCGGCTCCATCGTGGATGCTAACGCCTTGCTCCGTTCCTACATCTGGCATTGCATTGGTATCCCCATCATCGCTGCCATCTTCATGATCCTGCACTTCTGGCGCGTCCGTAAGGACGGCGGCATCTCCGGCCCGGCGGCCGTGGTGCTCGACTCCGAAGTAAAGGAGGCGAAGAAATAGTCATGGATTGGAAACAACTCTGGGAAATCCTCTCGGCCGCGGACAACGTGCCGATCATCGCCATGATTCCGTTGCTGGCGTTTTATATCTATCTCGCCTGGAGGCAGGCCAGCGCCAATGACGCTCTGATCGCACAACTGGAAACCAATCCGCCGCTGGCCAAGACGCATCATCGCAAAGCCTGGCCCTTCAAGCCCGGCTGGGCCAAAGAAGTCCACGTCTGGCCATTCCTGCTGCGGGTGGAATTCCTCGCCGCCATCATCGTCACCATCATCCTGATGGTTTGGTCCATCACCTTAAACGCGCCGCTCGAAGAACCGGCGAATCCGAACCTCACAATGAACCCGGCGAAAGCGCCGTGGTATTTCCTCGGCTTGCAGGAGATGCTGGTGTATTTCGATCCTTGGATCGCGGGGGTGGTCATGCCCACCCTCATCATTGTCGGCTTGATGGTCATACCTTATATAGATACCAACCCGCTGGGCGCCGGCTATTACACCTGGAAGCAGCGCAAATTTGCCATCTCCACATTTTTATTCGGGTTCATCATTTTGTGGGTCTCCATGATTTTCATCGGCACCTTCATCCGCGGCCCCGGATGGCAATGGTTCTGGCCCGGCCAAACCTGGGACCACAACCGCCTCATTTACGAAGTCAACCGCGACTTGCCCGATCTTTTCGGCATCACTTCGAATTGGGGCAAAGGCATTTTCGGCGCCGTGGTCGTCGGCGGCTTCTTTGCCGTTGGCGGGCTACTGGTTCACGCTTTTTTCCGACGGCACAACGCCAAGGACTACAAGCGCATGAGCCTGCTACAGTACTCCATCATGATGACGTTTTTTCTGACCATGCTCGGCTTGCCCATCAAGATTTTCTTGCGCCTGCTTTTTCACATCAAGTACGTCTGGATTACGCCCTGGTTTAACGTTTAGGAGGAACTGGTGCCCGAGAAGCCCATCCCCGAAGACGATCCGGTAGTGAGCAAATCACTCGCCCCGCACTACTTGATTTGCATGGTCATCCTCATGGCCACTTTTTTCTGGGCCATGTGGGACGAAGATTTCGGCCAGCGCCCATGGAAAGCGTTCCAGCATGAATGGAAAAACCGCTACTCCGCATTTCTGAAGAGCGCCGTCGTCCAGTCCGGCGATTCGCAGAAGCAAGTCCAGGCCAGCGCCGACTATCAGAAACTCAAACAGGATTACGAAGCCGCCAGCCAGGCCGCCGCCCCGCGCATCAAGGAAATCAATGAAAGGCTGCGCGATCTGAGCGCCCAAATTTTGGCCGTACAGAACGTTTTCACCGACCGTCGCGCGTATGTCAACGCCTTGACCTATATCATCGAAACAGAAACAAGCCCCTCCTCGAAGAAGAGCAAACAAGAAGACCTCGCCGCCTACAAGCAGAAAAAAACCACCGTCGAAATGCCCGACGGCAAGAAGCAGGACTTTGACTTCGACCACCTGGAAGAAACCTACAACGATCTGAAAAACGAGCGCACCCAATTGAGCGCCGAACTCGGAGAGCTCATCAAGCCCGTCAACGAGAAAAAACAGTTGATGGATTCCTACCTCACCGATCACATGGTGAGCCTTACGCCCTCGCAGCTCTCGAACTTGCTCAACGGCGTGGACGCCTGGACTCCGAAAATTCGCCAGATTAACGTCAACGAACACAACGCCGATCTCGTCCGCGAAGATAGCTCGAATATCGTTGACCGCTGCGAATCCTGCCACATGGACATTCGTGAGCCGGTCAAGCTGACCGCCGCCTCAATGTCCGCAACGGGCAAGAAACCGGACGACTACGCGCGCGCCTTCACCAGCCATCCGGAACCCGACCTTCTAAAAACTCACGATCCGGACAAGTTCGGCTGCACGCCGTGCCACCAAGGCAATGGCCGCGCCACCACCAGCGTTGAAAAAGCGCACGGCAATTACGAGCACTGGCTCTGGCCACTTTTCTCCAAAGGAAATTACGAATCCGGCTGCCAGATTTGTCATTCCGCGGACATGGTTCTCGTCACCAACGACGTCGGCTGGACACTCAGCGAAGGCAAAGATCTCTTCCGCCAGCGCGGCTGTATGGGCTGCCACCGCTATGAAGGCTACGACAAAGAGCCCGAAGATCTCCTCTCCATCGGCCAGCAGATCAAGCAAATCGAGCAGGAAAAAAGGGACAACGTAAAAGAAGCCGACGACCTGATGAAGCAAGCCGATAAGGCCGACACCAACGATGAGGCCAATCGTCTTAACGACCGTGCCGTCGCTCTGCGCGTGACCAACAGTAAACTCGACCTGCGCATCGTCCAGCTCGACCGCTCCACCAAGAGTCTCCTGCAAGACATGAAGAAGGTTGGCCCGAATCTGAAGGACGTGCGGCTAAAATTGAATCAAAACTGGATTCCCGTGTGGCTGAAGAAGCCCAGCGACTTCCGCGCCACCACCAAGATGCCGAATTTCCGCTTGAACGACGACCAGATCAAAGCCATCTCCGCCTACATCTGGCAGTCCGGCCTGACCGACCCCTTGCCCAAACACAAAATGGGAAACGCCGCTCACGGCAAAGAACTGTTCGAAACGCGCGGCTGCCTCGCCTGCCACTCCATCAAGGAAGGCGACGAAATCGAGGGCGGAACCTTCGCCGCCAATCTCACCCGCGTCGGCGAAAAAGATAATTACGACTATCTCGTCCGCTGGGTCCACAACGCCCGCGAACGCACCCGCCCCTACTGCCCCTACGAGAAAAAAGACATCGGCCCCGAAGATTACGAGAAGAAGGGCTTGCCCTACGTTTTCGATCTGGATCACACCAAGTGTCCCAACGACGGCCACGAACTCCAAGTCCAAAACATGACCGTGATGCCCAGCTTGCGTCTCGCTCCTTCGGATGCCGAAGACATCGCCAGCTACTTGATCACGTTGAAGAAACAAGAGCCGTCTTCCTATCCAGACGCCTCTTTCATGAACGATCCCAAGCTGAAGGACGAAGGCAAAAAGTGGATTCGCCATTTCGGCTGCGCCGGCTGCCACGAAATTTCCGGCCTCGAAGACGAAGGCCGCATCGGCACCGAACTCACTACCGAAGGCAGCAAGCCCATCGAGCGTTTGGATTTCGCGTTGTCCACGGAAACCGCCCAGCGCGGCAACTTCGAACCTATCACCGATGCGGAAGACGTCGCGCGCTTGCCCGAAGGCCCCGCCAAACTCCCTTGGTACAACCAAAAAGGTTTTTTCGAGCACAAGCTCGCCGAACCCAACATCTGGGACAAAGGAAAAATAAAGCCCGAAACCGAAAAGTTGCGAATGCCCAACCTGCACCTCACCAAAGAACAGGTTCGCGCGCTCACGACATTTCTGCTGGGCAGCCAGGAAAATCCGCTTCCCCCAAGTTACCAATACCGCCCCGAAGATTACCGCCGCGACATTCAAGAGGGCTGGTGGGTAGTCAAAAAATACAACTGCATGGGCTGCCACCAATTAATTCCCGGCCAGCGCACTTCCCTGATGTCCATGGCGCGTTACAAAGACGCGCAAGAACAGCTTCCTCCCAAGCTGCTCACCGAGGGCGCCCGTGTCGAGCCCGAATGGTTGCTCCATTTCCTCAACAATCCTTCGCTCACGGACAAAGACACCAACCGCAACGGCGTGCGCTCCTATCTGCAAGTTCGCATGCCGACCTTCTCTTTCTCGGAGAACGAACTTGGCAAACTCGTGCGCTTCTTCCAGGCGCTTTCGCGTCAGCCCTTCCCGTACATTCCGCAAGAGGTTCCTCTCCTGACCGCAAAAGAAACGGACATGGCGCGCAGCCTTTTCAGCAGCACCGCTGCTCCCTGCTTGAAATGCCACGCCACCGGCGATCCCGCCCACGATAAATTCGCCACCGCGCCGAATTTCCTGCAAGCACGCGGCCGCCTGAAACCCGATTGGATGGAGCGCTGGATCATCGATCCGCAAGCTATCAGCCCCGGCACCTCCATGCCTTCCGGTCTCTTCAAGCGCGACAACGGCCATTGGGTCTTCTCCGGTCCAACGCCCGCTTCCTTCCAGGGCTATGATAAGGATCAAACTAAACTCCTCGTGGATTACATTCTCCAGCTCACTCCAGAGGAGCAGCGAAGAGTGGGAGCGGCGATGAGCCACGCGCGCGCAGCAAACACCGGTGCGTCATCGAATGGCAAGACAGCCGGCGGCACTGGTGGTTCCAAATAAATTTTTGTGAGTTTTCAAAACTCAGGAGAGGTAGCGCAAAAAAATGATTACCAAAACGTGGGTGAAATTTTGTTGTATGCCGGCATTGCTCGGACTCCTCGTCGCAGGCTGCGGCAATAAGGAACCCGCCGCAGAACAGCCCACGGCGCCCAGCGCGGTGGCTCCTTCCACCGCTACCCCGATTGATCCCGCCACCGCGGCGACGGTGATCGGCGTGGTGAAACTTGCGGGCGAAGCTCCCAAAGCCGCGAAGATTGACATGAGCCAGGATCCTGCCTGCAAAGGCATGAACATGGCCGAGAACGTGGTGGCCACGGGCGGCGACCTCTCCAATGTGTTTGTGTACGTGAAAGAGGGGCTGGGCACACGGACGTTTGACGTTCCCAAAGAAATTGTCACGCTGGATCAGAGCGGCTGCAAATATCATCCGCACGTAATCGGCGTGATGGCCGGACAGACCATCAAGATCGTCAACAGCGATCCGACCACCCACAACATTCACCCGACTCCGAAGGACAACCGCGAATGGAACGAGTCGCAGCCGCCGCAGTCCGCGCCACTCGAAAAAACCTTCGCCCGCGAAGAAATCATGCTCCCCGTCAAGTGCAACCAGCACCCTTGGATGCGCATGTTCGTCAATGTGGTGAAGAGCCCCTTCTACGCCGTCACCGGTCCCGACGGAAGGTTTGAGATCAAGGGCTTGCCGCCCGGCGACTACACCATCGCCTTCATCCAGGAAAAACTCGGCGAACAAGACGTCAAAGTGACGCTAGCCGCCAAAGACACAAAAACCGTGGACGCCACCTTCAAGCCTTGATGATCGAATCTTTCCTTGTAGGGGCGCAGCACCGCTGCGCCTTCTCGGGTACCAGGGCACCGGCGATTGGCTATGGTGGTCAAATTGGGAAGTGCCAAGTCTTGGGATCGCGTAAGTAGAGCGAGAAAATCAGGAGCAATTAAAGAGTCGCTCGGCTCTTACTGAAAACTGAGAACTGACCACTGACAACTTTTTGAGGAGGTCCATTGCTCCCTTTGATGCTCTTAATCTCCGTCCTGCTCGGCCTCATCCCCCTCGCGGGGATCGCCTGGATCATCGTCAGCGGAACGATCACCACTGTGGACGGCCTCTTCGAATGCCTCATCATGCTGAGCATCTCAGGAATCTTTTTCCTAAATGTTTTCTGGGAGCTTCGCGCCCACGGCTTCCTCGGCAAGCCCAAAGTCGAACCCGCCACCGCGAAACCCGCGCCGCCCTCCGAAGAAAGTTAGAGAACCAGGCAAGACATGGCAAGTCCACCGTCCTCTCCCACAGCCGGCAATCCGCCGGAAATCGCCGCGGAACATTCCTCCGCCCAGCCCTCTGCCTCCCCGCATCACAAAATGTCACCGCGCAACCGCGCGCTCTTCTTCCTCACCGCCTGGCTCATCGTCCTCATGCCCTTCCTCTTCTGGTGGAACACCTGGTTCGGCCGCCAGCTCTCCGGCAAACAAATCACCGAATACTTGGCCGACGAAAAACACCCCCGCCGCATCCAGCACGCGCTCGTGCAGCTCGGCGAACACATGACCCACCACGACTCTGCCGTCGTCCCCTTGTATCCGCAGTTGATCCGTCTCTCCACGCATCCTGTCGAGGAAGTGCGCAACACCGACGCCTGGGTCATGGGCCAGGACACCTCGCAAGCCGCCTTCCACGAAGCGCTCTTGAAAATGTTGAACGATCCTTCCCCGATGGTGCGCGGCAATGCCGCTCTCTCCCTGGTACGATTCGGCGACGCTTCTGGTCGCCTCCAAATCGTCGCCCTCCTGCAACCCGCAAAACTCACCGCCCCCACCGCCGGCCGCGTCACCGACACCGACAAAGTCGGCACCGCCATCCATCAAAACGGCCTAATCGCAAAAATACAAAACGGCGATCAAACAACGGAAGTCCGCACACCGATCAGCGGGCGCATCCGCTCACTTTCCGTCGCACCGGGAACAAACGTGGCCGCCGGAACCGAAATCGCCACCGTGGATCCCGCCGACGAACAAGTCTGGGAAGCCCTCCGCGCGCTCTATCTCATCGGCCAGGTGGACGACCTCCCCTCCATCCGCATCTACGAACGTGAACTCCCCGAAATCTCCGACCGCGTCCGCCAGCAATCCCTCCTCACCGAAAAATCCATCCGCGACCGCGCCGCGCGCTAACCCATTCAGAGCTGCCATTACACCAAAACAGCAGATCCCACGCGTGGGTAGCCGGTCAGTTTCCAATTAGCGTTTATCAAGACTTGACAGACAAATTGGAGCTCATTGCCAACACCTAATTGCAGTTGTAGATTCGGGGAATGAAGCGGACCTTGCTACTGTTGCTGTTGTTTTGTGTAGGATTTGTTCTTGCGGCTGCTTACCAACAACCAGCTAGACGCAGGATTGCGTGCAAAACACTGGAGAATGCAAAGAGTTGTTATTGGACACACGGACGGCTCAGTATCTACAACGGAAATCCCACTTTCCGACTTTGGAAAATCGGAACTCGTCACCTTTTGGGAATATACAGCGGCCCTGGTTTTGGGCCTTTTGATGCGGGACTCAATGAGGAAGATGATTTAGAATTGCCCGCCAATCTCAAGAAATACGATTTCACGAAAGTGTCCGTGTTTGGGGATTTTGAAGTATGTCCTTTAGCACCGGAAAAAGAGGGACACATGCAGCCTGCGTGCATTGAATCAGCAAAAAAAACTCGTTTCTGAAAAGTCTGAGTTTTAAGTGCCCGGTTAGTCGTTAAACAGGCACAACAAAGCAAGGACGAGACGAGAAGGTCAGATACCACCAAGCTTGACTTTCGAGATGATGAAGCCTTGCTTCTCGCAGTCATAGGTCAATTCAACCTCGCTCCAATCCGAGAGCGCGAGTTCCAGGTGCCCCTTTTTGTAGCTCGCCCAGTAGACGTTAATCGTAATTTCTAGCCGTGGCCCTTCATTTTTTATTGGAAAAATCTTCAAAATCGCAAATGGTTTCCGCAGTTGCTTACATTTAGCGACCACATCTTGCGTCTCCAGATACTCGACTCGATGGTCCCCAAACTGTTCAGGCAGGTCTTTTGTAATTGTGAGGTCCCGCTCCACGAGCATGTGGTGATAATCGGTACGGACACCGAGGTCACGATTGTCCTGATGGCTCCAAGATTTCTCTATCTCAATAATGCTTGCGGATAAGGCCTTGAAGTACAGATTCTCTTCTTTCGGAGGCGAGACAGATTCCTGTGGAAATGCAGCATATGCGGATAGAAATACAGCGGCAACGGATAGGAGAAACCGTCGATGCAGAGTCATGATTTGACCTCTCTGGTTCTGCTAAATATGACACGATTCCGCGACGTGATGGGTAAGTCTCGATTAATCGGCTTACTGTATATCCGACGTATTAGAACCCCATTTCTCCGTTAAGCGCCATCAGCCATGCCCATTTACTTCCGAGTGGGTCGTCACTAGGGTGCCATTCAAATGTCTGACGTTTTCAATTTTTGATCCGAAACTTGCTCCACTTTGGCAGCAGCGCTACGTCTAACTCGCGAGGGAACGTTTGAAAGCAAATCAAATAAGGGGGAATCTACAAATGAATTGGCGTATGCGCGCGCTAGTTGCGGCCACACTCCTTGCTGCCGTTGGAACGGGTCTTCATAGTCGGGCCCGACTTCGGCGAGGGCGACAATCCTACGCGTGAGGCTTTCAAGACTAAAGCCGACATCGTCAAGTTCGTGCAAGAGGCCGTCGCCGCCGGAGCGAAAGTGATTCGACAGCAGGGCGACGCGGGGCTGGACAATACTTCGAAGTTTTTCGGCAATCGGCTGGCCCACAACTCTACCATTTGGACGGCCGCCATCGAGCACAGCGGCGAGCACTATGGCCAGCTTGTGGTCTACTATCGCGCAAACAACCTGGTGCCACCGGACTCGCGGCGGCAGTAGGTCTCCTGGTAAGTCGTGCCGGATAAGTTCCTCACAAAGTCAAGTGCTCGTCAGATCTAGGCACGTACACACCTTATAGTTTATTTTCTGACGTAGCTTCTCCCATTCGTCAGGGTTTTTGGCGCGAGTTTTCCTCATGGCAGATTCTTCTATTTTGGACGGAAACCGATGTCCACATTGGGGGCAGTTTTGTGGATTAAGCACACCAGCCAGAGATGATTTGCGGGGTGGACCGCCCGAGCGACTCGAACCGGCTTGCGGCTGTAACTCGTCAGCTCGTTCTATGAATTCGTATGCCATCGCTGGTTTGATTTTACCCTGGTTTTATCTTGCATCGCACTTCCGCATATTTCGACACAGACACACACACAAGTGCGACTCGAGAACCTGGCCAGTGGCATCACGCACGCTGACCTCTTGCGCGAGTTCCCTTGTCTGACCGAATCAGATATCCGCGCTTGCCTGGCCTTGCCACTGACCGCGAGCGTAAGTTGGACCGAGATCGCTAGCCGCAGAAAAAAAAGCTGAGCCGGTGCAACACCCAGCTCAGCCTTTCGTTTGCTTCTTTAATTCACTTCTTATCTGTGGTCGTCATCACCGTGTTCTTTGGGAGCGAGCGCCACGCCGCGAAATACTTCGCCCGCCTTTGCTGAACGAAGCGTCACGAAATGGCCCAGCCGGTCATCCCTGTCGTGATCGCCATCGCCGGTCGGCAACGTCGTGGCATCCAGCCGGTCCGTAACCTTCACCAGCTTGTTCGGGTCCGCGCCCGTATCGCCGTTCGCGCTGATCGTGGACGTAATCGCATAAATCGTCACCGTGCCGTCGTGGTTGTGCTGCCCCGTGATGTTCCGGCATCCGCCTGTTGCGGGATTTATCGCTGCCGGATAATTCTCAACGCCGTACGGCACCCCTATGTTCAATCCATCTTGCAGCACGTAGAGCATGGTCCATGTTCCGTTGACCAGACTCCACTTCTGCAAGCCGGCGGTGGCCAACGATTGCGCGTCCGCCACATTTCCATTCACCGCGGGCGTCACCAGCGTTCCGTCTCCCTCATCGCAAACGTACAGCGTGGTTGCGTTGGCGAACCATATCCCGAACGGAAACGATGTGGAAGTGCTCGCCAAAGTATTGGGAAATCCCGGTAGAATCGTAATCGGTACCTTGGCAAGATCCGCCGCAGTTCCCGTAGGAAGCATGCCTGCGCTCCCCACTTGATACACGGTGTTGATGCCATTCCCGCCGCTGCCCTTGGTGATGTACAGCGTGTTCTGGAAGATGGTCATCCCGCGAAAGTTCGTATCCTTACCCGGCTTGTCCGAGCCGAACAGCAAGCGACCGATCATGCCGACGTTCGGCGGCACTGGCGGCGTCCCGCCAGGCACGAGAGTTTCCGCGCCCGTCGCGTTGATAAGATCAACCCCAATCGGCGTAATCGGAAGTTGTTTCTTGGACAGGTTCCCGCTGTTGTCGTTCCCCACCATGTAGTACATGCCGTTCGCGCCCTTGATGGCCGCGCGCCCGTTATCGCCGCTGTACGCGTTTCCGTCCGTGATATTCAAGTGACCATCCGCATCTACCTCCGCGACCGCACGGTAGTACGCCGTGGGCGTGACCGGATTGCTCACAAAACTCGAGATCACGGAATTCGTTGGATCGCAGATCCCCGGCGTACTGGAAGCCGATACATCGATCAAGTTTGGCGCCGTCGGAGAAACCGGAAAGCCTCCGCAACCCGGTCCGCCCTGGTAGCCCATGAACGTGATGGACTTTCCGTCAATCGAGCGGTTCAGCGCCAGCTCGGACTTGGAGCTGAAACTGGTCACGATCCGGTCGCTCGGAATCGGCAGTGTTCCCAAAAGCCGTCCATCGGTGGAAAGGTTGTCCAGGAAGATCGGTGAACTAACGCCAAAACTGCCGTCGGAACCGGAGTTGTTCCAGACGTTGTGCGAATCGTTAAGATTCGGTGCTTCCCCGTTGTCCGATGCGACTCCGCACGTCACCGTTACGTTCGTCGTGCCGCCTGCGGTGAGTGGCACCGCAACGACCGTGCTTCCATTCGGCCCGCCCGCGCATCCGCGCGGCAACACCTCTCCAATCGTTACGGTTGCAGCCGTTCCTTGGTACACGCTGCGGCTCAACACCAGGCTATCGTCTTTGAATTCAAAATGATCGGAACGCCCGTGATCCCCATCTCCTTGGGCGAGCAATCCGACTGCGGTCCCTCCAAATACTAAACATGCTAATCCTGCGGCTGGAAAGAATTTCTTGTTCAAGTGACCCTCCTACGGGCCTGTCAAATTCACACGTCTCTCCGCAGGAGGGATTAAAGCTCCGCAAAAATCCCATCAATTACTGATGAACTAGCGACTCGCCGACTTTTCCGGGCACGACGCACCCCCACGCGTCGTTTCAGCCAGTAGCCCCGGCCAACGGCTCCTCTTCGGCCAGTTCCTGATCAGGTCGGTACAGGCGATCCCCGGCAGTACGGACAGTACCGCTTTGGAACAGCCTGCCCCTCGGTCCATCTGACGTACCCTTCTTCACCCTCGCTATGCTTCCTTAGGGCTCGCGGTGTGGGCGAGCCAAGGAGGGGGCGATGTTCCGCATGCGAATCCTTATTCTTTTAGGCTTTTCTTTTCTGGCGGCCTCAGCCGCGTGGGCTGACGACGTCGGCTTCGTTGACTGCTCCAGCCATTCCGAAGGCACTCCGGTTTTCGGCAAGCCCAGGAAGTCTCCCGACATAGTGGCAACCGTGCCCTGCGGCGAGCGCTTCACCATCCTGGTCTACGGCTTTGTTTTCTCCCAGATTCAAACGAGCGATGGAAGAGTGGGCTACGTCTATTCGAGCGTCATCGCGCTCGATCGTAACGCAACATCCGTCCAACGCACGGGCTCCGTCCAAATGGCTTCCGTCAAAACTAAAATCCCCAGCACACCCGCGCCCGTGGCTAAGCCGAATCCGCCCGCGCAGCCTCAGGCCGCACCGGCGCAAGTAGCCGTAGCGCAGCCTGCCCCGGCGCAAGCGTCCGCCCCTGCCACTCCTGCAGCCACCTCGTCTGCGTCCGTTTCCCCGGCATCCGGCTCGAGCACCGCGGAAATCACTCCGAGCGCCGCGCCGTCCGCGCCCGCGCAACCTCAACCCGCCTCAGCTCCATCGGCTTCGACGCAACCAGTTTCGGCACAACCTCCCGCCCCGTCTCAGCCGGCCGCGGAAATAGCCTCCTCACCCACTTTGCCCGCGCCCGTTTCGAATCCCCCGGAGCCGGCCGCAACCATCGCGCAGCCATCTCAGCCAGCAGCCACGCAACCGCAACCGGATCCCGCGCCCGCTCCTGAACCCGCTGCTGCACCCATCCGGCCAGCCAGCTCCCCAACGACCTGGGAAAAACCTCTCCCGAGCGTTCGAACGGCGCCTTTAATGGAATTCTTTGGCGGCTACTCGTTTGCGCGTTTGGTCGGCGGCGGCTCCAGTAGCAACCTCAATGGCGCACTGGGTTCGTTTGGTTGGAGCCTCAAACCGTGGTTACAACTTACCGCGGACACCAGCTACAACGTCGTCACCATCAGCGGCACCAAGTATGTCCTCTATGGAAATCATTACGGCCCGCGCTTTTTCCGCCGCGGGCGAAATCGCTGGGGCGTGACCCCGTTCGCCGAAGCCCTCGTTGGCGGCTCGCGCCAGGACACTTCCATCAGCGGCACCAGCGGCTACAACACTTCGAGTAACTGTCTCTCGTACAAAATCGGCGGCGGCCTGGATATTCACCCTTCCCGCCACTGGGACATCCGCGTCTTCGACGTGGATTACTACCGCACCGGGTTCGGCACGGGCCTGCATCAGAACAACTATTGGGCCTCCGCCGGCGTTGTCTTCCGTCTCTTCGGAGGCCGCGAGTAACCGCACCGACGCGTTACCACAGCTGGAGGCGATCCCTTAGGGCCACCTCTTCTCAGCGCCCTTTCATGTGCCGCTCCAGCGCTTTCATTCCCTGGTGCGCCTTGATGGACCACGACACCGCGACAAGCGCCAGCGCGGATAGCAACGCACCGGCCAGAATGCCTTCCTCGGCATACTCTCCAGAATTGTGCAGCGATTCCTGCAGAACGTAACTCCCGGCCAGCAGGAAGACCACCGCCAGGCACAAATTGAAATACTTCCCCTTCTTCATGACGGCCGCTCTTTGATTGCCGCCAGAATCTCGTGAAGGTTGCTCGCTTCGAGTCGCTCGTCGCGTCGCAAACGCAGCAGTTCCTCTTCCGTCACCACGCAATCCGCCACACTGAAGAGCAGCGTGCCGTCCCGCCGGCGGTACGGTCCGCTCACCGCAATCCCGCGCGTTCGCATCGTTTGCACAGCGGAATTTAGGACTTTGCGCTGCTTCCGGTAGGCGAGAATACCCATGGCACGTCCTTGGGGAAGGGTCACCCCAAGTCTCTTCTCATCGTGCCAGACGTAGCAAGGAAAGTACGTGCAGCATGCTACTTAAGTGATAACCTGCAATTGGAAAGTACTATAATTCGCCGCTTGAACCGCGTCCCTACGCTTGCGCCCCTTCCATGGGAGGCACTAATCGGCATGAGTTCGAACGTTAAAAGCAAGCACCCCTCATCCCGCCAATTGCATCAGACATTCGTATGATTGCAACCACCCCCAATCCTAGTATTACTCCGCGCAGTATACTGGCGGCTTGGTGGAGGATTTTGAGCGGGAAGGTCCCGATGCTGTCCATTGAGATCACTCGGGAGTGCCCGCTCACCTGCCCGGGTTGCTATGCCTATGGTGAGACGCACCTGGGCGGCGACGTCACCCTGCGCGAACTGAATGACTTGCGCGGAGACGCCCTGGTTGATGGTGTCCTGGGACTCGTGCGAAAGCACAAACCCCTCCATGTTTCTTTGGTTGGCGGCGAGCCTTTGGTCCGACATCGCGAGTTGAGCCGGATTCTCCCCGCCCTCAGTGACTTGGGTGTATTCACGCTCGTTGTTACCAGTGCTGTAATTCCCATCCCACAGGAGTGGATGAACATCCCTCGCGTACGTGTGGCCGTCTCCGTGGACGGGCTCCCAGAGCATCACGATATCCGCCGCAAGCCCGCGACCTATGAGCGCATCCTCAAAAACATCGAAGGCCGCGAGGTCAATATCCACTGGGTCATTACGCGCCCCATGCTAGCGAGGCCGGGCTACCTCGAAGAGTATGTCTCCTTCTGGAACGCACGCCCTGAGATGAACAGCCTCTGGGTGAGCGTTTACACTCCTCAGCTTGGCGAACAAAGTGCCGAAATGCTGACGTCGGAGGATCGCGAAGTCATGGCGCGCCAATTGATTTCCTTGCGTCGCCAATATCCAAAACTCCTGCTCACCGAGGGCATGATACGGGCTTTCGTTCATCCTCCCAGTAATCCGGAGGATTGCCTGTTCTCCAAAATGTCAGCGAATTATTCGGCCGATCTGCAAAGTCGTGTGGAGCCTTGCGTTTTTGGAGGCGCGCCCGATTGCTCGCAGTGCGGTTGTGCGATCAGCAGCGCGTTGCACTGGATTCGGACCATCAAGCTGGCGGGTCCCGTTAAGGTCGATCATTTCGTGCGGGGTTCGATCGGAGTCGGTTTGTTGGCGAACCGCGTTCGAGCACACTCCTTACGACCTTCGCGGTGGCCGTCCGGCGCGGCAAAACCGAAGCCGCCGGCCGATCTCGTGCAAATCCAGCCCTGAGGGCACGTCGCTTCGCCACCACGCGCGCGGCTACTTCTCGACCAGAATCACGCCCAGCCCGATCGTCTTGCGCTTGCGCTCCGGATATTTCGCCCGCGCCTTCTCTGCCTGCTCCTTCGTCTCGAAGGGCTTCGACAGCGGCGTGAACTCTCCGGCGATGTGTGTATACAGCAGCCACTTCTCGATTGCTTTGGCCATTCCAGTCTTATAGCACGGACCTTGGTTCGCCGCTACTCACTCTTCGCCACCGAAGGAGCGGCGCGCGGGCGGGAATCTGCGAGCGCCGGCGGGCCGGATTTGGTATCATTCCGGCCACGGACGACCCCGCCCGCCTTTGTGACCCCTCGGAGGCTACTCGCATGTGGGAAGATAGCCGTTATTTTTGGGTCGTACCCTGCAAGAATTATTGGTTCCACATGCGGAAGAATCTGTTTTTCCGGCACAGGATTCTGCTCGCCGAAACAGACGCCATTACCCCCCGCCCGGCCATCGATCAGCGTTTCACGGTCCGGTGCGATCAGTGCGGCAGAGAGTATCTCTATAAGCCCTCCGAGGTGCTGCGATCCGAGCTGGAGCCGCCCGAGTCCTTCACTCCACATCCGCTGTTTCGGGACGAAGGCTCAGGCGCCCATGCCGCCACCGCACGGCCTACGACGCCTGTTTCGCGGGGCGATTTGCGTTCTTGAGCAACTTCCGTTGCTCCTTCTCGTATTTCGCCGCTGCTTTTCGCTGCTGCTTCTCCTGTTTCTGCTGCGCCTTCGCTTGAGCTTTTTGCTGCGCTCTGCGGTATTTCTCGAGTGCCTTCGCTTGCTTCTGCGCTTCCTTGTCCGAAGCCGATTGCCGGGTATCGTCCGTCGGACTGGCGCTTCGAGCCGTGGCCAGTGCCGACGATCCACTCAAAACAACCAGCAACGCCAGGACCGCAATTCGTTTCATACGGACTTCCCCTTCGACGACCTACGCTCCCCGCACTTTACCAAAAAACGTTCTGCATTCCATCTCGAAGTGTCTCCTGCTTGCCGTGCGCGACATCTTGGCCTCGTTCCCTGGGAGCGCGAATCTCTCGATTCGCGGGCTTAAACACG
>Ga0206958_1019_pt1 | contig 49275 bp, 46 predicted proteins | sample Alteio_BWOrgHeat_33_FD_152968 | JGI IMG/M metagenome (GOLD analysis project Ga0206958, IMG submission 152968) | Enriched cells from forest soil in Barre Woods Harvard Forest LTER site, Petersham, Massachusetts, United States -... | ecosystem: Environmental > Terrestrial > Soil > Temperate forest >... | reverse complement strand
TCCTCGCCAAGTAACGCCGCCATGCGCCAGCGTTATCGCTGTGGAGCGCAGTAGAGAGTAGAGGACGAGGATGGTGGCTAACGGAAACAGAGTGACATACCACGGCGAGATTTTAGAGTGGCGGCTGGACAGGGTGTAGAGGGTGGCGACTGCGATCAGGGTGAGTATGGCTGGCAGCAACGTTCCCTGGAGGAAGAGGAAGGCTATGGGTCCAAGGCAGAAGAGGATGATCCATAGTGTTGCGAGCAGGACGAGAATTGCGCGGAAGTGTACGACGGCGAAGAGGTTTTTCGTCATGACGTTGACGATGCCGAAGGCTCCGCTGGCCCAGTGCACGGTGACCATGCCGGGAGCTACAGCGACTTGTTGACGAAGGCCGGCGAGTTTGACCTTGCGGGCGATGGTGAGGTCTTCGAGGATCTGCATGCGGAGGGACTCGAATCCGCCCAGCTGACGGTAGGCGGAGGCGCGGAGGAGATTAAATGCGCCGATACCGATGGAGTCATGGATGGCTTTTGGATTGGAGGCTCGCCAGGGTCGTGTGACCCAGAGGCCCATGACACCGAGGTAGCTGAGGAGCGTGCCTTCGCCGAGGGTTTTGATCACCGGTGTGGGGAAGGTGACAAGGTGGTCTGCGCGAGTAGCTACCGCATAAGCAAGAGAGCGGCGGAGGATGGTGGGTTCGAAGAGGACGTCGGCGTCGGTGAAGAGAAGATAGTCGGAGGTAGCCTTGTCGGCCGCGAGCGCGAGAGCGTGGGTTTTGCCAAGCCAGCCTTCGGGAAGTTCGGTGATATGGATGGGTTGAAGTTTGTGGGGATGCTGGGCGGCGATGGCGTCGATGATTGTTCCGGTGCTGTCGGTGGAGCGGTCGTTGATGGCGAAGATGTGCAGGTTGGGGTAGTCCTGCGCAAGAAGGGAGTGGAGAGTGTTGGCGATGTCGGCGGCTTCGTTGCGCGCGGGGACGATGACCGTGAGGGATGGGCTCCCAGATGGTGACTGATCGTAGCTCGGGAATGCGAGGTTGGGAATTCGGGGGAGACCGATGACGGCGGCGATGGCTTTCCAGAGCCATGCGAGCGCGATGAGCGAGGCGAGAGCGAATTGTAAGAGATGGCTCAAACGGCGAGGTGTAACTCGGATGCTCCACCTCAAAGATAAAGCTTCCCATAGCGACTTGCCGAGGAATAGGATGCGGTCGTTCCCAAAGCAAGGAGGTTCGCGTGTGTTGAAGCCTTCGTTCGCTCTTGTCGCTCTACTTCCCCTCTCCGTCTTTGCGTTCCAGCAGCCTCAGCAACCTGCGGCTGCCCCCGCTTCTTCGGCGATTCCCGCCGATGCGGCGAAGATGGTTAACCCTGTAAAACCTACGCCGGAGTCTCTGGCGCACGCAAAGAAGATGTATGGATACGATTGCGCGATGTGCCATGGGGCTACCGGAAATGGCAAAGGCGATCTGGCAGCCGATATGAAGCCGCCGCTCAAGGACTACACCGATGCAGCGGCCTTGAAGGATATTTCAGATGGGGAGATGTTCTACATCATCAAGAACGGCAAAGGCCAGATGCCGGGTGAAGGTGATCGCCTGAAGACAGACGATGTCTGGAATATGGTTTTGCTGGTGCGGTCGTTTTCGAAGAAGCCGTGAAGCGAACTTTGCTTATGTGGTTGAGGTCTGCACCGTTGTGTGGTGAAGCTGTGGGGCGTGGCGTGAGCCTACGTAGAAGATGACTGCGGCTAAGAGCATCGTAACCAGGGTAGAACCAAGGCCAAGGTTGAGGGTGGAGCGGTCGCTGACGGCTCCGATGATGCGTGGGCTGATCATGTCACCGAGGGCGTGAATGATGAAGAGCTGGCCGGCCATGGCAGTGGCGCGGATCTCGGGGCGGACCGAGTTAACGGTGGCAGCATTGACGGGGCCCGTGCCGAGCGAGATGAGGAAGACAGCGAGGGCAAGGCCGATGAGTGTAAGGGAGTGGGGTCCGAAGAAGCAGACGAGTGCAGGTGGTACAGCGCTGGCTGCGCTGATTGCGGGGACTAAGTAGAGGGCCTTCGAGTTGGTGCGGGACCAGCGCTGAGCGATGACGCCTCCGGTGACAGTACCGCCGAGACCGGCTACGAGAGTGATGGTTCCCATCAGGTAGGCTGCGGAGGATTGGCTGCGGCCGTCGATGCGCTGAAGAAAGGATGGCATCCACCAGGAGATGCCTCCAAGGGAGAACGTGACGGCAGCGTAACCGAGGATTGAGGAGAGATAGGCTTTGTTTTTGAGGAGTGAGGAGACGGTTCCCTTCTCGAATTTAGCTTTGTCCTGCTGACTCGCGCCTCGGGCGGGTTCTTTCATCAAGAAGGCGATGAGGATCGCGATGATGACTCCGGGAATGGCGGAGACGATGAAGGATCTGCGCCAACCGTAGTGTTCGCCTACGGTGCCACCGATGATGTAGCCGAGAGCTGCGCCGACGAAGAGAGCGATGTTGAAGATGGTGAGGACACGGTTGCGCTGGTCTTCGGGGTAGAAGTCGGAGAGGAGCGCCGGGGCGAAGATGCCAAAGCTGGCTTCGCCTATGCCGAGAGCGGCGTGACGGAGATTCAGTGAGTCGTAGGAGTGGACGGAGGCGGTGAAAAAGTTGATGCCGCTCCAGAACAGCGCGGCAATGACGATCATGGGCTTGCGAGGGAACCGGTCACCGAGATAGCCGGTGAGGGGTGACGTGAGCATGTAGGCGAGCATGAACCAGAAGGTGAGTGCACCGATGTGTTCGTCGGAAAGATGGAACTCGCCTTTGATCTGCTCCTGAACGCCAGGGAGGATATAGCGATCGATATAGTTGACGAAGTTGAGGGCGGTGAGCAGGACGAGGGCAGTAGTCGCTCCGGCTACCGTAGTGGTGGTGGGTTTGGTTGCGGCAGGCATTGGGGGAAGGATAGCAGGGAGTGGTGAAGAAAGGCTTAACACCAAATTGCGATGATTTGGTTTGGCCTTTCTTCCTCGTCTGCGCGGTCCCAGTCGATCCGTATTGGCTTAGTGGTTAGCTGGAGGTGCCATCGGCATTTCAGAGGTTGCAATGTCGGCGATTGCTTTCCAGGTTCCGTCGGCCTGCTTGCGATAGGTGGTGACGTAGCTTCCGTGATCGTTGATGACTTGTTTCGTCTGTTGGTCGGTGACAGTGAGAGTGTAAGAGCCCTGCGTAAAGGCCAGGTCTCCGGACCTTGCGACGTCTGTCTTCGCGGCTTGAAACCTGAGTGACATTGCCGGGTCGGCGAGCATCTGGGTCAGGGCCTTGCCGATGGCATCTTTGCCGCTGATGGCAGGACCGCCAGGGACCATGAGGACGGCGTCGTCAGCGTAATGGGCTGTGATTTTGGCAGCATCTTTTGAGGCGTAGTCCTGGTTCCACTGGGATTCGTTTGCCTGAATGGCCAGGAGGTCGGCGACATGGGTGTCAGGCGTGGTGTTGCAGGCTGTGACTGTTAGAGTGATGGCGGCAGCAAAGAGAAGGGATCGAGAAGAAGACCAGTCCGACCGCAAGCTTCGTGATGCTCGAGAAATTTCGTTGGAATTCACGCCACGAGAGAGTCCATGCCGCGGCATGAAGTAACGGGGGAAGAAACACTAAGAAGACAATGTCGGGGTCCAGACTGATCCTAGGCACCCCAGGCAGAAATCCAAGAAGCAATCCGGCGATGACCAACACAATTGGATACGGAATCTTGAGTTTGCGTGCCAGGGCAGCGAACGAGGCAACAAAGACTAGAAGCAATAGGAACAAAGCTTCGATCGATTGCACACCGCCGCCACTTGGCATCACGCGACCCCTTCCAAGATGAGGAGAAGCCAAATTGCTTCGCGACGCGAACTCGCGCGGGGCATGCCCTATTATCACTCGCTAGTGCTGACCTTGTGGTTGCGGATCAGGTATTCAACAGTTACAAGTACCAGGGTATATTGATGACCGTAATTCGTTGATTGCCACGCACCAAGAGAAGCAATTTGAGAACTTGGGCGCGCTGGTTGTGGAGTGGCGTCTGCCACCAGTGCTTAACGACCAACTCGGGTACCAGGACCGCGATCTGGCGGTCGGGATGCTCCTGTTCAACCTGGAGAATGTGTTCTACCAAAGGCATCAGGACAAAGCGATAGGGCGAGGAGAGAAAAATCAGCTTTGGCACTGCTCTCCCAGTTTGTTCTATCGGTAGAGCTACGTTACGATGCCACATCTCAGCGACCTCGTCGCGACACTCTTCCGCATCGACATGGACGGCTTCAACATAGTCACTCAGCTTCATAGCAAAGCGGAGCCCCTTTTCAGTGATACGGGACCAGCGATCGAGCGGGACGATGACCAGAGGCTCGGCGAGATTGTCGAGCCGGATGGGCCTGTCGATGGCGATCTCCTGACCGACGCCTCTATAGTGACGTTTCACTGCGAGCATGAGGAATATCAGCGCAGGAACGAGAATCGCTACGATCCAGGCCCCTGCGGTGAACTTGGCCACCAGCACGACAATCAGGGTTAATCCAGTCGCGATGGCGCCGATTCCATTGATAACCATGCGATAGAAAGAGCTTCTTCCACCTTGCTTCTTCCAATGCATGACCATCCCGGCCTGGGATAGAGTGAACGCCATAAAAGCTCCGATGGCGAAGAGGGGGATGAGGCGATCGGTAATGCCACCGAAGGCGATCAGAAGGGCGGCAGTAAAGCCCACGAGAGCGATGATTCCGTGCGAGTAGAGCAGTCGGCGTCCGCGAATCTTGAAGACGTGCGGAAGATAGTCGTTCATCGCAATCGCACGCGTGAGACGGGGAAAGTCAGCGTAAGAGGTGTTGGCAGAAAGTGCCAGCACGGCCAGAATGGACGCGCTGCCGACATAATAGAACCATCCCCGCCCCATAACTGCTGAAATGAGTTGTGAGAGGATGCTCTCGTAGCCGGTACTAGCAGGATCTGTGGCGCCGATGTTATACGCGCGACACAGCAGGGCGATGCCGCTGAGAAAAATCATCAAAAGAACGATGATGATCGTAAGCATGCGCTTGGCATTACGTTGGGTGGGTTCCCGAAAAGCCGCTGTTCCATTTGAGACGGCCTCGACGCCGGTCATGGCGGTGCAGCCGCTGGAGAATACCTTGGCCAGCAGCCAAAGTGAAAGCATCGAAGTGGCAGCAGGCAAATGCGGGGGAGCGACGATAGGAACGGGATGGCCGTGGGCGCCGATCGCGCGGAAAGCGCCGATGCCAATGACTGCGATCAGTGTACCTATAAACATGTATGTCGGAATCAGAAAGGCGATACCGGTGTCCTTGGTGCCTCGGATGTTGATGAGCGTGAGTAACGCAAGAATCGCGAGGCAGAAAGCGAGTGTATGGGGCAGAAGCGATGGGAAGGCCGACACGAGGGCTTCAACACCAGCGGAGATGCCGACCGCAGCATTGAGAATGTAGTCGATCATGAGTGCAGCAGCAGCAAACAGACCGGCGGTTTCGCCGAGATTTTCGCTGGCGACCGTATAGCTGCCACCCCCATGCGGATAGCCGTCGATGGTTTGGCAGTACGAAAAAAACACTACGCCAAGAAGTGCGAGGATAGCGAAGCTGATTGGGACGATGTACGCAATGCCCGCTGCGCCTAGTGGGATAAGGAGAGTAAGCGCGGCCTCTGGGCCATAGGCGGCGGAACTGAGGGCATCCAGGCCAAATACTGGAATGCCTGAGATGGGGCCAATGTGTTCGGCGCGTTCCTCGGATGTCGCGAGTGGTTTACCAGCGACAAGTTGAAAAAAGGACATTAGTGTTCCGATCACCGCCTATGAGAGAAAACTCCAAACCGCGAGTAACACTAGCTCAAATCACATAAGTAAGTCGTAAAAGTTATATGGCCCCTCTCTACATCAGTGTGATACCGATGCTCGTATTTGTGAGTGTTTGGTCACCATACCCTGTCACCTCAAACAGAACCTTCCTTTCGCCATCACGAACAAAAGAAGGGATAGACGGCCTTAGGTTTGCCTCGTACGGTGAGCCCAACAAATACTCACAACTTCTTTACGAGTCCATTACAGCTTCCTCACGAAATCATTGCTATCGTCTCCATGGCCTGCGATCAGATAAACGCCTTTCGCAAGAGCCATGAGAAAACGGAGAATGAAGTGAAGACAATAGTTAAGTCACGAATTCAGTGGCCGTCGCTGCTGGGGTTGACCCTAGTCGCCCTGCGTCTTGGAATGGGAGATCTAAGAGCCCAGACCACTGTGCCCAACCTGCAATCGGCAGTGGAGGATACTCAGACACCGACGGCTCAGGACCGAAAGATCCAACAGTTGCAGGACAAGCTGGAGGAGATTCAGAAGGAACTATCGGAGTTGAAGAGAGCCAACTCATCCCAGCCGGAGACCCATCACACCACGACTGCCAAGGCCTCAGTTGCCCCTCCTGCCCTTAGCGAAGCGGAGCCAGAAGTTACCGATCCCTCCAGTCCGCACTCGGAGCCATTCGCCTTTGCTGACTTCACCTGGCTCAACGGCAACTCGCGCACCAAGGACACACCGTATGCAACCAAATTCTTTACACCCGAGATACGTTCGGATGTGAGTTACACCTACGACTTCCGCCATCCCCAGGACGACACCATCGTCGGATCGAGCGAGGTCTTCCGGTCCAGCGAGGTTACCCTGACGGACCTTGGAATCGGCGGCGACTTCCATTGGAACAATGTGCGCGCCCGCGTTTTGAGCCAGATCGGTCTCTACGCTACGGCCACTCCTCGCAACGATGCCAGCCCCGCGCGCGGACAGTGGGACCTTGCCGACGCCTATCGTTATGTGGGGGAAGCAAACGCCGGCTACCACTTCAACGTTCAGCACGGCCTTAACGTGGACGCCGGCATCTTCCTCTCCTACGTCGGCCTGTTCTCGTTTTACCAGTTCGACAACTGGGCCTATCAGCCGTCGTACGTCTCGTCGAACACGCCATGGTTCTTCAACGGCGTGCGCGTGCAGTGGTATCCAACGGCCAAGCTGAAGATCGAGCCATGGTTCATCAACGGATGGCAATCTTACGGCCGGTTCAACAGTCGGCCTGGGCTCGGCGGACAGATTCTGTATCGACCCAACGGCAAGTGGCAGTTTATCGGCAACCAGTACGGCTACGGCGAGGATGCGCTTGGCGTATCCAGCCGCACCCGCTTACACACCGACGACAGCATCGAGTACAAGTACTACGACCGCCCCACTTCCATGATCAGCAAAGCTGCCATGACTGTCACCGGAGATGCCGGTTGTGAGAGTGGCGGCGGAGTCAGTTGCCATGGCAATACCAAGCAAGGTCCGAAGCAGAGCTTCCTCGGTTTCATGGTTTACAACCGGCTCTGGTTTGACCGCGACAAGTATGCTCTCACGATAGGGGGCGGACGCATCAACAATCCCGGTCGCTACCTGGTGCTGCTGCCGCCAATCAATGGGGCGACGGCTGCTTCCGGAACGCCATACTTCACCGAAAACCCTGGCGATCCTTTCAAGGCGTGGGATGCTTCGGTCACAGCCGACTACATGCCGAGCCAGTATTTCACCTATCGTCTGGAATACAACCATCGCGCGGCGAACGTCCCATACTTCGCCGGCCCCGGTGGCGTCACGCCTCCCGGCGGCAACACCGGAGCCCTCGGCTCTGTTGTACCAAACTGGAGTCCAGACCTTCGCAACAGCGAGAACCGAATAACCGGCGCCTTTCTCATGAAGTTCTAAATCGGAAGGCTGGCAACATCGTTTGCTGTTGCCAGCCACACCTCCTTCCGATAGACACAATTTCGAAGTGTTTGCCGGGCATCCGAGAATGTTTATGCCGCGGGTAATGTTCACTCACTACTGCAGTTCGTTTCTTATCCACAACTTCGGCCGCTTTAATAAGACTCCCCCTACTCTCAGGTCAATCCTGATGACGCGAATACACACATGCCTCGTAGAATCTTCGTTACAAATCCCCAAAGTGATGTTGTTGGTCATAGCTATCATTATTTTGAGCGGAACTTTGATCAAATCCGCGAACGCACAATCGCGTAATGTTGACGGCACCTTGCTGGTAGAAGTTCGAATAGATAGAGCACCGGCTGTTCTGGTGCTCGATACAGATGCAGAGCACTCAGTCCTTGATCGGGAGTTCGCAGAGCGACTCAGACTTCACCCAGTTGGACTTGCGAATATTGAGAAACCCTATTCGTCGTATCAAAGTAAACTCGTGCTTGTTCCCAACGTGGAGATTCAATCTATTCACATCAAAGAAATAAAAATGTTGACGGATGATTTCGCAGCAAGCTCCGGAGCGTTGGGAGGGCATATCGACGGAGTCTTAGGAAATGACATTCTTGGCAAATTCACGGTAACTCTCGACTATTCCACAGGGTCGGTCACGTTCGGCCCAGGTCCAGAACGACTTACTCACTCAATCGAAAAGAGAGCGAATCGGCATTTTAGTTAGTCTCAAACAGTAAGGAAGAGCGAAGCCCCGAGACCAAAGGTGTCCGAGGCTTCGTTGCTATCCAGAATCAGGATTTCCAAAAGCAAGTTTCGGAGGGCGGGAGTACCAACAAAAGCTCAAAATCCAACTCAGGCCCCAACCAGCACCTTGCCATACCGCCGCTCAACATACTCGTCCAGAATCTCCTGGAACTCTTCGACAATCCGGTCGCCTTTCAGAGTGGTGTAGAGCTTGCCATCGACATAAACTGGAGCCTTGGGTTCCTCGAAAGTCCCCGGCAACGAAATCCCGATATTGGCATGCTTCGACTCGCCCGGCCCATTCACAATGCATCCCATCACCGCCAGCTTCAGCTCCTCCACCCCCGCATACTGTTTCTTCCACTCCGGCATCTGCTCAACGAGGTAACCCTGAATCCGCTCCGCCAGCTCCTGGAAGTAGGTCGAAGTCGTCCGCCCACACCCCGGGCAGCTCGTAACCTGCGGCATAAAGCTCCGAATCCCCAGCGACTGCAGGATCTGCTGCCCGCACCGAACTTCCTCGGACCGGTCACCCCCGGGGGTCGGCGTCAAACTCACCCGGATCGTATCCCCGATCCCGCTCAACAGCAAAGGAGACAGACCAGCTGTAGAGGCAACCACGCCCTTCATCCCCATGCCGGCCTCGGTCAACCCAAGATGCAGTGCATGATCGCAGCGCCGCGCCAGCTCGGAGTAAACATCAATCAGATCGCGAACCCCGGACACCTTCGCCGACAAAATAATCTGGTCGCGTCGTAGCCCATAGCGCTCTGCCGCCGCAGCATTATCCAGAGCCGACACCACCATCGCCTCCATCATCACATCGCGCGCGGGAAGCGGGTCAGCCAGCTTCGAATTTGCATCCATCATCTTCGTCAGCAACGCCTGATCGAGGGAACCCCAGTTCACACCGATCCGAACCGGCTTCTGATGCTCCACCGCAACCTCAACCATGGTTCGGAAGTTGTCATCATCTTTCCGTCCGATCGACACATTGCCTGGATTGATCCGGTACTTCGCCAGAGCTTTCGCTGTCTCCGGATACTTTCTCAACAGCTGATGTCCGTTGTAGTGAAAGTCGCCAATAATCGGAGTTGTCCAACCCTTTTTCGCGATCCCATCAACAATGTAAGGAACAGCCTTGGCTGCATCGTCGTTGTTCACGGTCACGCGCACCATCTCTGAACCGGCTCGAGCTAATGCAGCGACCTGCTGCACCGTGCTCTCGACATCGGCGGTATCAGTGTTGGTCATCGACTGCACCACAACCGGAGCATCAGACCCCACCCGAACCCCGCCAATATTCACCGTAACCGCACGTCGACGCACTATCTCTGGCATAAACTCTCCACCCCTAAGTTTACCATCCAAGCCCCTTCAAACCACGCGATACACTAGCCTTAATGGCCCGGTAGCTCAGTTGCATAGAGCAGCGCACTCCTAACGCGAAGGTCGCAGGTTGGACTCCTGCCCGGGCCACCAGAAATCGCCAATAAAGTTGAGCATGCTATGCCGAGAGATATGCCCGCTGACGTCGGAGCCTATCTTATGCGTCTCCGCATGCATTTGAGATCGTTTCACGGACAGCGTCAAGCAACCCGAGTACGGGCGTGAAGCTTGAATATGTAAGGTGCAGCGCTCCACCGAACGTGGCAACGCCGATAAAGTGCTCCCCCTCATAGCCGACCAAGACCGATGGTCCCCACACGACATTCGGTGCGAAGAGCAACACTGACAAATGGGGTGAGCAGGTCACCCCGGAAGGATGGCGAAGTGGTCGATCGATATGGCAACGATCAGGAATATGGTCGATCTGTCTTCCCCCACTGTTCTCCGGTTACGCCAAACTCTCACTCCCCGCAATCAAAAGATCGCCCCACAATGCACTCCAAAACCGCTTAAAAGGGTCGCCGTAGAGGCGATCATTACCGGTCGTCCCCAGCATTGATCGATGAGTTTCGCCGCCCGAACGACCCGCTACCAATCTACTGATTAAGCTTCTTGTACAGCTCACCCACCAGAGCCTTCCCAAAAACAAAGTCGAGTTCCTTTGCGTGAACCGCCTTGTCGTAGGCCGAGTGCGCCTCTGCAGAGCGTCCCTCTGCTTCGAATGCATCACCGATCAACTTCCACGCGGCTGGGCTTTCAGGGTCGAGATCCTTGGCTAGCTCCGCCTCAGTGAGAGCTTCTGCGTAACGACCCTGCTTCATCAGCTTTCCAGCAGCACTCACGTGTTCAAGCGCGGCTGCCGGACCTAAGTTGAATGTTCCTTGGTAGACGTACACACTTCGGTCAATGATGTCTGTGGGGCGCATATGCCGAAACTGGGCGTATGGGTTCATATTCCCTGGTATGTCTGCTCCGGCAACTACACCGTCGCTGACTAGCACTAGCCCTGTCACATTCGGATTAGACCCGAAAGGCGCCGAGTCCAAGCCAGCCCAGGAACCCGAACCCGTGGGTAAAACCTGACACCGTAGGCCATAGTCGCGGTAGTCCGCCGCACCCTGTTCGAAATAGGCAAAGTAGCACGGAGTATTCGCATGAACATCGAGGTATTTCTTTACATACTTCAGTTGCTGCCCCCAGTCCGTGTTCGAATCTGAGAGATACAAGTGCGTCTTCGAAGGACCTCCCCAAGCCTCGTTCGCATAGGTGAGTAGTCCAGGCCGAGCCACTAACGGTTCGGCCACTTGCCAGATCAGAAGAGCGCCAAAAATATACACCAGCTTTTGATTCTGCTTTACGAGGTGTGAAGCACATCCAGCGATCAGGATGTAGAGCATCGGAAAGATCGGGAACAGATGACGAAAACCGATTCCGATGTCTGATGTCGCTGCAATGATGAACAACACAACGGGAGGAACACCCAAAACGAGGACTTCACGCGTCACGGTCCAACGTTTTCTCATAAGAGCAACGAGGGTAATGAGCAACAAAATTAGGAACGGGAGCGTGGATTTGATCGAAAGGGCTGCCGGATAATACCACCGGGATGCCTTGTGGGTCACATGCCCAAACAGATAGCTTGGGAGCGATGCGGCGGAGATCTTCGTGTCAGCCAAGCCATATAGGTAGCCTTCAGGCAATAGGTGGTGGTTAGAAACCCAAAACATGACGGAGCGGCTGAGTGGAGAGGTGAGCTCTTGTAGGTACTGGTCGGTTACAGGATTCAGGCTGAGACCGGCCGGACGGGCTCCATAGCGGAAGCGATAGATCGCCCAGATGCAGAAAAGTCCGATGCACGAGGCCAAGACAAGCGAGGCAAGGACCTGTCGCGCCTTGACGCCAATCTGCTTATCTTCGGCGGTGTTGCTCCGATTCCATAAATCGAGGGCCGCAATCAGAATGAGCATTGGGATTATGAAAACGCCAGTGAACTTCGCAACAAACGTCATGCCAACGGCGATTCCAAGAATTGCCGCGCGTCCCGCGGACGGATGCTTGAGCACCCGATAGAAGCAGTAGGCAGACAGTAGCATTGTCAGAGACGCGCCGATGTCAGTGGTAACGAAGCTCCCATGCGCAAGAAAATTTGGATCAGAGCAGAACAATGCCAGCGCGAACACAGCAGCGCGGTCACCGAACATTTCGCGGGCAGCAAGAAAAATTGTAAGAGCGAGAAATGCGCTCAAGACCGCAGCCATTATGCGGGCAGGAACCAGAGTACGGTCGATGCCATTGGCTTGCAAGAACTGGCGTCCGAGAACAAAACCCTCCCGCTTGAAGTTGCCGCCGGTATACGGCGGCTGCATTATGTCTCGATGAAGAAGGGGAATAGCACACCACATTTTTATCAGCGGCGGGACTTCAGGATTAAATCCGTAGTCGGCGTGTGTCCACGACAGCCAGCCTGAATAAAGGTGCTGCGATTCATCCCAACTGACAGAATCGCTCTTGGCCGTATGCAGGCACTGTGCAAAGAAGAGCAGGATGAGCGCAATCGCTGCGCCGAACCAAAGCCTGCTAAATCTCTCCCGGTCAGCGAATTTCTGATGTGTTTGTTCAGACACATAGCGCTCCTTTGGTCAGGTGTGAATCGAATCGTTCTACTAGTGCTTACGCCCCCGCCCTGTCGGCCAGTAACTAAGCCGTTTGCGCCAGGGATCTCCGCCTGAGCCACAGGCGAACGAGTTCGTCTATCAACTTCAGTCTGCCATATGCATAAAGATGGTAGTAAAGAAGAGCACGCTCCCTTACGGAACTCATCGAGATTCTGCGGAACTCGGGCGTTTCGGACGTATTACCGGCAATCCGGAGGTTACGTGCGGTGGGTTCGAAATGTCCGTGTTGCAAACCATACACCAATATCGACCAACCCAGTAAGATTGAGCCATGGATAGGGGTGATTTGAGTCCGAGTGAAACATATTGCCCGGCGCATCTTGGAACTTATCACGGCTACGGCGTTTCTATTGGCGATCGTTTACTTGCCGACTGCGAACGCAGGACGCGGTTGCTCCCATTGGCGTCGGTGTGGTGCTCTTCGTGGGTCCGAAATTCGTCTCCAAGTGGCCATCGGTTGAACCGACATAAACCTTTCGAGGTACCGCGAGCATCTAGAACGATGATCTGATTGCGTTTACAAACAAGTGACAACACCAAAACTGCTCCGTGACAATTACTTCTATCGCTGCCGGATAGTCTTGGCATGCTATGAATTATTCAAGAATGACGCGGTCTTTGGTGACACAAAAGAGACATACAGTTGTCACCGGAATATTGGCCACAATGTTCCTTGTAGCTCTGTTGAACTCGAGAGCAACGGCTCAGAATACGCCATTGATCTCCGGAGGAGTCGGTTTTCTGACAACTACCAACGGGGGAGTCACTTCGGTCGCTCCGGTTATTTCTCCGGTGGCGGCAGTGCCTTTGGGCGAGCATCTCTTAGTAGAGTCCAGGGCTTATCTCGAGGAATTCATTGCTCCAAAGAATGGAAACAGCGGTCCCTACGAAGGTAATTTTTTCTGTAGTCTCCAATATCTTCAGCTGGATTACATCGCTGCTCCAAAGCTAACCGTTACCGTCGGAGACTTTCTAACTCCATTCGGTACATACAATGAACGGCTATCTCCAATTTGGATCAGCAACTTTCAGGACGCCCCGCTCATCGCACCTATAGGAATTGGAGATGGTTCGAGTCTTGGCGCGATGCTTCGTGGGGCCGCCTACTCCAACCCACACATCCAGTTGAACTATGCTGGCTACTTTTCGGCGGCAAGCAACGTCTCGCAATTTCCCGCCCAGCGCGCCGCTGGCGGACAATTCTCTATGTATCTTCCTGAGAAACGTCTCGAGATCGGAACCTCATACTCGCGACTGCTTCAGGGGCAGCACGGCAACTCAACGGGTATTCACGTCTGGTGGCAACCCTACCGGGTTCCCCTTGCCATTCGCTCGGAATATGCGCACGGCCCACACTCACAGGGCTACTGGATCGAGTCAGCCTATCGCCTTTCCCAGTGGAGTGGTCCTGATAGCTGGCTCGGTCGGCTTGAGCCTGTCTTCCGTATGCAGCAGACTTTTCGTAACAGTCCAGGGAGCGATCATCTTCCCTCCGTCGGCACCCAGCGCACGGACTTTGGCCTCGACTACCATCTCCCCCATGAAGTGAGAGTGAACGCGAGTTACGCACGGCAGTTCGCAAGTACGGGTAACGAAAATATCTGGGAGACTACCGTGACCTACCGGTTTCTTTTTCCCGCCTGGAAAGGCAGATCCAAATGAAAAAGCTTCAACAGGTCCTTCTGACCACGATCCTAAGCACGATATCGGTACTGGCTCAAAACCCCGGTGGAGCTAAACCGGCAAATACTGCAAAAGCTGCTCCACAAGCGAAAAATAAAAATCAACCGGACGTAGGTGAGCAAAAGTTTAATGCTAATTGCAGCAGGTGTCACAGCGCTCCCCAACAACTCAGGCCCTCAATCACCGGGACTGTAGTTCGCCATATGAGAGTTCGTGCCAGTCTTAGCGCTCAGGATGAAAAGGACATTCTCAGATTCCTCGCACCTTAGCTTCTCACCGTCAGATTCCTCGCTGTCAATTCTGACAGTTCCAATGCTTTCCATCGCAGGGTACGTTCCCAACTGTATTGGGAAATGCGCCTTCGACTATGCCCGCACGAATAACAAAAAAGATTTCCGCCGATCATTATGCTGATCGCATTGACCTGACTGCCCCAGTTCCAAACGTCCAGGAACTTCATGCCCAAGGTAAAGCCTTGCGACAGGAGGTTGCAAGGGAAGCACATGGAGAATGGAAGCCGGATCCAAATCGCAAAAACGTCATCGATCTTGTAAAGCTGAGCAATGTTGGCCGTCAGCAGGATCTCATCCCACTGAAGCTGGAACGAATGGCCGCGTCTCCATTTGCATTCCTCCGTGGAGCAGCCGGGGTCATGGCGTACGATCTCATGCCTACGCCTACGATTGGACGTCATGTTGTCATCGCCGGCGATGCACATATCAATAACTTCGGAATCTATGGCTCTGCTCAGCGCGAGTTGATGTTCGACATCAACGATTTCGATGAGGCTCTGGTCGGCCCATGGGAATGGGACCTGAAACGTCTGACCGCCAGTGTTAATGTCGCGGGCCGAGGAAACGGACTCAATGCTCGCGAGCGCGCCGTAGCGGTCATGGAATGTGTGACTGGATACCAGGAAAATATGCAACGCCTCGAATCGATCGGCACGTTGGATGTTTGGTATCTGCACGCGATTCCCGGCAAGTCCAATGTACTGCGCAAAGTGCCGCCGAAAGCGACTGCCGTGATTTCAAAGGTAGCTTCGAAAGCTATGCAGTCGGATAATCACGCGCTCTTGCCGAAGATGGCCCGGAAGAATAGGGCAGGGGAGTGGCAATTCCTTGAGGACCCGCCTATCCTCACGCTGGTCTCGCCTGCCACTAAAAAGAAATTAATTGCGGCTTTAGAGCAATATGCTTTCACCTTGCCTCGTGAGCGCCGCTTCATGCTCACGAAGTATCGTGTGGTCGATGCTGCTCACCGTGTTGTCGGAGTCGGCTCAGTTGGTACAAGGGCTTATCTGGTTTTGCTGATTGGAAAGAACGATGATGATCCTCTCTTCCTTCAGGTGAAGGAAGCGGTTACTCCCGCTGCGGACCCTTATTTGCCCAACAGACACCGGGAATACAAACATCAGGGTCAGCGTGTCATTGTTGGACATCACGCCCTTCAGGCCGCGAGCGATGTCATGCTCGGATGGACCAGAATGGATGGACGAGACTTCTATGTTCGGCAGATGAAGAATCTCAAGGCCTCAATTCCAATCGAATGGCTTACCGGGGATTCATTCAACTTCTACGGCTATGCTTGTGGAGCCATTCTTGCTCGTGCTCACGCTAGAACCAGCGATCCTGGGATCATCGCCGGATATTGTGGCACATCGAGACCGTTCCGCCTCTCTCTGGCTGCATGGGCAGAGGCTTACGGCGATCAGACTGAACGTGATCATGCGGCGCTAGTCGCGGCAATCAAGGAAGGCGCATTCCGTGCGCCGGCGAAGCGGTAGGTGATTTGCCATCAGGTTACTTAATCTTCAGCCATTGCCCCAAGGAGGATCGTTGACCGAGTCTGCGCACACAGATCATCCACTACTTTTCCTCACCGAGGGAGGCCCCACCTATCGCATTGAGAAGAGTCTCCGGCTTATCAGCGAGAGGTCGCCACGCGTCGTCCGACGAGCCTGTTTTTCTATCTTCCTCACCTGGATCCCTTTGCTCGTTCTCTGCTTGTTACACGGCACTGCGCTCGGCCATAGCGTCGAGGTGCCTTTTCTGCGAGACATCGCAGCCTACGCGAGATTCCTTCTTGCGTTGCCGCTTTTGCTCTTCGCTGAGACCATTCTGGGCCCCCATATCGCTCACGCTTCCGCTCATTTTATCGATTCAGGACTGGTTCTTAAAGAAGACTATAAGAGTTTTGATCATGCGGTGTATCAGGGATTGCGTGGGCGTGACTCAGCAGCAGCAGAGGGTATTTTTCTTTTGTTGGCTTATGCCGGCGCTTATATATCACTCAAATCTCTCGCAATCCCGGTTGCCACTTGGTATGCAATCCCAAATGGCACGACGTTCATCTTGACTCCTGCAGGTTGGTGGTTTGTTTTTTTCTGCGTTCCTCTCTTTCAATTCCTTATTCTTCGATGGATCTGGAGATTGTTTCTTTGGGGGCAGTTCCTTTGGAGAATGCTCCAGTTGCATCTGGAACTTATTCCCACCCATCCCGACGAGTCAGCAGGGTTGGGCTTCGTAGGCGAAACGCATCGTTTCTTCTCCGTCATCCTTCTGGCCGTCTCAATATCGATGGCCGGTGTCCTTGGCAATGACATTGTTTATGGCAATATTCCGCTCCCCCACTTCGCATCATTGATCGTGATTTATGTCATCATTTGCGTTGGTATCTTCTTACTGCCACTGACAATCTTCGTTCCGACCCTTCAGCAGACCAAGCGCGCCGGACTTTACAAATACGGGTCCCTGGCGACCGAATACACTTCCTCTTTTGACAAAAAATGGATTGGAACGATGCCGCCACGGGAGGAATCGCTCCTCGGAACGGGAGATATCCAGTCTCTGGCCGACCTTGGCAACAGCTACTCCTTCATCGAAAAAATGGGACTCATGCCGATGGACCACCACACCCCAATCAGTCTTATAGCGGCCTGCCTGATCCCAATGATTCCTCTGCTTCTCACCATGATGCCCTTGAGGGATTTGATCAAGATGCTCATTAAGTTTGTTTTGTAATTCTTCCTTAGCTACCGCCGATAGCCATGTCGGTCAAGGCAAGATTAACCGACCCTAGGCTGACTATTTCAATTATCCGGATCCGAAGGGTTTTGGATCTTCCCTCTGTCCGCTAAGGCCTTCTTTAACCGGACTTTGAAGTCGGACGGTATTAAAGAAGCGACTTAGGTACTAACAATCAGGCAACGAATACCGTTATTCTCGCATCACAACCAATAAGGTAAACTCCCGTGAATACTCCCTTGAAGTTACTTAAAGCCAAGCGTTATTCGGCATTGAAAGATGCTCGTAGGATGGAAGCGCAGTTTGCTCGGTTGGATCAAGCAAATCTGGTCGACGGGAACAAATCGAGTCTTCATGCCATCATCGCCGCGATGTTCCGCGAGCACGCGGCAGCCCTTGATGAAGCAATCAGATCGGCTAAACTCAAACCGAACTAGTTGGACTGTTGCGATTGATCAGAACCGGATATCAGATTTGACTCGGCGCAATTGGCGAGATCTTCGATGAGCACAGCTCCTGCTGCGATAAAAACTGCACAGCCAGGCGTATCGATTTGGCCTAAATATCCTGTCTTGTACGAAATCAATACGTGGATCTGGCTCGCCGATCTAAGCCGAAAATACTCACGAAACATAGACTTGTCTTCCGTTCCCTCGAGCGAGTGGGATGCAGTCGCAACTTATGGCTTCGACGCAGTGTGGCTAATGGGAGTCTGGGAGCGAAGTCCCGCTGGAATCGCAATCGCGAATCGGAATCAGGGTTTACTCCAAAGTTTCAGAGAAGCTCTACCGGATTTTCAACCGGCCGATAACGTCGGATCTCCTTATTCGATCAGGCGCTACGCAGTTGATCCACATCTTGGAGGTCCTACGGGCCTTGCAACTGCCCGCACAGAACTCTCTACTCGAGGCATCAATCTCATTCTCGACTTCGTGCCGAATCACGTAGCACCGGACAATCCCTGGGCCTGCGACCATCCCGAGTATTTCATCCCGGGAAATAGCGATGACGTCAAAAGCGCCCCGAGCTGTTTCATCGAGCTCCAAGGCTCGATATGCGCATGCGGCAGGGATCCTTTCTTTCCGCCGTGGCCCGATGTCCTGCAGTTGAATGCCTTTAATGTAGGTCTCCGCAAAGCCGTAATCGAAACAATTTCAGGCATCGCCCTTCAGTGCGATGGTATTCGCTGCGATATGGGAATGCTCGTTCTCAATCCCATCTTTGAACGCACCTGGGGCAGTCGTGCCGGACAGGCACCCGCAACGGAGTATTGGGCGGATGTAATCTCCACTATCAAAAACGAACATCCGGGTTTTCTCTTTATTGCTGAGGCGTACTGGGATCTCGAGTGGGATCTTCAACAAAAAGGTTTTGACTTCTGTTATGACAAAAAACTTTACGATCGCCTGGAGCACGGCAACGCAGAAAACGTCCGCCTCCATCTCTGTGCCGATCTCGCCTATCAGGACAAATTGCTTCGCTTCCTGGAGAATCATGACGAACCAAGAGCTTCTACTACTTTCCTGCCAGCAAAGCTCCAGGCGGTCGCCGTAGCCATTGCCACTCTGCCAGGAGCGAAGCTGTTTTATGAAGGCCAATTTGAAGGCCGCAAAATAAGGCCGCCGGTATTTCTTGGCAGACGGCCTGATGAGCCTGCGGACCGCAATCTTCAGCAGTTCTACCAGAAGCTCCTGGCGGCCACCGTGCAGCCAATCTTCCGTGAGGGCACTTGGAATCTGCTCGGACGTACAGGCTGGCCAAATAACACGAGCTTTCAGAATCTGGTCGCTTGGGGATGGTCGAGAAAAAGCGAGAGATACCTAGTCGTAATCAATCTCAGCGACTCTCCCTCACAAGCACAAATTCAGATTCCCTGGCCTGAAATCGAGGAGGGAACCTGGCAATTGATTGATCCGCTGTCGGGAGCAAACTACCGGCGCTCGGGAAAGGACATGCTGTCCCCCGGCTTATTTGTCGATCTTCAGCCGTGGAATTTCCACTTTTTTCGATTGGTGCGATCGGAACCAATCTAATTGATAAACTCTGGTATCTGAGAAACCCTTTGAGAATCTTTATTGCACCCGGATGCGAGATTAGGGCGGTTCAATATTTCTAATGGATTGTCGGATCCGGGGAGAGCGGACCTGCGCCGAGGCGCAGCTGGCGGGGCGGGGCGCGATGCTCTTCCAGATTTTTCCGCCGACTCGCTAAGAAAGACTGGGAAGGGATTTCGAGATTGAGCCTTCATTTACAGAAAATTGAGCCGATAACCCTAAAGTAAGCTGGCTAGATTGATCTTCGACCGTTAGGTCGACGGGATCCCGCTCACTCTGAAGAGCGGGTGCCGCTACTTCGATACCAGGAAGGCCAGGGGCACAGACTCTTTCCTTGCCTTTGCCCGTGATCCGACCCGGGCGTTCGCGACGTCGGAACGTGGCCTTCCTGGGCATCGTCCTTCAAACGCGCACGCCGCCTGACCTCGATGCCGGAGTTAACGGGCACGCGATCACGATGGAGGGAGAGCTTGGAATGAAGAGGCGGAAGAGACCTGGCGCCATCCTCGATAGGGGTTGCGGCTGTCGGTCATGGCGCGGACGATCTCCGCGTACGAGGTGGCGCCGTCGAGAAGCGCCCGCTGTGCGGCGGTCATGAAGCCGCAGAAGACGATGTTGGTGTTAAGCGCTGTGGCCTCTTTGCTCAACGCGGCGGAGAACTCATCGAGTTGTGCCGGAGTCATGCGACTAAAGTCAGGCTGCGGGTTGTGGCCGGCTGAGAATCGGAGGCCGGAGGCGATGACAACGTAGTGCGCGTCGAAGAGCTGTTTGTAGGTGTCCAATAGACGACTGCGAAAACGGTAGAGCAGGGTATAGCTCTGAGCTTCTTCGCGAGGGAGCAGAGTAGCAGTACCGCTTTCGCTGGCGTGTTGCCAGACGGAGTCGTTGGGCAGAACGTAGAGATCGAAGTTGCGCGGCGGCGGCTGATAGACGAGATGTGAGGTGGTGTGGGTGGTGATAGCGTTCTGTATGGCCTGCGCCTGGCTCGCGGCCCAGTCGCGGGTGGCGACGAGGTAGTCGAAATCGCGGTTCAGATACTCGTTATTCATCAGCATCTCTGCGTGCAGATCTTCTTCGAGCTGATGGCGTTGATGGCGGTGGTGTACCCACTCGACGGATTGCTCAAGGCCGATGGCGATGAGCAGGCCGACGCAGATGGTGGCGATGTGGATGAAGAAGTCGGTCCAGGAGTGGGTGGATTGGTGCGGGGCGTGGACGTCGATCATCGGCGGGTGCTCCTTTGGGTTCTCCCAGCTCTCCGGAGGCTGGATAGGAATTGATGGCTGCTCTGCATACGGTGGCGCAGAGGGAGACAGCTCTGCCGGATTGGGCGGGGTGTCTGGCATAGCATATCGATGGCAGTGTTGAGGGAAGAGTATCAGACATTCGTGATTGCTTCGGCCGCCAATTCCCTGGAAACCGGGGGACGTTGTCAGCAAGCATGAACACGGCAGTTCGCTGCGTTATGCATACTGCGGACTTTGATGGGCTATTTCAGGAGAAACGGAGGTGGCCCCCCGCCTAGGACGGCCCTGGTCTTAGGGGGAAGGGGGTGGCTGCCGGTCGCCACTGATGACACCAATTTGAAAAACTTTGAAAAAAATCTTGGATTGATACTGTCGTATAGGTTTCATACATTCCGGAAGCCCTTTGGAATCTATCCAGCTTCTCCATACTTTCGAGATATTTCTGCAACTGAAGGCGTTCGAGTGCCGTGTCGATACTTGCTACGGCGCGGAACTTGCTTCCATCGACTGCAACTCGCTGCGGATCAGCCCGCAGCTTTTCGCGAAGCAAACGAGTTCCGTTCCAGCAGCCGTCACAGCTTCACGGTGCATGCGTCGGAACTCGGCGATGGATTTGTAGTCCGGATATAACCGCTCCAGCAACCACGTCACTTCTACATTGCGATGGCACTCTATCTCTAATCGCCGGGACGAGCGGATCTGAGTCAGGTAACCGTAGGGGCCTGCCGCTTCGAAGAATTTGGAGTTCTTAGCTGCTCTCGATGAATGACACGGCGATTTGCGTTAGCAGACTTTATTCGTGTCGCAATGCCTGCACCGGTTGAATGCGGGAGGCTCTGCGTGCAGGTCCCCAACTAGCAAGGATTGCAACGGTCAATAGCAGCGACCCAGCGCCTGCGAGGGTGACTGAATCGGTGGGCTTGAGCCCAAAGAGAAATGACCTCAACAAGCGCGTAAGAAGCAACGAAGCGCAAAGGCCCGTGCCAACGCCCACAAGAGCCATGCTTATCGCTTCGCTGAGAACCATCCGGCGCACTTGATCGGTTCGTGCGCCCAACGCCATGCGAATGCCAATCTCGTTGACTCGGCGCGACACCCCTGCAGCCATCACGCCATAGACTCCTATGCAGGCAAGCACAAGCGCAAGGACGCCAAAGCCACTAGTCACGGCGGCAAAACTTCGTTCCGGCGCGAGGGCTACATCAACTTGCTCTTCCTGCGTGCGCACTTCAATCAGTGGAAGATCCTTGTCGACTGATTCGACTGCACTGCGAATCGGGCCAACAAAATCTCTTGGTTCGCCCTTCGTGCGCACTTCAAATGTCATGCTGCCGCTTGCGCCGTTCTGTTGCGTGTACAAGACGTAAAAGGAGGGAGAATCGTCAGCACGAATCCACGCATACTTTGCGTTAGCGCAAACTCCGACGATCTCAAACTGATCTCCTCCCTCCTTCATCCGAAAGGATGCGCCAACCGGGTTCGTTCCGACGAACTCTTTCTGCGCCAAAGCCCGGTTGATGACTGCAACTCCGGGTGAGCTTGGCGTGTCGCGGAGATCAAAGGTGCGGCCGTAAAGGATGGGTATGCCCATTGTGGCGAAGAAGTTCTGACCAACCGAGTTGTATGCAACGTGCTTGTTGCGTCCTGTGATCTTGGGCCGACCCTCAACCACGAAATCGCTGTTTGATCCGCTTTGCGCCAGCAGGGCTTCCCGAGACAGAGTGACCGACTCCACTCCTGGAAGTGATGCAAGCCTCTCCTCGATCCGATGAAGCACCTCTACGTTCTTCGGAGTGGGGTAACGCTGCACAGGCGGCTCGATTGCGAACAACAACAAACCCTTCTTGTTGAATCCCGGATCAAGCGTGTTCAGATTTACGAGCGTCCGGACGAAGAGTCCGGCACTCACCAGCAATAGCATGCACAGGGAGATCTGTAGAGTCATCAGCATCTTGCCGACGAGTCCCCCGCGATGGCGAGTCATCGTCGCACTACCGTCCTTGAGCCCGGCATTCACGCTGGTCCGCGTAGCCTGCCACGCAGGCCCAACTCCGAAGCCGAGGCCGGTGAGCACAGAGATAGCGAACGTAAACACGAAGACGAGCCAGTCGAAACGCGTGCTCAACGCAGAGGGTCCCCACGACGAGGACAGCAGATGAGGAAGAATGTTGCGACCCAGGTAGCCGAGCAACAGTCCAGCGGCTCCGCCTAGCATGGAAAGACACAGACTCTCCGTGAGCATCTGGCCTACCACGCGCCTATTCCCTGCGCCCAACGCCAGGCGCACGCTTATCTCCCGATTACGGGATGAGAAGCGACCCATCAGAAGGTTCGCCACATTTACGCAGGCCAACAAGAGCACGAGACCGGAGAGCCCGAGAAGGAACGGCATCGGGTGTTCGAGTTCTTGCGCAGCGTAATTCCATCCCCGCCCTCCCGGTGACAGTAACAGCGGTGGCACAGATCGGTCGGCGGGAACAGTCATCGTAGACCTGATTGCCTGATTCAGGCTCACCGCCAACGAAGCACGTGCCTGTTCGTCGGATGTGCTCATCTTGAGGCGTCCCATGATCTGGATCCACCATGTGTCCGGATCAGACAGAAGAGAACCTGTGGGTTTGGGGAAGATCACAGGCTGCATACTAAGCGGCAGGAACATATCCTCCGGAGTCTGCACATGCGACGCTCCTGAAAAGCCGTGAGGCGCGACACCGATGATCGTGACCGGAGTCAGATTGACGTCAATGGTTTTGCCGATTATGGAGGGTGAGCGATCAAATCGCCTCTGCCAGTACGAGTCGCTAATGACAGCAACAGCGCCGGAACCTGGAACCGCGTCATCCGAAGGTCCGATGGGTCTCCCCAGGACCGTTTCGACGCCCATGCCCAGGAAGAAGTTGCCGGAGACAAGTTCCGCAGTAACCACTTCTGCGTGGCCATCGATGGTTGCTGAAAGGTGCTCGAACTGGCTAAGATCGACGAACGCGAAAAGATCGCCCAAGCTGTGATCGCGGCGCCGCAACTCCTGGAACACGGGATAGGAGAACGAGGCGATCACGGTGCGGCCCTGACTGTCCGTATAAAAATCCCCCCAGTCGTGCTGGATGACAGACCGGTCGTCCTGGGCATAGGCAAGAAGCCGCAGTTGTCCCGGTTGAGGAACCGAAAGCGCATCGAACAGGGCAGCCTTGGCCAGAGTAAAGATCGCTGTGTTGGCGCCAATTCCGAGAGCAAGAGACGTGATCGCGATTGCAGTGACGCCGGGACTCTTCGCGAGCATACGCAGGCCGTACCCCACATCTTGGAGAACCGTTGTGAACCACAGAAATGAATACGCCTCTCTGTAGCGCTGTTCGAGAAGCACAGGATTGCCAAACTGACGCCGCGCCGCACTTGCTGCATCCTGGCGACTCATGCCCTGGCGCATCAGCCGCTCCTTGAGAAGTTCAATGTGCGTCTCAACTTCGTCATGGAACTCGCGATTCGTTTCTCCTTGGCCGAAGAGCCCGCGGAGTCTGGACATGAATCGAAGAATTAAGGACGGCATGACTATTTCTGACCCTCCAAACGCAGGACTCGGCCAATGATGCCTGAAATCCTCTCCCAGTTCTCTGTTTCAATCGTTAGCCGTTTGAGTCCCCGCCTGGTTATTGAGTAGAACTTGGCCTTCCGGTTGTTCTCCGACACGCCCCAGTCGGATTCGATCCAGCCCTGCTGCTGAAGGCGCAACAGAGAGGTGTATACCGTGCCCTCGTTCAGCTTCAACACCTGTTCGCTTACCTGCTCGATCCGCCGCGCGATTCCAAATCCATGTTGCGGACCGAGGGCGTGCAGAGTTTTCAGGATCATCAGATCAAGCGTGCCTTGCAGGACCTCTGATTTTTCAGCGGTCACGGTCCCTCCTTTGGATATTGCAAATAAGATAGCGCGCCCCCTTTGCGATGTCCATAGGAGATACGCGATCGGCAGTTTCTGAACCTATTCAGGAATGGTGCTAATAGGGCAATGCGCGTTTCCACAACTAGCGCGCTAAGGAACGTGAATCAGGCGCGATATCGATCACTTCTTTTCGAATTCCGTCCGGTTGGCGGCCATTCGAAAAGTGATGCCCCAACTTAATCCACACTGAAATCTGCTTTTGTTTAGAGAATCGGTCCCTACCCGTTAATCACCGGTCAAAAAGTTTCGTAACAGCCTCGTTCCTGCCCGCAACGCCGTCCCTGATTCGTCTGCGTGCTGCGCACGCCTCTTGAGGGAGACAAGCCTCGCTAAGTCTGTATGTCTTTTCTAGAGCCGCATTCATCGGTTCTCCTGTTCACAGCAGGGAAGGCATGAAGCAGATCAGATCATTCGTCGGCATGGACGTCCACAAGGAGACGATTTCCATCAGCATTGCAGAAGACGGCCGAATCGGGCCTGTGCGGTTTATCGGTGTGATTCCGAACACGCCGGAAGCTGTACACAAGATGGCGAAGCAGCTTGCAAGACATGGCGAGCTCGACTTTTGCTATGAAGCGAGCGGGTGTGGATATCCAGAACTGGATTTCCAGGCTGGAAGAAGACAGCCACGCTATCTGCCCTCGGCGGTTCTGGATCAACTCATCGCTTTGCAGCAGACCAACTCGCGAGATACCGATGCAGCATGAGCGGATTGCGTGAATCCCGCTACCAATAGGCAAGTGGATCGGGGAGCACGGCGCCGCAACTGCACGTCTGCTGCGGAGCTTCGACGGGAGCCATCTTGTCGCAGCCTGAACAGCGGACGCGGCGTGGATTGAGCCGTCCTGGAACCCACACTCCGGTCATTCCGCCCTGCCCAAATTCCGAGGTAAAGTAGCGGCTGACCATAGAGCGATGCTCTCCCTGCTTCATTAAGGGCGCCATGGCATCCCGTGTTTCCCAGGCGGTGATGGTCATCAGGCAATCTCCCACGACAACTGAGACAAAGCTGATGAACCCCGGCATGGATAGCATGTCCATGGCAATCTTGCGGCCACTTTCCTTGATGAGGGCTACCTCCTCTGGATTGCGCGCAAAGAAGTTGGTGATACTGAACGCGCCGGGAAGTGCGGTGCTTCCATTGCTTGCCCGCACGCTGGTGCCGAATCCGAATGGGCCGATCGACGAGGGCTGCACGATGACATCAAGTCCCAAGGCACGCGGTACAGCGCCAGCATCGAAATATCCCTGCAGGGAGAGGATCTTGCCGCCTTCAATGCGGGCGAAGTCCGCACCGGCGAGTGCAATCGAGCGCCCCGTAGGTGGCAGGCCCATTATGGGGCCCGTGTTGGTGCCCTTCATGAGCCACTCGGCTGAGACCAATCCCTGATCGTTCTGGATGAGACTAGTCGTTTCGAAACTCAAGTCGGGGAAGGCGTCCCACAGGGATTGTGCGTAGGCTGATATCGCTGCTCCCGTAAGCGAACCTGGGGTAGTTGGGTCGGTGTAGGTGCCACGCTCAGCGAATGTGGCGACGATGCCAGCTGCATCATGGCGATTCCATGCGTCGGTATAGTTCTGAAAAACTTCTGCTGGTGTGATGGGCATGCACCGATGCTAGCAGTGGAGGACGAAGACATACCACTTGTCTTTTCGGATTTCAAGGAGATGGTCCATTTGGACGCGCTAGGCTTAACGTGCAAATTGCAGAATCACCCAATGAATGCATTGCCCTGAAGTCAACGGTTGAGGTCGAAACTTCCGTATTGCCGGTAATTCGCTCGATATTTAAGACTACTCGCGGGAACCTGCCTACGGCAGACAAACCGTCCGATGTTCATGGCAAGGGCGATACAGGACCGATGACCTCAACCCACCACCCCAGACGCTCCACAGGCCGCCTAACGGCGGCCTGGGAGGATTATTTCGCTGGAGCAGAGACTGGTCTGTCTCTGTAACGCCGTAGGATCGATGCGACCTTCTCACGGTCGGCTTTGCTGTTGGCATTGGCTTTTGTGAAGGTGTCGATTTTCTCGACGTAGAAGCTCGCAGGCTTGGAGTACTCCTCCGTCGGAGCAGTAACGTGGGTCTTCATGCACCAGAGATACCCTCGAATGAAGCCCAGCTTTTGGTCTGGACTTTCATCGATCCACCAGAAGCCATCCAAGTACCAGTGGGCATTTTTCCACGTCTCACCCGGCTGCGAAGCAGCCGCGCTAGACGGAGTTTTTGCCCATAGCTTTTTCCAGACCTCCACCACACTCAGATCGGCGGATTCAGGATGTTCTTTGTAGAACTTGTCGATCTTTTCGACAAGCTGTTCCGGCGTGGCGTTGAACCCCTTTTCGTGAGCTGTCCATGTCAGACAGTCAGCCGCTCCATTGATGAAGCCTGAGTGCTCATCAGCGGTCGTCTTCGACCACCATTTGCCATCGAAAAGCTGCCCCGGTTTGACGGCTGCCTGTTGCGGCTGAGACCAACCGCGTTCCTGGCAGCCAAATCGGCTGAAAGGTATTCGTGTGTCTTCTGACTTCGGTACGCCCTTTCTCGCCGCGACACAGGTATACGATGTTCGGCCAATTCCTAGAAAGTGGCTTTCGCTCGATAGAACTGAGGATGCGAGTAATCGCTTCGTCCACTCAGGAATGATTTTGGTGACATGCTCTGGCTCTGTCGGACGGCCCACGCTTGCGTACTCGCCTCATGCAAACACACTAATCTCGCATGACCTCTTGAGAGTTGAAGCGAAAGACAAGCGGGATTGGGGATGGATATATGCCTACCTGCACTCAACACAGGCGCGTGCTATGACAAAGGGGGCGCAATACGGTCACATAATCAAGCATCTAGAAACATCTCACCTTGATGCGTTACCAGTTCCGCTGATAGATGACGCAACTTCAGAGTCTTTCAACCGCAAAGTGACGCAAATACTTGCCCTACGCGACGATAGTTACCGGCTAACCCTGGAAGCTGAGGAGCGTTTCACAAAAGCGTTTGGGCCGATCAAAGTTAAGGATTGGGGTGAAAACGGTTTTGCGGTCAAAGCATCGAATGCGTTTTTCTCTGGACGTATGAGGCTGGATGCAGCTGTGCACAATCCGGGCGTGGCGGCAATCAAACGACATCTGGCAAAGCAGGGGAAGGGTTTAACAAAGCTGAAGGATGCGGGCTTCGATATTTGGGTGCCCGGACGTTACAAGAGGATACCGGCGGAAGACGGTGTTATTTACCGTGATAGCGCCGACCTTTTGGAGGTTTCGCCAGATCTGGCGAAGCGATTTGCTGACTGTGCATTCGGAGATGAGTTCAACGGCCGCGTAAGAAGCGGCTGGATCTTAATACCCTGTTCGGGCCAGGTTTACGGCATCATCGGGACTGCTACGCTAGCTACGGACGCGCTGGACGATCAGGTTGTATCGAATCATGTGGTGCGTGTCGCACCTCAAAAACGCGGACTCCGAGTGGGCTATGTCCTAACGGCTCTGGCCCATCCAATATTCGGACGCCCCGTCATCAAGGCTCTAGCGTTCGGCTCCAGTGTGCCGGAACTAAATCCTGACGACCTTGCTGATTTCGAGCTTGTTAGATTGGACCCGGAAGAGGAAGAAGCCATTGCAGAATTGGCTGAATCTTCTGCGAAGGCTCGCGCTGATGCTGATCTACTTGAAAGAGATATTGCAGTCGAGGCTAGTAGTCACGTTGATGATTTCCTTCATAAAGCGACTTGATTAGTGGTTGAGTTAGCCTGAGCGCCGAAAGGAAGCTTCACGGGCTGGTTCTACAACTTTAGAAACGAATCTAAAGCCCTCTCATAGCTCGGTCATAATCGGATCACCGATTTCCACCGTCGGATAGTGATCGCAAGCTGCATTCAGGTTGCGGAGTGTGTGGCTGTTTTGCACGGTCCCTGCATTACCGTCATAAACCAGGTAAGCGTGAGACCTGCCTTTGCGTGTCCAGTTTGTAACCAGATCTACCGCCAACCCGACGGCTGTGGATGCGAGCACGCCGTTGGGCCAAACTACCTGTGGACGGCCGCCAGCATTCCCATAAAGGGCGGCCTCCCGCGCAAGCTTTTCATCCGTCAGAAATCCCATGCAGCGCAAGCAGTACCCACCCGGCGACGAGAGGATCACCTGGCCACCAATGACGGGCGGTTCTTTTCCGTGCACATCCATGCCGATATCGATGTAATGCATGAGGTAGCGCCTGCAGGCGATTTCTAGCTCCTCCCGGCCTTTGTAAGAGTCCACGCAGCCAATCACGATTTGGCCTTCGCGAAGAGGTTCGGGCCTCTCCTGCCATTTGCAGGAGAATGCCTGCACGCGGGCGCGCGGCTGCAGCCCGTAGATCATCATTTTTGCCAGATGAAGCTTTGAAGTCTCCGCCAGCGCATCCACAGCCTTAGCGCCTACGAGACGGTTTAGATTCGATTCCTCGACGCGGTCGTCATCGTAGATGATGTAATTCTGGAATCCGATGTGTGCGAGCTGCTGCACAATGTGCGACCCACCGCCGCCCAATCCAGGGATAGCAATGGTGCAGCGAGCGATCCGTTCTTCTGCATCGGCTCCGAGAAACGATTGCCTGGAATAACGATCAGCACTCATTTTGATACCCCACTCTCAAAGACTCCAATCGGTGCTCCGATAGTCGCGACACTAGCCGCCTTGATTGCTTCCTTGTTTCCTGGGAGCCAGACCCACACCGAGCCATGATCAAGGCTGAGGATGATGATTCCGTGCGGAGCCTGCCTGCCCACTGACTGAAACCCCGGTATCAGGGGCGGGATCTCGCGCTGGTCCGTGTGGCTCATGCCCGTCTTGCCGTGATGGCCGTGAAGATGGACGTGGAAGACTCCTTCCTGTGCCTGCCTGCCGAAATAGGCGCTTTGCATGGCGTTGGTTATCGCTTCGCTGCCGATACGCGCTCCCACAGTCGGATCGTCAATATATTGGTCGTCAGGAATGGATTGATAGCGGGTCAGGAGCACCAGCCGCCCGCCGTCCTGAAGGGTTCCGAGCCGCCCTGAGGCAAAGCCTACGCGCTCTGCTGCAAACGGATGCCTGCGCCGCAGATCGTCAAGCATCTGACTGTGTAGTAGCCCCGTCAATTTGATGAGTATGTTCATTGTTTTATGAATCCGTTGAGGTGAGCAATCAAGAGTTGAGACAACGAGGGCGACGCCAAATCTACCCTCCAGGAAAAAGCCCACCAATTTTTCTCGCCGATGCGCGCTCCGCTGACGTTCCAGTTCTTGGGGTATGGCGCGACAATCAAGGCGGAGAAATACAGCCGTGACGGATAACCGTCCTTGGCGGTGGGGCACAAGAGCGCGTCGCAGGTTGCGGGAGAGCAGCCTGCCGGAAGCCGCAGCTCCTCCAAATGAAAAAAGAAGGTGCCGCCTTCCGTCAGTGCACTCAGCTTCGTGCAGTAGCGCTTTAGTTCGTCGATCTGTTCCTGCGAGTAGGACATGTCAGCTACGATGACGCTCCGGACTGAGGCTGAGTGAAGAACACTTCGCAGCCACAAATATTCACCGGCACGGTCGGGGGGACGGGCAGGGGCGGCCCGCCCTTTTCTTCCAGCAGGACATATCCTTCCGGCGTCTGTCCGACCTTATGCAGGATCTGCGCCACGGTGTGCTCACCGCGCTCAATCTTGTACGGATCGTTGTTGATGAATATGGTCACGATCTCCTTGTGGGCGGTGATGAACCCTTTGAGGCCATGTCTGAGCAGATCCACCTTCTCGTGCGGCTCGATGACGCAATTCTCGTGATGACGAAATTCAGCGATAAGCTCGAAGGCGCAGGGGCGCTTGCCGACTGTATGGAGCAGTTCTTCGCCCGTAGGAGTCGGCGTCTGAACCTTCACCGTCTCACCGTCGATGCGCACGCGATAGGTTCGTGCATGCGGAACCTGCTCGCCCCGTTCCGCGAATTCAAAAATATCGATTTCCACCTCGTTAGCTTGCGCCCCAACGAGCCCTTCTTTTCCACCATGGTTACTGTCCATACCAACCTCCTTGAGCCCATTAGGGGCGTCGATATACATAAAATAGCTATATTTTAGCTATTTGTCAATCATTATTTGTTTGACTATTAGCCCTTTTCGGTATATTTAATAATGAGAGGAGGGACTGATGGCAGATAAACGAACCATGACCTTGAATCTGACAGACGATGAAATGACTTCGCTGGAGGCCCTCTCGAACCGCTATGACATGACTAAGACGGCCGTGATTCGAAAGGCCCTTCGCATGTATCAGGTGATCGATGAGCGTCTGCAACGCGGAGACAAATTGTTTCTCGAAGATGAAATTGAGAAGAAAAAGTCGGAGTTGCTCTTACTGTGAGCCAGGAATCAATCACGATTGGGCTCTATGACTACCAAAAGCAGGCAGTCGTAGATGCCCTATTGCACGTCGGATTGAGTGAAGAGCAGATAAGGGCAGCGCAAAGTGATTGGGAACCGATCCGTAAGGGTGCAATTGAGCGACTGCACAAGGAGGGTGTCCCGCTCGATTCACTGCCTAAACACTGGGGATGGGATTGGACACGGAAGGTCAGTCGGCTTGGCAGCAAGGTTTTTGGATTCTATGGAATCGAATGTGACGGGAAGATGCAGGGGATGCTTGAAGTAGCCAAAGAAGGCTATTTAGCAAAACTTCCTAGTCAAAAGGGCAAGCCGCTGATTTACGTGCGTTACATAGAAACAGCCCCTTGGAACTTGAAACTGCTCGAACCCATTCCCCGATTTGGCGGTGTGGGAGCGAGATTGATACGGTCGGCTGTGGAATTAAGCCTGGAGGAGGGATGCAAAGGCCGTGTTGGACTTCATTCCCTGCCAGGAGACAACAAGGGCGAACCGGAGTGGTTCTATCGAAATACCTGCAACATGGAATCCTTAGAAGCCGAACGCGATGGTGAAGGACTGCTGTACTTTGAACTTACTCCGGAAAAGGCAACCGAGTTTTTGAGCGGAGAAACATCATGAGGACATTGGAGGAAGATAGATGGATCAAGCGGAAAGCCGAGGAAGAGGACGGCGCATTCGTGGCAGCGGGGCACATTGGCTTTTCGCCAATGGAAACAGTTGCAGGAAGCTCAAGTGATGTTGTGGCTGCGCGAGTGTCGTTCGCCAGGTTCATACAACTGGCTAGGCTCACCCTCAAATTGAGCAAAGAGCAGTTCGCTGTGAAAGCACGAGTTCCTTTGGAAGAACTTGTCTGTATCGAAGAGGATGATGCCTACACGCCGAGTCTTCGCACGGTTCATTACCTTGCGCAGTTTTTAAAGGTATCTCACCCGAAACTGTTAACGTTAGCCGGTCTAGCTCGCGCCAAAGATGCAGGCTTCAACGATGCAGCAGTCAAATTTGCTGCAAAGTCAGAACCCATTCGAAAGCTAACGCGTGAAGAGCAGGATGCTTTCAATGAGTTTGTAAAGGTGCTGAGCGACCGTTGAAGAATACACACCTGGATGCGCATACTGCGGCGGATATCGATGCCCAAGTTTCGAAAATTCTTCGAGACTTGGGCAATCCAGGACCTCCCCTCGATTTGGAGAAAGTAAGAGAGCTGCTCAAGCTCGCGAAAGAATACTATTCCACTGCTGATGATGGCGTGTTCAAACGCTGGATTCACGCCCTCAAGCTTGCAGGAAAACAAATCGCAGAACGGCCAGCGTTTCTGAAGGATTTAGTTTCCTCATTCCGGCTCGATGCCTTGTGTCTTTTTGATGAGAAGCGCATCCTCATCAGCAAGGAGCTTCCCGAGCCGAAGCAGCGGTGGGCTGAGGGCCATGAAATCGGCCATTCGATCATTCCTTGGCACGGTCCGATAAGTCTGGGTGACGACAAATACACCCTTACAGCAAATTGTCATGATGCGATGGAAGTGGAAGCGAATTTCGGCGCCCGCAGACTCCTGTTTCTCCGCGAACAGTTCCGCACACATGCCCTCTCAACCCCACCCACCCTTAAGCACGTGAGGAAGCTCAAGGAAACCTTCTGCAATACGATGACGACAACATTCTATGCGCTCGTGGAAGAGCTGGATACCCCCGCTTTCGGTCTGATAACTGACCATCCTAGAAGGCCAACAAAGGAATTTGATCCGCAAAGGCCATGTCGTCATTTCATAACATCACGTTCGTTTGACGAGCAGTTTGGCAATTCAACGGATCAGCAACTATACGCGCTTTTATTGAAGTATTGCGGCTACGGAAAGTGGGATCTGGGAACCTCTGAGGAGGTTCTAATAAATGTCCGCGGCGAAGCATATATTTTTCACATGGAAACAGTCTTCAATCACTACGATGCTTTGACGCTCGGTACACTCATGCGCAAGCGTGAGATCTCCATCGCAGTCGCCTAACAATGGTGATTGAGCCCACGTCACGGACCTGGCTCCAGGAGAGAAAGAGCGAACTCCTTCATTTCCAGGAAAAGTTCATAGCCAGGCCGGTGCCAAAGTGTTTCGAAGGTGATCTCGTTTCCTTCGCAGTTGACGTCGATGGTGATCCCATTCCAGGTTATCGGTAGCTTTGCACGGTCCTTTGAGTTGAAAGCAAATCGAAAATTGTGGGAGACGGCATTCCTGATGAGCTTGGTGTATTGATACCAGGGCATGTTCTTCAACCTATAGCTGAGCACTGGCGTCGCAGCGAGGCTATCGAAGTCTTCGCAATAATCATTGAGCAGCTCAAAAGGCACGCGAATAAGCGAATGCAGGTGATTAAGCAAGAATCGAGCGGAGGCCATTTCACGCCCATTTGCGTCCTGAAGCTCATCCGCTAGGTCAGCAAACGCGATGGTTCGCCCCGCCACCTTCATCCACAGTGAATTCGCCTCCGAGATTGCGCTCGGAGTGAAATGCGCCGTGTCTCTAATCCAATGTGTACAGAGAATCGCCAACCGATAGTTTTTGTCCTCGCGGTTGAAGTAATCCAGTATTTCTGTCTTTGTAAAACGCATATGCGATGTCTAAAGCGGACTAGGAACCCTTCCCATCGTACTTCACATGAAATGTCGGGCTGTCTTCCGGCTTGCTCTTGCGCCGGTCATAAAGTCGGGTAGTGGAGACATTCGCGTGGCCGAGCCATTCCTGCACCTTGGCGATATCTGCCTCGTTTGAAAGCGCGTTCGTCGCGGCGGTAGCCCGCATCGAATGCACACAGAGCCCGTTCACTTCAATGTTGATGCCGGTCTCGCGGCCGTATTTTGCGACGATGTTCTTGTAGATGGAACCCGGATCGAGATGCTTATTTAGCATGCCCGTGCGGTTGTTCTTTACCGGCCGGAACAGGGCCTCATCGAGATTGTCATGCTGCCCCCCGCCGTGTTTCACCAGCTGCAAATACTCACCAATGAGCCGCGAGGCCATCGGGTGTAGCGGGATGTAGCGAACCTTGTCCCGCTTGCCTTTGACGCGCAGGTGCATGACGCCCAGGCGGCTTTGCACGTCACGCAGGCGCAGCAGGCACAATTCCTCGCGGCGAATGCCGTGATAGAGGAGAGTGGCCAAAATCGCCCGGTCCCTTACACCCTTCAGCGTGTCGGGGGGAGGGGCCTCCAATAATCTGCGCGCCTGCGCATCGCCGAGCGCGGGCGTGCTGCCTTCATTGCCATTGACGGCGGGACGTTTGACGCCGTCCACCGGATTGCCGAGGACGGCGTTCCGCTCACAGAGATAGTCGTATAAAGAAGATAGGGCCGATAGCTTGCGCCTAATGCTGGCGGGCGTCAGGTTGCGGGCTTCGAGCGACTTGCGCCAGGCGATGACATGCGCGCGTGCAACGCTACGCAGCTCCACAGGCGTCGTGATGCCGGTGAACGCAGAGAACTCCTCGACATCAATCTTGTAGGCGCGACGGGTTTTGAGGTTCGTGATGTTGGCGAGCCATTCCAGCTCGGGAGGAACATCGGCGAGCTGCTGGAACTCCGCAGAGCTTAGAAAGGTTCTACTAATTGGGACGAGATCGCTCACCACCAGACCGACGTTGTTTAAACCCGATAATGTATTTTATCGAGTTAGAAGGCAAGAACGTTTTGCCATAGCCGAGCGCAAGACACACCCTCGTTCTAGAGCAACAAGAGCAATGGCTCGCAAATCTTCGCCAGGAAGCGAATCAGATTGCCTGCTGCGGACGCGCATGGATGGTGTCGGGGTCGGCCAGACAGTCCCGGAAAGTGAACCGTCGGTTAGAATCGCAAAGCGAAAGGCGGATAACAAAGTGAGCGCCCCTGAGAAGCAGACTTTCCGCACCGCGATTGGTAGTCTCGTCGAACTTTTCTTTGGGTTGGCGCTTCTCGCCCTGTTCATGCTATTTCCCGTTCTCTGGCATACTGCCCTCGCGATCATCGCGACGTTTGTTTTGCATCTCATCCTCAATTGGCAACTGGGCTTAGGCAAAGGTGCACTGGCGATGGTCGCCCTCGTTTTCCTGGCTGCACTTGGCGCCACATTTGCGAATGCCGACGTCGAGGTCTGTTTCATTATTTCTTGCTGCGCATCTACAGCTTTGTTCGGCCTGCACTCACAATTTCCAGCGGACAGTTTGGCCAACTCACTCGTACGTCGTTATACCGTTTTTGCCTTTGTGCTCGCTTCCGTAACCGGCCTTCTATATGTGGTATCCAAATCCCTACCTACTATTCCTCCTGACTCCATCCTGGAGTGGGGCGAACATCTTGAAACCGTTGACAAGACAATTCACAGAATCGGACGGGTTTCCACAATTCTGTTGGTCTGCCTCATCGCCACCTACTTTTTATCGATTCAGTGGAAGCGGAAGGATGGTTGGTTCACCTCAAGTTGGCGTTGGGCCAAACTTTCGAAAGACGTGTTGGAGAAATTCTCCTTGGTCCTAGCTTGTCTTTCTACCTTCACTTTCCTGGCGGGCGGACCAAGCGATTCGCCTCTGAAAGAACTCAGCAAAGCACAAGCTGAGGCCCTGAGCGAGTACCATCGAATTCTTTGGCGGGTTCAAATCGAAATTCACTCTCGGCTCGCCTTCAAAATTGCGCAGAATGTTTATGACAACGCTCCACACTCGGCCAAACAGGCTCTGGAATCAGAGGATCAACTTGCGTCACGTGACACGCCCCTCCCGTATTACGCCTGGAATTTTCACGGAGCTAAGGCTGCGTCGCTGCTCGCCATGGAAGACGGCACATCCTTAAGGGATCCGGACCTAAAGCGAAGGATCGAAAGCGCACTAGAATCTGAGCGCAAAGCGGACCCGATCACGAGGACGCCAGCAACGGTCTCGCTTCTCAAATTGGATGCTGTCAACACTGAAGCTGCCAAACTTGAAAAAGCGAATGACCACCGGGTGCCGACATGGCTGCACGGCATTGGCTCCGACGTTTTGTCTGAAATTGTGGGGCTTGTTCTCTCGAACGACCGCATCCCAATCCTCAACCATATTGAAAATTTTGCACCTCTTGGCGCTGAAGTGCTCAAAGCCGCTTTCGATTCGGTTGACGATTCTGCAACCAATACCATCAGATCCCTCGCCTATCAGGTAGTAACCGATAAATTCAATGGAAAGATCGACACGCTAGACGCGGGCATCACCTCTGCCGTGACCGCGATGGAACAGCGACTGACGCCGCGCCACCCTACGGCCGACCAGTGGAAACAAGCTGAGAAAAAGGAGTTGCTTGACAAGCGACTTATAGCGTCGGCACGGGAAAGGTTCCAAATGGATCTTTCGCTCGATATCGGCGAGGAGACATTGAGAGCCCAGAAGACGATTTCGCAATACGATTCGCTGACAGGAAAAGAGGATACGCTACCGATAGAGCATGATCGATACGCCACCGAGATGCGGAACCTAATCGAAGAATCGATTCGATCTGGCACGCCTTTAGAAAAACTTCATTTTGGCAAGAGAAGGCTGACAACGAATTCGAGAGCTGGTGGGATTTCGCTAAGCGAACTGAAGAGCGTGAATGGAATTCGCCTGGATTATGAGTCGAAAATCAGTGACTTCGTCTATTCAAATCCAGACAACGTTGGCGTGAAATCCGTACTTGGAAATGAGGCGGAAAAATATCGGAGGGAGGGTGAGCAAAGAAAGATCGATCGGGAGGCGGCGCGAGCACCAGATAAGTCTGAAACGAACCAAGGACGGGAGGACGTGGAAGGTCCGAGAATAGAAGCCCCTCGAATCGAAGTTGTGAAGTAAAGCTCACATTATTCCTAGCGTTAGCTGCGGTAATCGTCAACCCCGCGGATCCAATTAAGCCAACAGCCCTAGGGCCGTAACCATACAACTACGTTGTTCGGGCTGCGACCTGGTTTGAAAACCGCCGGATGAGATCACTGAAACTGAAAGCGAAGCGCACAGTTAAATCCCGCCCCGTTCTTTTGCCCGACTGAGTATTGCTGCATTGCGCCCGCCGTATTGGTGTTGTCGTAGCATGTCGTTGGCGATCCCGCAGTTGCTGAATTGTCCGAAGGACCGTCGACGCCTACAGAGGACGTACCGGATGCCCAAGGGCCTCCATAGACAGGACTGGGTGCTAAATTGCGACCAGCATATTGCGCCTTTACGGTTCCAGATTGTGGGAATCCATCATCTACTTTTTTGTCGATACTGAATGCCTGCTGAACAGAAAGTGCAAAGGTGGGAGTCGCGGATAGATCGCCATGATCGTCAATAAATGTGATGGTCTGCAATCCAAAATAGTTGACGCCTAGGCTTCCGTAAGTCGTCCCATTGTCATACGAGTCGCTATACGCAATGACGTAATTCCCGCCGCCTATCTTAGCCTCAGGCATGTAGTCAGCAGGTGATGCGCTTGGTGTTCCGGACCAAACAGATGTCGCTTTGTTGAACGATTCTCCGATTAATCGGGCCTGGCTTAAGTCCACCCAAAACATCGCATTCTCGCCGGACACGAATGCGATTCGGTTGTATTGCGCAATGTTAGTCCAGTTACCTTCAAGCGAACCGTTGCCGTCACCTTGGCCTGCATAAGCTCCCCTGACTGCAAAACCGAAAGATGATGCTTCCGGATCTTTGATATCCCCTGGGAGATAGCTGAACTTTCCTTTAAATGTATTGGCGGCAGCCTGGTATCTCTCGATTTGGCTTATTTGAGCCCTCACCGCGGCTGCGCGGATGAGGTCCTTCCCGACCAAAACCCCGCCCACGATTAGCCCGATGATCACCAGCACTATCGAAAGCTCGATCAGTGTGAAGGCGTTTGTAGCTGTGTTTCCGCGATGCATCGGTCAGCATAATACGGGACAACTTCTTAACAACTGCTTAAATTCCTGTCATGCCTATGCTGACTCAGCCAGAGTGGGGACCCGCTGCAAATTTATCTTGAGTTGAGGCACCGCATCGTCGCCAGGGAGCCGGAACCGAAGGGATTCCAACGTGAAAAAGCAAAAGACAACACCGCTGGAGAAAAAGCTTGCTTCACTTCAGAGCCGGATCGATAGAGCCCAGACGCTTGCAGGATTTCTGACAACGCACCCGGATCTTGCCGCTACGAGTTGCTCACCGCATACTTCATGGCGATAAGCTGTGTGCTGATGACCGTGCGCAGGTCACCGAAGAGGGATGGGAAGTCTCCTTCGGCGCTGTCAAGCCCGCGCTACACCATCTCATAAATCCGCGAATTGGTCGGTCCCAGCCCCTCCTTCTCAACGGCCTTCACCAGATTTGCGTGATTCCTGATGATGAACAGCATCTTGCGCGTTATCGTTTGTTCATCGCACAACTCGATAAAGCCGAGCAGCCAGACGAGAAACTCGAAATTGGTCATGGCGTCTTCACGGGCACATCCGCCTCCCCGCGATGCAAGCTGTCATCGGCCTCGTCGTCCACGCGATTCGCCTCAAAAAGCTGATGTTTCACATGCACCTGGAGAAGAACAGTTACTTCGAAGGCCCGGCTTTACCGTTCTTCTCGCTCATTCCTTGGTTCAGGGAACGCTTCCATGCAACGCGTATCGTCGCCGAGCCGCTCGTCGTACTGCTGGCTTCGGTCGTGCTGCAGGATCTCTTCATCATTCAGCCAGGTGTCGCCATCTTCATGCGCGTGGCCGCATTGGCGCTCTCGCTACAGGCCTATATCAGCTACCACCAACGCTGGCTTTACTTCCGCGACATTTTCGACGGTCAGGCTATTGCTCCCGTCCTTGCCGATCTGAGCACCGGCAAGGCGACACGGGCAGAACTTGAGGTCTTTCACCTCGCCGGCTTTCCCAAAGATGTTCCTGAGCACATCAGGGCCGAAGCCACGGCCAGGATGGTCAGCACCTTCAACCCAAGCAAGTAAACCGCACTACAGACCCAAAGGAAATCACCCATGAAGCCACTCACCGATACGCAAAAGAAATATCTCTGGATTGCCGCAGGAGTACTGGTACTGGTCCATTTCTTCCTGCCGACCGTCATTGGCTTTTTTCGCACCACGACCGTCCACTCCGCCACTGTCCCGAAGCCCTCTCCGTATGTCGTTGCGCCGGTAGCGCCGCCCTCGCCGGCCCCTCCGCCTGAAGTTCAGGCAGCAAGCGGTTCGGCGGCGTGTGGGTCGGGGATACGATCACGCCGGACCTTAATCGTTGCGGCGTTCACCTTGAAGTGAAGCTTTCGGACGACACGCCTCGGAAGCTGAAAGGCTATCTGATGCACCGATGCGCCTCCATGGAAGGCCTCAAGCACGAAGGGCCGACAAGAGCAGCAATAGACCGGATGATCAGAGATCAGACCCAACCAGATTCCATAGTGATGACCGGCACACCGGCGGCTGAAGGAATAAGCTTCGCCGTCGATCAGACGCTTAGTATTTCGGCGGGCAAGTGCGGACCCATGTCCAGCTTCAACATCACCGACTTCGGCTCCGGGCAGGTCATGGCGCAGTGGCAGGAAGGCAGCTGCGATCCGACCAGGATGCTGCTGAAGAGAGGACGGTGACGCGTGACCGCCCCTACTCCAGCTCCCGAGCCTTTCGTTTCTGCGGAAGTCGCGGCCGAATATCTTGGCATCAAGCGCAGGATGCTGCTCTCGATGGCAAGAATGGGAATCGCCGGTGCCTATCCCATAGGCACCGGCCACACCCGCCGGCACTGGATTTTCCGCCTGTCAGAACTCACAGCGGCCGTCGACCCGAAGGGGTATGATCCGTTCAGCAAGGGCGGCTCTCGTTGAGAAAGGGTATCTATGCCATATCAACGAGGCAGTATTCGCAAATCACGTTCCGGAGAGCACTGGGTGTTGCGCTACAGGGTGACAGCAGCGGACGGCCGAAGGGTGGAGCATAACGCCACCATCGGACTCGTCCGCGAATTGCCCAGGGAGCGCGATGTCTGGCTCGAAGTGGATCGCAGGGGCCTGCTTACCGCCATCAACGCGGAGAAGAAGGTCGGGCGCATCCGCTTCAACGAACTCGCGGAGTTTTATCTCAAGGCCGAGCATGGCGCTGATGCAGTGCGCGAGAAGTCGGTCACAACCATCCCGATCGTGGAGCACTACGTTCGGCATTACCTCATCACACGCTGGAAAGACACCGTTGCAGAAGAGATCACGCCCATCGAGATACAGCGATGGCTGGTATCGCTGCATAAGGACAAGGGACTTGCTTGGACGACCGTCGCAAAGATACGCGGCATCGCCCTCAGGGCCTACAAAATCGGCATACGCCATGGGCTCGTGGAGAAGAACCCTGTCGCCCATACGGAATGCCGCTCGATGTCCGATTACAGGGCCATCATCGTCACGCCGTCTCAAACCTTCGCCATCCTTGAAGAACTATCGGGAAACAAGCTGCATTTCACACTGGTACTGACCTTCGCCGCCACGGGCCTCCGCTCGTCGGAGATCCTGGCACTGCGCTGGTCGGACATCTTGTGGGACGCAGGCCAGATCGTCATCTCCAAGCGATGGGCCAAAGGCAAAGACGGTGAAACCAAAACCGCCGCTTCCAACAGCACGGTGCCGCTGCATCCGGTCCTGGCTGAGTATCTCAGGGAGTGGCACGTCCATACGGCTTACCCGAAGGCCTGCGACTTCGTGTTTCCGTCGCTGACCAGGAACGGCAAGGTGCCGATATGGACGTCAACTTTCGTTGCTGATTATCTTCGGCCGGCCGCAAAGAAGGCCGGCGTGCAGATTGTCGACGGAGAACGCTTCGGCACTCATAACTTCCGGCACAGCCTCGCCACGTTCCTTGCAAACAAGGCGAAGGTCGAGCCGAAGACGGTGCAGGGCATGCTCCGGCATGCGAACGTTAGAACGACGCTCGGCATCTACACGCAGGATGACCAGGACGAAAAGCAGACCGCCCAAGGTGTCTTCCTAAGCGCAGTAGGCCTCGGCAGTCAGCTGGTGCAATGACGTTGTGGGGAAATGTGTGGGTAGTCACTTGAGGTCCCATTCAAAGCTAAGTGTTTAGTTTTGAATGGCGGGGACGACGGGGCTCGAACCCGCGACCTCTGCCGTGACAGGGCAGCGCTCTAACCAACTGAGCTACGTCCCCAGAATAAAATTTCTCGTTTTTTTACGCCTAAACTCTGGATATTTTGGCGCAAAGCCGGAACTCACGGTCCACGGCGCAACGACACAACCAAGTCTATCAGAATTTAGACCAAATGTTCACCCTCTTCTGACACTATCGAGCGTTCTTGTAGATCATCTCCAGCAATTCTTCGTACATGGCGTCCCGTTCCTCGTCCGATCCGGTACGAATCGCAGTCGTTGCGCAATGAGCAAGGTGATTGCGCATCAACTCCCGCGCCACAGATCGAAGCGCCTCTTGCGTCGAGGTCACCTGCATCAGAATATCTGCGCAGTACCGATCCTCTTCCACCATGCGTTGCAGTCCTCGAACCTGTCCTTCAATGCGACGCAATCGGCGCAGATTCGAAGTCTTGATTACAGGATCGACCCCCCTTGCTTTGCGCTCGGGCATGTCGCCATCGAGGGCAGAGCTTGATCTCTCAGTAGCAATACCATTCGAAATATTTTTTCTCTTTGCCATCCAACTCCCTCACGCAATCTTCAATCGTCGCAATCGCAAACTATTCGTAACGACACTCACAGAACTCAACGCCATCGCCGCGCTGGCGATCACTGGACTCAGCAGCAACCCGAAGACTGGATACAAAGCACCAGCAGCGAGCGGGATGCCAATCACGTTATACATAAATGCCCAGAACAGGTTCTGTCGCATCACTCGCATCGTCTTACGCGACAGCTCAATGGCAGCAACTGCGCTTCGTAAATCGCTTCGCATTAAAGTCACATCGCCTGCCTCCATCGCAATGTCGGATCCGCTAGCCATTGTGAGCCCCACATCGGCCTGCGCCAGAGCAGGAGCATCATTAATTCCATCCCCAACCATTGCAACCGCTCGATGCTCCGACTGTAGCCGCCGGATCGCTTCGACCTTTGCCGCGGGCAATACTCCGGCAATCACTTCATCCACACTGGCCTCGCGAGCGATCGCAAGAGCAGTGCGCTCGTCATCGCCTGTCAGCATAACGACCCGCAGTCCCTTAGCGTGCATTCGGCGAATTCCTTCAATTGATGTAGATTTCAGAGTGTCGGCAACGGCAATAATGCCGGCCAATTTCCCGTCGACTGCGATCCAGAATGTCGTCTTCGCGTCTTCGGCAAGACGCATCTCCTCCTTCTGCAGAGATGCCGTCACAACGTCGTGGTTTTTCATCAGGGCGCGACTGCCGATGAGCGCCCTCTTGCCTTCCACAACACCGGTAACACCAAGACCCGTGAGAGACTCAAATTCATGGGTGTATGGAACTTCAATAGCACGCTCTTGCGCGCACAGAACCACTGCCTCAGCCAGAGGATGTTCGCTCGAACGTTCGAGCGCGGCGGCTATGCGGAGAAGATTATCCTCAGCGTCACGCAGGTCCCGACCCTTGTCGCCCTCGTACAAATTGACGATGACGTCTGTTACGACTGGCCTGCCCGAAGTAATTGTTCCTGTCTTGTCGAGGGCAATCGTGTCGATCTTTTCCAGCCGCTGCAACGTTTCGCCGCTCTTGATCAGAATCCCAAGCGCCGCGCCCCGTCCCGTCGCAACCATCAAGGCCGTGGGAACTGCCAGTCCCATCGCGCACGGACAGGCAATCACTAATACCGTCACCGCCGCAGAGAAAGCCTGTATCACGCCTGAACTCGAAGCAAATATTCTCCACGCAGAAAAGGTCACAATTGCAATACCCAACACCGTAGGAACAAAGACCGCACTGACACGGTCTGCGATTCGTTGAATTGGAGCGCGAGAGCTCTGTGCATCACGCAAAAGGCGGACAATCTGCGCCAACGTGCTACCTGCTCCAACGCTCGTCGCGCGATACTCAAGAGCTCCACGCTGGTTGACGGTTCCCCCAATCAATTGATCCCGTACCGTTTTCTCAACGGGCAGCGACTCGCCGGTCAACATCGATTCATCCACGCTGCTCCTACCCGAAATCACTTTCCCGTCAGTTGGGATACGTTCGCCCGGACGCACCAAAACGATATCGCTTTCCTGAATGGATTCGACAGCAAGTTCGAGTTCGATGCCATCACGCAATATCTTCGCTGTCTTTGGCTGCAGTTGCACAAGGTGCCGCAGAGCATTCACGGTCTGTCCTTTCGCTCTGCTCTCAAGCGCATTGCCTGTCAAGACGAGTCCAACAATCAAAATAGCAGCCTCAAAATAAACGTCGGGGGCCACATGGTGCGCGATAAAAAAGCCAGGAGAAATCGTGCACGCGGCAGAGTAGAGAAAAGCCGCGCCGGTTCCAAGCGCCACAAGCGTGTTCATATCTGTCGTCTTATGTAGCAAAGCCGACCATGCCTTCACGTAAAAACGTCGTCCAGCCCAGCAAAGAATGATTGCTGTCGACACAAACAGGCTCCATCGGATAACGTCGTCATTCAGTCGATACATCCACGGCAGCACTTTGCGCAGCGCAGGGTCAATTATCCGAAGATTCCAACTCATCAGGGGATCCTGCACATGCTCCATCCCACCCGCACTCTCACTGCTCATCAAAGGCATCGAGAGCAACATCGCCGCAAGGCCAGCAAACAGGCTCACGCCGGCCTTTAGGCGAAGCTGTTGATACTCCCCCAACCGTTCGGCATTATCCTTTTCCTGCTCTTCAATGATCGACTGATTCGCTATGGGAATCTCAGCTCCATAACCAGTGCTTCGAATCGCATCCACTAGCAACGTCGTCGATGTCAGCGCCGGATCAAACGAAACACTCGCGCTATTCAACATCAGATTTACGCTCGCGTCCTTCACTCCCGGCTGCGCTTCAAGCGTCTTCTGAATAAAAGACTGACAGGCAGCGCAGGTCATTCCTGCGACAGGGATCGTGACCCGTTTAGCCGCGTCGAGCCAGTCGTTGGTGATCCTTTGTGTAAGTTTTATAGAGTCGTCCACTGGCTCCGTCACAGCTCCTGTACTCGTGCAGAAAAACCGACGCGGTTAACAGCAGTCTCGATCTCTCCGAGGTTCGTTCGATCAAGGTCGAAGGTCAGCTCCGCCGAGCCAACCTGAACAAAACCTACATCCACGCCCTTTACGCTTTGAAGAGCAGCCGTAACCCTGCGGACACACCCTTCACAATGCATTCCTTCAATCGACAACCTTAACGTCTGCATCGTCCCTCTCGTTCAGATCAGATGCTGATACCCCTGGGGGGTATTCAATATTTTTATCCTACTCCACGCGAGGAAGAGCCACAAGCCTGCGATATCGCTTCGGAGACATTGCATCCACGGCACCAGTCACATACACTAAGTCTTGTTCCGGAAACCGAACGGGCGGTTAGCTCAGTTGGTTAGAGCGCCTGCCTTACAAGCAGGATGTCGGGGGTTCGAGTCCCTCACTGCCCACCAAACCCGCGGTGCATAGACGCTGGTACCACTGCAGGCAATGGCCCAGCTTCGGTAGAGTGCGGTTGCAAGCCCGTGCCACCTCTTCTAGTCGAGCACCCGCTATAGCTTTCGCTGCAGTCGTCCCATAATACCTGCCAGACTCTGTCTCGCGCACACGCAGGCGATTGCAACGGCCAGCGGACACTTCGACGGTGAAGAAACATAAAACTTGGTGAAACGAATTGCACCCACGATTCACTAAATCCCGTGATCGAGGTTCGAAGGTCCCCGGGTGACGGGGACGATGATCCTAATAGGTGTCTGCCTAGTTTAAGCGGATACAGGGCGCAGATGGTCCGCGCCAGCATTTACTTCCGCGGCCGAATTCGTTTTGGGGCATTTTCAATGCTTAATAGCTTTGGACAGGTCTAAAGTTAGACAGGGACAATCCAATGCAGCATGTTTGGCATGTTCGCAGATTTACCAACGCAATCTTAATTGCGTTGCTTTTCGGTGTTGCCGGGAAGGCGGCGGACGGCCAAGGCAGCAATTGCGCTGAGCTTCATTTGGATGAATTACGACGCCAGGCAGACGGCGGTGCGGCTGAAGCACAGAAGAAGTTGGGAGATCTCTACGCCGCCGGGCATTGCGTAACGCAAGACTACGCTCAAGCGGCTGTATGGTTCCGACGTAGTGCGGAAAAGGGGAATGCCGGCGCCCAATTCCAATTGGCCAACTACACTCTGGAAGGCCGGGAGGTGCGCCGCGATGAGAAAGAGGCTGCGGAGTGGTTTCGCCGCGCGGCGGAGCAAGATTTTCACGATGCGCAGTATTCGCTGGGTTCGCTCTATGTGAATGGGCGCGGCGTGTCGAAAGACATGATTCAGGGTTATATGTGGTTTCGTCTATCGGCTCCGGAGTCTGACAGGCATGTTCACGACGTCTTGGCGCAGATTTCGAAACATATGAGCGCGGCGCAGGTTCAGCGGGCAGAACGGGATGCGATGAACTGGATAAAGGCGCATCGGCGGCGCGAGAAGGTGTGGGAGCATTAATTGTCAAGTGAGATCCGCGTAGTTTGGTTTGCGAATTTGATGCTGTCGCCTAGAGGGAGAAGCGGAAATGTCGGATCAAGATGATGCGCTGGCATTAGTGGATAAGTTTGAGAAGAAGGGCGCCACTTACGTTGAGACGGCGCGAAGCTCTGCCGTGGTGAAGAACATTTCGGTATGGCCCCATATCAATCGTACGGCTCTGATAGCGGGGCTAAGGGCTCGTATTAAGGACCCGGATAAGATCAATCAGGAAAACACCAGCCTTTGCGGTCCCGCAGATTTTATTCGTGATATAGCCGAAGATAGACCCAAAGAGTATGCCCAGGCTGTTATCGATCTGTACGAGAAGGGGACGGCGACGATAGGGACGTTCACGATTAAATCCAGTGACAGCTTGAGGTCGCATGCATTGGCTAAAATCCCATCGGGCGTGATCGACGCATCGGATTGGGTAATTCTGGCTAGCGTTCGCGATACTACCAATTGGTACTTTGATTATGCTGCTGAGGATCAAGATGCTAGAGCCATTACGATGCCGGCAGACAAAGTGAAATGGTTTAAGGCCGGCGGTTATACCGATGTGGTTGACGAAACCAACTTGCTCATCGCGAAGGATTTGGGTAGTGCCTTCCGGGCGAACTCTTTTTTTAAGAAGGGTTATCACGTTTCGTTGTTCATAAACTCCGATATGCTCAGTCCATCGACGATGAACAATGTCTCGACTACGCCGGATCATTGGGTGGCCATGACGAAGCCTATGGAGATTAGGGCGACGGTGCCCCATGGGTTTCCCGATGAGGAAACGAGCGTGAAGCTCGAGGTTTATTCCTGGGGGCGACGGATCGGCATTCCCTCTTTGGGAAAGCTTACCTACTATCATTTCACGGCAAACTATTACGGTTTTATTGCTTGTCGTCGCTAATCGGTTCGCTTCGTAAAGGCTGATTCGACTTGCTTCGCGCATTCCCCTCTGACGAAATGGAATCATTTGAGGTTCGTGCTGATGTGGGGAATGTAACAATACTCCGGATCTTCTCGCCAAGGCCTAGAGTGAGAACAACCGGCCATGGGATAGCGGCGCGGCGATTCGGAAGATCGGCGTCTTTATTTTTCCGTTCTTTATGCACTAGGCGCGGGTTACTGGCCGAAGAGGGTGCAGCCTCTCGTTGTTAGCGTCTTAGGATTAGTTACAACGGTCTTTTTGCCGCGTGAGACTAAGCGTAAAAGCTTGGAAGAGTTGTCGGAGGAGCCATCGACGCCGATTGAAAAGGCTGCTGCCTAAATTGTTTAGCCAAGGGCGCGAATGAGACCAGATAACGCAAAGGTGAACTTGAGGAAAATGAGTAAAGCCGCCGCAAAGCAAAATCACAGGCTCGAACACTTAAAATGGGCTCTGATCAGGCCGACGTGCGGTGTTGTGAGCCCCGGGCCGTGGGCTTGACAGTCGCACCGGTTGTTGCGAGACTGTTTCATCGAGCGCGCCGGGCCGTGTGCATGGGATTCACAAAGACTTTCCCTCAGATCGGAGCCGCTGAGTGCCAACGCGCTTCAAGAAGGTTATCAAAGATCCCCTCGGAGAATTTGACGGTTTTGACGCCGAAGGCGGGTATCAGATGGTCCCCGTAGGTGGAGAGCTGCGCTTCCTGGGAGCCTCCAGCGCCGATGGCAGCACAATAACGAATAGCGACGCTAGCATCGTGCGAATGGAACGTTTCACCAGCACGATACCGCTTCCAACCGCGACCATCGACAAGGCGATTCTGCCCCCAAAGTCAGAGGTAGAGTTCGCCCTCAATGGGGTCAAACCGGGTCGTGTCACGCTTGCAATGAGAAATGCCGCGAGCAAGCTGGAGGACGAGTTGACTATAAGTGTCAAGGCGCCGCGACCGGTGACTCTCTCGATTGCCATCCTGAAAGACATCCGACGCCAAGCCGGATTTGACGCCGAGATAATCAGATTTTTGCTATCGGGGGTTTTCAAGACGTACAAGCAGCAGGTAAACATTGATCTGTCGATCAATAACGGCCCGGAAGAGCTTCTCGTCGAGAAAGATCTAAAGGATCCGATGTTCCCGGAAAAGGTCGATACTGCCCTTGCAATCCACGACGCTACTCCGAAGATCTGGTTCCTCTCCACTCTGATTGTCTATTGCACCTGGAACATCCAGACTCTCACCGGAAAGGACGATCTGGCTGGCTTGAACGTCGGCGTCAAGGTCTTCGTTGAGAACAATCCGAACCCGGTCTTGACGAGAGTCACTTTCGCACATGAGATTGGGCACGGGCTGGGCCTCGAGCACACCACCGACCCCGCGGCGATAATGAATCCCTTTATCGGAGGGGCGCACACACGGTTTCGACAGTTCGAGATTGATCATATGAACAATAGCGGGACCTAGCGAGGATCTGACTATGCCACTTGTCTCACTCCTTTTCCGCGACAGTAAACGACTACAGGCAACACTCCTGAGGGACGACGCGCACGTGACTCCCGGGTCGCGAGGCGAGTTCGTGCACAAAATCCAGGTCGCCCTTGAAGACCTCGATGGCATCGTCATCGCGCCGACAGAGGTCACCGCGAGTTTCTATGGCCCGTCCACCGCCGCTGCTGTCCTGGCTTTCAAGCGGAAACGCGCAATCATCAACCGCGCCTATCAGACATCCGCAGACAACATCGTGGGCAAAATGACCATTGCCAGTCTCGACGAGGAAATGGTTACGAAGCAGGTGCGTCCTGTACCCGGAGGAAGCTTGATGTGCAAGACCGTTACGCCGACAAATAGCTCCAGCAGGCTCAAGCGGCTCGTTTGATCGGAGAACCCGGACTAGCGAATGCCGATCATCCGAAGCTTCATTCCGCCTAAGACCAATCATCCGTTGACAAGAGAACGCTAGTTCTCGACGTATCGATGATTACGTAAGACGAATGAATTTCAAATGCTCTATATAAGGCGTTGTCGTCAAAAACTGTCGTCGTCCTCTGGCTGCTCTGGGACAGTGAAAATGTGCGGCCGTCTTTATCCACGGAAGTTCGGTCAAGGGTCCCTGGAATCATCCTCTTAAGAATCGAGTCGAGATCAGGCGGGAACTGAACGACGTACTCTGTAGCTCCGTTACTGAAATCGAGTCGAACTCATCCTCCACATAACAAAGTCTTCTGTCCCCGACGTGAAGGCAGATCGATCTTGGTCGAAAAATTGCGGCCGTCGGTGGCAAATTCGTTTTCAGAATTAGATGTTTTCCCGCGAGTTATTTGAGATATTGGATCTTCGGCATTTGGATCTCGGAATCACTGAAGGGAGTGCCTGGGTACGCATCGAAGGTGCAATTGGGATCCTCATAAGTACGACCGATGACATCGCACACCAGTCGTGTTGTCTGAAGTTCATTTTCAAGATTGATTTTGAATTCGGAGAAACGGGCGGAGCGCCCGAGTATATAGGCCCGTCTCGCGTCGTATTGACTACGATATATTCGCGCAATTCGACCAGTACGTGCTCGGCCCGTCGCGGTTCAGCAAAGCGGAAGGTGGGCGGACTCTAATCCAAATCCAACGACAGGATTCTTCAAAAATCGTTAGACTAGACCACCACGAGGCGATCACATAGATTGGCAATTCGTGTGGAGGTACAGCGAAAGATGCCGAAACTCAATGAAAGACGATTCTTAGGGTTCTCCGTTGTCGCCATATATCAAACGTTGTCAGTTGCTAGCGGTGCATTCTCGGCGCTGATTGCCATCTGGTATGCGGCCAAGGGTCATGACGCGCCGAGGCCATCGGTTTTAGGTTTTGCATATACCTCCGTCATCGCTGCGTGGTTGTACGCCTACGATGAACATAAACAGCGGCT
>Ga0206958_1016_pt1 | contig 53201 bp, 42 predicted proteins | sample Alteio_BWOrgHeat_33_FD_152968 | JGI IMG/M metagenome (GOLD analysis project Ga0206958, IMG submission 152968) | Enriched cells from forest soil in Barre Woods Harvard Forest LTER site, Petersham, Massachusetts, United States -... | ecosystem: Environmental > Terrestrial > Soil > Temperate forest >... | reverse complement strand
AGGCTGAGGCTTGTGCTTCGCTTGGCATTGGTGGATTGCTCCTGTTCGGATTGCCCTCTGAAAAAGACGAGCAAGCGTCGGGAGCTTGGGCTGAAGATGGAGTGGTGCAGACGGCGCTGGGTGTCTTAAAGAGGAATCGCAAGCTGGGTTCGCTGGTGATGATTGCGGATGTCTGTTTGTGTGAGTACACCTCGCATGGGCACTGCGGTGTCGTTGCACGGGATGGCGATCACTACGAGATCGAGAACGATTCGAGCGTTGCTCTAATTGCGAAGACTGCTGCTTCGCTTGCGAAGGCCGGCGCAGATGTCGTTGCTCCGTCGGACATGATGGATGGACGGGTAGCGGCGATTCGCGCTGCGCTGGATTCGGGTCGGCACGAGCAGATTCCGGTGATGAGTTATGCGTCGAAGTTTGCGAGTGCGTTTTATGGACCGTTTCGCGAGGCGGCGGATTCGGCTCCGCAGTTTGGTGACCGGAGAAGCTACCAGATGGATGGCGCGAACCTGCGAGAGGCGATGAGGGAGATCGAAGAGGATGTTGTCGAGGGTACGGATATGCTGCTGATGAAGCCGGCAATGCCCTATCTCAATGTGATTCGCGCAGCGCGGGAGCGCTTCGATCTCCCGATGGGGGCGTACCAGGTTTCGGGTGAGTATTCGATGCTGCATGCGGCGTTTCAGCGTGGTTGGCTGGAGCAGGAGAGGACGATGATGGAGTCGCTGCTTTCGATTCGCCGTGCGGGAGCGGACTTTATTGTGACTTACTTTGCCAAGGATGCGGCGAAGGTACTCGGATAAGCTCGAGGAAAAAGGCTGTCAGATGACGCGTATTGCAATCGTTGGAGTTGGAGCAATCGGAGGGGTGACGGCTGCATTGTTGCAACAGGCCGGTGGGCATGAACTCTTTCTTTGTACGCGACGGCCGATGGCTAGGCTTTCGGTTGAGACGCCTGAGGGCCTCGTCAGTGTGCAAGCGAATTTTCTGACTGACCCTGATGTAGCGCCTGTGGTGAATTGGGTTCTGGTAGCGACGAAGGCCTATGACGTGGCAGGAACGGCGAAGTGGCTGGAGAGGCTCTGTGCGGAAGGTGCACCGGTGGTTGTTTTGCAGAACGGTGTTGAGCATCGGGAGAGGTTTGTCCCGTATATGTCGATGGAAAAGATTCTGCCGGCGATGGTGGATTGTCCTGCGGAACGGCAGTCTCTCGATAAGGTGCGGCAGCGAGGAGTAATGCATTTGAGGGTTCCAGATAGTGCTCAGGGCCGAGACTTCGTTGAGTTGTTCGCAGGAACGTCCGCCGATGCTTCGGTTGTCGAGGATTTTCTAACCGTGGTTTGGCGCAAGCTGTGCTTCAACTCTGCTGGTGTGTTGTCGGCACTGGTAGCCCAGCCGGCGGGAGTGGTGCGCGATGAGGCCATGGGCGAGGTTGCGCTTGCGATTATTCGTGAGTGTGCTGCAGTAGCGCGAGCCGAGGGCGCCCATCTTGAAGACAATGTGGCAGAGATGGTGCTTGCAGCTCAGCGTGCGGCGCCTCCTGACTCGATCAATTCGATGCTGGCCGATCGGCAAGCAGGTCGGCCAGTGGAGATCGATGCGCGAAATGGCGTGATCGTGCGATTGGGACACAAGCATGGCATCGCGACACCAGCGAATCGCATGGCGGTCGCGCTGATGGAGACTATGGTCGCAGGGAGATAACCCATGTTTCGTCAGAGTTTTCGCTGACCTTGGACTTCTCCCGCAAAACACCAAATTTCATTGTCACGTCGAGGACGAACGCGGGTGCCGGCGAGCCGGGAATCGAAAAGGTACCTTCCGAATCGAATAAGATGGAAGAGTTGCTTCCCCAGACATGGAGTGTTCCCCTTGGCAGATACGATCTTTGATGTAGTCGTGATTGGCGGCGGCCCCGCCGGATATACCTGTGCGATCCGCGCATCGCAGTATGGCTTGAAGACGGCATTAATTGACGCGAATGAGCGTCTGGGTGGAACCTGCCTCCTGTGGGGATGCATTCCGACCAAGGCGATGCTGTTTACGGCCGAGCTATGGGATCACCTGAAGCATGCCGAGCGCTACGGAATCGACGGTGTGACACCGAAGCTAAACTGGAAGGGCGTTCTGGCTCGCAAGGATGATGTGATCACCCGGCACACCAAGGGTCTCGACTTCCTGATGAAAAAGAATAAGATCACTACTTTCAAGGGTTTTGGAAAGGTAGCGGGGGGCGAGAAAGATGGAGTGCTTACGGTTGACTTGAAGCTCTTCGATGGAAAGCACACGGCAGTGAAGGGGAAAAAGATCGTTCTGGCGACCGGCTCGGAAGCCCGTGTGCTGCCGGGATACAAGCCGGACGATACGATTCTGACAAACTACGAGATTTTGAAGATTGCGGAAGCGCCGAAGTCGCTGGTTGTGATCGGGTCGGGTGCGGTGGGTGTCGAGTTTGCGTCGATCTTCAAGAGCTTCGGCGCGGATGTGACGGTTCTTGAGGTGCTGCCTCGCGTGGTGCCGGTGGAGGATGAGGAGATCTCGAAGGAATTGCTGCGGCAGTACAAGAAGCGCGGGATCGATGTATTCCTGTCGATCCAGGACACGAAGATTGAGAAGAATAAGGACGGCGCGCTGGTCACGTGGATTGATTCGAATGGAAACAAGCAGTCGAAGCAGGCGGAAAAGGTTCTGATGGCTGTTGGGCGTGCGCCACGGACCGAGGGGATTGGACTTGAGACGACGAAGATCAAGCCGGATCGCGGCTTCGTGATGACGAACGAGTGGATGGAGACGGCTGAGCCGGGAATCTATGCGATTGGCGATATCGTTGGTGGACTGCCACAGTTGGCGCACGTCGGTGCGATGGCGGGGCTTGTGGTTGCGGCAAAGCTTGCCGGCAAGTATGCCAAGCCGGTGAATCGCGCGCGGATTCCGGGTTGCACTTATACCGATCCGCAGATTGCTAGCGTCGGATTGACGGAGGCTCAGGCGAAGGAGAAGGGCTACAACGTCAAGGTAGGTAAGTTCCCGTTTGTCGGCAACTCGAAGGCGACGATTGTTGATGCGCATGACGGCTTTGTGAAGGTCGTAGCGGATGCAAAGTACGGCGAGATTCTCGGCGTGCACATCATCGGACCGTACGCTACGGAGATTATTGCCGAGGCGGTTACCGCGATCGAGCTTGAGGCGACGGTCGAAGAGATGATGTTCACGATTCATGCACATCCGACAGTGGCCGAGGCGCTGCTGGATGGGTTCTCGAGCGTTGAGGGAATGCCGATTAACGTCTGAGCTGCAACTTTTGTCCATGCATATCAATCTTCTCCATCTCGGTCGAATCTCATACGCGGAAGCGATGGCGATTCAGCAACAAATCGTCTCGGCGCGGAAACGAGACCTGATCAGCGATACGCTTCTGTTGCTGGAGCATCCGCCGGTGCTGACGCTTGGGCGCAATTCACATCGTTCGAATGTGCTTTTGAGTGATGAGTTGCTTGCGCGGCGTGGGGTTGAACTGCATGAAGTCAATCGGGGTGGCGATGTGACTTACCACGGTCCAGGGCAACTGGTTGGATATCCCATTGTCGATTTGCGTGGTGATCTGCCCGGGAAAAAGGGGCCTTATCTCGGCCCGGTCGATTATGTTCGGATGCTGGAAGAGGCGTTGATCCGTACATGTGCTGATTTCGGCGTGATGGCGCAACGCATCTGCAAACTTGCCGGCGTTTGGACGATGGCCGGAGGTAGTATCCGCGAGAAAAAAGTCGCCGCTGTCGGCGTCCACGTCTCGCAAGGAGTGACATCGCACGGCTTCGCGCTCAATGTCACAACCGATCTTCGGGACTTTGGCTGGATCGTTCCGTGCGGCATAACGGATCGAGGGGTTACCAGCCTAGAGCTGGAGGCTGACTCTGAGCATCAGCCGACGATGGAGTCGGCCTTACACTCGGCTGCACGCAACTTCGGCAGAGTCTTCGAGCGGCAGATTTTGTGGTGCGAATCGCTCGATCAGTTACTTGCCGTCCGAGCTTAAGGGACGCAGACAGCCGATCTGTTCGCTAACCGCACCGTTGGGCGAACAACTGCGCAACCGCCTATAATCCCATAGGGTATCCTTCGCGGCGCACCCCGGCAGGATAAGCCGATTTCCGCCGCCCGCATCTGTAAAACAGGGAGAAGAAAAGCTCATGCCGACCGACGTAGTCATGCCCCAGATGGGCGAATCCATCACTGAAGGCACCATTACCAAGTGGCTCAAGAAGCCCGGCGACACGGTGCAGCGCGACGAGCCGCTCTTTGAGATCTCCACGGATAAAGTCGATGCCGAAATTCCCTCCCCTGCCGCTGGCACGCTCAAAGAGATCAAGATCGCCGAAGGGGCTACGGTTCAAATCAATACTGTGGTTGCAGTTATCGACGGTGCAGGTACGAGTTCGGCAGCCGCTGCGCCTTCTCCCGCGAAAACTGAATCCGCCGCTGCACCTGCGGCCGACAGCGTAACTCCTGCTGCAGTTGATGAGCCTGCGGCTACGCAAGGAAATCCGGCTGAGGCTGAGTCGGCTGCCGCGGGCACGAAGCTTGAGGATGGCGGAGGCACGGATGTGCTGATGCCGCAGATGGGAGAGTCCATCACGGAAGGCACGATTACGAAGTGGCTCAAGAAAGTTGGCGATACCGTGCAGCGTGATGAGCCGATCTTTGAGATTTCGACCGACAAGGTAGATGCGGAGATTCCATCGCCGGTGGCAGGTGTGCTGTCGGAGATCAAGATTCCTGAAGGCGCGACCGTTTCCATCAACACGGTTGTTGCGATTATTGGCGGCGCTGCCGGAAAACCAGCTGCCACGACCGCACCGAAGCCTCCCGCGGCTGCGCCTGCACCTGCCGCACCTGTTGCTGCAGCTCCCACTGTTGCTGCTTCGGAGGTCGAGCGTGTCCGATCCTCACCGCTGGTTCGCAAGATTGCGAAGGACAACAATGTCGATTTGACCCAAGTCCCCGGTACTGGCGCGTCGGGCCGTATTACGAAGTCGGATATTGTGAGCCATCTGGAGGGCGGCGCGAAACCCGCGGCCGCGACGCCTGTTTCTGCACCGGCAACACCGCCCCCTACGGCGCCTAAGCCTGCCGCTCCGGCTCCCGCCCAGCCGACACCCGGAGAGTTGGTTCCGATGTCGAAGATGCGTTCCATCATTGCGCAGCGCATGGTCGAGTCAAAGCGCACCAGCCCGCATGTCCACACAGTCTTCAAAGTGGATATGACGCGCATCGTCAAGCTCCGCGAGAAAGAGAAGACGAAGTACGAGCAGCGCAATGGCGTCAAGCTGACCTACATGCCCTTCATTACTCGCGCTGCCATTGCCGCGCTGCGAAAGCATCCTATAGTGAACGGCTCGGTCGAAGGCGATGCGATTCGCTACAACAAGAACATTAACGTGGGGATCGCGGTTGCGCTTGAGTGGGGGTTGATTGTGCCTGTGATCAAGCAGGCAGAGGAGAAGAACTTCCTCGGGATCGCGCGCGCCATCTCCGATGTCGCCGAGCGTGCCCGCAACAAGAAGCTCGCTCCGGATGAGATCTCGGGTGGAACATTCACGCTGACCAACTCAGGCATCTTCGGCGAACAATTCGGCATGCCGATTATTAACCAGCCTCAGAGTGCGATTCTTGGGATCGGCGGTTTGAATAAAGAGCCTGAAGTTCTTACGGATAAAGATGGGAACGATTCGATTGCGATCCGGTCGATTCAGCGCTTTACCCTTGGCTTCGATCACCGAATTGTTGACGGCGCGGACGCAGGCAAGTTCATGAGCGACTTCAAGGCATACCTCGAGAACTGGTCGGAAGATATCGGATAGTTCTGTTCTGTGAAACGAAAGAACGCGGCACTCTCTCATTGAAATGCCGCGTTTTTTGTTTTCTAAGCTGAGCCAGCTTTCTAAAGGGCGGTCTTCGCGCGAAGCACCAGTTCCACGGCTTCATCCGGAGTCGTTCCGACAGCGGAGAGATGGCCCATCTTTCGTCCCTTGCGAGGCTTGTGCTTCTCATAGAGATGGAGCCTGACCCCAGGCACCGCAAGCGCTTTATCGAATTGTGGTTCCTTCGCAGAGCCGTCGGGATTGAGCCACAGATCACCCAACAGATTCGCAATCGCCGCGGGCTTTACGACGTCGACATCACCTAGCGGAAGATCGCAAACTGCTCGTACCAACTGCTCAAACTGACCTGTAATACATGCGCGGACGCTGGCGTGATAGCTGTTGTGTGGGCGCGGCGCCAGCTCATTGACGAGAAGCTTTCCGTCCGTTGTACAGAACATCTCGACGGCGAGTACGCCTTCCAGTTGAAAGGTATCAGCGATTGCTTCGGCGATTCCTCTAGCTTCGGTTTCCATGGTGGTTGGAATTGGGGCAGGAATGACGCTCCATGCGAGAATCTGACTTTCGTGGTGATTCCATGCTGGTGGGTAGACCTTTACTTCACCATTCGGCGAGCGCGCGACGAGTACAGAGATTTCTCGCTCAAGATCGACAGCCCTTTCCGCTACACCGGATCGCTCGCCCAGTGCCGCCCATGCACCACGAATCTCATCGTCAAAAGGTGCCTCGGGATTGAACCCGACCTTACCTTGTCCCCGTCCGTCATAGCCGCCAGTGGCGCTCTTACAAAAACATTTGCCACCCAAAGCAGCTACTGCTTCGCGGAGCTGATCGAGTGATCGCACTGCGCGATAGTCGCCGACTGGAAACCCATTCTTTCGCAACCAATCCTTCTGCTCGATTCTGTCCTGAATGATGGCAAGCATTGCTCCGCCGGGCCGTACGGGAGCATAACTCGCCGCCGCCTCCATGCTGGCGGGAGAGATCTGCTCGATCTCGAGTGTGACTACATCGCAACCCCGAGCGAGATTAGCGGCTTCTCGCGAGTCATCCCAGCCGGCCTCGATACAACCATCAACCACGAATCGCGCCGGACAAGCCGGATCGGGATCAAGTACAAGGATGCGATAACCCATGCCTCGCGCGGCCATCGCAGTCATCCTTCCAAGTTGCCCGCCACCGAAGATTCCAATCGTCGAGCCGGGCAGGATTGGGTTCGCTCTCGAAGAAGCAGGATTCACGAGCCAACCTCATCTTCGCTGAGCACCTGGCCTAGCACCTCGTCGCGCCGCGCAGCACGCCACAGTCCCAATTTCTTCTGAAGTGCAGCATCCATGGTCGCGAGGATGGAAATTGCAAGTAGACCCGCGTTCATCGCTCCCGATGCCCCGATTGCAAGTGTTCCAACAGGAACCCCCCTCGGCATCTGCACGATACTCAGCAGCGAATCCAACCCCTGCAATGATGTCGCGGCAATCGGAACACCCAGCACAGGAACGACTGTCTTTGCGGCAATCATGCCGGGGAGATGCGCCGCTCCGCCTGCTCCCGCAATAATCACTCGCAACCCACGACCAACGGCAGAATCGGCATATTCAAACAGTAGATCGGGTGTGCGGTGCGCCGAGACGACTCGTACCTCGTGATGGACGCCGAACTCCTGGAGCACCTCGACGGCCGCGCGCATTACCGCATAATCATTGCGGCTTCCCATTACAACACCCACCAAAACTCTATCCGACGATGCGGCGTCCATGGCCCGATTATACGGTTCTCGTCCGTCAACACCGAGCCTTCCTGCCGGTTATTGTTTTGCCCACATACTCACGTTGAGGCATAGGACTACCCTGTCGATCAGCGTACTGACGCCTCAGTAAATTTGTCGGTGTCTGCGATATGCTTCATCGTCACAGCATCGGCGATATCGATTGCTGCACCGACAGTCTCGACCGCGCTTCCTTCTTCTGCTCCCGAGTTTTCGCCTTTTTGGAACTCTAAGACCAACCGACCTCCAACTGCGGCGACGTCGGCAAGTCGGCCGACGACCTACGACCCGCGTCAATCTGATGGAGGGGATGCTGAAGCAAAAGAACGAATATAGCTGGCATCCAAATTGGCTCAAACTCAACTCGTGAGTGATACCCTGACCACGATGAACCTCCGCATCGCTGCCATCCGTTCCGGCTCCGAGCCCGTACGCCAGCTATCCACCGGCTCCTTCCAACGCTGGCTCGAAACTCCTCTCGCCTGCCCAAAGTGCGATGTCACCTACAATCTCGCCGTCGACTGGGATCAATCCAACGACCGATGGTTCGCTGAGACATCCCGCCCACTCATTACTCTTCTAAAAAAAGCAATTCACATGGGTCACAGCACCGACCATCGCGTCACCCACTTTGAAACCGAAGGCGTCATCGTCGAAAGCGTCGTCTCCCCAGCGCTTGATCGCTAACTCGCAAGATCTCACACCACGATTACGTTGCATCCCGATGCGGATCGAGCTTCGCCATAGGATTCGGCGCCTGTTTATCACTCAGTACGTGCCGCCGCACCGAGGCATACTCCCCAAAGCTCAACGCGTCCACCGGCCTATCAACCAAAAGTAAAAAAGGTCTTCCCAACGGTCCACACCAGCGCTCCCCCGCTCTTTCAGGGGGATGCGCATCCGGGGATAAGACTCTAAGCGACCGCCAGCTCAGGCTGAGCTTCCTTAACCGCTTGGACAGGCTTCTTCCAATCGCCGAGCGATCGGCTCAGCAGCGACGCTGCGCAACCCTCGCCGCAAAGAACCACAATGTCACCGCTCAGCGCTAGGTTCCAGTCCCATGGCATGAAAGTAATTCCATCCGGGGTAACCTTCGCTAGAACCCAGTGGTTGCTGGTCTTCTTCTGTAGTCCGCAAAGGCAAGTAAACAAAGTTGTTGCTGCCATAGTCCTCCTCCTTTCTGCATTCTCGATGCCCAAAATGTATGTGCTACGTTTTGCATAATTGCAAGCACTATGCCATACCATGTGACAATCCCCTAAATCCTGCATCACCTAGTGTTATCAGGCACCTATCCCTCATTCAACTGGCAAAACGCACAAGGTTACTCTGCTAAAGTTCCCGAAAAAGGGAAAACTCTTTCCACTTTCTCTAGCTCAACGATGCCAGGAGGGAACAAATCCCTCCACATGCCAAAACCACCACCCAAGGAGCCCATCGCAACACAGTCAAAGCCACAAATCCGCCCAGCACAAATAGAAAATCCACTGGCCTGTGCACCGCCTTCGCCCATAGAGTTCCACAAAGCGCCGCCGCAAGCACTCCCACAACGCCCGCATTAATTCCTCGCAGCACCGCTGCAACACCAACTTGTGAACGCAGCGAGCTCCAGAACGGCAGTACCGCCGTCATGAGCAGCAACCCAGGCGAAAAGATTCCTACCAACGCCACCAACCCATACAAAAGCGGATGCGCATTGGGCTGAACGACCGCCCCTGAATAAGCTGCAAATGAAAACAGCGGTCCGGGCAACGCCTGCGCCGCTCCATACCCCGAGACAAACGCATCCTCCGAAACCCATCCCTTCGCCACCACCAGGTTCTCCAGCATTGGCAACACCACGTGGCCGCCGCCGAATACCATCGACCCTGCCTGAAAGAAACTCGCAGACAGACTCGGCAGCCCCAACTCCTTCGAACGCAGAAGAATCGAAGCAACCAGAAGCATGACAAAAGTCGCTGCGGCAAAAATTCCCGACCGTCGTGACCCCACTTCCGCAACAGTCTCATCAGTCGCAGGCTTAACCTTCCGCAGAAATAAAAACCCTCCCACCCCGCTCAACACTGCCACCAGCAGCGTCGAAATATTCGGCGGAGCATACAGCACCACAGCAGCCGCGATCATCGCGAAGACCAGTCGCACTCGATCCGGAGCCAGCGTCCGTTGCATGCTCAAAACTGCAGTAGCTACGACCGCGACGGCCACCAACTGCAACCCATGCAGAAACGCCACTCCCACCATCCCACGAAAAAGCTTATGCCCAAACGCAAAGCCGATCATCAGCGCCGCAGAAGGCGCAGTGAATCCAACCCACGCAGCCAGCCCACCAAAAACTCCCGCTCGCAGCGTCCCAATCGCGAATCCAACTTGGCTGCTCGCCGGCCCTGGCAACGACTGTGCCACCGCAATCAACTCGGCCAGCGTTTCGGCCGTTAACCATTCACGGCGCCGCACAAACTCCTCTTCGAAGTATCCAAGATGCGCGACCGGCCCGCCAAACGAAGTGCACCCCAGCCGCAGAAACACCCAAAAGACCTCAGCCATCCTATGCACGCCCATCCCGCGTACCGAACCCGTCATCCTTACCCACCCGCAAATCCATTCCTACACATAATCAAACAACGCCATAAACCCGTAGTCCATATGTAACTGCTGATGGCAATGAAAGAGCGTTAACCCCGGGTTATCTGCAACAAAATCGACATCCACCTCACCATACCCAGGCACCATCACCACATCTTTCATCACGCCGCTAGTCGTCTGCCCTGCAAATCGCGTTATCTCAAACGTGTGCCGGTGCAAATGAATCGGGTGAATGTCATCACTCTCATTCCTCATCCGCAGTCTGTATCGTCGTCCCTTCTGCAGATGCAGCATGATTGGTGCCATCATCTCAGTCGAAGGATAAGCAGCACCATTAATCGTCCACTGATTAAACCCATCCAGCACTGCATTCTTCTTTTCAAACACCATCTCGAAACTCTCGTTAGGCTCTATTGCCTTCGCCTCGTTCATGCCGAAATGCGCGTAATTCCATCGAGACTCGAACGGCTTTACCCAAACCGCCTTTCCCGTCGCGCCTGCATACTCCACCACGATTCCCATCCCATGCGCCCGGTCGTCATCATCCAGATCTCCCATAATCCAAATCCCTGGATGATTCATCTCCACGACCGCTGAAACTCGCTCCGCGGTCCCCATCCACAACACAGGTACCCTCACGGGCTTCGGCACCGGATTCCCATCCATTGCCACAATCGTAAAGCTGTGCCCTGGCAGCGCCAGGCTCCGGATCTCGCCCGCGCTTCCATTCAACACATGAAACAACACCCGCTCCCCGCGCTTCACTCGGACAGGCTCGCCATGCCCCAGCATCTTTCCGTTGATCGTGAACGAACCATATCCGACCTCGTACCCATGCTTCGCTCCCGCAGCCAGTGAAGCCTTCATCGCCTTCTCGCCGCGTTCTTTCAACTGCCCAACTTCAGCACTCTTCGGAAAAATATCCTGGGCCATATCCCCGCCCTGGCTAAATGTCGGCTCAAACTCCTTGAGCGCGAGAAACACCTCGCGGTCATAAGCACCTGCATCATTTCTCGGTTCGATATAGAGTGGCCCCACCAGCCCTCCATACTGTCCCGCGCTCAAATCCGTCAGCGCCCGCATATGCGTATGATAAAAACGAAACCCCGCAGGCCCGGGAGTGAACTCAATTCGTCTTCTCCCATGGGCCGGAATAAACGGCGATCCCTCCTCTCCCGCACCATCTACCTCGGACGGTATCTTCTGCCCGTGCCAATGCAGTTGTTGTGGCGAATCCGTCTCGTTCCGCACCTCTACACTCACACGCTGCCCCTCGTGCAGCCGAAGCAACGGCCCAGGAAACTGCCCGTTGTAAGTAGTAAGAGAAAGTATTCGCTTCGAAGCAATCTCGACTGGCGTTGTTGCTATCGCCAGCTGGTAATCCGATTGCGTCTCGGCCTGGCCCAAACCAATCTCATCCGCTCCCAACAAACGTGCCGAAGACAAGGCCTCACCGACGGTACAAGCCCCAGCTGCGCGAAGAAATCCTCTGCGTGAAATCCGCGAACAAATCATCGCGGCCTCTCAATCCAGTCGAATCACAACCTTAGTCCGGCGATAACTCACAGACAATCTTCAATACGTCTCGAATCATAAACCTTCTGTAGCCGACGTATTCTACTGTGGCGAAGCATTCGCAAAAAACGAGAACCAAAAAACTCAGGAGAACCATGCCCCCACTCCAACTCGATCCTGCAAAAACCGCCCTGGTCATCATCGATCTCCAGAACGGCATCGTAGGCCGCCCCGTCGTCCCGCACACCGCCGCCGAAATCGTCGGGCGCTCGGCACGCCTCGCTCAAGCGTTCCGCGAAAAAGGTTCTCCTGTCGTCTACGTGCGCGTGGACCTCGCCGATCTCCTCCACCTTCCGGCCGACGAGTGCTTCCGCTCTCCTTCCGATCCGCTACCACCCGTCACCGCATCCGAGTTAGTCCCCGAAGCAGGCTTCCAGCCTGGGGATATCCTCATCACCAAGCGTCACTGGGGAGCCTTCGCCGACACCGGCCTCGAGCAGACCCTCAAACAGCGCGGCATCGACACCGTCGTCCTCACAGGCATCTCCTCCAACATCGGCGTCGAATCCACCGCACGCCAAGGCACAGGCCTTGGCTTGGCCTTCGTCATCGTAGAAGACGCATGTGGCACCACAGACGAAGAAAGCCACCGACATGTCTTCGAAAAAACCTTCCCCCGCCTTGCCCGCGTCCGCAAAACTGAAGAAGTCCTTGCTGCGCTCTAAAAATTGGAAGATCCCAACGTCCGGGGCGCTGGTCGTAAAATCTGAAAACGACATTGGTGCGGCGATGAAAATAGAGTTGCTGCGATTCAACGGTGCTCAGGAACGCGATCCTCGCATCGATTCATGGATGGAGCAACACGGGAGTGAATTGGGAGCCATTGCGCGTGACTGGTTTGAAGTGATGCGAAGGTGCGGGGACGAAGTCCGCGAACTCTTGCATGATGGTTATCCTGTTGCGTGTATGGGCGATGTGCCCTTCGGCTATGTCAATGTATTTAGGTCCCACGTCAACGTTGGGTTCTTTCAAGGCGCAACGCTTCCGGATCCGGCCCGCTTGTTGCAAGGCGCCGGCAAATTCATGCGCCACGTGAAGCTGAGACCGGGAACGGCTACAGACGCCGCCTCTCTCGCCCGACTCATCGAGACGGCCTACTTGGATATAAAGGCACGTGTTGAAAACGGCTAGTTCGGAGAGGCGCGCTGACAGGTCGTTCACATGAAATCAGCCAAGCGTATACTCGCACGCAACCAGGATTGTTCACTGCGGAAGGAGGCAACGTGAATTCACCTTCAGGAGTGTCCATGACCGGACGATTGCCAACCCTCGCCGCGCTACTTGTATTTTGCGCATGCGTGCCATACGCGCCCATGGCACAGGAACATCCTGCGCATGAATGGGGTTACAGTGGCAAGGAAGGCCCTGCCCACTGGGGCGAACTAGAACCCGAATTTGCCACATGCAAAACCGGCCATCAACAGTCCCCCATCAATATTGTCGGTGCTCGGACCTCTGATCTGCCTGCAATTCAGTTCGATTACAAACCCACTGCGCTCCACATCATCAATAATGGCCACTCGATTCAAATTAACTATGCCCCCGGCAGTTTTATCAGAATCGGTGACAAGCATTACGAACTGAAACAATTCCATTTCCACCATCCCAGCGAGGAGACAATCAAAGGCAAACACTTCCCCATGGAGCTTCACCTAGTGCACTCTGATGCGGCGGGGAATTTGGCCGTGCTATCCGTGCTGTTGGAAGAGGGTTCTGCAAATCCGCTCGTTGAAACGCTGTGGGCGCGAGCGCCGAAGACGGCTGGGCCGGAGAAGGCCGATGATAACCTCCAAATTAATGCTGCAGACTTGTTGCCTGCTAACCATAGCTATTTCACCTTCACTGGTTCGTTGACGACTCCACCGTGCACCGAAGGCGTCCGTTGGTTCGTACTCGAGACGCCAGTAACGATTTCAGACGAGCAAGTGGCTGCGTTTGCCAAAATCTATCCATACGATGAGCGGCCAACTCAGGCCCTGAACGGCCGCACGGTCCTTGCAAGTAAGTGAATGGCGCTCGCCGGGCCACATCTTGCTAAACTTGTAGAGAATGCTCTCTAAGCTCTACGCGAAGTGGATGTACGCCTGGGAAACTGCGCTCACCACACGCGACACCAACCGAATCGTTCGCCCCCTCGAGTGGGGTTTCGACTGGCTCAAAGACTTCTCCCCCATCGCGCTCGAAGCCGCCCAGCACCTTAGCGATTACGACCGCATGATTGCAGTCAACGCCGATATCGTCGCCCGCGCGGACGAGTTCTTCGGCTATACGATCCCCACCGACTTCCGGCTCGAGCGCCGCCACCCACAGCTCTTTCCCACCAACGTCCGCCCCGAAACCCTCGAAGAAGACGCCGAGCTCCGCCGCCAGGCCGAGACCGGCGAACTCGAACCAGCCGAGTTCCTTCGTTTCACCTCACCCATCCGCACCCGCTATCCCGAAAACGATCAGGTCAACGCCCGCTGGTATCCCGCGCATCCGGAAACGCAAAAGAGGAAACGCAAACAGGCCATGATCGTCATGCCTCAGTGGAATGCCGACGCCTTCTCACACAACGCTCTCTGCACCCTCTTCAATAACTTCGGCATCTCCGCTCTCCGTCTCTCCAAGCCTTACCACGACGTCCGGCGCCCCGCAGAGCTCGAGCGTTCCGACTACGCCGTCAGCTCCAATGTGGGCCGCACCACTGAAGCTTGCCGTCAGGCCGTAGTCGACATCCGAAGCTGCATCGACTGGCTCGAACAGCAAGGCTACGAGCAATTTGGAGTCCTCGGCACATCCCTCGGCAGTTGCTATGCCTTCATTGCCGCGGCCTTCGACGCGCGCCTCCAGGTCTGCGCCTTCAACCACGCGTCCACGTGGTTCGGCGACGTCGTCTGGACCGGCCAGAGCACACGTCACATTCGCGCCTCCTTCGAGCAAGCCGGCTTAACCCAGGATCAAGTCCGCGAGATCTTCTCGATTGTCAGTCCCATGTCCTACATGGAACGGTTCGCGGCGAAATACCCCGAGAAACCGCGCCGATCACTCGTCATCCACGCGACCTACGACCTGACCTTCCCCCTCGACTACTCCTTCGACGTCCACAAGAACTTCGACGCCCTCAAGATCGACTATGACTCCAAAATTCTCCCCTGCGGCCACTACACCACCGGCGAGTTTCCCTTCAAATACCTCGACGGCTGGTACCTCGGCTACTTCATCTACAAAGAATTCAAACGCCTCGCCTCTCAATCCGCTACAACCACCGCCTCGAACAAAAAGCCGTGACATAAAATAACCACATGCCCATCGACTTAAATACGCCGCTGGCGACCTCTGACCCCGATATCGCTCAACAGATTGAAAACGAAGTAAAACGCCAGCACGAAGGTCTCGAGATGATCGCCTCCGAGAACTTCGTCAGCCGCGCCGTCCTCGAAGCCGCAGGCACCGTCTTCACCAATAAATACGCCGAAGGCTACCCGGGCAAACGCTACTACGGCGGCTGCGAGTACGCCGATGTAGTTGAAAACATCGCACGCGACCGCGCCAAACGCCTCTTCAACGCCGACCACGTCAACGTCCAGCCGCACTCCGGCTCGCAGGCCAACGCCGCCGCGTACATGACTCTCCTCAACCCAGGCGATACTATCCTGGGCCTCGATCTCGCGCATGGCGGGCACCTTACTCACGGCCACAAATTAAACTTCTCTGGCAAGCTCTACCGCATCGTTGGCTATCAGGTCCGTAAAGACACTGAAACCATCGACTACGACGAGTTGGAAGCCACCGCACTGCGCGAAAAACCCAAAGTCATCGTAGGCGGAGGCAGCGCCTACCCACGCCAGTTCGACTTTCCCCGCATGCGCGCCATCGCCGACAAAGTCGGAGCCTACTTCATGGTCGACATGGCCCACTTCGCAGGCCTCGTTGCGGGTGGAGTTCATCCATCTCCAGTCCCCCACGCGCATGTCGTCACAACGACAACTCACAAAACTCTTCGCGGCCCCCGCAGCGGTCTCATCCTCTGCGGTCAAGAGTTCGCCACAGGTATCGATCGCAGCGTCTTCCCCGGCCAGCAGGGCGGTCCACTCATGCATATCGTCGCCGCGAAAGCCGTCGCCTTCCGCGAAGCCCTTCAACCCGAGTTCGCTGTCTACGCGAAACAGGTTGTGATCAATGCCAAAGTTCTCGCCGAAGCCATCGCCGCCGAAGGCTACCGCATCATCTCCGGTGGCACCGATACTCACGTCATGCTCATCGACGTCTTCCAAAAAGGAATGCTTGGTTCCGAAGCCGAAAACGCGCTCGGCGAAGCAGGAATCACCGTCAACAAAAATGCGATTCCCTACGACACCAACCCGCCGATGAAGCCGAGCGGCATCCGCATCGGTACCCCAGCACTCACGACCCGCGGCATGAAAGAGCCTGAGATGCGAATCATTGCTGCATGGATCGCCGAGGCCCTCGAGCATCGCAGCAATCCTGCAACACTACGGCAGATTCGCGGCCAGGTTCACGAACTCGCCAACAAGTTCCCGCTTTACGGCTGGTTGCGCAAGGAATAAGCTTTCGGCGAAGACCAATCTCTGTTTTTCGACGAAGGAATCTGCATGGCGATGGCAATAATGACATGGCTGCTTGCCATTCCCCTACTCGGTGTTGTGACGGGAATGCGCTCGATGACCGCCATGGCTGTTCTTTGCTGGTTCGCCTACAGAGGTGATCTGTCGCTCGACGATACTTGGGCCTCCTGGGCTGCAAAACTCGTCACTGCCATCATCTTCACCGTCCTCGCTCTGGCAGAACTCGTCGCCGACAAACTGCCAAAGACACCCAACCGCACCGCACCCGGACCCCTCATTGTCCGGATCATCATGGGTGGCCTCGTCGGCTCAATTGTTGCTGCAGGCCTCAACGGCTCAGAAGTCGAAGGGGTCATTCTTGGCGTAGGTGGCGCCTTGATTGGAGCCTTTGGTGGCTTTCTCATCCGTCGTGAAATTGTTCTTCGGCTAGGTTCAAAGGACTGGCCCGTCGCCCTGGTTGAAGACGCAAGCGCCATCATCTGCGCCATCCTGTCAATGGGAGTAGTCACCGGCTGAGGTTCCGGCAAGATCTCCAAATTTCGAAATATGCCCCAAATCCACCTAAATGGCGTAGGATTTCCGGTACTGGGAGCCTCCATTCTGCGTCAAACGAACAGAGGGGGCACACAGGCAGAGGGCACCCCGGGTTGGCGCACTCGGAAAGATGCACGGAGGCGGCTATGACCAAAAGCATCATGCGAATTGTTTTGACGATTCTGATGTATACGGGCGTCGCGCTCTTCCTCTATCCCTACTTCACTGGTCGTATCATGAGTGGTGTTGGCCTCATGATCATAGGGATCGTCTGCACGGTCGTCTGCGGCTTTCTTCGCTGCTATCTCACGGAAGGTGACTGCGCCCGCATTCCTCATCACAGCCGCGACTGGTAGTTCTGCACAAAGGCCCGCAGGGTTGCCCGCAATACCACGATTTTTTTGATTCTATAGGGACGAAGCGCCGCGTCCTTTTCGCATCTCACCATCCAGATTCTGAGAAGAGGATGCCGCCCTATGCTTACGCCTGTCCTAATTAGTGTCATCGTCACCCTGATCGTAGTGGGTTTGCTGCTCTATCTCATCGGCCTGATTCCAATGGACGGCACGATTAAACAGATCATCCGCATCGTGGTGATCATCGCGGTCATTATCTGGCTGCTGCAGACATTCGGACTGCTTGGTTCGCTGGGTCTCCATCGCTAGGGAAGAGTACGCGATAGTCTTAGACCGTTGGCGCAGGAGCAACGGATTTCAACCAGCCTTCCATAACCTGGTGATCTACCACTCCCGCCTGCTGCTTCACCAGCTTGCCCCCTGAGAAGATGGCGAAATTCGGTATGCCGCGAACACCATATCGGGCGGCAAGCTGCTGATTGCTATCCGTATCGACCTTTAGCACGACTGCCTGCCCCGCCAGATTCTTTGCCGTGCGTGCGACCTCTGGAGCCGCCGCCCGGCAAGGACCGCACCAGTCCGCCCAGAAGTCCACCAGAACAGGAACTCGCGACCTCTGAATAATCTCGTCAAAAAGCTCCGTGTTAACCGCAAGTGGCTCATCCAGCGGAGGCAGCGGTGTCTTGCACGCTCCGCATCGTCCCGTATCCGCCAGGTGATTCGCAGCTAGGCGGTTCTTCTGGCCACAGTTCTTGCAGACTCGAATCGCAGGCATCTTTTTACTCCCACAAATTAGATTGCTTTTGTCTCTTCCGGTTGCTAAACGCGATTAAGCGCGTCGGCGATACCTGATCGCAAACTCATAATTCGGATTCGGTGGAAACAGACGCGCAACCAGCCGCAGCCGATCGGCAAGCGCCTGCGGTGCAAGCAAGGGATACTCGCGCTCTCGAAGCTCCGAATAGTCAAAGTCAACCGCAAGCGACAGTTGATAAATCGCCAGGGCATCAGAAAACGCCGCTTCAAGATAATTGTTCCGCGCCTTCTCATCCACAACAGGCTTCCCATCGACCCTATCCGCCTTGCTGCCTGCGCCTACCGCCAGATTCCGGCTCTCCCACGCATCCTGGCTGGTCTCGCCGCGAACATCGGCCAAAGCCTGTCCCCAGACCAACTGATCGAACGCTTCCGGGACCCCAATCACATCCACAAACGCATGGCCGACGTTGATGAAAAACTCAAACGCCAGCGCAAACCGGTCGCCAAGAAGCCGCGTGGAGATGAACACGCCCTCGGTGTTGTCATAGTTGACGTTCCGATGGCAGATAGCCTGGTCTCCCAACTCCGGCGTGTAGGCCGGCGCAACCAGCGTGGCCTCCCCGCCTCGCCGGTCGCTCAGTGCAAGTGGGACAAAATAGTAGATCTTCCGAGCCAGAGCAGCTGCCATCGCAACCGGTACAGCCTGCACCATCTGTTCGAGATCGCGAGTCTCGAGGTTATTGTCACCGAACGATGCGAAGCGAATTCCATTCAGCCCCTGCCGTACCGGAGCTTCGTGAATAACCTGTGCTGCCTGAATCAAGTCGCTTTGAACGCCTTCTGCCATAAAGAAGTATTCTACTGGTATGGCGCATATATCGCAGCGTGGCGGCTCAACCTCCCCTCAAACATCGGGCGCAGGCTATCTCTTCGGCGTTCCACTCGGTGATCTTGGATGGTTCACGAGTCTTGTTATGAGCTTTGCTGTTGGTTTTGCAACCTTTTTCGCGGCTACCTTCTGCGCGATTGTCACCATGCTCATCTACAGTGCGGTGACCCATCGTTACGTCGACTTCGCCAATACCTATAAATGGTTCGGCCTTCCAGTCGGCATCGTTGTTCTATTGACAGCGCTTATCTACCTCGGATCCCTCTGGTTACGCCGCCACGCACGCAAAGCCTAATCCGAGCCTCAATATCGTAGCCATCCATCGGCGAAACAAAGCCGCGCCAGCCCGCGTCTCTACCTCATTCTGCTATTCTTCGTGTCTACGTAAAACTTCTGGAGGACCACTTCGTATGTCATTCGTTCGTGCTGTTGTGCGCTGGGGCTGTTGTACAGCCGCCCTCGCCGCCCTTGTCGTTCCCTCTTACGCCGCCGATAAAAAAACCGCCCCCGCTGCTCCGGAAACCATTCCCTCCTACTACGGTCCGCAGCCCGCAACCGAAAACGTTGACCTCAATATGTACGCTCGTATCCGCGACGAAGGTTTCAGGCACTCGCACGTCATGGAGTTCGGCAGTGCGCTCTCCGATGGTATCGGTCCACGCCTCACCGGCTCTCCGAACATGAAGAAGGCAAATGAGTGGACACGTGACACCATGACCAAGTTCGGGCTCGAAAACGCCCACCTCGAAGACTGGGGCGAGTTCGGTATGGGATGGCAGCAAATCAACACCTGGGCTCGCATGATCTCACCTGACCCAGAACCCCTGTGGATGCAGGCAGCACCCTGGTCTCCCGCTACCAGTGGCCCCGTCACCGGTGAAGCAGTCTACATGGACATCCAGAGCGAAAAAGACCTCGATAAATTTAAAGGTAAGCTCAGCGGCAAGATTGTCCTCCTCGGAGCCATGCGCCCGACCCCCGACATCACCGAGCCGCTCTTCCACCGCTACACAACCGAAGAGCTCGCTGAGATGGAGACCTTTCCCACCGGCGAAGGCCGCCGTGGTCAACCCAACATTCAGCAGTTGATCGCAGACCGCGCGCGTCTCGCAGCCCTGCGCACCGCTGCAGTCAAGATGATGACCGAAGAGAAGGTAGCCGCGATTATCACCCCCAGCCGCGATGGCGGTAACGGCGGCGGAACAGGCATCATCTTTGACGACAACGGAGCCAACATCGTTCGCAGTGCTCAGATCAAAGCCAATGCCGTTACCATTCCCAACGCCGTCATGATGATCGAGCACTACAACCGCATTGGACGCCTTCTTCAGAACCACGTCCCGGTCACGCTCGAGGTTAACATCGAAACCAAGTTCACCGGCGACAACGAGCACGGCTTCGATACCGTCGCCGAGATCCCCGGCACCGACTCTAAACTCAAGGATCAGGTCGTCATGGTCGGCGGTCATCTCGATAGCTGGATCTCCGGCACCGGCGCAACCGACAACGGTGCAGGCTCCATCATGGCGATGGAAGCAATGCGTATCCTCAAAGCTCTTAATATCAAACCGAAGCGCACCATCCGCATCGCGCTCTGGTCAGGTGAAGAACAAGGACTCTGCGGCTCGCGCGGATATATCCACAATCACTTCGGTGGCCCCGAAGGTGCGCCTCTTCCCGTCTGCGGCGCTGGCGCCGGTGGCCCGGGTCAGGCATCCGCCCCTCAGCCGCCCATCAAGACCACCAAAGAATGGGAGACTCTCGATGCCTACTATAATCTCGACAACGGTACCGGCAAAGTTCGCGGCGTCTACACGCAGGAGAACTACGCGGTCGCTCCGATCTTCCGTCAGTGGATCGCACCCCTCGCCGATCTTGGTGTGACGGCGATCTCCTACCGCAACACTGGCGGCACCGATCACCTCTCCTTCGACGCCGTAGGCTTGCCTGGCTTCCAGTACATCCAGGACCCCATGGACTACGAGACCCGCACCCACCACTCCGACATGGACACCTTCGACCGTCTCCACGCGGTCGACCTCGAGCAGGGAGCTGTCCTCGAAGCGATCTTCCTCTACAACACCAGCGAGCGCGAAGCTATGATCCCGCGCAAGCCCTTCCCGCACCCGGAGCTCGACCGCGAAAAGTCGGCCCCAATCCCGGGAGTCTTCCCCAACTCAACCGGAGCACCCGAAGAATCAGCCGTACCGGGACGTCGCCGTCAACAGTAAGCAGGATAACGGCAGGAAAACAAAAGAACGGCGAGAGTCAACAGGCTTTCGCCGTTCGCTATTTAAGCTTTGAAACTGCTTTGCGCCGAAAACAATTCTCAGCGTGATCATTCACGACCCCGCAAGCCTGCATCCACGCATAAACAATCACCGGCCCCACAAACTTAAACCCTCGCTTCCGTAGCGCCGCGGAGATCTCCTCAGAGAGAGGCGTTTTCGCAGGCACAGGCCCATGATTTTGAATTGGCTTCCCGCCAGCCATCTCCCATACCCACTCAGAGAAACCCTTGCCCCCCTTTTCCATCTCAAGATAAATCTTTGCCCCATTGATCGTTGCCTCAATCTTCGCCCGCGAACGAATAATCCCCTCATTCTGCAGAAGCCGCTCAATATCCATCTCACTAAATCGAGCAACCTTCTTCGGATCGAACTTAGAAAATGCCCTCCGAAAAGCCTCACGTTTATTCAGAATCGTCTGCCAGGAGAGCCCTGCCTGGAATCCCTCCAGCATCAGCATCTCCCATAGCCTTCTGTCGTCGTGCTGTGGCACGCCCCACTCATCATCGTGATACGCCTGCATCAGCGGATCGTTCTCCGCCCACGAACATCGATGCACCAAAGCACTCTTCGCCATAACTCTCCCCAAACTAAAGCCACGCACTCAACAATCGCCCCACGCTGCCCATCAGCTGCAGACTATCGGTCCGGTTCGCAAAATACATCGAGTTCAACTCGGGCGAACCGAGATCCTCCAGGTTGTAAAAGTCCTTAAGCTCACTCGCAATCTCCGTCGGAGTAAAGAACAACTGAAAAGGTTCTCCGGCAAGCTTAACCCGCGCAGCCAGCGAGTCCAGCGCAAGCTGTTCGAAGAAGGGCAGTGCCGACCGAGGCTGAGCATAGTCCAGAACCAGCCCCGACCCGCGCCCTCGCGACGCAATAAACTCAATCGTTGCCCGAAACGCCTCAAACGTCAGATAAGGAACCACACCAAGCCACGCAAAAAACGCAGGAGCACGAAGATCAAATCCCGCAGCCTGAAGCTGTTGCGCGAGCATCTGACTCTCAAAATCGACCGGAGCATAGACAAGATTTTCAGGAACAGGCAATCTGCTATGAGCCAGCAGCTCGCGCTTCCACTGCTGTGTCGCCGGATGATCCACCTCAAATACCAACAGTTTTCGGTGTGGATTGCGATGCGCAAACGTATCTAATCCCGCCCCCAGCAGCACATACTGCGCCACACCCTCCGCAACTGCCTCGACTAACTTGTCTTCTGCATAACGGCTCCGGGCCACTAGAAACGCGCGCAACGCAGCCGAAGCCCGTCGCGTCACCTTGGTGGGCGTACGCTGCAACTCCTCCGCATAAGCTTCTCCCAGAATCGCCACCGCAACAGGATCATCCAGCACCAGCGGCTTCGCATCGTACAACTGATGCGCAGCCCTGCGCAGTGCCACCCGCAACGCAGTTCTTGAGGGACGCGCTTCTTCCATAACGGTAGCTGCGGGCTAAGCTGTCTTTGCGGTTTCGCCGCGCATCCACGTCAGAGCCTGCGCGATATAGGCCTTCATCTCCTTGCGCGGCACAATCGCATCCAGAAACCCATGCTCCAGCAAAAACTCCGCTCGCTGAAATCCCTCAGGCAATTTCTGCCGAATCGTCTGCTCAATCACTCTCGGCCCAGCAAATCCGATCAACGCACTCGGCTCCGCAATATTCAAATCCCCGAGCATCGCAAAGCTGGCCGTCACGCCCCCCGTCGTCGGATCCGTCATCACCGAGATATAGGGAATCCTCGCTTCATCCATCCGCGCAAGACCCGCGGAGATCTTCGCCAGTTGCATGAGGGAAGCAATCCCCTCCATCATCCGCGCCCCACCTGACGCGGAAATAATAATCAGCGGATCCCTTGTAGCCAGCGATCGATCCACAGCCCGCGCAATCGTCTCGCCGACAACCGAACCCATACTGCCGCCGATAAAGCTGTACTCCATCACACTCAACACAACCTTATGGGGCCCAAGCTCGCCAATCGCATTAACAATCGCGTCGTTCAGCCCCGTCTTTCTCTGAGCCTCCGCCAGACGGTTCTTATACGGCTTCAGATCCGTAAACTGCAAAGGATCGGTCGACTTCAGCCCCAGATCCACTAGTTCATAACCTGGCTCAAGAAGATTTTCGATCCGCGTCCGCGCATCGATCCGGAAATGATGTCCGCAGTGCGGACAGACCTGCTGATTCGCCTCCAGCTCCGCCTTAAAGAGTACCTTGCCGCAGTCCGGGCAGCGCGTCCACAGCCCCTCCGTTCGTACGGTCTTCTCCGAGTCGTTCACAATCTCGTAGTCATCACGTTTAAACCAACTCATGCTCTCAGGCCTTCCCTGGACTGCCTTGACTATTGTAGCGGTGGAGACCCGGTTCCCCGTAAAATTCCCCACTAAGTCATCTGTTTAGTGAGAGATGTTTCGATCCCGGCAAACATCTTTCATCTAATGACAACTGTAAACAGGACCCAACTGACTCATTTTGCTTTGTTTGAAACTTTCGCTGTTATCCGGAGGACTTGTTCGCTAAAATTTTTTTATTCGAGCGTTCGAGTCCATAAAGGACGCTTAGGGTCTATTCCCTCTGAGGGAAGAATAGTTTAGCGACATTTAGCAGTATTTGATGTACTTTTCCCATGGCCTTCCATTCAAACCTTGGCGGACCTCAAATGGCATCAAAGGATGAATGATGTCTGCTTACGCAAACAGTCTGCAAAAGCCCGAAAACTTCGACTCCTATGTCAGAAAATTTCGCGTTATCTGTGTTACACACGGTCTTCAGATCGGATCGCGTGACGACCTTCACTCATTCCTCCAGAAACTCGCCGTCGACAGGCATCTTGCCATGGACTTCTGGGCTTTCATTGGCAAACTCAGCGACCGCGAGGGAGGCGAACTCAACGATGACCAGATTCTTGCCGTTATCGTCGAAGGCATTGTCAAAGATGAAGTCTCACACGAAGACGCCGAGCTCAATCAATCCGTCGACGATCTACGCGCAATGCTTGCCGGCGTCGACGTTCATGGGCCCGTCCCGATCGAGCCCGCTCCTTTTCGCAATCAGTCCGATTCATTCCTTAACCATCAGGAAGACAAGTGGCCTTCGCAAAGGCCAGTCAAAGCGGCAGACACATCGCAAAATCCTGAATCCTTCGTGGCCGGCGAGTCGGTAGTTCACCCGGCCAATGTAGAAGCCCTTATCCTTCCACAACTCGACCAGGCCCTCCATCGCCTCGAACTGACAAACCTCGAACTCAAGCACCACCTCTCCGAGATCGACAGGAGAATGAGCCGCCTCGAACCTCAGCTCGACGAACTCGCTCCCCTCAAAACGGACAGCACGGGCAACCGCCCAGTCGCCGACTCGCGCTTCGCAAGAATGGAAGAATTGGCACACAAACCCGGCTCTTCCGGAAGGCTGGTTCTCGAACCGGCAATTCCGGCTCCCGAGGAAGAACCCTTCGGAAGAAACGGCCGTCCCTCCGCACAGATTCCCTTGGAAAACTACGCACAACAACAGGGATACGGAAAGGCTGTCGCCGCACTGCTGTTTGTCCTGGCATTGGCCGTCGCAGGTTACCGATATCGCGAGCCACTGCAGCAGGAGTTTTCTGCACTCGTGCAAAAAATTCAAACGAAAATCCAGACCACAACCAAACCAGCAAACACGGCCTCATCCACCGACGAATCCGGCGTGCAGCAGGATACACCTCAGCCGGCTCCTGACCAGTCCCTGCAGGGAATCTCAACGCCCCCTCCGGTCAATGCAGGTGCACGCAACAAACCCGGTCAGACGATCGCCTCCACGCGCACATCCGCGGAGTCCGACTCTAAACGCAGATCCATTGCGGACCGCGTCGCGACTCAGGCGCAAGCCCTGCCCGACGGCATATCCAATGCGGACCTGGCAGGAGCGGTTCGCGTATCGCCGGCCGTGATGGAATCCCGTCTCGTCGACTCACGCGTTCCTGCCTATCCCGACTCCGCGAAGGTCGCCGGTGTCGAAGGCTCCGTCATCATGCAGGCCATCATCTCCCGCGACGGCAGGGTCAAGCGTGTCCATGTCACCCAGGGCGACTCCCGCCTCCGCGGCCCGGCAGTCGACGCAGTCTACAAATGGCGATACCGCCCCTACCTGCTCGATGGCCAACCCGTCGACGTCGCCACCACCATCTCAGTCGACTTCGACCTCGACCGTTAATCCAGACCGTTAATCTGGTCCGCTGATACCTAAGCAAGCGCGAGTTGCAACACAGTCACGCTTGCAGCTGGAAAACTATGCATCAACCGACCAGCTGTCACCTGGCCCAGACTCGCCGGCCGAGGCTTAACCGCATCAGGATGGTCAAAATCATTATGCGCATGAACATCCGCCTCACTAAGAACCGTGCCGGTTGCACTCGCGATGGCCGCACCATGGACCGTAATCTCGGTCGCCATCGCGCGATCGAGGTGCGGATTCACCACGGTCAACGTCATCTGCTTCCCATTGCCTGAACTCGCGATCGAGGCAGATCCGCTAAGCCCCGCCAGTGTCTTGCTCGCGTCCAGTGATCCCCGGTAGCTGTTCCCCCCCGCAGGAATCGGCGTATTCGCCAACGGATTATTGATCGCCGCCGCTGTGAACTCCGCCCGAACAGCTTGGGCGCCACGATGTGGAAGATACATCCGGAAAACATGGAACGTCGGAGTCACGGTAAACCGGTCACCCTGCGCAAGCATCAGCGAGTGAATGCAATTAATCGACTGCGCCACCGCAGCAACCGCAACCTTATCCGCATGGCGCTGGAAGATATCGAACGTGATACCGGTCAGTAAAGCATCGCGCATTGTCGACTGCTGTGACAGGTTGTACTCCGGCGCTAACTCGGTGCCCTTTCCATACCACGCGCCCCACTCATCCACCACCAGCTTCACCTTAGGCTGATTGGGTTCATTCTCTTCCGCACGCATCGCACGCCAGTGATCGGTAACAACTCGCTCCATGATGCTGCCACGCGTCAGCAGATCATAATAATCATCATTATTAAAGTTAAGCGCGTCCCCGGCGGCAAACTTCGAAGGACTTCCCGAAGTGTAGTAGTGCACCGATAGTCCCCACAGATGTCGCCGCTCCGGATTCGAGTACAACGCCTTGAACAGCCGGGTCGTCCAGTCCACATCGTCGCCATTCGGCCCGACGGCCACAAACCGCAACGGAGTCCGGCCATAACTCGGTGTCCAGGCCGTAAATCGGCGAAACTCCTCCGCGTACTCCTCCGGATTCATATTTCCGCCGCAACCCCAACTCTCGTTCCCGACGCCCCACATATCGACGTTGAAAGGTTCCGCATCCCCATTCGCCGCCCGCTGCGCAGCCAGAGCATTCGGCACAGCCTTCGCAGCCGAGTTCGAAGGCACATCGCCAGCGGGAGCATTGCAATACTCAATTTCCTGATAAAAATCTCTCGCCGGCAGAGACCGCAGATCTGCCGCCAGATAAGGCTTGCATCCAATTGCCTGGCACGTATGCATAAACTCATGCAGCCCATACCGATTCGAATCCTGCTGTCCCCAGAAGCCCGCCCGGGCCGGACGTTTCGCCGCCGGTCCTATCCCGTCGCGCCAGTCATAGCTGTCTGCAAAGCAGCCGCCCGGCCACCGCAAAACGGGAGCTTTCACAGCTCGCATCGTATCCAGAAATGTTTTGCGAATTCCGCCTTCATTTGCAATCTTTGACCCCTCACCCACCCACACTCCGTCATAGATCACCCCGCCCAGGTGCTCGATAAAGTGCGAATAGATCTCCGAAGAGATCGTCCCAATCGGCTCGTCCGGCAGAATATCGATCCGCGCATCGGTCTGGGTAGCCTGCGAAATTGCTTTCGACCCGCGCATCGCAAAAGCCGAAGCAGCAAGAGTCGAATTTCTAAGAAAAGTCCGTCGATTCGTCCGATGAGGTGACATTCAGTAAACGTTCTCCCGTAACGACTGAAACAATATAGACTCGCCCCCCGGTGGCGCAAGTCTGTCCGATACACAACACCACTGCCTAGTGCCCTGAGTGGTAAGGATGCCCCGCAAGAATCGTCAGTGCCCGGTACACCTGCTCCACCAGCACCACACCCGCAAGCTGGTGGGGCAAAGTCATCCGCCCCAGCGACAAAAGAAGGTGAGCCCGTTGCCGAGCCGCAGCCGACCACCCATCCGCAGGCCCAATCGCAAACACGAGCCGCTGCACACCATCGTCTCGCGCCCGACCAATCCTCTCGGCAAACTCCTCCGAACTCAAGTCCCGCCCGCGGCTATCCAGCAAAACGAGATAAGCCGGCGTCCGCCCCGCCTGTCGATCCACCCACCCAAAGAGCCCCGTCTCCGAATCGAACACCCGTGACTCGGACAAAATATAGTGGCTGGCCCGCTCCAGATAGCCAGAGTGGAGACGATCCGCGGCCTCAGACTTCGTTCGCAGACTCCGCGCGCTGATTGCGGCAAAGGTGATCTTCATAAAAAAGAGAAATTTTAGCGAATCCGAAGCACTGGAATAGTCCTGCGGTGGCGAAGGTTATCTTTTCAAAATTTGTGACGAAGCACCGATTTCGGTCCACGGAAAGAATAAAACGGAGGTGTAAAGCAGTTTTCGGGTGGTTCAGTTTCCGTAGATTGTAATTCTAATTCTCCATTTTTTCATAGACGTCGTCCGCGATCGGACAGCGGAAAAGGCCGAATTCGTTGGTTTCCGGAACAAGACAAATTTGGCCCACAACGTGCTAAGCCATACCCGTCAGCCTCACAATCAGGAAGGGAATCATCTATGAAACTCAGTTCGTCTTTGTGCAAGGTACTTCTGGTAGCTCTTCTGGCATTTTCGTTTAGCTGCGCCTATGGTGCCGACGTCAACGCGCATATTAAAGGTTCAGTTACCGATCCTGCCGGAGCGGTTATTGCCAAGGCCAAGGTCATCGCGGTTAACGAGAACACAGGCGTCATCTACACCACGGAATCTCAGGACGACGGCGGGTATCTCTTCCCCCAGCTCCCAATCGGCACCTACACCGTTAAAGTAACCGCTCAAGGCTTCAAAGAGTTTCAGGCGACAGGTATCGTGCTGAACATTAGTCAGGAATATGTTGAGCCGGTAGTCCTCACCGTAGGCGCCACCTCCGACGTCATCGAAATCCACGCCGATGCGGTCCAGGTTAATACCACCGACATGCAGCTCAGCAACGTCGTGAACTCAAACCAGATGGTGGAGCTCCCGCTGATCAATCGGAACTTCACGGGTCTTGCACTTACGCTTCCTGGTGTGCAGGCTGGCAGCGACCGCTTCGGAACCCCCTCCGTCAGCGGTGGTCAGTCGCAGCAGACGGAGTATCTGGTCAATGGCGCAGACGACAACGACATCGCGCTGAATACTCTCGTCGTTGCACCAAATCTTGATGCAATCGACCAGTTCAATCTCATCGATGGTCCTCTCAATGCAGAGTATGACCGTAATTCCGGCGGCATCATCAGCGCTACAATTAAGCAGGGTTCCAACCACTTCCACGGCAACGTCTTCGAGTTCTACCGCGATACCTTCCTGAACACGAACAATTTCTTCCAGAAGACGTTCAACGCCACCACCGGTGCCAGAACGGACCAGGTTTCACCGTTCCACCAGAACATCTTCGGGGGAACCCTCGGCGGCCCAATCTTCCGGGACAAACTCTTCTTCTTCGGTGCCTATCAGGGAACTCGTCAGCGCGTACCCCAAAGCACCTCCAACGTTACTGTCTACTCCGCTAACCAGCTCGCTGGCAACTTCTCCTCGTTCAATGGAACAGCGACCACTCGTCCGGCAAGCGCTACATCCACAACAGCCGCGCAGTCCTGGGGAACATTCTCAGGCAAGTCCATCCCCAGCTCAATCTCCATCCCTGGTTGCACCACCCCACTGGAGACGTGGGCACAATGCGCCTTTGACAAGGGTGGTATCTTCCCGACTTCCGCATTCAACTCCATCTCCTCGACGCTCATTAAGCAATATGTCCCTGCCGCCAACAGCGGTAACAATTTTGTCTACAACTCCACCGCAAACACCTCCGGCGATCAATACATTGGGCGCTTTGACTATGCTTTGAATCCCAGAAATCAGTTCACCGTCGTCGGACTCTACAACAAATCGATCCTGTCGGAAGGTCTTCCCTTCAGCGGTGCAACCCTTCCTGGTTTTGGTGATGGCAGCCTGACCCACTCTCAGGTATGGACTGGTGACTATGTGCACCAGTTCGGTCCGACGGCGGTAAATGACTTCGCCGGTCACTATACCCGTCTCGACTTCAACTCCGGCGCCCCGCAAAAGGTCGTCGCTCCCAGCAGCGTAGGGTTCCAGATCACCCCACAGGTAACAAGCGGAGCACAGACGATTCCGACCATCAGTCTCGGTGCTCCCTACTTTGCTCTCGGTGGTACGAACAACGGACCTCAGCCGCGTGTCGATCAGACGATTCAGTTCGATGACATCTTCAGTAAGACCTTTGGACATCACAATCTTAAGTTTGGATACGATGGCCGTAAGTTCAGCGTCGTAAATCTCTTCCTCGCGTCCAACAGCGGTTCCTACGGCTTCGCTACAAGCAACCCATTCAGCTCAGGAGACCAGTCTCTCGACTTCATCTTTGGCAATCCCTCCAGCTACTCCCAGGGCAGCGGAAACGTTATTCAGGCCGACGCATTCCTGAACTACATCTTTGCTCAGGACTCCTGGAAGCTTACCAATACCTTCACCTTCAACTACGGTCTTGGCTACTCTATCGATACCCCGTTGCGCAATCACCAGTACGGTGGTCTTGCTTTGGCCTGTGCCATTCTGCCGCAGCAATCGAAGGTATTCCCTGGGGCTCCAAAGGGAATGAACTTCCCGGGCGATCCAGGATGCACCTATAGTGGTCAGGCTTACACGCGCTACAACGAGTTCGGTCCTCGCATCGGCTTTGCCTGGGCACCGGATCTCGGCGCGATCTCCGGGGGTGCTGGCAAGCTGTCAATCCGCGGCGGATTCGGTATCTACTATGACCGCAGCGAAGAAGAGACCTCGCTCCAGACTCTTGGCACGCCCCCGTTCGGTATCACCTCCTTCGGCGCTGGCGACTTCTCGGGCAGGCCTCAGTTTGCCAACCCGTACGCCGACATCAACAATGGCAGAAAGCAATCCTCTGGCGGTGTTGCAGGAGGTCCTCTTGCGCAGGCATCCCAGCCAAACCGCTTCCCGTATGTACCTCCGGTTGCAGGTGCTCCGGTGGACTTCTCCGAATTCGGTCAGATCTTCAACCTTAGCGGTTATGGTCCTGGCTTCCGCGCGCCTTATTCGGAGAACTTCCAACTCTCCGTTGAGCGCGAAATGCCCTCACAGATCGTTGCCCGTCTGAGCTACGTGGGCTCACTCGGTCGCCATAACCAGAATGCATACGAAGGCATTCCGATCACTCCAGCGGGCCAGAAGGCATGCCTTGCTGATCCCGCCTGCGTTGCAGATCAGGACAATCAAACAATTGATTATGCTGGTGTTCATACCACCGCGACAGACCCTAACTTCGCCGAAATGGGCTTGGTCGGGTCCTCCGCTACTTCCAGCTACCACTCGCTGCAGGCCAGCGTTGTCAAAGGAACAACGCATGGCCTCCAGTTCCAGTTGAGCTATACCTACGCACACTCTCAGGACTCCGCCTCGAGCTTCGAAAACTCCGGCTTCGGTTCGAGCGGCCAGCGTGGCTATAACCAATACGACACGAGCCGCAACTGGGGCGACTCGCTCTTCGATGCTCGTCACCGTCTGGTCTTCTCTCCAATCTATGTCGTTCCCGGCTTCAGGGGCGGCAACTGGTATTCGCCACTCAATCTGCTTGCCTCCGGTTGGCAGATCAGCGCTACGACAACGCTCGCAACGGGACTGCCGTTTGATATCTCTTACGCTGGAGGAGTCTCGCACTCCCTCTTCTGCTCGGCTGCTAACAGCTTCTACGCATGCCCGGATGCGCCAAACCAGATCGCTCCGATCAACAGGAACTTCAACATCCGAACAAAGAATGCCAGCAATCGTACGGTTTATTTCGCGAATACCAGCTGGGTGACTGAACCGACCGGAACGTTTGGTAATACGCATCGTAATCCCTACCACGGGCCCGGTATCAACAACACCAACCTGATTCTCGCGAAGAACTTCCCGTTGTCGGCTGATAATGTTCGTCGTCTCCAGATCGGTATGGAAAGCGACAACGCCTTCAATCACACGCAGTTCTCCAACCCTTCGAGCACGTTCGCAGATACTCTCTCCTCCAGCTTTGGCCAGATTTCTGCGGCAGCAGCAGCTCGCGTTACCCAGCTACGAGCGAAGATCTACTTCTAAACCGTCTCCTCTGCGAAGAGGAGCAAAACTAAAAAGCGGAGAGCCGAAGCTCTCCGCTTTTCTTTGTGTCACCAAAGGGACGCAGCTGCGAGCGTCTCTCCTGTAAAACTCACACAGTCAAGGCCCTCTGCTATCTCTTCTTGCTTTTCTTCGCTGGACTCTTCCGTCCTCCGGCTTTAGCTACAGGCTTTTTCGTAGCGATTCTTTTAGCAGCCTTTGTGGACTGCGTCTTTCTCGCAGCCCCTTTTGCTGGAGTCTTCTTAGTCGCTTTCTTCAACGGCGCCGTCTTCGCCCGAGCTCCCACTACCCGTGCCTTCAACTCCGCATCAAGCTCCGCCACACTCAACGTAGTCGCTGATTTCCTCAGCCGCTCCAGCCCATAAAACGCCCGTTTTTCTGCCGAAAACACATGAACAATAAAGTCCACATAATCCATCAGAATCCATTCAGCCTGCCTGCGCCCCTCAACTGAATTCGGATAGACTCCAAAATCCCGTTTGAGGCGAAGTTCAATCTCATCGGTGATGGCGACATTTTGCCGCTCATTCGTGCCGTTGCATATCAGGAAGTAATCGGTCAGCCCACTCTCTGCCGGGTCCAGGGCAAGAATCCGAATATCTTCTGCCTTCTTGTCTTCGCACGCTGCAGCCGCGGCAAGCAATAGCTTGTTACTTTCAATCGATGGCATGAGACTCCTTGAACCTTCATCGTAGCGGGTTGCGCTCACAGAAGACAATTTTTCACCAGCACGGAAACCCACCCAGACCCCAGTCAATCTCTTTCAAGCTCTCAACTAAATCAATCAACGATTACTTCTTCCGAAGGTGAAACAGAATCCTTCCGTTCTCCAGTCTCAGCTCTTCGACAAACACAAAGTAACTCGCAAATGCCTCTCGAAACGCGGTCTCGGTGATGTGGCTATAGATCGCATCGCGCCCGCGCAACAACTCCTTAAACTTCACATCGGAAGGTGGCACCCACTCCAGGATCAGGTGGCGCGTTGTCAGGCCGCTGCAAAGCGCGGCAATGCGCTCCATCGGAATCTGATTCCTGAGCAGCAGATGATGCAGCACCGCGAGCATCAGCACAGCATCGAAACACCCTGCGCAACGGCTCAGAAACGACGCATACTCACGATTCTCCCATCCTGTTGCGGGACTAGGATGCGCAAGATCCACACACAGTGGAAGAATGTCTTGCCCCTTCTGCTTCGCGCTCACATAGAGTCGGTCAACCGCCTGCAAATCCGTATCAACCGAAACCACTGCAGCCCCGGCATCGGCCGCGAGCCTCGAATACACCCCGGTATTACAGCCCACATCGAGAACACGCATCGGGGTTGCTGCTTCCAGCGCCTGGACCACAAAACTTCTCTTCCGTGCATGGTCCTGTTCGTTGTAGTGGCTTGCCGTCTCCGCGTAGTCGGACCAGGTCGACGACCGCTGCGCTGGTGTTACCTTTCGCATCTGCGACAGCAGCCCCCGCAACGTCTTGAGCAGAATCTCCTTCGCAAGCTCCGGCTCTTTTACCGTCCGCGAAGCCACGTTTCCGGTTTGCACCTTCTTATTCTTCGCCAGCAACGATGGCAATGTCACTGCACCGAGTGCAGGCTGTCGCAATCGCCCAGCCCACGAGAGCGCCGCATAGACGTCTTCCGGCTCGTAGCCATCTCTCCTCGTCAACGAACCCTGCAGCGGCCAACCCAGCCGCGAGTACGCCAGCATCGGCAACAGAAACGTCCGCACAAACTGTCCATACGGCAGCCAGATCGGCTGATGCGGATCCGTTCGCTCGATAGACAGCACATCCACAAATACCGGCCGCGGTCCCTCGAATAGCACGTTCAGAGGAGTAGCATCCTTCAGCAGCCAACCCTCTCGCACCAGGTCGCAGCACAGATTCAGGGTCAGCTCAGCTGCCGCAAGCCACATCCCCGGCGACCACTCCCATGGAAAAGATGGAAACGCAATCCGCGGATGACGCAGTACCAGAACATCAGCATTCTCCGCAGAAACCACCTCACTCCCAACCAGGCGTCCCTGCGCAACCAGTTCCGCTGCCAACGGTGTTGCCAGAAACTCAAGAATCTCTTTATCGAAAGGGGCCCGAATGCTCCGGTAAGCTCCATCTGTTCGCACCTCAACGCTTCCTGCCGGATCGCGAAAGGTCGGAAGTGTGGGAGGTGCCAAAAGTTCAGCCATAGAAAATTGCAGGATTGCTCCTCAAAATGGGTCGATACATTGTAAAGGGTTAAGGTCGTCGGAGGAGCGGGCAAACTATCGAAACACCAGTGGCGTCGGAGTTTCGCTTGCGACAGAAATCTCGCGCCTTGGCCTATTTTATCGCACTCTACCGATAAAGAAGATGCGCCTCAATATAAGACGAGACCCCGGGCGCAAGCACATCAAGGCAGGGATCGCCAGCCTCAAGCCTCTCCCGCAGATCAGTCGCGGCGATGTCTTCATGCACTGTCTGCAGCAAATGCACCTGGCTCCGCTGCTTCGGGTTCAAGTCCAACCGCGAAAGGTCCGTCAGCATAAACCCCGGACGGCTCACCACAATCCACTGGGCAAGCTCCAACAGCCGTTCCGGCTCCTGCCATCGGCGCAGATCAAGAAAGCTGTCCGCACCCACAAGATTGAACAACCTGGCGGCAGGCATTTCTTTGCGCAGAGCAGTCAGCGTATCCACCGTAAAATTCGGCGAACCATTCGGCCTTGGCGCGTCAATCTCTGAGACGGAAAATCGCGTATCCACTTTGCAGGCAATCTCCACCATAGCGAGTCGATCGATAAACGCCGCTGAGGCACTCTCGTGTTTCAGAGGTTGTCGTCCCACCGGCGCAAACAATACCCGCTCCAGCTTGAACTCATCCGCTGCTGCTGCCGCAATTGCCGTGTGGCCGTAGTGCGGTGGATCGAAACTGCCGCCGAAGAGGGCTACACGCATCGTTGTTCTCTCGTGCACCACACTCGCAACATCAACCGATCCAATCACTACGGAAAATGGACTACAAACCCCATGCTTACCTGTTTGATCGGATAGTTGTGACTCAAATTTCCCGTCGCCAGCAGCCCTCCGTACCCAAGTTCAGCCACGCGCCAGTCCAGAATCGGAAGCAGCTTCAAGTCCAGCCCAGCCAGCCCCTCGTACTCAAAATTGTTATGGATAACGGTTTGGCCATTATTTGTCGTAGGCGTAATCAGGCCGTAATTGCTGCGTCCGAGACCCGCCGAAAGCTGAATATAAGGCTTCAGTGGAGCATACTTTGTCACAAAAACGCCGCGAACACCGCCCAGCACCGAGTAGATCTTCGTGCCTTGTCCATTGAAGTTCACATAGGCCCCACGCTTGGTCGTCAGAATGCTTCCACGAGCATCCGCGCCCAGCCGTATCGGCCCAAGCTTCATGAAGTCGTAGTAAATCCCGCCCGTCCCGCCCAGCGGATCGGCCGTGTTCAACCGAGCATCCTGAGGCTGGCTCGATAGCGGTGGTATTGGGGACGAAACGATATTGCTCAGGCGATCGACCGTGAACATTCCATATACGCCGGCTTGCCCAAAAGCGGAGACACTGGAGGCGACGGCAACGGCTGCAACAAAGAGAACTGCTTTCCGGAAAATCATGTGCCTTTAGTCTACTAGTTCAGCCCTGCATCAGCCCAGCAGCAGGGCCGCAATTCTCCTCAAACCTCTCTGAACCCAACTGCTATTGAAAGGAGCAGTTATTGGGGCAGATCGGTGCCAGGCCTTCAATCGTTCGGCAAATTCCAGCCGAACCTCAACCGCGCAGCTTCGCCACCTCATCCAGAATCCGGTCCGCCATCGCCGCCTTGCTCATCGTCGGAAGCTCCACACTGCCGCCTCTCGTCAAAAAGCTCCCCGCATTCTGGCCCGAATCGAACCCGATTCCCTCCACCGAAACATCATTCACCACCACCGCATCCACGCCCTTGCTTACAAGCTTCGCGCGCCCATTGGCCACCGCATCCTGAGTCTCCGCTGCGAACCCAACCACAATCGTTCCCATCACTCTCTGCGCCACCACCTCACGCAAAATATCCTGCGTCGCCTCAAGTTCCAGGAGCACCGCCCGCGCCGACTCCCGCTTGATCTTCTGTGCCGCGACACTCCTCACCCGGTAGTCGCTCACCGCCGCCGCCATCACGACAATTGTCGCCTCGCGCAGGCGTCTCATCACCGCCACGCTCATCTCCTCCGAACTCACCACCTGCATTGCCTCAACCCCCGCAGGACAAGCCAATCCCGTAGGTGCTGTCACCAGAATCACGCGCGCTCCTCGCCTCCGCGCAGCCTCAGCTAACGCATATCCCATCCGCCCGCTTGATCGGTTCCCGATAAACCGCACCGGATCGATCGCCTCACGTGTCCCCCCGGCTGTTACCAGCACTGTCTCTCCAGCAAAATCCAAAACCGCAGCCGGCTCATCCCATGGCTCACCCTTGCTGGGATCGATGGACGACCCCAGGCCGTCCAGAACCCCTCCATGTCCTTCCGCATTGGGGACATTCCCTTCACCCAGAATCTCTATCACTGCTGCGACAATTGATGAAGGCTCAGCCAGCCGGCCACCCCCGACCATCCCGCAAGCCAGATACCCGCTACCTGGCTCAATTACTTTTATTCCGCGTGAGCGCAACGTCTCCACATTCGCACGCGTCGCCGGATGCTCCCACATCACCACATTCATCGCCGGCGCCACGAGCACCGGAGCGGTCGTCGCCAGGTACATCGTTGAAAGAAAATCATCTGCCAATCCGTGCGCCATCTTCGCCAGCATGTCTGCCGTCGCAGGAGCCACAATCAGCAGCTTCGTCGTCTGCGCCTCGTGAATGTGTTCAATCGAAGACTCGCCATTCTCCGAAATTGCCCCGGCATCCGCTCCCCAAAGCGTCGTAATCACCCTTTGCCCGGAGATCGCCGCAAACGTCAGCGGCCTCACAAATTCCTCCGCCGCCGCGGTCATCACGACATGAGGGTCATACCCGGCATCCTGCAGCTGACGCACCAGCTCCACCGACTTATAAGCCGCAATGCCTCCGCAAACCCCAACTGTAACTTTCGTGCGTCCAGAGCTCATTCCTCATCCTCGGCCAATTAAATGGTCTCATAGGCGTCAATCTTCCTGTTTCGATGACTCCGAATAGTGCTACGTGGCATCGTATGGTGGGCCCGGCGCACCATCGCGAATCAAACATGTCCCCCGTCACAGACCAGAAGCGCAGATACATGAAAGGAAAGGAAAGATAACGAATATGCCCTCAAAATCAACGCAAAGCAAACCAAGTATCGTCTTTTGTCACGGACTCTGGGCCGATGGCTCGTGTTTTAGCAAATTGATTCCAGCACTTCAGGCGGACGGGCATCAGGTCATAGCCGCCCAGTATGCGCTCAACACAACAGCTGACGACGTCGCCACTGTAAAAAGTGCGCTAAGCCGGGTCAGCAGCCCTGCCATCCTCGTTGGTCACTCTTACGGTGGAAGCGTCATCACTGGCGCCGGAATCGATGACCGCGTTGCCGGACTGGTCTACATTTGCGCGCTCGCTCCGGACGCCGACGAGACCTCGCAGACCCAGCAGTCCAACTATCCAAAGACGGACGTTTTCTCCTTCATCGAAGTCGTGGACGGACGTATCTGGCTGCTTCCGGAGGGCATCGACTGTTTCTGTGGCGATTTGTCCGAGCAGGAAAAGAAGCTCGTCTGGGCGACCCAGGGTGTGCCGGATGCCGGCCTGTTCGGTGCGAAAGTCGGAGGAACTGCCTGGAGGTCGAAGCCAAGCTGGTACATCGTCGGCAAAAACGACCGCACCGTCCACCCCGACATGGAACGGTTTGTTGCGAAGCGGATGGGTGCCACGACCACGGAGATCGCCAGCAGCCACGTCCCCATGCTCTCCCACCCGGACGTTGTAATCAACGTCATACGCACCGCCGCAAGAACCGTTGAAGAGGCTATGGCAGTGGCGTAAAGCCTATCCTCGCGAGGCGAATCTGTAACGGGTAAAAGCGCGGAATGGCCCACTCATGTTGCGGCTTGCATCGCGACATGAGTGAGTCATCGCGCAAGGGCGATGTGCAAATTCAAAGACCTGACTCCACGCTGCCAATCGGCCGCTTGCGGTGATGGGTGTTCCCGCGATCACTCCCCATAGCGTGTCTTTCCTGAGAACGAGGCGGGCCCGACGAATAAACCTATTCAAAAGTTTCACCGCGGTTACAGAATTCTCAACGCTCAATCGCTCACTCTCCTGAAATCCGTAGATCCGTTCCGCTTAAGTAGTGCAATTTCAATGTTTAGGCCGAATTTGAAATGGCCCTCCACCTGCTAACCCCACAGCGGTTCTCCGCCTTACTTTCGAAGTCGAGGGAGCATTCGGCTCCCAGGCTATCCCGTGGCTCACGAACGAAAACATCTGTTCGAGGAATTTAAAAATGTCTCTTGGAAAGATCGCTTCTACTCTCGTTCTGGCACTCCTCCTCACATTGAGCGCTGCATTCGCCCACGCACAAACCACCAGTGGAGCTCTCGTAGGCATTGTTCGCGATCCAAGTGGAGCTGTGGTCCCTGAAGCAACCATCAATGCCACGAACGAAGCTACCGGCGTCAGCTATACGGGCAAGACAAATCAAAGTGGCGAATATCGCATATCCAATCTTCCCGAGGGCACCTACGACCTCCACACAGTAGTCGGAGGCTTCGCACCCGCAACCATCAAGGGCATTACGGTTGCCTCCACTATCGTAGGAACTCAGGACATCGCTCTCTCCATCACCCAGGGAACCACCACGGTCGAGGTCAGCAGCCTGGCTGATGTCTCCATCGACACGACCACCGCGCAAATCAGCACGACCTTTTCGATGAAGGAGACTCAGGATCTTCCGTCCGCCACGATCGGCCTCGGTGTCCTCAATCTTTCGCTGCTAACCCCGGGGGTTGCAAGCTCGGGCGGCCTTGGAGCAGGCACCGGCCCCTCAATATCAGGCCAGCGGCCACGCAACAACAACTTCACCGTCGACGGTATCGATAACAACTCCAAGAGTGTTACTGGTCCTCTGCTCAATGTTCCCAACGACGCCGTCTCTGAACTCGTTCTCCTCCAGAACGTCTACTCGGCTCAATACGGCCATTCCTCGGGTGGCCAGTTCAATACGGTCCTTGTCGCAGGAACCAATCACATTCACGGCAGACTCTATGAGTACTTCCAGAACCGCAACCTCAACGCTGTCGACCAGCAGCAGGCCATCAAGAACGCCACCAACCCGAATGTAGCTCCCAACTTTCAACCGCGGTTCGACTTCAACCGTTATGGTGGTCAGGCCGGCGGACCTATCCTCAAAGATCGTCTCTTCCTCTTTGGAAACTTTGAACGCCAGACCACCGGCTCGGCAGGCAGTTCAACTGCCTTTTGCTCGCCCACCGCTGCCGGCTTCACGCAACTCAGCGGCATGACCTTCGCTTCCACGACTAACTACAACGTCTACAAACAATTCGTTCCTCCCGCGCCAACCCAACAAGCCTCTGGTGTCTCGGGTGTCTGCACCGATAGCAAAGCGTCCGCGGCTGGTGCGACGATTCTGGTTGCAAATGCCGCTGGCGTCAACACTCCCGTCGCAGTTGGTGGCAATACCATCAACCTTACCAACTCCTTTAACTCCTACCTCTCCACCAACTCGCTCGACTACACCATCTCGCAGCACGACAATCTCCGCGTACGCTACCTCTACAACCGGCGCGATGGAAACGACACCGCTGCCAGCTTTCCCGCATTTTTCATCGCAACCCCCGGACGCTATCACCTCATCTCGGCCACCGAAGTCCACACCTTCACGCCGAACCTCAGCAACGAGTTTCGCGTCGGCTACACTCGATTCTTCAGCCAAACTCCGGTTCCGAACATCCAGTTCCCGGGCCTCAATCAGTTCCCCAGCCTCTACTTCTACGACTTCTCCACATCGACCAATCTCGGCCCTGATCCTAACGCTCCTCAGTCGACAATTCAGGGTCTCTACGATGCGGTTGACGCCCTCACGTGGGTCAAGGGAAGACACACTCTCAACTTTGGAATCGAAGGACGCAAGTACATCGCACCTCAGGTCTTTGTGCAGCGTCTGCGCGGCGACTACGAATACTCCACCCTCGGCCGTTACCTCAATGACATCAGCCCGGATAAGGTTGGACAGCGCAACGCAACGCCTCCCGGAGTCAGCCCGACCTTCTACGGCGACCAGTCCTCAATCTATGTCTACGGAAACGACGACTTCCGTGTCACTCCAAGGCTGACCCTCAATCTCGGTGTTCGCTACGAGTTCACCTCGGTTCCGTTCAGCGAGAAGCAGCAGTCGTTGAACATCGCCGCCAGTGTTCCCGGTCTTATCACCTTCGGACAGCCCGCCGCCCAGCACACTAACTTCCTTCCGCGATTCGGTGTCAACTTCGCTCCGAACGACAACACCTCAATCCGTGCCGCCTTCGGCATCAACTACGATGTGCTCTACGACAACATCGGAACGACCACGGCGCCTCCTCAATTCCAGACCACAGAGAACGTCACGCTCTCAGCCAATACGCCAAACTTCCTTGGCAGCGGCGGCCTCCCCGCGAACGCAACCTTTTCGAACCTTGCTCAGCAGCGCGCTGCCACCTCGGCCTTCGTTCCCAACCAGGTTCTTCCGTATTCGGAACAGTGGACCCTCGGCGTTCAGCACGTCTTTCATCGCGACTACACCGCGGAAGTTCGTTATGTCGGCACACGCGGCGTTCATCTTGATGTGCAGGAGCAGATCAACGTGCAGTCGCCGGTCACCGCGGCTAACCAGCTTCCAACCAGCCTGACTGGTGGTTCAGTTCAATTCAATCCTGCCAATACACTCGCCGCGCTCCAGGCCAAGGTTAATGGCGCTCCGTCTTACGCAGTACAGTCCTACTATCAGGCCGGACTCACTGCAGCTGCGATTACCGCCGACATGCCGTTCGGCGGCTCAAACTATAACGGTCTTCAGACCCAGCTCACTCGCCGCTTTATCAGAGGCCTCCTCATCAACGCTTCATATACCTATAGCCGCACCTTTGATGATTCCACGGCTGACTTCAATTCAACTGCGCTCAATCCGCGCCGCCCACAGGACTCGCAGAATGTTCGCGCAGAATACTCACGGTCGGTTCTGGATCGCCCGCATCGCCTCACCCTCGTGGCAGTCTATGATCTGCCCTTCTTCAAAAACTCCAACTTCTTTATGAAAAACATCGTCGGAAACTGGGAACTCGCACCGACCTATACGTTCCAGTCGCCGCAGGTCACCACTCCCCAGAGCGTGACCGACTCTAATCTCAACAACGACTCTGCAACGGATCGCGTCTTCATCAACCAGAATGGAGTCAAAGGTACCGGAACCGGCGTTGTGCCTCTCGTCAATACTGCCGTCTCCTGCCCAGCCGGAACCACGACAACCGGCGTTGCGAACGGCACCAGCAACGTAGTCCTCAGCTGCGCCGCCAACACCATTGGCTACTCGGCAGGAAGCATCACTGGCACCGGAGCCAGTGCTGCCTTCCATGCCTCAAATGCCTACTACGTGCAGGGTGGACCGGGCACCATCCCCTCGGCATCCCGCAACCTCTTGCCAACCGGTCGAATCAACAATATCGATATGAGCGCCTTCAAGCGAGTTTCTTTCACTGAGCGCTACAAAATTGAATTTGGCATTCAGGCGATCAACCTGCTCAATCATCCGCAATACTTCCCGGGTTCTCTGGACACGGTCAACTCGATTGCATCCACCGGCTCACGCAACTTCGATACGGTGACAAGCTCACAGTTCAATCAGAAAAAACTTGTCTTCTCGAGCCAGCCACGCACTGTTCAACTCTCCGGGAAGATCATCTTCTAAAAGAATGGCCAGGACGCAACCAGAGAGGGGCCCACGCAGGCCCCTCTTATGTATTTAACAGAGCATCTCGCTCTCCAAACCCCTTGAAATCGGGCCAAAAACCTCTAATTCGTAGCCGTAATATATTTTCTTCTCTCCTTCGCAACTTCACTAAAAACCCTGTGTCTGAGCGGGGGGAAGGCCCGGGAGCGACCTCACATTCTCCGGCCGGTAAACCGCAATTCAGGCGATGACCCAACGCACGGGCGCCGCCCTGGGATCCCCGTCTTTCGCATCTCAGCAAGGCCTGTGCCTTGTTGGCAGCCGTCTCGCGCGGAGGCCCGGGGATTCGTCGTTTTCTCGAGCCCCAGGGGAGTGGCACCATGCTAACTCAGCCTCCGTTCCTAATAAGCCGTCGGGCAGAGCAGAAAGAGAAGTGACCTCATGCTGTTACAAATCCATCGCAGAACTCTCGCAGCCCTCCTCTCATTGCCAGTAGCCACACTTATCGCAGGCTGTGGCAGTGCCAACACTATGACCACCACGCAGCCCAATCCGAACGTCGTCAACGGCCCATCCTTCGTCATTGGCACTGACGCTCCGATGGCTAGTGTCACCTCCTTCACAGTTCAGGTCATGAGCATCAACGCAGTCGACACCAGCGGCAACAGCATTCCTCTTCTCAGCGGCTCGCCCACCGTCGACTTTGCCCGGTTCAACGGCCTCCAGACCCTCCTCGACATGAACGATGTTCCCGTCGGCACCTACAACAGCATCGTCGTCACTTTGGGTCCCGCAACCATCGGCTACCTTGCCACACAAACCGGATCCGCACCCACCATCCAGACCGAATCCGCCACTCTCACCAACTCCACCATCACTTCCACCCTCGCCACGCCGCTCGTCGTCACGCAGACCGCGCCCGTTGGTATTCACCTCGACTTCAATCTCCGTAAATCCATTCAGGTCGACTCCAGCGGACAGTTTACTGGCCAGGTCAACCCGACCTTCGCCATCAACGCCGTCGGCCCCACTGACTCCGGCGCCTACATCGATGAGTTCGACGCTGCCGTGGTCAGTGTCAACGCCAACGCGCAAACCTTCGTCATTCAAGGACCTCATGGCCGCAACTTCACGGTCACTGTCAATGGCCAGACTGAGTGGGAGAACAACGAGAGTATCAACTCTCTTTCCACCAGCAGCATCATTCAACTCTCCGGCACGCTCGACCGTGCCGACGCGACTATCGACGCGGATGACGTAGCTATCCTGTCGCAAAACGCCTTCTACTCCGCAGGACAGGTCACCTATGTCACCCCAGCCTCCGGAGCTGCTACCAGCTTCGACCTCTACGTTCGCGCCCTACTCCCAACCACCACCGGACTTTCCCTCGGCCAAATCGCACAAATCAATCTCTCCGGTCAGGAGAAGTTCTTCATCTATCGCTGGCACAACCCACTCACCGAATTCCTCTTCAACTCCAGCGCTCTCCTGCCCGGACAGCACGTCGCCATCGGCGGCCCAGCCAGCGGAGCAGCCAACGCTCAAGCCGTTACTGTCAACCGCATCGTTCTTCGTCAGTGGGGCTTCAACGGAACCATCGTCCCCAACGGCATCAACCAATCCGGTAACACCTTCCAGATGCAGATCAACGGCTTCGCCGGTCTGCTTGTACCGCAAACCGTTACCGTCTACGTCGCCGGGCCTACGGTCTACCGCAGCGGGCTCAACGGCATGACGTCCCTGCAGAACAGCCAGAATGTCCGAGTCGTCGGTCTGCTCCTGAAAGATCCGATCTCGGGACAAACCGTCCTTCTCGCGCACTACGTCGACCTGATGAACTGAAATAGTTACAAATAGAAAGGCGTCGGAGGCAATCAATCTCCGGCGCTTCTTTATCAGCAGAGAAACAAACTACTCGTTCCGCAATGCGACAATAGGATCAACCTTCGTCGCGCGTAGCGCAGGCATAGAACAAGCCAGCATAATCACCACCACGATGATCAATGGCACGACAGAAAAGATGACTGGACTCGAACCATCGAGCCCATAAACCAGGTTCGCCATTACTCGCCGCAACAAAAACGCAGCAATCACCCCGGCAATCACACCCGCAAGTGCCAGCTTTACGCCTTCTCTCAGAATAAGCATCAGCACATCTCGCGCTCCTGCCCCCAGAGCAATGCGAATCCCGATCTCCTGGGTTCTCTGCGCTACGGAATAAGCCATCACCGCATAAACCCCAATCGTCGCCAGCATCAACGCAAGCCCCGAAAAAGCTCCAAGCAGTGAAAGATCGAATCGCCGCAGCGATCCCGCATCCGTCACCATCTGATCCATGCTCTGTACCTGGTATACGGGCACGCTCTTATCAATCTGCCCCACAGCCCCGCGAATCAGCTGCATCAGCGCACCTTCCGCTACCGAACTCCGCACGGCCACGCTCATGTTCGCTTCCAACAGCGGCACCAATGCATCCGGTACCTGCGTGTACGGATAGTAAGCTGTAGGTTCAATATCGACATCCGCACCCCAGTGCCGCACATCGCCCACCATCCCAACCACCGTGCACCACTGGCTCCCTTTGAAGTTCGGTTTCAGTCGCTTGCCCAGAGGACTCTCACCGGGCCAATACCGCTTCGCCAGACTCTCACTAACAATCGCGACCGTAGGAGCAGTCGCCGTATCCTGCGGACTAAAAACCCTCCCTTGCAACACAGGAGTCTGAAACGTCCGAAAATAATCTTCCCCCACTGCCCGATAACGAGTTACCGTCTCACCCTGCACCGGCACAGGCATCTTCCCCTCGGTCGTGATCGGCATCGAGGGATCCGTTCCGCTCATCGGCACATTCCGCGCCACCGCGGCCGACTGTACGCCTGCGAGCCCTTGCACTCGCTCCGCCACCTGCCGGTAAAACTCCGGCACCCGCTGTCCCGTCAACGTTGTCGGAGCAGCAATCCGAAACGTCGTCACATCTTTCGGCACAAATCCAAGCTCGACCTTATGCAGCGACCACAGCCCCTGCAACGCCAGTCCAGTCCCGATCAGCAGAATCGAAGCCAGGGCTGTCTCCGTAATCACCAGCACCGAGCGATGCTTTCCAAATCCACGGTTCGTCGAATGCCCTGATTCCTTCAGCCCTTCATTCACATCCAGTCGCGCCGCTTCAATCGCCGGAGCAAGCCCAAACAGAATCCCCACCAACACCGACACCGCAAACGAAAACACGAGCACCGCAAAATCGATGCTCACATCTTCGACCCGCGGCACACTCGGCGGATGCATCGCCACCACTCCCCGCAGCGCGGCAAAGGCCAAACCAACACCTAGCACGCCACCAGTAAACGCCAGCAGTACGCTCTCTGTCAGCAACTGCCGCACTACCCGTAGCGGCGAAGCCCCCAATGCCGTTCGCACCGCCATCTCTCGCCGCCTCGCAGCTCCACGCGCGAGCAACAGGTTCGCCACATTCGAACAAGCAATCAATAAAACAAACCCCACACAACCCATCAGCATCAGCAGTGCAGGCTTCACAAAACCCGTAAACGCATCGTTGAAAGTCTGGATCTGCACCCCAAACCCGAGATCACCTGTAGCATCCTCACGATGCAGCCTCGCCGCAACACCATCCAGCTCCGCCTGCGCTTGCTTCAGGCTCACGCCGTCCGGAAGCCGTATAAAACCCTGCAACCAGTGCACATTCGACGAAGCCCCAATCCCTGCATCTCTCTTCAACTGCAGCGGAGTCCACAACAACTCCGTATCCGCAAAAACATAAAACCCCGCAGGCATCACGCCGACCACCGTAAACGGCAAGCCATTCAACTCAATCACCGACCCCACCGCACGCGCACTCGCACTATAACGAGTCCGCCACAACGTATCGCTCAACACAACAAAATTCCCTGCGCCCGCGACATCGTCCTTCGCAGAAAAAACTCTCCCCTTCGCGGCCCCCACACCCAGAGTCTCCAGCAGATCGTAGTTCACCTGCCCACCCGCAATCCGCTCCGGAGCATCCTTGTCGTTGCTCAAATTAAACTGCCACGGAACAAACGCACCCATGTTCGCCAACAACCCGCCTTGCTGCTTCCAGTCCAGAAATGCCGGCGTAGAAAAAACATTGCCGTTTCCATTCGCCGTCCGCTGCGTCACCGCCAGCACCTTCGCCGGATCACGAAACGGCCACGGCTTCAGCAGCACCGAACGAATCACGCTGAACATCGCCGTATTTGCCCCAATCCCCAGCGCCAGCGTCAACACCGCTGCAACCGTAAATCGTCGCGACTTCGCCAGCGACCTCACCCCAAACCGCACATCCTGCAGCAGAGTCTCCATGCATCACCTCAACATTCTTCAAACCGCCATCTTCAAACCGAAATAATCTCATCTGCAACCCGTTTTGTGACGAACAGTCGGTTATTTTCTTCTTCAAGACGAACCTCCCCAAATCAACGGTTATTTCCCAGCGGCCATAGAAACACGAACCGTCTTCGCGTCACATCCACGAAGTCCCGCGCAGCCAATCGGCTTCAATCCATCCTTGCTGAAACACGCCTCAATCGCGGTCAAACGCTCTTTCGCGCAGGTCACTACAAAACTCCCCGCAGGAAACGAAGGATTCTCCTCCGCAAATGAATCGACAATCTCCGCAGGCGTCAACGTCACCTCATGATCCAGCCCATCAAACAACTTTGGCATCCGCACCGACCGAAACGCCGTCCGTTCCATCGAGAAAAAATCCTCCGGCGAAACCGTTGTGCACGTCCCATGTTTGCTCCACTCATGCTCCAGCAGCGGCGCATCCGGAGTAATATCCAGATTCCTCTCTGGCCTCGCCGGCCCTGGTCGCTCCCCACAAAACACCGGATACGACCCATCATTGTTCTGAGCCCAGAGCCCATGAACAACAAATCCCCGCGGAGCCTTGCACGCCGCACTCGTCCCCTGAATCGAACAAAACTCGGGTCCCCACGCCAGATTGAGCAGATAGAAATCAAACTTCCCTGGCTCACCCTTTTCCTGTCCCCAAACACTCCCGTTCAGCACAACCAACACCACAAACGCAACCCCAAAAAGCGCCGCGCCAAACAGCGAAGAAGTCTTCATAAACCCAAATCCTACTGCACTCCCAACGCGATCGGCATGCATCGTCGTCCGCGCGCAGGGCCCAAACTGTCCACCATCGGACACTCATTCCGCTTCCGGACATCGACGGTCACCCCATCCCACCGCCTGTCTTTTCAGATCAACACCTTGCGCCTCCTGACATTGGCCCGCAAACTGCGATAAGCCATCCTGCCTGGAGGCCCGATGCAATCCTTTCTTCAAGATGTGCGCTATGCCGTGCGACAGCTGCGCAAATCCCTCGGCTTCACCCTGACCGTCATTCTCACGCTCGCGCTGGGCATAGGAGCCAACGCCGCCGTCTTCACTCTCTTCGATCAGGTTCTGCTCCGCATGCTCCCCGTCCAGAAGCCACAACAGCTCGTCCGCTTCACATGGACCGGTGGCTACAGTGGCGGAGCCAACGTCTTCGGCGGAGGTATGGGTGACTACTTCTCTTATCCCATGTACACAGGGCTGCGCGACAAGAACGAAGTCTTCTCGGGTATCGCTGCCATCGACCGAACCAATGTAGGGGTCAATTGGAACAATCAGGCTGAAGACGAAGACGTCGAGCTCGTCAGCGGAAACTACTTTCAGGTCCTCGGCCTTCAACCAGCCCTTGGCCGTCTCCTCACTCCACAGGACGACACGGCCAAAGGCGCGAATCCGCAACTCGTCCTCACCTACGCGTATTGGAAATCTCGCTTCTCCGGCTCACCTGCCATCATCGGTCAGTCCGTTCGCATCAACGGCCAACCCTTCACCATCGTTGGCGTAGCACCCGAAGCCTTTCAGACCGCCATCGGCGGATACAAACCTGGCCTCTTCATTCCAATGAGCATGTCTGAAGTTGCTTTGCGTTCGCTCGCTCCTCGCGATCCACTCAACAACCATCAATTCATCTGGCTTACACTCATCGCCCGTCTCAAACCCGGCATTACCATCACGCAGGCAGAGGCCGGCCTCGCACCTCTCTGGCACTCCCTCCGTGCTCAGGATCTCACCCTCTACAAAGAACGCACTGCGCGCTTCTCCAAACACTTCCTCGACGACTCCCATCTCCTCGTCAAGGACGATTCCCGCGGATTCTCTCCCAGTCGCGACGATCTTAAGACTCCGCTCATCATCCTCATGAGCATGGCCGGACTTCTCGTTGCTATGTGCGCCATCAACGTTGCCACTCTTCTTCTCCTTCGTGCCGCCGCCCGCGCCCGCGAGATGTCCATGCGCTACGCTCTCGGCGCCAGCCGCCCGCGCATCATCTCGCAGCTCTTCGTCGAAGGAGGTATCCTCGGCCTCGCCGGAGCACTCGCCGGTCTCGCCTTCGCACCTCTGGTTGCAAGCGCGCTCGTCCGCCTCATGACACAGGCTGACCCCGGCAGCGAACCCTATTCCGCAGTCATCGACTCCCGTGTCCTTCTCTTCACGCTCGGCATCTCCGTTGTCGTCAGCCTTCTCTTCAGCCTCGCACCAGTCCTGCACTTCATTCGTCCCAATCTCGTCGAAACTCTCCGCCAAAGCGCCGGCACCGCCTCCAAAGGTTCGCAGAGCTTCCGCAAAATCGCCGTTGGTGTACAGATCGCACTCAGCGTTCTTCTTCTCGGCGCAGCCGGACTCTTCGTTCATACTCTCGACAATCTCCGTCATCAAGCCGTGGGCTTTGATACCACGCACCTCGCGACCTTCAGTCTCGATCCCACCAACTCCGGTTACGGCGAAGACCGCACCCCGCAGATCGTCAACAACGCCATCGACTCGCTCAGCCGTATCCCCGGCGTCCGCTCCGTCGCAGCCACTACCGACCCCGAACTCACCGGCGATAACGAGATGCATGGCTACACCGTTGAAGGTCACACCTTCGCCGAAGACGAAGACCACACCTTTGAATCTCCCGACATCACTCCCGGCTACTTCGCCACCATCCGACAACCTATCCTCGTTGGCCGTGAATTCACTCCGGCGGACACCAAAGGAGCGGCCAAGGTTGCAGTCGTCAATCTCACCTTTGCGAAACGGTTCTATGGCATCCCGCAGAACGCCATTGGCCATCTCATTGCCCAGGACGCAACCAAAGGCCAAAAACCCGACACCCAAATCGTCGGAGTCGTCGGCAACATTCGCCACACCGACCTCCGCACCGAACTAGGAGCCGCCGTCTACCGTCCCTACGCCCAAAAGGACCATCCCGGCGGCGTACAGTTCTACGTTCAGACAACCCAGTCCCCCGAGACCGCCGAAGCCGCTATCCGAAAAGTGGTTCACGACTTCGACCCCACGCTCGTCGTCAACGGACTCCGCACCATGGAAGCCCAGACTGAGCTCGCGTCCTTTGGCGAACGGGCCCTCGCCATTCTCGCCGTTGGCTTCTCCATCCTCGCCCTCATCCTTGCCGCCGTAGGCCTCTACGGTGTCCTCGCCTATTCCACCGAGCAGCGCACTCGCGAGATCGGCGTTCGTCTCGCCCTCGGAGCCCCGCGCACCAGCATCGTCGTCACTGTTCTTCGCGAGATGGCGCTCATCGCCGCTATCGCAACAGGAGTCGCACTTCCCTCGGTAGTCGCGCTCGCCCACTTCTTCCGCAGCCAGCTCTACGGAGTCAGTGTCTTCGACCCGCTCACTCTTGCAGCCTCCACCGCTCTCATTATTCTCACAGTCCTGCTGGCCGCAGCCCTCCCTGCCCGCAGAGCCGCCGGAGTCGAACCCATGCAAGCGCTGCGCACTGAATAAGCCAGCGCGAAGCGCCTCACACAAACCCAAGATTGCTGGTCTTGAAACTGCCGATATTCGGAAAGATCGTCGGCAGCTGCGCCGTTGTCACGCCAAACCATTGCGCTAGCGTCGCCGCATACTGCACTGATCCTGTCGTCGGAACCCACCGCCCATTCGACCCCGAGTCATCCGGTCCGCCAAGCGCCAGCGTCGGAAATGTTCCATACATCTGCCCGCCATTCACCGCTCCGCCCAGCACAATATGGTGCGAACCCCACGCATGATCCGTTCCCGTATTTGAATTCGGCTGGAACGTCCTGCTGAAGTCCGACATAGTAAAAGTCGTTACATTGCTCGCCACGCCAATCTCCTGCGTCGCCGCATAAAAAGCCGCAAGCGCAGGACTGATCTGCGCCAGCAGGGCATTCTGAAGTGTCAACTGGTCGGAGTGCGTATCGAAATTCCCAATCCCCGCAAAGAATATCTGCCGGTTCACTCCCAGTGCGGCTCGCACCTGGATAATCTGCGCAATCTGCGCCAGCTGAGACGCCAGCCCATTATTCGACGGAAACACCGTCTGCAGCTTTGCCACCGACTTCGTCGCCGCCGTCAATATCTGCGCGTATCTGTACGCATTCGAAGTAATCGAATCGTCCGCCTGAACCAACGTTAATCCCGTATCGAACGTTAGCAAAGCCTGTGCCGTCGCTAGTTGCGCTCCGCACTCCGTTGTTCCTTCTGAGCAACTCGCACCACCCAGATTCCCCGGGCTCACCGACACTGGCGTACTCGACTGCCCATTGCAGAACAGCGTATCCCCTGCAACGGACGTGATCATCGGTACCGTTCCATTCGGGTTGTAGCTTGTGCTCAACGCATCCGCAATCCGCCCCGCCCATCCCGTCGGTGTCGATCCGCTCTGCGCCGCATTCTGCCACTCCAGCTGCTGGTCCGGATGCGAAAACAGATTCGAAGGCAGCGACTGATTCGCAAGAAACTGCGCCCGCGTCGTAGGCTCAACCAACGTTCCCACATTCGTCACGATCGCCGCATTCTTGTTATTAAACAAAGTCTGAATATCCGGCAGATTCGGATTCAGCGCGAAATTTGGTGCAGACGTCAGCGGCAGAAGCATATTTTGTGCAATCGCCAGGGGGCCGCGAATCGTCGCGTAGTTTCCGTATCCGGCCGTATCGTACGGAACCAGCGTATTGTTCGCATCGTTTCCACCGTAGAGAAACACACAAACCAAGGCCTTGTAGTCCGTGGCGCCCTGAGCCAGCGCATTCAGCGCTCCAAACGGCCGCAACCCCATCGCATTCCCCGCAGCAGCCAGCGAAGCACATCGGATAAAACTTCGTCGGTTCACACGCATCTTCATTCTCCTTAGTGCTCGATCTTGTACTGCGAAGACGTAATCACCAGGTAGGTGGCCACACGCACGCGCTGACCCATATCCGTTAGCGTCGAGATGTGGTTCACAATCGACGTCCTCATATCCGCAGGAATCTGTCCATGCATAAACATCATTCCCAGCGTGTCCACCAGATTCCCCGGGTTGCTCGCGATCGTTCCCAGTGTGCTCGTCGCCGACAAGTCCACCTTGAATCCTGAAATCCCGCTATAGACCACCGTATTCGCCAGTGAAAGCCGCAGCACCGCACTCGCGGTATTCTCGAGGCTAAACTCCGGCGCATTCGTCGCAGTCCCCGGAATCACATACTCCGGCGGAAAGAAATTAAACACGCTACCCGACGCATAAGGCTTCTGGCTCAGAGTCGACGTATAGTTTCCTACCGTGCTGTACGAGGCATTCGCCACAACGTCGTTTCCTGCCACCACATCGTTGTTCGTAAATCCCAGTCCGCGCATCAGGTCCGTCAGCCACAACACTGGCTCACGCAGATGGCCGCCTGGCGCATTCACATCCGTATCGCCCGCCCGAGCCTCCTGATCGAGCAGAATCCCCGTAATCACTGCTTTCATATCACCACGAACGCCATTGCCATTATTCGCAAACACAGCCGAAACCCGCGAAACATAAGCCGCGCTCGGATTGCTCGCGACCAGATGCTGGATCAGCTGCTTACACACAAATGGGCCAACGTTCGGATGATTGAAGATATTCTGCAGCGCTCCGGCCAGATCCTGCTCCGCCGTCTGTCCTGCAGGAAGTATCGCCCCATTCAGGAGCGTCTTTGCTGCCGTATCGTGCGCGCTCTCCACCGCCGCCATCGGCATCGTGTAATTCGCCGTCCCATTCGGAAACTTCGTCGCGCTTCCACCTGTAGCGGTCGCATAAGTCCATCCCGTATACGCTCGCGCAAACGCCTGCACCTGATCCTGCGTGTAAGCAGGAATCATATTGTTGTTACCATCCAACTGCGGCGTTCCATCCGGATTCAGCAGATAAAGCCCCATCGAGAACAGCTGCATCAATTCGCGCGCGTAGTTCTCATTCGCAATCTGAACCACTCCATTCACCGTGCCCGGCTTATTGCTATTCAGCATGTTCAGATAAGCGCCCATCGCCGGCGACAGCGTCACATCGTTCATTAGCGTCGAAAAATTTCCAAACGCATCATTCACCAGAGTGTTCTGGAACGCCACGACAGCTCTTGAATTCACCGAGTTCGTCGACACCACAAACATCTCCGCCAGCGCAAACGCCACTCGTTGCCGAAGCTGGTCCGGCGCAGTCAGCGTCGCCTGCCACCACTCCGATTGCAGACACGGAATCAGGTTCGTCGCACAAGGCGTTGGCGGAGTCGCCGCGATCAGCGCCAGCGTGGTCGGCTGCATCTGGAACTGCTCATTCAGATATCCAGCCAGCCCCACATTCTCCACATGCTGAATATCCGTCAGCGTAGGCCCAAACGTCGTCTGGTCCAGCAGTCGCGCTGCCGCTGCCACCGTAGCCGTAATCGTCACACCGGCATTCACCGCAGCCGAAGTCGTCCCACCCGGATCGGGATTACTCACCGTCAACGGAACCGTCGTAGTCCCCATCCCGAGCGTCAAATTCACCGTAGCCGTAATCTGCGTCGGACTCACCGCAGTCGTCGTGGCCGTCGTGCCTTGTACCTGCACTTGCGCTCCGCTCACAAACCCGGCCCCTGTTACCGTAACCGTATAGCTTGGCCCGGAACCAACCACGGTAGCCGAGCTGGCCGTCGGCACGGGATTCAGAATTGACTCCGCTAGTGACCCAGTAGCACCCACCGAAGCCTGGCTCACAGCCGTAATCGTAACCATATTTGGATTAGGTATCGCAGCCGGAGCCGTATACAACCCGGCACTCGAAATCGTTCCCGTGGCAGCTGCACCGCCAGACACGCCATTCACCTGCCACGTTACGGCTGTGTTTGAGCTGCCCGTCACGGTAGCCGTAAATTGCACCGTAGTCCCCAGCCGCGCCGAGCTGCTTCCCGTCACTGCAACCGTAATCGCCGGTGGCGGGTTCTGCGTAGAAGTCGTGTTACTCCCGCTTGAGCATCCCACAATCTCGGTGAGAACAGCGAACGCAACAGCAGGAAAAAACGTTCTCCTGCAAGCACGCGAAAACCCGGAAGCTCTCATTCGGAACTCCAAAAAGAGATCAAACGCATCGGATCAGGGCCCGGTCGATCGCCGTGTGCTCTGCAAGGTTGGCACCCTGTATAACATCACCTTCCGCGATAAGTCGCGGTTTTCTTGACAAAAAATTATTCTCAAGTGAAACTTTTTGGATTTAGGTTCGTCTTTAGTCATTCACAACAGGCCTGGCAAGCAGGGAGAAAGCCATGCCACACGCTACAATCCCAGAAGCATGATCGCCCACCTCCGCGGACGCCTCTTCTCCAAAACCCCCAATCAGGCAATCGTCGAGTGTGCCGGCGTCGGCTACGACGTCACCATCAGCGTAGCCACGTTCTCCGCGCTCCCCAACGAAGGCACAGACGTAG
>Ga0206958_1014_pt1 | contig 55276 bp, 43 predicted proteins | sample Alteio_BWOrgHeat_33_FD_152968 | JGI IMG/M metagenome (GOLD analysis project Ga0206958, IMG submission 152968) | Enriched cells from forest soil in Barre Woods Harvard Forest LTER site, Petersham, Massachusetts, United States -... | ecosystem: Environmental > Terrestrial > Soil > Temperate forest >... | reverse complement strand
GGAAGAAAGCCCACGGTATTTTTAAGATGTATTTAGAAGAAAACGAACCGGAGCTTAAACTTTACATCAGTCCTATTAATTTTGATCCTCGGGACCCTTTGTTTGCCATTTCTTATCCGTCGGACTATAGCCGGGACATTGCCCAAACCAACGGACTTTTTTATACCCAAGGCATGCCTTTTGAAACCTGGGGCGTCAATGAAGGGCTTTTATCGGAAGAACCTTTTTTAGAACAGGTGCAGGATGCTTTCATGGAACGCCGTAAACTTTTGGATTTGGAATTAGGACGATTTAAAAAAGGGATTTTATATTGTTATTTTGGCATGCCGGACATTATTCAACATATGTTTTGGCGCTATATTGATCCGCAACATCCGATGCACGATGCCAAGGGGGCTGTTCAATACGAAGGGACCATTGATCGATGGTACGAGCGGATGGACGAGGTCTTGGGTGACGCCATGAAAAATTTAGGGCCTGAGGATACGATCATTGTCCTTTCTGATCACGGCTTTAATACTTTTCGCCGTGCGGTCCATCTCAACAGTTGGCTGATGAACAATGGATATCTGGCTTTCAAAGATCCTGCTGCCACGAGCGCTGGGCCTATGTTCCGTGGTGTAGATTGGTCTAAGACTAAGGCTTATGCGCTTGGTTTCGGAGGGATTTACATTAATCAAAAAGGCAGAGAGGGCCAGGGGATTGTTGAACCGGGTCAGGACGCTGAGCAGTTGAAAACTGAAATCATTGCCAAAATGAAATTATGGAAAGACCAGGATAATGATGCGATGGTGATTCATCATATGTACCGTAATCAGGAGATTTTTTGGGGTGATTACGCGCGCCAGGCGCCGGACCTTTTTGTAGGATTTAATATTGGCTACGAGACCTCTTGGCAGACGGCTCTGGGAGAAACACCCAACGTCTTAATCGAAGATAATATGAAAAAATGGTCGGGGTCTCATTTAATTGATCCGGCCCTCATTCCGGGAGTTCTATTTTCAAATAAGAAAATAATCAAAACAGATCCATCCATCTGTGACATCACGCCGACCATTTTAAAATTAATCGGCTACAGCGAGCAGCAACTCAACGATTTCCATTTCGACGGCAAGGCGTTAATGTAACTTGTCGGTGCATAGGTGATATGGTATAGTTACAAACATGTCAGCTGTTAAAATCATGGACCAAGAAGCCATCCGCCGTGCGGTGTTGCGCATGGCGCATGAGATTCTTGAGAAAAACAAGGGTGTTGATCGCCTGAGCTTGGTGGGTATCCGCACGCGGGGGGTGATTTTGGCGCAGCGGCTGAAGAAAGCCATCAAGGACATCGAAGGCATGGACGTCCCCACCGGCATTTTGGACATCACGCTTTACCGTGACGATCTGACCTCTGTTGGCAGCAAACCCTTGGTCCGCGAAACCCTCATCGATTTTGACATCAATGATATGAAAATTGTCCTGGTGGATGATGTGTTTTTTACCGGACGCACCGTACGAGCGGCCTTGGATGCCTTGGTTGATTTCGGCCGGCCGGCGGTGATTCAGCTGGCGGTGTTGGTCGATCGCGGCCATCGTGAATTGCCCATCCGCGCCGATTTTGTGGGTAAGAATATTCCGACGACCAAGTCTCAGAATGTGCAGGTTGTTTTAGATGAGTCCGACGGCAAGAACGACGAAGTGCTTATGGAGGGTTGAGTCTAAGCTTTTCATCCACGAACTGCAGGGCCTCACGGGTTTTTTGATCGTAAGGATCCATGCGTAACATCTGCAGCAAATTCTCCCGGCAGTCTTTCCAATCACCCAATCGCCAGTAGAGATCAGCCAATGAGCGGTAACTGAAAATAAAATTTGGATTCAGTTCCAAGGCTTTATGGAAATTCTCCAAGGCCAAATCCACATGCCCGGTGTCACGGTAGGTGCCGGCGATATTATGATACGCCACGGGATTTTGCGGATCCAAGGCGATAGCTTTTAAATAGGTCTTGAGGGCTTTGTCAAAAATGTTCTTATTGGCGTATTCCATGCCCAGATTATTGATGACGCGGTAATCATCCGGACGGTAGGTGATCAATTGTTCATAAAACCCGATGGAGGTCCGCCAGTCGAGATTACGTTGGATATTGACCGCGCAGAAAAGCACCAGCACCACCGCCAGTATTTTAAGGAGGCTTGGCACGGTTTGGCGTTTTTGGGCCCACTCCAGGCTTAAACGGGCGAGCACAATGGTGATGCCGATCATCGGCATATATAAGAAGTGTTCATAGATCACCGCGTTGATAGGCACGAGCACATTCGAGGCCGGGGCAATGGCGATAAAAAACCAGGCTAGTCCGAACGAAACCCAAGGCTTTGTTTTCCAAAATTTAAAAATACAAAAAATCATCAACCCCACCAAAATTCCACCAGCCAAAACATCCCATTCCAACAGCGACATGCCCCAAGGCATGTAACGCTCGACGCGCAACTGATGCGGAAAGAAATAAAAGCCGGCATACTGGACCATGGCCTTAAAGAAGGTCATGAGCCGCACGGTAATATGGGTGGTGAAGGCATTCTTTTCATTATAAAAATTGAAGCTATTGGAAAAATTGAGTACCGTGGCGCGCAGGGCCACATAGACAGCACCCACGGCCATGAATGTCCAGGCAGCAGCCGCCGTTTGTTTGACGCGTCCCCAGAAAGTTTTAGATGTGCAAAGCAAGAGAAAATCAGTCAGCGGCAAAAGGCCCAGCAGCACAAAACCGGTTTCCTTGGACAAAAGGGCCAGGGGAAAAAGCAGAAGAGATCCCCAATAAGACCGTGAGATCCAAGCGGGCTTTTGTGATTGGCGAAAACGTGTATATAAGAGAAGGCTGGAAAGAACCAGAAAGGTCGCCAGCGCGTCACCCATACTGTTGACATAAACCACTGCCTCATTATGGACCGGATGGGCGACAAAAATGAGGCCGACCATAAGGGCCAAAAGGCGGTTGGCAAAAAGCCGGTTGACCCAACAATACAGCATGATCGCCGCCAGGATATGCATGCCCACGGCCATGGCATGCCAGCCGTAGACCCAGTTTTGCCACAGATGCCAGGCCGTGGCGAAAATGATCAGCAAGAGCGGGCGCCAGTAATTACTCACTAAATAGCTGCCCGCCACCAGGTTTTGACTGAACCATAAGGGCCAATCATGAAAGTCCCGGATATAGCGGTTATTGTTGATAAAATCATCATCATCCCAAAACATTTCATTGGGCAGGCAATTGTGGTAGGCAATCGCCCCCAGCAGGATAATGAGGACGACCCCGAGCCACGGGTATGTTGAAAGTTTTTTGAGAAAAGAGTTCATAGGTGTTTGATTGCCTTTGATTGTAACTTAAAAATACAATTTTTATATCGCAATTTTGAGGAATGTGCTACTATTCATGGACATATGAAAATCCATGAATATCAAGCCAGAAATTTATTTGTTGAATACGGCATCCCCGTGGCAGACGGCGATGTGGCCCAAACCGCAGACGAAGCGCTTAAAATCGCCCGCAAATCCGGTTTCCCCGTCGTTATTAAAGCCCAGGTCTTAGTCGGCGGCCGCGGTAAGGCCGGTGGCGTCAAGGTTGTCAAGGACGAAGCTGAATTGACCGCGGAATTTAACCGCATTAAGAATTTGAATATCAAAGGCTATACGGTCGAGCGCATTCTTGTTGCCAAAGCGATTGATATTAAAAAAGAATATTATCTGGCGGTCACCATCGACAATATCAAAGGTGATGTTGTCATCATTGCTTCAGCCGAAGGTGGCGTTGAGATTGAAGAGACGGCCAAAACCCATCCGGACAAGATTTTGAAATTTTACATGCAGGGCGTCAAAACCCTGGATGAAGGACGTTGGGCGCCGGTGGCAGCCTCGTTATTTAGTGATGTGCGCCTGCAAAAAAGCTGCACATCTATCTTGCAAAAATTACTCAAATTATTCTTTGAAAAAGACTGTTCCTTGGCGGAAATCAACCCCTTTGTCATCAACGGCGAGGGTAATTTGATGGCTGCCGATGCCAAGGTTATTATTGATGATAACGCGCTCGACCGTCATCCGGAATTGGTGGCGTTACGGGACATGAAATATGAAGATGCCGACGAGCTTGAGGCCAAGGCCAAGGGCCTGAGCTTTGTGAAGCTGGAAGGCAATGTGGGCTGCATCGTCAATGGCGCGGGTTTGGCCATGGGCACGATGGATGCGGTCAATCTGTTGGGTGGTCGTCCGGCTAATTTTCTGGATGTGGGCGGATCTTCCAATCCGGAAAAGGTGCTTAACGCCTTAAAAATCATTTTACGTAATAAAGATATTAAAGTCATTTTAATCAATATCTTCGGCGGCATTACACGTTGCGATGATATTGCCAACGGGATTTTGACCGCGCTCAAACAAATCGAAATTAAGGTGCCGCTCGTGATCCGTTTGACCGGTACCAATGAAAAAGAAGCTAAAGCGCTCTTGACGGCTGCTGGTATGACGACATTTACATCCATGAGACAGGCTGTCACTGAGGCAGTGAAAGCTTCAAAAAATTAATTCTGATAATGGATTCCCGCTTTCGCGGGAATGACTGGCTATGTCTATTCTGATTGATCAAAATACCAAAGTGATTGTGCAGGGCATCACCGGGCGCGATGGTTCTTTTCATGCCAAACAAATGAAGGAATACGGCACCAAGGTCGTCGGTGGCGTGACACCCGGCAAAGGCGGACAAGAAGTCGAAGGCATTCCGGTTTTTAATTCTGTTAAAGAAGCCAAGGACAAGACCGGTTGTGATGCCGCGGTCATCTATGTGCCGGCCAAATTCGCTAAGGACGCGATGCTTGAAGACATCGCCAACGATATTCCTTTAATCGTTTGCATCACGGAAGGCCTTCCTGTTGTTGACATGGTTGAGGTCAAAAAAGCATTGAATGCCAAACCGGGCTGCCGTTTGATTGGGCCCAACTGTCCGGGATTGATTTCCCCGGGGAAGGCTAAGATCGGCATCATGCCCGGTCATATCCATAAAGCGGGGGACATCGGTGTGGTTTCCCGTTCCGGGACATTGACGTATGAGGTGGTTTATAATTTGACCATCAACGATATGGGGCAATCCACCTGTGTTGGTTTGGGCGGCGATCCTATTATCGGTACGCGATTTGTGGATGTTCTGAAAATGTTCCAGGAAGATCCAGGTACCAAAGCCATTGTCATGGTCGGTGAAATCGGCGGTGGTGATGAGCAATTGGCCGCGGATTTTATCAAAAAGCATGTGACCAAACCCGTGGTGTCTTTTATCGCCGGACGCACCGCACCCGCGGGCAAACGCATGGGTCATGCAGGCGCCATTATCTCCTCCGGAGATTCGACGGCCGAGGCCAAAATGCAGATGCTGCGCGAAAGCGGTGTCATTGTGATTGATTTCCCCGACGAAATTCCCCAAGCTCTTGCTTCCAGTTTAAAATGAAAAATATCAAATACACCATCGCCATTTCCTCTTGCAAAGGGGGAGTGGGCAAATCGACGATGGCCACGGCCTTAGCCTGGGAACTGCATCAGCGCGGTTTTAAGACCGGTCTTTTGGATGCCGATATTTACGGGCCCTCTCTTCCGTCGCTGTTTCAGCTTCAGAAAGCCAAGGTGCAGACCAATGAATTCAAGTTACTGGCCCCTGTGGACCATCAAGGTTTGAAATTGATGTCTTTTGGATTTTTGCTGGGGGACGCGCCGGCGGTGATGCGCGGGCCCATTGTGACACGCTATATCCAACAGATGTTGTTTCAAACCGATTGGGGTGAACTGGATTTTCTGATCATCGACATGCCGCCCGGAACGGGGGATGTGCAGTTGACCATCACCCAATCCGTGCAATTGACCGGTGCTGTGATTGTCACCACCCATCACGGCTTATCGCTCGTCGATACGGCGCGCGGCATCCTGATGTTTGAAAAGGTCAATGTGCCGATTTTAGGTGTGATTGAAAACATGGCGTATTTCACCGCTCCTGATTCAGGGAAAAAATATTATATTTTCGGCGAGCAAAAAGCCGGCGCCATCTCGAAGCGCTTCGGGGTTAAAACCTTGGCGGAGATCCCCATTCAAGACGCGCTTTCCAAGGATATGAGTGTTTATAAAGCCAATCCGTCTATCCAAGAAGCGACGGATGGATTGTTGCAGGCCATTGAACAGATTTCGTCGACCCAATCCGATTTAAAAGATGCCGGCTACCGGGAGGGCGAGGTGGTTCTGGTTTTTAATGACGGTCGTGAACTAACGGCCAAAGCTTTTGACCTGCGGGTCAATTGTGCCTGTGCCTTGTGTGTTTCGGAGGTAAGTGGGCATCGCTTGGTGGACCCGAAAAAGATTCCTGCAGATATCAATCCGGTGGAAATCCTACCCTTAGGCAACTATGCCGTTGGCATCACCTGGAGTGATGGCCACTCTTCCGGCATCTATCCTTACAGCATGTTTCAGTAAACCTTCCTATTATATATAAGATAAACACTTAACACGACCCTCACTAAATCTTAACAATCACCCTCTATACTTAAGACAAAACCTCAAGAGAATCAATGGGTTTTGTCTATGATTAAATCTAAGCGCAAGTCTGGAATTTTCCGAAGCATCTGTGTCCTCCTGGTCTTTTTGCTCGTGCAAACGAGCTTGGAACAGGTGCAGGCCCAGGATACGCCTTTTTTGGCTGTTCCCCATCATTATTTCCTCGATCTCTCCACACCCTACTCGTTGCCTGTCCTGCGCGGCATGCGTGTGTACCCCGCTAAACCGTTTCAATTTGATTTTGTGGTTGATTCCAAAGACCGTCAGGCGCTGACTGAAAAAGACACCCAAGTCCTAATTAAATATTTTTTGACCTGCCTGACCATCCCGCAAGAAGATCTCTGGGTCAATCTCTCCCCATATGAGGCCGGTCGCATCATTCCTAATGAATTGTCGCTGACCGCCGCGGGCAACACGCTTTTGCAACAAGACAGGATGCTCAAAGAGCTCTCCTCGTCGTTGACCTATCCTGAATCCCGCCTGGGGAAAAAATTCTGGGATGATGTTTACCAAAAGGCCTTCGAGCGCTTTGGCACCACCAATCTACCGATGAAGACTTACAACAAGGTCTGGATTGTTCCGGATAAAGCCGTGGTTTATGACATGGGCGATTCAGCCTTGATCGGGGAAACCCATTTAAAGGTGATGCTTGAGGAAGATTACCTGGCCATGGCTAAAAACCGCCGCCAACCTGGGGACATGTTCAAATCAGAACTACAAGGAACGTGTCCCCAAGCCGGTTGCCAAGCGAACCAACCTTTGAATGTGAAAGCGACCCAGGTTGAAAACCTTACGCAGAGCATAACCCGTGAAATTATACTTCCCCAATTGGAAAAAGAGATTAACGAAGGCAAGAATTTTGCTCCTGTGCGTCAGGTTTTTCATTCCATGATTCTCGCGGCCTGGTTTAAGCGCGCGCTGTACCGGGATGTGCTGGCGCATGTGTATGTGGATCAAAAGAAGATCGCCGGCGTCGATGATATCAGCAAGAAGGCCAAGGAAGAGATTTATAAACAGTATCTGCGCATGTATAAGGTGGGCGCTTATAACTATATCCGTGAAGATGTAGACCCCATTTCTCAGCAGGTGGTACCGAGGAAATATTTTTCCGGTGGATTTTTTGGCGGCAATGCTAAAAATTGGTTGTTTAGTCTGTCGGACCCTGATCATAAAGGCCTTCAGTTGTATAATTCCGCCCGCAAGGCCAATTCCGCGCTGGTGCGGGTGCTGCTTAATTCCATCGGTGTCACCTTAGACCAGCTTTCCGGTGATTATGCCAACGCATCGGCCGCGATGATTTCGCGCTCCAGGCTCTTGCAGATGGCAACACTCGCGGTGGGCACGGTTTCGCTTTTAGCTGCCTTTTCAGGTTCAGCATCGGCGGCACCCACTCACATCACGACGAGCCAGGACGGCCAATACCTTCATGTGGTGGTGGGAAGAGGGGCGACGATCTCAGACATTCTCCACAGCAAGCATTTGAACCCATTGTATGGCAGCCAGGGGGCCGTGAATTGGACAGCCGATTTATTGAAAGAGAAAGTTGCAGATATTAATATCATCCAACCCGGATTAACGTTCGATATTCCGGTGGATAATCCTTATCAAAAAAATGTTAGAGGACCGGAGGCCAGAAGAACCTCGCCGAATGAACGTGTGGTCAACAAGGACGAAATGTCCAGACCGCTTTCGCCTCCGGCCCAACCTTTGTCAGCAGGCTCTGCGCCGCCACCGCCAAAAGATGTGCCGCAACAAACGGCTTTAGGCTCGCGGCACCAAAGAAAAGCGCCGGTCTCACCTGCCGCTGCACCAACTGCGTTGGCGGCAGCCGCGCCTAATGCAGCTGCGGCAGTGACTGGCACCGGCATCGGTACCAGACCCCAGCGAGCGACGTTGGTGAGTCAGGTGACTCCAGCGCCTGCTGCGCCCGTTGTGGCCGCTCCTGTCACACCTGTGGCAGCGACCGTCACAGGTATTGGTACCAGACCTCAACGGCCGATGTTTGTTGCGCCCACTGCAGCTGCGTCAGCGCCACCAGACAAGCTGCTGACAATAGCAGGATCGGTAGCTAAGCCTGTGCCTCAGATGCAGCAACCACCGCCAACGGAACCTGCGGCTGTGAATATTACCTTAGCAGCATTGACGCCCCAATCTTCTGCACCCCGAAACAATATTCGTCTACCAACGGCAGCAGAGGCGCTGACATTTCCTGGAACGACCATCAGCCATCCGCACTATACAATCAAAGCTCCGGCGGGAGATGTGGTCTTTCAAGCATCTCCTCAAGATTATAAATTGGGAGCCCCGCTGTTTGAAATTGATGATCATGCAAAACTCGAGAAATACAAGGCCAAGCAAAAAGCTCAACAAAGTTTATCGGCAAAGGCCCCGTCGGACTTGAAGGGCCGGCCCACCATTTCTCAAAAGGGTTCGCTCTTGCTGCCGTCAGCCCAGTTGGAGGCGGAATTAGATCAATTGAAAGCCGAGATGGTTGTGGCCAAAGGTTTTGCGCCGGATGATCTGACGGTTGTTTCCAGCCCTAAGCTCACGACCACCAGGCCGGATCAAAGGCTTTTGGAGTATTACCTGCATAAGACGGTTGAATTTGATATCACCATTCCGGCTACCGCCATGGCGCATTTATCTCAGAGTACGCTCGTGGTTAATCATCGGCCGGTTGAGCGCATTAGGGTCGCTAAACCGAGCCTTTCTACGGATAAAGAGCAGGTTACGGTGCATTTCGTGGTTGATTTGAGTGACCCGTTGGCCCAAGATGCCGTCCAGGATGTTCAACTTATTCCTTTGGAACAGCCCGCCATTGATGCCAAACTCGCTAAAATTGAAGGTAGGGCTGAAGCCAGCGCTAAGGTTGATCAAGTGGATCTTGAATCGATCACGGCCCAAGTGCCGGGTTGGGTTTATGGGTACACGGTGATACCAGGGCAAATCGTCAAGCCCGGGACGCTCGCGTATTTTTATAATGAAGATACGGAAAAACAATTTAATGCCATCCGCAATCTGATCAAGCTTAAGCAGGACCAAATGGACAATCCCGAGGCGACCGCGGACACCATCAATATGTTAAGAAAAGAAATCGGCGATCTGGTAGGGGAATTGATGGCCAAGGAAGATGATTTTGTCAAAATGCGGATCAATACTTCCCATGGCGGAAGAATCGTTAAAATCAATGATGATCGGCCCAATGGTTTCAATGCCAATGATGAAATCCTGCAAATGACGGCAGGAACAGCGCATATCGGCTCGAGCGCAGGCACATTGACAGTGGATAAGAATGTCAAGGCTAAGTCCAACGAAGGGGTTTTGGTCAAGACTCAAGGCGGACAGCTGCTGGCGGCCAAGGTCATCAGCGTTCACACCATTCCTAACCCCACTAATAATTTGAATACCACCTCCGACGCTGTTGAAATTCAAGTTTATGATCCAACCGGCGTTCTCAATCAAGAGGAAGGCGTAACCATTGTCTGGCCCGAGTCTCCAGACGACGGTAACCAAATCCTCGCTATTTATGATGCGCAGCAACAGCAGAATGCCGCCGGAGGTCAAAAACCAGGAGCAGATGAGGATGTCCGCAGAAGGATCTTTGGCAAGGAAACCCAGGTGGCTGAAGTTAAAAGTTTTATTAAGATTGCGAACACAACCTTTTTGCCCTCTGTGCCAGGCCCGGCCACCGGCGGCGGAACAACAGACTACAGCCGTTTTGCCCAAGGCATCGAAGATTTCCCTTTAAATACCGCGGGTATGGCCAGGATCAAGCAGGGACTGGCGGAATTACAGCAACAGCTGCACAGCGCCTTTGACCTCAATGTCATTCTGGGCATATCCACGGGAGCGGGCGGCACACAGTTTGGAGGGGGCGCATCTGGTTCTTTTGGCGGGGTGGTGGGCGCCAGGATTCTGTCGGGTGGTTTGTACGGCCTGGCAGGGAATATCATTGATAATATATGGGCCCGTGGCTGGGACGTGATTAGCGGAAAATATGGCCTCGAAGATGACAAGCTGGGCTTGGCCCGTGACAATGCCAAGGTTAATGTGGCCCAAGAAAATGCTAAGACCAAGAAAGATGGTACCAATGTCGCCATTAAATTATGGGAATTGAACCAAAATATTGTCATGAGTCAAAGAGCCGGCCAACTGGCCGCCGGGGGCGCCAATACCGCAGCTGCCCAAGGTGGTTCGGCAATTTCTCCCCTCGGCGTCATTAACTCCCAATTTTCTGCCGCTGACCTCAAAGGCAAGCAGCTCGAATGGGAATCGTCCCGAGACACTCAGGCCACGAGACTTAAAAGATATAATGGTAGCGGTCGTGGCTTGCAATTGCCCGATGTAGATTTTTCTAACTACACCAATATGAGCGGCATGTTGAGCCGGATTGAAAGCAGCATCATGACGAATAACGTGGACATCAAATATGCCAAGGGTGTTGTGGCGATGAATGGGTTGGCGGTGCGGATCGAAGGACTAGAGGGCCCCAAGGTCGACCTAGGGGCAGAGAATGCCACCTCCAAACTGGTTAATCCTATCTATGATCCTTCCACCCGTCAGGCTGCTTCCGTCGGTCGTGGCACCATTTTTGGGGGAAGCCTGGAGATACCCATCCCTGGATTTGATAATTCCCATAAGATCAAGGTGCAGATGGCCAAATTGTCCCAGCAAGAACAGCAGCTCCTTGCTGATCAGACCACCCATGATGTCCGCTTGCAATTTGAAGAAGCCCGTGGCGTTCTTTTAAACGCGCCGGCCCAATTGCAAAATGCCATGAAATTATACAATCTGGCCCTAAGCGGGACCAATTATGTTCAAGGAAATACCGGCCGGGTGCCCGGATATAACATCGTCGGTCAAGCTTCCAATTTGGCGAATGCCATTGCCAATGTGAATAAGGTGAAAGCTGAATATTGGCAGGCGGTCAATACCTTGATCCGGCTGGGCGGCATTAATTCCATGGAAGAATGGGTGTCCATGGCGGCGAGTGGCGCGTCTGGCGTCAGTCAAGGTCCAAGAACGGTCAGCAATTCGATCAGCATACCGGTGGTGAAATCGGTGGTCAGCAATTTGCCCGCCCCTATCAAACGTGCCAATTTTTTACCCGCAGCATTGACCTTTAGGCCGCAAACCACCATGCCGGCGGTGCCAGCCATTATCGAATGGGGACCGGATGCGGATGAGATTTTTGCCAGAACCTCCATTGTGGGTCCCAGCGGCTATACCAGTTCGCCTCCTCCCAATACCGGTTCCAACGGTGGCGGCGGACAAGGACAACCATTGGATCGGTTAGCCACGAGCGATGCCAATAACCTGCCGTTGAGGCAAGCATCTTCGCCCGCGCCACAATTCTCCGCCGAGCTTAACAGCATTGTGAATAAATTGGTCACCGACTATTCCGGACCTCTTCAGCGCAAGAAATGGATGGATGTTCTGTTCACCCAATATGCGGGCCAAGCCAATTTCTATGAAGCCATTGATTGGACATTGAAAAACACCCCGTTTCCAGATGTGGTGATGGGCATTTACAAGTCCTTAGGCGAAGGCAAGGACCGCGATGTGCGCTATCCCATTGAAACCATTCGAAAAACCGGTGAAAGCCCAAAGCCGAATTTAATTCTGGCGGATTTGAGTTTCCGCTCCCTGGAAGACATTTTCACCTCCTACCCGGGCGCGCTGTCCACGCTTTCACCCAATGATTTTACGACTAGCGCCCAAAAGGTTTTCATGACCTTTATGTTAAGGGCCCCGCATTCATTGGCGACGGAAACTTTTTTACAAAGTGAGGTGATCAAATTAGAGGACTTAGCGCGCATGCATGAGATGCTCGTGTCCTATATCGGCACCCATGACAAAGACCAGGATATTCAAGCCTTTAAAGACCTTAAAGATATTATTCATGATTCCATCATGCGACGGGAAGCCGTGGCCCATATTGAAGACGTTTTTCGGCTTGGAGCTTACAAGGATTTGAACGGATATTGGGTGTGGCCCAAGGATTTGAGAGACGCCGAGAAAATCCGTGCCTTGGAGGCACAGAATCTACTCTTTTTGAATTCCTCACCGCAATGGCGCTCGATGCGCGGCAATATCAAAGAAGAATTATTCATCAAGGCCCAACAAGAAACCGACATTTTATTGGCCCAGGCTAAGGGAAGCGTTCGGGGGCAGGCCGACTTTTTTTATCCGGCGTTGGTGCATCCCGGCCCGGATCAAAGCTTGGCATATTTTTTATCACTGGCACAGAATGGTAAAGGCGGTCAATTGGAATATGTGGCTCAACTCATCACCACCCAGAATTTTGCTGAAGCAGCCAGAATTGCTGCCGACGGCCATGTGGTGGATTCAGTTCGGGCAGCGGCCGTGGATGGATTAAGGAGCAGCGACAAGGGACGACTCATGGGTTACAAGCTTTATGCACAATCCGAGGATGAAAAATTACAGAAGTTATTTCAAGTCAAGCCATGGATGGACTTGATCAAGGAAGATGTGTCGCATCTGCAGGATGCCGTGGATCCGGGCTATCGTTACCTGCGAGGTACCGAGGAGAAAATGGCCAAATCCACCAATGATCCTTTCAAGAAACAATGGCTGCTGAATCAGCGGCTGGCGACTTTTTCCCAGGTGGAATTGCATGGGATTGACGATCAGGGGCGTGCGGATTTGGTGGCCACACCAAGGGCGCTGGATGTCATTCAATCCACCTTACCGCATAAGTGGCTAAGTGGTTGGGCAGGGTATTCCTTACAGAGTGACGGTGTTCCCGACGAGATCAGGGATCTGAGGAATGAAATCGCCACGGCCAATAATCCCAGCGAAGTCAGGCAATGGATTACAGATCAAATCAACAAGCAGCAAGAGGCTGTGCAGCCTAAGCCGGGGGTTGTATCTTTCTTAAGAGATGTGGAATCACACCGAGACAAGATTGCCGCGGATATTAAGAGCAATAATCAGGACTTCTCATCCTATCCGTGGCTTTCTGTGATAACGCCATATCTCGTTTACGGTGTCAGCGTTTTGGGTGTGATTGCAGCATTAATGTTCAGCAGCGGCAAGTTGTCGAATTTCCGTAGTAGGCGCGCCCGGCGCCATGAGACCCTTGAAGATGCTCTCAGGAGGCTGGCCAGCCGGATTATGATCGAAGATAATATTAATACCAACGGCAATTCGGATAATACCGGCCTCATCACAGCCCAGAACCCCGAAGTCGACCAGAAAACGGCGACAGCCTTCCATACTTGGCGCAGCCGTGTGGTCCATTGGACCACACAAAATCAGCTGGATGCGGATGAGGTCCTGCGCGATTTTGAGCTTATTTTTAATAATGTGGATTCCATAAGAAATTTTCTGATCTATCAGAAAAGCCTTGTGTACCGCCGCAGATCAGATCCTTTGGAGAATCACATTTTTCTGATGACTCAGGCGTATTTTAATTTCCTGGTTCTGGATACAATTAATACGGTGCGTAACCGTCTGCGTGATATTCATTTTAGCGATACAGATCAGGACGAACAGGTGGATCGACTGGAGCAATACATCAATACCTTTTTGGGTTTTATGGATGAGCGTTCAGAAGGATATTTGGATGAAGGCAGTGAATTTTTGTTTGGTTTGGAACACTTAGGGATTATCGATAAAGTGCAGGGGTATAAACTGTCCAAATGGCATTGGCTGGAGAATGGGATTCCTGGATTTTTGGCCAACCGGATGAGAGGTATTTTAAAATATGCTTATCAAGAAAGGACCTCACGTGAAGATTTCATCGAAAAACGCCTTCCGCGGTCTTTGGATATGGGAGAAAAAATAAGCCCCGGACGTTATGGTACCCCACGTGAGCAACAAAGGATCATCCATGAAGCCAAGATTCTTTTGGGCATGGTTATTGCCGAAGGCCGTTCATCATACAGCCCCAGCACCCCGGGCACAGGTGACACTAATTCGACCCGTAGTGTCGGCACGAAAATACTTTCCATTATAGCGATGGTTTTGTCACCGGGCATCATGGGCGCCCTAGGCCTTTTTATCATGATTAAATTGCATACCGACATTTCCAAGTTGGAAGCTCTGAATGAAATGGCCTCCGTCATTAATCGCCTTAAAGAGGATTTGAAAAAGAGTTTTCGGCCGGCGGACCTTGGCTATGACCATGACCAGAAAATCGTTGCCCTGGCCAGGAAGGCAAAGAGTAGAGCTGTTGAGAAAGAACGCCAGCATAAAACTTTGCATGCACTATTTCTCATTTCCGATGACCCGGAAGATCAAGAACATAATCCCAACAGCCAGCTGGAGCGTTTTAAAAAAGATTATACCGGTCCTTTGGTGAGAGAAGACATTCCCTTTGAAGTCATGTATTCGGAATATGCGGGCAGCGGCAATGCGGGTTTGGATGCCATGCGCAGGATCAAAAATCAGATTTATCAAAAATACCCGCATTTAAGGAATGCCCCTATAGGCCTAGTCTTTGTCAATAAGAAGATTTCTCAAGAACCTGCGTTTGCGGTTTGGGCTATTGAAACTGTTTATGCTGAAGCCCAAAAAAACGGTGCAAGCTCTCGGCGGGTTTATTTTCAGAATGCACGGGATATTCGATTTGGTCCGACCACAAAGACAGCTGAAAAAGGCGCCACCTTCACGGGATCGTGGGTCGCCGGGCACGGTTTGGATAGATTCGGCTGGTTTGATACAACGTATTCTCAAACCGGAGATCCAACCATCGTGCGATTTTATGAAAAATTACCCTTTGGTCAATTGGCCCACCCCATGGCCGGGGATGAGTCTGTGCCCGACAGCGCGCGGGAAAGCATGGTCAAAAGCGGCATCCGTTTTGATAATGAAAATATCAGGCAGTTCTTGGTTTCGAACGGATCTTTTTCGTTGGATGATAAGGCGACCGAAATCTGGCTGAAGATTGCCGACCGACTGCATGCCGAAGGTTTAAATGCGCAGACGCTGCTGCATATGACGGGAGATATATGGATTCCAATAGATAAAATCATCGAATATTCAGGGCTAGAATATGCTGAAAAGTGGCACCAGATCGGCAATTACATACACCGCCGCACGTTTTGGCCGGACATGCGTAAGTACATACGCGAAACGGGTAAAAGCCGCGGGGACATGGAAAAAATTCTTAGAAGAATTTATGAAATTATTGATGGGGTCCTGGCAGAATATAACTATGATTTGCCTTTGAATATTTATCCCCCATCGGCGGATATTGAGAAATTTATTCACGTGCCGGATGATAATCCCGAGCCCGCCATCAGAGAATTTGCCAAGGAGTTAATGGGAACCGGCGGGATGTCGCTGTTACCGGGTGGCCTGGAGGTATCGAATGTGGTTTCGTTGAGGGCTGATGAGTCGTCGACGAGGACAGGCTCCGAACCTGTTCAATCCCCCAAGGCGGGCAGTGGTCAAGCCGATAACGCCATGAATGTACGGCGCGGTGGTATTGATTTGAACTTCCAGCCGCAGTTTATCCAGCGCGGGTCCGGTGTTGGATTTCCGACCAAAGCATTCGGCAATGAGATGATTGGGATGCCCGGTGAATTTAAAGGGTTTAATTTCAATATCGTCCGCTTTACACCCCACCTGACTGTCAACGGTGCCTTTCAGATGATGTTCAATTCCCGTTAAAAAGTCCTGCTTGCGGCGGGGTTTACATGATAGAATTTAAGATCATGAGAAAAACCAAACGCCTGAAGAACATTTTTATTTCCGCCATCCACCAAAACGCCGGCAAGACCACCTTGTCGCTGGGTCTCTTCAAGAATTTCCAGGAACGCAAGATCAAAACGGCCTTCATGAAACCCGTTGGGCAAGAGACCGTGCTTTATGAAGAAAAATCCATTGATAAAGACACTTACTTGATCGGTGAAGTCTATCATTGCAAGAAACATATCAAGGAAATGAGCCCCATCACCGTCGGGCGCGGCTATACGGAAAAATATATCCTTGAGCCCCAAAAACAACAGATCCAGGACAAGATTTTTAAATCTTTTCAAACCATCACCCGCGGCAAGGACGCTATTATTGTTGAGGGCACGGGGCATGCGGGGGTGGGTTCGGTGATTGATTGTTCCAACGCGGATGTGGCTGCTCTTTTGGGTAGCCAGGCCATTATTATATCCGGCGGCGGTATCGGGCGCGCCATTGACGAGATCATGCTTAATAAAGCCCTCTTTGACCTGCGTAACGTGCCGGTGCTGGGCGTGATCATTAATAAGGTTTTGCCGGATAAATTGGATAAGATCAAAAGCATTGTCAGTAAGGGCCTGGAGCGTAAAGGCATTAGACTTTTAGGGGTCATTCCTGAAATGGAGCTATTGAGTGCGCCCACGGTCGAACAAATTAAGGACCGCTTGGATTTAAAGGTCTTTTCCGGCGAGGAAAATCTACATACCCGTGTGTATGATGCCATTGTCGCGGCCATGGAGCCGTATAATATGATCGGTCATTTGCGTGACGGGGCCTTGGTTATCACCTCCGGTGACCGGGTGGATAATATGCTGGTGGCGGTATCGTCTTATTTGCTGCAACAGGGACGGGCGGTTAAGGTGGCGGGCCTGATTTTAACCGGCGGTCTGACACCGGATCATAAAATTGCCGGCCTTCTCAAAGACAGTCATATCCCGGTGCTTTATTCCGATCAGGACACCTATACCATTGCCGCGGCCATTGAAAACATGACCCCCAAGATCCAGAAAACCGACCGGGATAAGATCCATGAAGCCAGACGTCTGGTCAAAGACTATGTGAACGTGGATATGATTTTAGAGAATCTTTGAAACTGGATTCCCCACTTGACTATTGGTGCGCAGTCATTTAAAGTAGTATTTTTCGAGGGATGAGTACATATGCTTGAGTACATTGCACTTATATTCGCTTTCCTATTCGCTATCGGCTTATGCGCGCTACTTCTGGGTCTGCCTAGAATTTTGGCCCCTAAAGCCCCTAGTGCGGTCAAATCCAAACCTTTTGAATGCGGCAAAGAGGCTTTTGCCTTGCCGGGTGGCAATATGCCGGTGCATTTTTATATTGTGGCCATGTTATTTATTGTATTTGACGTGGAAATGGTCTTTTTGTTTCCTTGGGCGGTGTTATTTCGTCATCTCGGACTTTTCGGGGTCGCCGAAATGGCCGTTTTCATGGGCTTTGTCGTCCTGGGATTCTTTTATGTCCTCAAAAAACGCGCCTTAGAGTGGGAGTAAGCTTATGTTCGGTCCTGCAGAGAATTTTATAACAACTAAAGTCAACGATGCGCTGGGTTGGGCCCGTAAATTTTCTATTTTTCAATATCCTTTCGTCACGGCCTGTTGCGGCATGGAATATATGGCCACCAACTGTTCGCATTACGATCAGGATCGGTTTGGGGCGGGTTTCCCGCGGTTTTCTCCCCGGCAATCCGACGTGTTATTTGTGGTGGGTACGATCAGCCATAAAATGGCACCGGTCTTGAAAATGGTTTTTGACCAGATGTGCGAGCCTAAGTGGGTGGTCGCCTTTGGCGTCTGCACCTGCACCGGCGGCTTCTATGATAATTACTCAACGGTGATGGGCATTGATACCATTATTCCGGTGGATATTTATATTCCCGGCTGCCCCCCGCGGCCGGAAAATGTCCTGGATGGCTTAATTAAGCTTCAGGATAAAATCCAAAAAGGGGAACAATCCACAACACTTTATGATCCTCGGACTAAAATAGGACGTCCTGCCGAACTGCAGGCGGACTATTCCATTGAGCGTCATATTAAACATATTGAATCCGCATGAGTCTCTTAGAAAAGTTGCAAGGAAAGTTTGCCGCAGACATTATTGAAACTCACGCCTTTCGCGGCGATGAAACCGCCGTTGTGCGCCCGGCTGCGCTTAAAGCCGTGGCCAAATTTTTAAAAGATTCCCCTGAGATGGATTTTAATTTTTTGATGGATTTGACCGCGGTGGATTATTTGTTTTTTGCCGGCGGCCGCGTCCAAAAAGAATGCCGCTTTGAGATGGTCTATCATTTCTTTTCTCTGAAGCACAATCATCGCATCCGTATCAAGGTCCCGGTTGATGAGAAAAATCCTGAAGTGGACACGCTTTCTGATTTATGGCCGGGGGCTGATTGGTACGAGAGGGAAGTTTGGGACATGTTCGGGATTAAGTTCCGCGGGCATCCGAATTTAAAACGTATTTTGATGTATGAAGAATTTCAAGGCCATGCGCTGCGCAAGGATTATCCGTTTAATAAGCGTCAGCCGCTGATTGGGCCTGTAAACTGATAATGGATTCCCGGAGCTCTGCGAATGTCCGGCATGAGGACCGTTCGCGGGAATGACAGGATATGACACAGACACGTAACATGTTATTGAACGTTGGTCCGTCTCACCCGGCCATGCATGGCGTTATCCGCATGATCATGGAATTAGACGGGGAGAAGATCAAGGCGGTGGACATCGAGATCGGTTATTTGCACCGCGCCTTCGAGAAAATGTGCGAGACCGTCATGTACACGCAATGCTTCCCGTACACAGATCGTTTGAATTATGTCTCTCCCTTAATCAATAATGTAGGCTTTGCCTTGGCTGTAGAAAAACTCTTAGGCATTGATGTTCCGGAGCGCGCTAAATATATCCGCGTCATCATGAGTGAGATTTCCCGCATCACCGACCATTTGACCTGTGTGGGTGCCTCTGCGATGGAGTTGGGTGCCATGTCTGTATTTTTGTACATGATCAAGGCCCGGGAATTTTTATGGGAACTGGTTGAAGAGATTACCGGTGCCCGCTTGACGATTTCGTATGTGCGTATTGGGGGCGTGAAGGCAGACTTGACCGAGAATTTTATGGAGCATGCCTTTGAGAAAATTGCCGAGGTGCGTAAGGTCTTGATCGAGGCGGATGAATTGCTCACCCGTAACCGCATTTTTGTTGACCGCATGAAGGGCATTGGTAAACTTTCGGCACAGGACGCCATTGCCTATGGCGTCACCGGTCCTTTTTTAAGAGGTTCAGGAGTTGCCTATGACGTGCGCAAGTCTAACCCGTACTTGATTTATGACAAGCTAGATTTTGAAATTCCCGTCGGAACCGTGGGGGATAATTTGGACCGCTATTTTGTGCGCATGGCGGAGATGGAGCAGTCGTTACGGATTATCGAACAGTGCTTCCAGCAGATTCCTGATGGTCCGGTGGCTCACGATTTAAATGGGGTGGTGATTCCAGCCTCCGAGATGGTCGACGAGGCCAAGATGGGACGCACGGAAGATTTGATCGAAGATGAAGTTAGCCTCGATCCGACCTTGCAAGGCAGTACTAAAAAATATCATGAGAAGGTCAATGCGGACCGTAAAGACGTGGTTTTGCCGGCCAAGGAAAATACCTACGGCAATATTGAAGGCCTGATGAACCATTTTAAATTGGTGATGTACGGTCACGGCATCAAGCCGCCGGTGGGGGAAGTTTATTATCCCGTCGAAGGTGCCAACGGCGAATTAGGTTTCTACATCGTCTCGGATGGGCGTGATCATCCCTGGCGCGTGCGCGTGCGCCCGCCGTGTTTTCCGATCATGGCCGCATTGCCCAAATGTTTAATCGGGGACATGATGGCAGATTTGGTACCGACCTTCGGGTCCGTGAATATGATTGCCGGAGAATTGGATCGATAATGTTTAGTGCCGAATTTAAACAGGAACTGGATAAAATTACCAATAAGTATGAGCAGAAGCGTGCGGCGCTTTTGCCTTTGTTGCATTGCGTGCAGGAGAAAGAAGGCCTGATCAGTCCCGAGACCGAGAAGAATCTCGCCGAGTATCTGGGGATTCCGGTCGTGCAGGTGCACGAAGTGGTTTCCTTTTATCATTTGTTCCATCAGCAAAAACTGGGCAAATGCCATTTTTCCATCTGTCAGACGACAGCTTGTGCCTTGCGTGGCGCGGAAGGTATCATTGACTATATCCAGCAAAAATTAAATATCAAGCCGGGTGAAACAACACCCGACGGTAAATTTAGTTTAAGTGTGGTTGAATGCCTGGGGGCTTGTGAGATCGCGCCCATGATGCAGTGCAATAAAGATTACATCGGACCTTTGACCAAACAAAAGGTCGATGAGTTGATGGGAAAGAATAAGTAGGACTTAGAACTGGATTCCCGCTTTCGCGGGAATGACAGTTGAAGAACCAGGAATGACAGTTGAAGAACCGGGAATGACAGATTAGGACTTATGGAAAAAATCGCCTCTCGCCGTTTTGGCCAAGACAATTCTCATCTGCTCGCCAGTTATCTGAAAGATAACGGTTATGCGGCCGCCCGCAAAGCGTTGACCGGGATGACGCCGGCCCAGATCATTGACGAGGTCAAGAAATCGAATTTGCGCGGGCTGGGTGGCGCTGGTTTCCCGACGGGTATGAAATGGAGCTTTATCCCGGCGGCTAATCCCAAACCAAAATACCTGGTCATCAATGCGGATGAGGGCGAACCCGGCACCTTTAAAGATAAATACATTTTGGAACAAGATCCCCACGCGCTTTTGGAAGGCATTATCATCACCTGCTACGCCATTGGCAGCCATAAAGCCTACATTTATATCCGTGGGGAATACATTAAATCTTTACAGCGCATGCAGGCGGCAATTGACGAAGCCTACAAGGAAAAATATTTAGGCAAGGGTGTCATGGGCAGCGGTTTTGATATCGATGTGGTCGTGCATCCCGGCGGCGGCGCCTATATTTGCGGGGAAGAGACCGCACTTTTGGAATCATTGGAAGGCAAAAAAGGATTTCCACGCTTGAAGCCGCCGTTTCCAGCGATCGTGGGGTTATTTAATTGTCCGACGGTCATCAATAATGTGGAAACCATTGCCTGTGTGGGGCCTATTATCAACAAAGGTGCGGAATGGTATGCCAAATTAGGCAGTGAGAAAAACGGCGGCAATCGTCTGTTTTGCATCAGCGGGCATGTCAATAAACCGGGCGTGTATGAATTGCCAAATGGCACCACCTTGCGCGAACTCATTTATACGCATGCCGGAGGGATCCCCAACGGCCGTCAACTCAAAGCGGTGATTCCCGGCGGCATCTCGGCGCCTCTGCTGACACCGGATCAAATTGATGTGAAAATGGATTTTGATTCGCTGAAAGCCATTGGTTCCATGGCCGGTTCGGGCGGGATCATCGTCATGGATGATACCACCGACATGGTTTGGGCTGCGATGGTGGCGGCACGCTTCTTTGCCCACGAATCCTGCGGTCAATGCTCGCCCTGCCGTGAAGGCAGCGGGTGGGTGTATCGCAATGTGAAAAAGATTTATCACGGCCACGGCAAGCCGCATGATCTGAATAATTTGCCTGGCATCGTCAACAATATCGGGGGTAACACCATTTGCGCTTTTGGGGATGCGGTGACCATGTCGGTCGGCAGCTATGTCAGCAAATTCCGTCACGAATTTGAAGCTAAGATTACCAAGGAACCAGCTCATGCCTAATTTAACCATCGACGGAAAACAGATTGAAGTCCCGGCCGGCACGACCATCATCCAAGCCGCGGACAAATTGGGGATCAACATTCCCCGCTATTGTTATCATCCGGCGTTGCCGGTATCGGGTAACTGCCGCATTTGCATGGTGGAAGTCGAAAAAATGCCAAAAATGCAAATTGCCTGTTATACGCCGGTCACCGACGGCATGGTGGTGCATACTCAATCCCCTAAAGTTTTGGAAGTGCGTAAGACCGTCTTGGAATTTCTGCTCGTCAATCATCCGGTGGATTGTCCGGTTTGCGATCAGGCCGGCGAATGCAAGCTCCAGGATTATTATATGGAGCACGGGCAATATGACAGCCGCCTGGCGGACGTGAAGGTCAAAAAAGAAAAGAAGGCTTTTTCCATAGGGCCCACCGTCATGCTCGACCAGGAACGTTGCATTCTCTGCACCCGTTGCGTGCGTTTCGCGGACACGATCACCAAGACCAGCGAATTTGGCGTTTTCAGCCGCGGGGACCATTCCCAATTAGATGTTTATCCAGGTAAAAAGCTCGACAATAATTATTCCGGCAATGTCGTCGACATCTGCCCGGTAGGGGCCTTGACGGATTCGGATTTTCGTTTCAAATGCCGGGTGTGGTATTTGTCAGCCACCAAATCCGTTTGTCCCGGCTGCTCTCAAGGCTGCAACATTACCGTCGAATGGGATAAATCCCGTCCGCATCAGCACAAGAAGGCCCGTGTCATGCGCTTGAAACCTCGTCTTAATCCGGACGTCAATGATTATTGGATGTGTGATAAAGGCCGTTATGATTACCATTTTATCGATGAAAATAGAATCTTGCATCCGCAGCTCAATGATGACTTGATTAATTGGGAGGCTGCGGCCAATACCGTTGCCCAGAGCATTAAGTCGTTGAAAGATGCCGGCCAGAGCAGCCGCATTGCGGTTTTGGCCTCAGCCCAGCTGACCAACGAAGATCTTTTTATGGTACGTAAATTGTTTAAAGAGACACTCTCAGGCGCGCACGTGGCCTTGGCCCCGAGCGTACCTGGCAAGGGGGACGATTTCTTGCTTAAATCCGATTGGAATCCAAATACCGCCGGTGTGGTGAATATCCTGCAGCCGCAAACCGACGCCGCTCAAATCGTGCAAAAGGCCAAACAAGGTGAGATTGATGTGTTGTATGTCTTGGGCGCGGATTTGGTTAAAGTGTTAGGCAAAGACGCGGTCCGTCAGATGGCGGGTAAGGTGAAGTTATTTGTGTATCAAGGCAGCAATATTAATGAAACCTGCAGCTACGCCCATTTGAATTTACCGGCGAGCGTGTACGCTGAAAAAGAAGGCACCTTCACCAATATGCATAAGCGCGTGCAGAAGATCAACGCGGCGTTTATGCCCGTGGTCGAAGCCAAGCCAGATTGGGAAATCATTGGATTGATCAGTGCCAAATTAGGTGCGGCACTGCCGTACACCCAGGCTCAGCAAATATTTAAAGACATTGCCGCGGCCGTACCGGCTTTTTCTGAAATGACGTATGAGAAAATCGGCGATCAAGGGATGGTATTGAAGTCATGACGGATATTTTAATCAAATTTATTTTAAGTGCCGGCACCTTGTTTATCATGTTTAACATTGCCGGTCTTTTGACGTGGGTCGAACGTAAGCAAAGTGCTGTCATGCAAGACCGCATCGGTGCCAACCGCGCGTCCATTTTTGGTTTTAAGGCCATGGGTCTTTTTCACGCGCTGGCTGACGTGTTGAAGATGCTCAGCAAGGAAGAATTCATCCCTGAGGGGGCCAATAAATTTTTGTTTAACATTGCCCCTTATTTGTCGGTGGTTTTTGCCTTAGTCGGTTTTGCCGCCATCCCCATCGGAGGGGCACTTACCTTCAATGGCCATACCATTGAACTGCAGGCCGCCAATCTGAATGTGGCGCTGATTTACATTTTTGCCATGATGTCCATGGGCATTTATGGGGTGGTGCTGGCCGGATTCTCGTCGAATAATAATTTTGCGTTCCTCGGCGGGATGCGGGGAGCGGCCCAGATGATTGCCTACGAAATCAGCATGGGTGCCGCCATCATGGGCGTGATCATGGTTTTCAATACCCTTGACCTGCAAGCGCTGGACCGGGCCCAAGGCGCCTACCTGTTTAACGGTTGGCTTCCTAAATGGGGCGTCTTTGTGCAGCCATTATCTTTCTTTTTATTCCTCACCGCCGCGACTGCGGAAACCAAGCGTACGCCTTTTGACCTTCCCGAAGGGGAATCAGAAATTATCGGGTATTTCGTCGAATACAGCGGCATGAAATTCGGCATGTTCTTTTTGGCGGATCTGGTCGAAACCGTGCTGGTGGCCGCGTTGATGGCAACCTTGTTTTTCGGCGGATGGCAGGTGCCGTATTTGCACGCGGATGGGTTTTATTTCCCCTGGGGCGCTCACGTGGCCATGGGCAATTTGCCGGTGGTGATCTTAGGGATTGTGTCTTTCTTTATTAAGGTGAGCGTGTTTATCTGGTTACTGATGGCCATTCGCTGGACATTGCCCCGCTTCCGGTATGACCAGCTCATGAATTTAGGTTGGAAGATTCTTCTTCCCGTATCGTTAATCAATATCGCGGTCACGGCTGTGGTGATCACCTTACTCAATCGGTAACTTATGGAAAATACAAACCGCCAAAAATTAGACAAATATTTTGATCCCAAAGGACCCTTTGCCGCCTTGCGGGTCTCTCAAATGAAACGCGCCTGGAAACAATCCAACCGCCGTGAGTTAAATTGGTGGGAAAATACCTATCTGCCATCCGTCATCAGTGGCATCGGGCTGACGTCCAAGCATTTCTTTTATAACGTCACCTTCCATATCCTGCATCTGTTTGGCATCGCCAAAAAGACCAAGGGTGCGGTGACGTATCAATACCCTGAACAACAACGGCCTCTGGCCTCCCGCTTAAGAACGCGCCATCGCCTGACCAAACGCGAGGATGGTTCTCCGCGATGTGTGGCCTGCATGATGTGCGAGACGGTGTGTCCGGCCAGATGCATTGAAATCACCGCCGCCGAACATCCGGACCCCAATATCGAAAAATATCCCGCCGAGTTCGTCCTAGATTTAGGCAAATGCGTGTATTGTGGTTTTTGCGTGGAAGTTTGCCCCGAGGATGCTATCCGCATGGACACTAAAATACTCGATATCGCCGAGTATTCCCGCAGCAGCATGATCTACAACAAAAAACGTTTAATGGAATAAAAGTATCCTTTAAGCCTATTATTTACTTTTAGGCATCAAGAAATGCAAAGGACCGCTTGGGAAAGAATCGCCCGGTGCGGAATCGTTGGGATCGTAGAAGAAGGATTTGAAGCGATGGGCCGCGGTTTTGAGACTGCGGTAGGTCCTCAAATGCACAAGTTTAAGTTTGCGTTTGGTTTTGACGGCGAGTGTCTTGATCATATCCCCTCCCTAAAAGTGTGCTTGAAGGACCTATTTTTTCAAGTGTGCCATATGTTCCGGGGCTTGTCAAGTTGGGCGGCTGTAGTGTATACTTACCCGAAGAGGAGAAAATATGACAATTAAATATAAAGTTTTAGGGTTGGTCTTGTGTTTGATGTTGGCAGCATCGTTGTCGCAGGCAGCGGGGAAATTCGAACAATTGTATGTGTATAAGGACAAAGGTTTTCGCTTTAACCATTACGCCGCTTCAGGTTTTATGCCGGATGGCAAGTGTGTGGCGATCAATGACAGGTGGACGGATAATTGTGGGGATAGCCGCAGTTGCATCCAGGCGAAATATGACCGGGACTGCAGTGCCACCGGCGATGGCTGGTCAGGTGTTTTTTGGCTGGATCCTGCCAATAATTGGGGAGACCTTAAAGGCGGCATCAATCTGACCGGAGCCACCAAATTGGTATTTATGGCCCGTGGCGAAAAGGGTGGGGAAGTCGTGACCTTTAAAATGGGTGGCGTCGGTTACGGCGGCAAACCTCATCCGGATTCTGATGATGCCAGCAGCGGTCCTCTAACCTTGACTAAAGATTGGAAAGAATATTCCATTGATTTGACGGGCAAGGACCTCTCCCATATCATCGGTGGTTTTGCCTGGGTCGGAACTGCCAAAGAGAATCAGTCCAATATCACCTTTTATATCCGTGATATTTACTATAGTTAAAGAGATAGCCCCATGAATTTGGAAGTGTTTTCCCTATGTGATATTGCAGCCATTGATAAGGCCGGCAAGTTAAGCGTCATTGGGGCCTTTGACACCATTTGGGCGGACACGGTGCCTATTTCTTATCCGCAATGCGCGGTGGCGTTGAGGATCAGATTTGAAGGTCTCGAGCGTGGCGAACATAAGGTGGTCGTCAATTTTGTCGATATCGACGGTCATCACATTGTGCAGCCGGCCAGCGGGACGATCAGCATCAATTTCCCGGACGACCAACGTTCGGCCTCTGCCAACCTGGTGCTTAATTTGCAGATGTTGAAATTGGGCAGCTATGGAGAATATTCTATTGATTTGTTAATCGACGAGCAGAATGCCGGCTCTTTGCCGTTATTCGTCAAACCCATCGCCCAACTTCAGAAAGCGAAGGAATGATGAAAAGCACGATTTTAACGCTAGGCTGTTGGATGGCGTTGACGTTGATGGCACAGGCTCAGGAAATCAAGGATGACGCGTCCGTTCATGTGTGGATCATGAATCGTAATCCAGTCAGCATCCATGGTTTTGAATTAGGCGTTGTGAATAGTGTTAAAAAGGATTTCGCCGGTTTTCAATTAGGGATTATCAGTAATACCGTCGGGCGTGAATGTGACGGTTTTCAAGCGGCACTCTTTTACAATGATGCCCAAGATGAATTGCATGGCCTGCAGTTGGGGCTGGTCAATCATACCGGCTCTTTGCAAGGCATACAGTTGGGGCTTTTGAATTTCAACGACGACACGCGGTATTTGGGATTCTTCCCATTTATTAACGCCGCATTTTGAGAAAGGTGGATATGAAAAGATTATTCGCTGTTTTGGTGTTTGGATGTGTGTTGATGTGTTCTGTGCCCGGATGGGCCAAGGAAATTCAACCGACGTATATTCAACTGGGTTTCTGGGACAGCTTCGAATTATTTCCCAGCAGCTATAGCGTCAATGGTTTAAGGCTCGATTTTTTTAAAGGCGTCAATGACAACGTGCAAGGCATTGATTTTGGCGTTATCAATAAGAGCAATAGCGGCGGCGGTTTTGAATTCGGGGCGTTGAATTTTTCCGAGGACTATAAAGGTCTTCAATTGGGCGTTCTGGCCAATATTGTTAGCTCTGGCGAAGGTGTCGAAGTAGGGATGTATAACAGTGCTAAAGAACAGATGCATGGCCTGCAGGTAGGCCTCATTAACATCGCCGGTGCTCTCGATGGTGTGCAGATCGGGATTTTTAATTATAATGACAATATCCCGGGGCGTTTTTCACCGTTTGTTTATTTCAAATTTTAAGCAGATGATTTTAGCGGAGACCCGGCAGGACAGCCTTCATGGCGGCATCAAAGAAGGGCCCTTGGAAGATACCGATGGCGAGCATGGCCACCATGGCGATGACCAGCAGTAATTGCATGCCGCCGCCAACGGCAATGGGAGAGGTGCTTTTAGCCGGATCAACGTAGATGCGTTTGGCGACCATCAGGTAATAATAGACGGAAATGATAATATTACCCGCCGCCACCAACGCCAGCCACAAATAACCGCTTTTCACCACCGCCATCAATAAAATAAATTTCCCAAAGAATCCTGCCAGCGGCGGCAATCCGGCCAACGATACCAGCGCCAGAAGTAAGGCACAGGCCAGTAAACCAGAACGTTTGGAAAGCCCGGCAAAGTCCGCAATCTCATCACTCTTGGTGACGACCGAGAAGACAATGATAACTAAGAAGGCGGCGATGTTGGTAAATAGATAACCCAGAAGGTAGAAATTAATGCCCGCCACACCGAGCGCTGAACCCGCGGCCGCCCCCATCAATAAATAACCGGCATGGGCAATGCTGGAATAACCCAAGAGACGCTTGATATTGGTTTGATATAAAGCCACTAAATTGCCGTAGGTCATGGTGATAGCTGAAACGATCGCCAATGTCATCGCCCACTGGGGATGCCAGCCGCCAAAAGCACCCAGGAAGACACGCATTAAAAATACAAAGCCGGCCGCCTTGGACCCGACGGACAATAAGGCCGTGACCGGTGTGGGTGCACCCTGATAAACATCCGCCACCCACATATGGAAGGGCACAGCAGCGGTTTTAAATCCGGCAGCGGCGAAGATCATCACCATGGCCATCAGGGTAAAGCCGGTCATGGGATTGTTGGCCGTAAAGCTTTGGATCACATCAAAATGGGTGGAGTGGGTGGCGCCATAAATGAAGCTAATGCCATAGAGGAAAAACCCGGACGAAAGGGCGCCTAAGATCAAATATTTCATGCCCGCTTCAATGGAAAGTTTATCGCTTTTAAGATAGGCGGTCATGACATAGAGGGAAATGGTGAGGATTTCGATCGCAATAAACATCAAAAGGAAATCCACACTTGAGGCGATCAAGCACATCCCGATCAAGGCCAGCCATAGCAGTAAATAAAATTCATTACGGCGTTCGCCTAAGGTTTTGAAGAATTCTTGGGTCATGGCGAAAACAAAAACGCCGGTCACCAGAAAGAAGGCTTTGAAGAACCAGGCCATGGGATCCATGATAAAGGTGCCGCTGAAGGTGGTGCCGGCAAGGCCTGTTTGGGTGAACCAGAAAATAATCAGACCGCCCAAGGCAATGAAGCTTAGGATACCGATCCAATCCTTAGTTGTTTTCTTAGGCAGAACAATATCCAGCACGACCAAAAAGACCAAAATCATGGCCATAGCCGTCTCAAGCGAAATTAAACTCCAGTCAATCGTCGGAAACATAATTACCTTTAATGGATGTCATTAGGAGATTGCTTCGCTTCGCTCGCAATGACATAGCTATTTGATACTATCTATAATAACCTTCGTGCTGGATGCAATGTGCGTCAACACAATGGACGGCAGGCATCCGACTACAATCAGTAACGCCAATAACATCACATAAGGAAATTTTGCGGCAAAGCTTGTCGTGTCACTCAAGCCGGCCAAGCGTTGCGGCAAGGGCCCTTGAAAGCCCAGACGGATGGCTTTCAATAAATAAATCGCGGTGATGACCAGGCCAAAGACAGCCAGGACGGTGAGCCACGGGTATTGGCCCCAGGCCCCTAAAAGCACCAGGATTTCGGCGACGAAATTAGCAAATCCCGGCACACCGGCGGAAGCAAAGGCCGCCATCATAAAACAGGTGCCTATAAAGGGCATGCATTTAAGTAAACCCCCAAGCTCATCTAAATTACGTGTCTTCGCCTTATCTTCGACATAACCGGTCAAGGCGAAGGCCAGGGCGGCCATAATGCCGTGCGCAAACATTAAATACACGACCCCATTAAGACCGATGGTATTAAAGCAGGCCAAGCCTAAAAGAATATAGCCCATGTGGCTGCAGCTGGAATAACCTAAAATGTATTTCAGATCGCGCTGCGTTAACGCCACCAATCCGCAGTAAACAATATTAAAGATGGCAAGCACCGCAATAATCGGCATCCAGAAATGCGCTGCGTCCGGCATCAGTTGAAGGGCAAAACGGATAATCGCGTACGCCCCCATTTTCTTCAGCACACCGGCATGCAACATGCTGATGGCGGTGGGTGCTTCCGCATAACCCACCGGCGCCCAGGTGTAAAAGGGCCAGAGGGTTAACGTAATACCGAAGCCCAGCACGATCAGTAAGAAAATCCAATGCTGGGTCGCCGCAGGGATGGGATGAATAGCCACATATCGTTGGAGTTGGACCAAATCAAAGGTTTGAGCGCCGCTGTAAAGATATAAGGCAATGAGCCCAACCAGCGCAATGGCGGCACCACCGACGAGAAACAGGGTGAGTTTGATCGCTGCGTATTCACGGCGGGCGGAGCCCCAAAGAGCGATCATTAAAAACACCGGTACAGCCGCAATTTCATGAAAGAAATAGAAGAAGAATATATCCAGCGACAGAAAGGCACCATAGGTGCTGATAACGGTCAACAACAGAAGAATGTAGAACTTTTTGAGGCTTTCTTTGACGGAATCTGAAATCAATACCGCGGCAAAGGAGACGGCACCCAACAGCAATAATAATAAGGAATTGATGCCATCCACACCCAAATGATAGGAGATCCCCAAAGGTGTCACCCAGGGGATATTTTGAATGAATTGGAACCCGCCATTCAGGTGGTCATAGGCCATGAAAACCCAAATGGATAAAAGAAAGGGCACCAGCACCGTCAGCTTGGCAATGCCGCGCAAGAGCCGCTCATTGCTGGCCGGTATCAGGCATAGCAGGACAAGCCCCAAGGTGGGCAAAATCAAAATCCAGGACAAATTAGGAGCGATCATAATATTTTAGTCATCAACAAACACATCAACACAACCCCGAGGATAAACACCAGGGCATAGAACTGCACCAAACCATTTTGCAAATAACGTAATCCGCGGCCGGCTTCCCGGGCAAGATGGGTAAATCCATCGATGAATACGGTATCGATGAAAATCTTTTCCAGCCCTTCTAAGAACAGCGCAATGTTTTGTTGAATATGATCCACATACCAGGCATAAATGCTATCGAAATAAAATTTGTTTTTCAGGATTCCATACAAAGGTCCTAATTTTGCAGGCAAAGGATCGGTTTGCGTGCGCGTGCCATAAAGCAAGAATGCGCTACCAAGGCCGACGACAGCAAGCACGGATGAAATCATCGCCACACGCATATTCAAAGCTTCGGGCACTTCTTGGGGAAAAAGGTAATGCGGCAGGCCGATAAATCCACCGATCGTCGATAAAATAGCTAAAAAAACCAAGGGGAGTGTCATCACCGCCGGCGATTCATGCGCGTCATGATGGCCTTTGCGCTGCGGGGCGGGTTTGCCCCAGAAAACCACAAAGAATAAACGTCCCATGTAAAAGGCGGTGAGGCAGCTGGCGATGGAGGCGATCACATACAGCAGGGTATTGTGTTCGGCCGCCAGACTCAAAATCGTATCCTTACTCCAAAAACCACTTAACGGGAAAATACCGCTTAAGGCGAGGGTACCGATTAGAAAGGTGATGCCGGTGATGGGCATTTTCTTTAACAGACCCTGCATATGCCAAATATCCTGTTCATGATGCATGGCGTAAATCACACTGCCCGCGCCTAAGAACAAGAGGGCTTTGAAAAAAGCGTGGGTTGTCAGGTGATACATGCCTTGCATGGGACCACCTAAACCTAAGGCCATGACCATGAGGCCTAATTGACTTAATGTGGAATAGGCCAGGATCCTTTTGATATCGTTTTCAGCCACCGCCAGGACAGCGGCCATTAAAGAAGTGATGGCGCCGGTATAAGCAATGATGGTCATGGCGGTCATGGAGGGTTCAAATATAAAGAAGGTGCGGCTTAAAAGATAGATACCCGCGGCCACCATGGTGGCTGCATGGATGAGGGCGCTGACCGGTGTAGGGCCTTCCATGGCATCAATGAGCCAAACGTGCAAAGGCACTTGGGCAGATTTGCCGATCACACCACAAAATAGCAAGAGCGCGATGGTTGTCGCCAGAGCCGGATCCAGATGAGCGGTGACGCCAGTTAAATTCGTAAATTGAAAACTGCGTCCAAAGCCCACGTCGGAGACGCTCCATAATAAGATAATCCCCGTCAGAAATCCGAAATCCGAGAGACGATTGACCAGGAAGGCTTTAACACCGGCATCCGCGGCCGAAGGCTTGGCATACCAGAAGCCGATCAATAGATAGGATGAAAGACCGACGAGCTCCCAGAAAATGAACAGCTGGATGAAATTATTCGAGAGCACAATGCCGATCATGGAGAAGGCAAAAAGACTTAAATACGCAAAAAAGCGTGGGGAACTGGGGTCTTCATCCATGTAACCGCGGGAATAAATAAAGATCGCACTGCCCACCCCCGTGACAATCAACAGCATCATGATGGCCAGCGGATTCATGAGAAAGCCGAAATTGATATTTAAACCATCGACATTAATCCAAGGCAGGGATTGCTGAAGTTCCGCCGCAGGGTTGCTGTGAAAAATCTGGGTGAAAACAATGCAGCTGCAAATAAAGGAAATGAGAATGCCGGCAATGGCTGTCAGGGAGCTGGCGGCCTTGGAGCGCAGGAAGAAAAATGTAATGGCGAGGCAGGCCACCAAGGGCGCAAAAAATGCTATCCAAACCAAATTAGCTTGAATCATCATGAGATTACCACTTCATTTCTTTTAATTCATCCGCCTGGATGGTCGATAGCCGCTTGTACATGACCACAATGATGGCCAGGCCAATGGCGACTTCGGCAGCCGCGACCAGGATGACGAAAAACACGATCAATTGTCCGGCATAATCGCCGTTAAATTTGGAAAAAGCCACAAAGGAAAGGTTGGAGGCGGCCAGGAGTAACTCCAGAGACAACAGGACCTTAAGTACCGTGCGGCTGGTCATAACGCCGATCAATCCGACCGTAAAAATGATACCGCTTAAAGCGATGAAGTTGCCGAGTGTGATCATGCGATTGGCTCATCCTTGCCGGTGCTGAAGGCTCCTTGGGCCAGAGAGACGATACCGAAGATGGCGATCAATAATAGCAATGAGGTTAATTCAAAAGGCAGCAGGTAATTGGTAAAAAGGATTTGGCCGATCGTCTCAATGGTCCCGCGGATCGAGGAGGCCTCCAAGGCCTGGGCTTTGATAAAGCTTTTGGTGGCAAGTCCGAAGAGGGCCAAAAACATCAATCCCACGGTTGTGCCGAAGACCCGGAAACGGCTTTGCGCGGCGGAGTTGAGATTTAAAGTATTTAAATTAAGGCACATGACCACAAAGAGAAAGAAAACCAAGACGGCACCCGCGTAAATCAACAGCAGGATCATGCCTACAAAATAGGCTTCTAGAAGAACAAAAAGGCAGGATAAAGAAAAAATAGCGACGACCAAGGCTAAAACGTTATATAAGGGATTGCGCGCCAAGACGACCGCAAGACTGGCAGCGATCAGAACAAAAGCGAGGATATAGAAGAAAAAAGGAGAATATTGCATCCTTTAATCATAGAAATAAAGCCAATATTGTCAAGAGGATACTATAAAAAAACCATACAATTTGACAGGAAGGCCTTTATGTGGCACTCTTTAGTATTCCTGGATATATGATTAAGAAAATCTACCACAGTATTGTTTTAATTTTAGTGACTGCTTTCTTGGGTTCATCCCTGCAGATGCCCTCCTATGCCCAAGTAGACCCCTTGCCTTTTATGCCGTGGCCGGGGACGATGGTGCATGTGAGTCCGGTGTTCACGCCGGCCTATTTAAAAGGCATTGTGATCCATCCGGAAAACCCCCTTAAATTCGATTTTATTATCTACCGTGGGGACAAGCGCTTAAGTGAGGCTCAAAAGAGGGATGAATACACCAAGCTTACTAAATATTTCTTAGCCTCTTTAGCCATTCCAGATGATCATCAATGGGTGAATCTCTCGCCCTATGAAAAGGACCGCATTATTAAGGAAGACTTTGGCCGGACAACCATGGGCCGAGATCTTTTAGCGCAGGACTATTTGCTTAAACAAATCACCGCGTCTTTAATAGACCCTCAAGATAGTCTAGGCAAGAAATTCTGGGACAAGGTCTACAAAGAAGCCCAGAAGCAATACGGCACAACCAACATCCCGGTCAACACCTTTAATAAAGTCTGGATCCTTCCGGACGACGCACTGATTTATGAAAAGGGCAACGCGGCCTATGTAATGAAGAACCACTTAAGAGTGATGCTGCAAGAAGATTATTTAGCTTTGCAAAAAAGGGGACACATTAATGTGTCCCCTTTTGGTGCCTTAAGTTCTCAGATGATCCGTTCTGTTGTCCTCCCTGAACTGGAGCGTGAAGTCAATCAAGACCAAAATTTCGCCCCTCTGCGTCAGGTTTACAGCGGCATGCTGCTCGCCGCTTGGTTTAAGCGCACTCTTCAACAATCGCTCTTAGGCCAAATCTATGCCAATAAAGCCAAGATTAAAGGCATTGATCAAGATCCTCAAGCCAACGCACAAATTTACCGACAATATTTACAAGCCTATAAAAAAGGCGTGTTTAATTTTATTAAAAACGATGTGATCCCTCATCAAACCACTCCCCGCAAGTACTTTTCCGGCGGAATGGTGGGATTTTCCTCTGATGCGGCCATGTTTGACAAGCGCGTCCATAGGACATCCGCCGCGGCCCAAGCCGCGGCATTTAAAACAGGACTGGCACAGGCGGATCTGGCAGAGGTCGTTATGCAAGAGCCTGCGGCTGTCGGCTTCTCCCGCCGCGCGGTGATGGCATCCGCTGCGGGCTTTCTAGCTTCTTTAACAACTCCCGGCAGGGCTTGGGGAGAGAAAGAACCGTATTTTTTTGGGTTCATCCGTGATCCTCTGACGGCAAACGAAGTGTATGATTTTCTAGATCGTAACTGGCCGGTCATTCATCAGACAAAGCTGGCAAGCTCATTAAAACGTTTTAGTAAAGACGGTTTGAAAAGAATTTTTTATCGCGACATTCCCGTTTTAGATATTGATAATAAACACAGTCGAGTCATCAACAGGGGCTTTGGCGTTATCGATATCAGAGATGAGCGGGATTTAAAGGACCCCGTGGTGGCTATCGTTTTCAGTACCGCCGACCACAAGCTGTATATCAAAATTCTGGCGCAATCCTTTCTTATTTCGGAAGAATCCTTTGGAAAAGACCCTTCCGTCCGCAATGCGGCCATCATCACCCGCCGTGGCACCTTTGGCAGCCCGGGCGCCAGGACAGACGCCGCGATGAATTCCGGGCAATTAATGGATGAGAAAATCCGGGGATTGAATTTGCAGGTGGGAGAACGCATTACGGTGGAATACAATTCTTTAAATCAAGGGAGCGGAACCCTCCAAGAGCATGATAAGACAGGCGAGTTTGTTTTCTATGTCTATAACAACGGCATAGGTCAATTAGTTGTCAACATCGATGGACGCAAGAAAAGCATATACTTTGGTAATTTCTTAGGCGCGCTGGATGAATTAGAAAATATAGCAAGAGGCGATCCTCAGGATGAGGACACCTTTGAGTCGATCAAACAAGACATGGAAGTCATGTTTGGTTTTAGTACGGAATCTGGAGCGGACAGATATTCTCAGGCTGTGGGGAGAATAACGCCCGGAGAAAATGGAGAAGGGATTAAAGCCTTGCGCAAATTGGCCCAAGGCGCACTTAAGGACCGGGAGGGAAATTTCGACTGGCCCCCCATGCGAAAAATTGCTTATCCGCCGGATACGGCCATGATGAGCGGCAAACATTTAGACAAGGCCATGCCGGGAGGCATTGACTTCAACGCGGCACACATGAACCTTGTCATCAAGCGTGACGGCCGAGGGGTGGCGTTGTCATTGACGCGGCAGGACCTGGCGCAATTAAGTCATCTCAAGGGGCTTGAACCTGTGATCATCGCCATCCGACCTGCCAGCCAAAGCGCTTTGTTGGCGCCACTCCCCTAAGGGAGTTTCTTCAAATTACTTGAGCCGACCCGTCGGTTGTGGTATGGTAAATGATCTTTTATGGCTGAACGCACAAAAAATAAAAAATTAAGCATCACCGCGGACCAAGAGCTGCAGATCCTGCGCAATGTGGTGGATATTGCCTCCTCAGAGCTGGATCTTAATCTCACCCTGCAGCTGATTGTTAAAATCGTCACGGAAATGACGGATGCGGACTCGGTGTTTGTTTATTTGGTCGACGAAAGTAAACAGAATCTCGTGCTCATGGCGTCCAAAACCGCCCACAAGAAAGAATTGGGCAATGTGGTGCTGAAAACCGGGGAAGGCATCACCGGATGGGTGGCCCGGGAAAATAAAACCGTGGCCATTAAATCCCGGGCTTATCGTGATCCGCGTTTTAAGGGCTTTGATGTGTTGCCGGAAGATCGGTATGAGGCTTTTCTTTCGGTTCCCGTTATATATAAGGGAAAAGCCATTGGGGTTGTCAATGTCCAACATAAGAGCCAGCAGGACTATTCAACGGAAACCGTCAATCTTATTGAGATGATCGCCAAGCAGGTCGGCGGCATTATCGAGCATGCCCGGCTTTATGAGGAAACCAAGAAAAAAGCCCTGCAATTTGATTCCTTGATCAAGGTCAGCCGTTCGATCACCAGTGAAGATTATTTGGATGAGATCCTGAATTTGATTGTGGTTGTCACCGCTGAAATGTTGAATTCCAAGATCTGTTCCATTATGTTATTAGATGAAAAGGGCCTGGAACTCTCGATCAAGGCAACACAGTCTTTAAGCGCGGAATATAAACAAAAGCCCAATATTAAGGTAGAAAATAGTTTGACCGGCAGTGTGATCAAATCCAAGAAGCCGGCCAATGTCTATGAGGTCAGCAAGGATGAAAAATATGCTTACCGGGATTTGGCCCTGAAAGAAGGCCTGACCTCCATGGTGGCAGTGCCCATGATCGTCAAAGACAAGGCCATTGGGGTCATCAATGTTTATACCAAACAGCCGCATCATTTTACCGAGGGAGAAGTGGATGTCCTGCAAATTGTAGCCAATCAGGCGGCTGTTGCCGTTGAGAATACCAAATTGATGCAGGAAGCCCTCAAAGCCCGTGAAGCCCTGGAAACCCGGAAGCTCATTGAACGCGCCAAGGGTGTATTAATGAAGATGAATAGCCTTTCTGAAGATGCCGCCTATCGCTTGATTCATAAAAAAAGCATGGACACCTGCCGTTCCATGAAGGAAATTGCCGAGTCCATTATCCTCATGGCGGAATTTCAAAAGTAAATTTTTGCAGAGTCATAAAAATTTTCTTGACAAAGACTTCGGCACCAGGTATATTTGCACTGTATTTGAGAATTTAAAAATGTCCGGAGCATTGATGTTCCGGTCCGTAACACGGGCAATGATTGTCCTCTTGGGAAAGGCAGTAAGCTGATTCGAGGGGATTTTTTTATTTATAGCCATGAACCACATTGGGTTCATGACGAGGGCACTGAAGTCCGGTTTTTTATGCTATGAGGCATAGGGGACCGGGTTTTTTATTGCCTAAAAACGATGATCAAGCTTAAAAAGGAGGGTAAACAGTATGATTATTACCCCTACAGCATCCATGAAACGATTAGAACGCATGACCGCTTTTTTATTCACCATGGGCCAGGTCGGCCTGGTTTTGTGCTTATTTTGGGTTTTTAAAACACATTTAGTCTAACCAGTAATAAACAGGAGGTAAAACGTAATGGGAACAACACCAGCAAATCCTATTAATGCCGGAGATACGGCATGGGTCCTGACGTCAGCGGCCTTGGTTTTGGCGATGACGGCTCCAGGCCTGGCCTTATTTTACGGAGGGATGGTTCGCCGCAAAAATGTCTTAAGCATGCTGATGCAATGCTTTATGTGCTTGGCGATCGTCAGTGTTTTATGGGTCGTCTATGGCTACAGCTTAGCCTTTGGACCCGGACACGGTTTCTGGGCACCGTTTATCGGCGGCTTGGATTGGTTCATGTTGAAGAATGTCAGCATCAGCGCGCCTAATGCCGATTATGCTGGTACGATTCCGCATCAAGCGTACATGATTTTCCAATGTATGTTCGCGGTCATTACCCCGGCCTTGGTCATCGGTTCTTTTGCCGAACGCGTTAAGTTTTCGGCTTGGGTATGGTTTACCGTTCTTTGGTTAACCTTTGTGTATTGTCCTGTGGCGCATATGGTTTGGTCAACCACTGGTTTGGCTGGTCATACCTGGGGCGCTTTGGACTTCGCCGGTGGTACAGTCGTTCACATGAACGCGGGTATCGCAGGCCTCGCTTCCGCTTTATATTTAGGCAAACGCATCGGAACCGACAAGCCAGGTATGCATAATGTGCCGTTTGTCATGATCGGTGCTTCTTTACTGTGGTTCGGATGGTTCGGTTTTAACGCCGGTTCCGCTGTTGCCGCCAATGGTTTGGCGACCTCCGCCTTCGTTGTGACCAATACCGCCACTGCTGCCGCAGCCATCAGCTGGGCCGCGATGGAATGGATCTTCACCGGCAAACCGACCATCGTCGGTGCTTGCTCAGGTGCCGTGGCAGGTTTAGTCGCCATCACACCGGCTTCCGGTTTCGTGGATGTCGGCGGTTCCTTGTGGATCGGCTTTTTAGTGAGCGTCTTCTGCTATTGCATGGTCGCTTTCGTCAAGCCGAAATTCGGTTATGATGATACCTTGGACGCCTTTGGGGTGCATTACATCGGCGGTCTTTGGGGTGCCTTGGCCACCGGTTTATTCGCGGTTAAAGCGATCAATCCGAACGGTTCCGGTCTTTTCGACGGTAATGCCCCTCAATTGATGATTCAAGTCAAAGCGTGCTTATTGACCACCGTGTTCTCATTTGTGGTCACCTGGCTCATTTGCCTGATCATTGATAAAACCATCGGCATGCGCGCAACACCGGAGGATGAAGTCGTCGGTATTGACTTAAGCCAGCATCATGAGCGTGCTTATACAATCTTAGACTAAAAAATTCTTCACAAAGGAGGGTTCTTTACATGAAATTAGTCATTGCGATAGTCCAGCCCTATAAGCTCGAAGATGTTAAGCAAGAGCTCTATGCGGCGAATGTAAATTTGATCACCGTCTCCGAGGTTCTCGGTCACGGCCGCCAGGTTGGCGTCGATGAGTTCTATCGCGGCGTCAAGGAAACCGGCAACTTGCTGCGCAAGGTGCGTCTGGAGATCGCGGTCAACGAGGATTTCGTTGAGCCCACGATCAAGGCCATCATTAAGGGTGCCCGTACCGGCAAAATTGGTGACGGTAAGATTTTTGTCACCGATCTGCCACGCTGCATCCGCATCCGCACGGGTGAAGAAGGTTCCAAGGCCATCGGCTAAGGAAACTTTTTAAGAGCGTTGTAAATGCTAAGTGGTAAAGTGGTAAGAATGTTTTTACCGCTTTACCACTTAGCACTTTATCACTTGACAATAGTTGTCTTCAAAGATAGTATTCAGCTAAATTTCAAAGTGTTTAACCGCATTAACGAGGGGGAGTTCTATGAGTCAAACTCGCGAAGAGGTCATTCAGGCTTGCGCTGAGGAGAGCTGCTGCAATGGTTCTTTCAGTGAACATTTGCCTGAGTATTTCGGTGAAAATGTATTTAGTCTCAAAGTAATGAAGGAAATGCTTTCCCCGAAAGCATATGCCTCGATCGAGAAAACGATTAAAGAAGGCGGCAAGCTCGATCATTCCATTGCCGATGAAGTGGCTGAAGCCATGAAGAAATGGGCGATTTCCAAAGGCGCCACCCACTATACGCATTGGTTCCAACCATTGACAGGGGTCACCGCTGAAAAGCATGATTCCTTCATCGATTGGGATGAAAAAGGTACCGGCATCGTTCTTAGCTTCTCCGGTAAAAATTTGATTCAAGGTGAGCCTGATGCCTCTTCATTCCCCTCCGGCGGATTGCGCGCGACCTTTGAGGCCCGTGGTTACACCGGCTGGGATCCGACGTCAGCGGCTTTTATCAAAGAAGGCCCGGAAGGCGCCACCTTATGTATCCCGACATTTTATATCGGCTATCACGGCGAAGCGTTGGACAAGAAAACACCTTTGCTGCGCTCCATGGGCGCTTTAAGCAAACAAGTCTGCCGTTTGGCCGCACTGTTCGGCATTGATGTGAAAGGCAAACGGGCTTACTGCACTTTAGGACCCGAGCAGGAATATTTTTTGATTGATAAGGCCCATTATGAAGCGCGCATGGACCTGGTGCAAACCGGACGCACCTTGTTCGGCAAAAAACCGGCCAAGCATCAGCAACAGGAAGACCAATATTTCGCTGCCATCAAGCCCCGCATCATGGCCTTCATGGAAGAGTTGGACCGCACCCTTTGGGGATTGGGCATGCCTTCAAAGACCCGTCACAATGAAGTGGCCCCGGCTCAGTATGAAATTGCACCTATTTATGAAGACCTGAACACCGCCGTCGACCATAACATGATGGCCATGGAAATCATGCGCCAGATCGCCGACAAATTAGGCTTGGTGTGTTTGCTTCATGAAAAGCCATTTGCCGGTGTGAATGGTTCCGGTAAACATAATAATTGGTCCGTGGTCGGTCCCGACGGCAAAAATTGGCTGTATCCGGGAAAGACCCCGCATGAAAACGCCAAATTTTTGGCCACCTTATGCGCGGTCATCAAAGCGGTTGATACCCATGCGGATTTGTTGCGCGTGACGGTTGCCACCGCCGGTAATGATCACCGTTTAGGCGCCAACGAAGCGCCTCCGGCCATTGTGTCCATCTTTTTAGGCGATCAGCTCACCGACATCATCGAGCAGATTGAAAAGGGTGGAGCCAAGACCTCCAAGGAAGGGGGCAGCATTCACGTCGGTGTCGATTCCTTGCCGGTGCTCGCGAAAGACACCACCGATCGCAACCGCACCTCACCGTTTGCCTTTACCGGTGCCAAGTTTGAATTCCGGGCGGTTGGTTCCAACCAGAATCCCTCGGCCGCCAACATGGTGCTCAACACCATTGTGGCTGAAGCCATGGCGGAGATCTGCGATCAATTGGAAGCGGACAAGAAGGCTGGCAAGAATTTCAACCAGTCCTTACAGAAAATCTTGCAAGACATTATCAAGAAACATAAGCGCGTGCTGTTTAACGGCGACGGCTACACGGAAGAATGGCACAAGGAAGCCAAGAAGCGCGGTCTTCCGAATATGAAAACCACACCGGAAGCGTTGGAAGTGCTCAAAGAGAAAAAGAACGTTGAGCTCTTCGTTAAGCACGGTGTGTTGTCGCCCAAGGAATTGGCCTCCCGTTATGAAATTAATAAGCATGCCTATCAAACGGTTGTGGCTTTGGAAGGCGAATGCGCCTTGACCATGGCCCGCACGGAATTGATTCCGGCGGCTTTGGAATTTCAAGCGCAATTAAGCGCCGTCAAGAGTGTGGCTCAGAAGAAACTCTTAAAGACGGTTTCCGGATTGATCGACAAGGCCATTACTGCAGCCGATGCCTTGGAGACCATTCTCCCTAAGCACGACGGGTTAAAGACCCTGGCGGCCATGGGCAAACTGCGCGAAGCCATCGATGCTTTGGAAGGGTATGTTCCAGCCTCGATCTGGCCTTTGCCCAGCTACGCGGAAATGTTGTTGATGAACGCGTAACCGAAAATAAGTGGTAACTACATAAGGGGGTAAGGGATAGAATTATTTTTATCCCTTACCCCCTTATCCATTTCTATATTATTATTAATTATGCCCTTTTTGCTGGTTATTCTGCTGATCGCTTTGCGCATCCCGTATTTCCATTTGTCCATTCTTCCGCGCCACGACACCTTTATTGCCTACAGCACCTTTTATTATTTTTATAATCACCTCTATTACGCGCACAGCTTGCCTGGGTGGATGCCCAAAATCACTTACGGGATTCCTAGTCTGTTTTTTCAGTTTTTTTCATTATCACCTCTCAGTTACTGCTTCTTGCTCATTGGAAAAATAATGGGTGTGACCAATCCCATGCTGTTGTTTAAATTGACGGTGTTCACGGAAGAATTAGTACTTATTCTGGGCGTCTATTTTCTAGGCCGAAGATATTTTCAACGACGTTCGATCGCGGCGGCTGTCAGCATAGGGGCCATGATCAGCTTGGAATCTTACACCAACATCTTTTTCAATTTACGTATTATCTATTTTTTGCCCTGGGCTCTTCTGTTTCTCTGGCGTTTTGTCGAGAAGGGTGAGGAGAGGTATTTTTGGGCGCTGCTGCTGGTCTTTGTGCTGGGGGCTATGGGTAACGGGATTTATATTCCCATTATGCTTTTTTATCTAGGACTGGCGATGGCGGCGGTGCTATTGGTGAGACGCCCAAGGCGGATTTCAGAGTTGTGGCCGCGTCATATCGGCAGCCGTCTCACGGCCGTTATGGTGGTTGTGTTGATCATGGTCTATGGATTGGTGATGTGGAAAAGCTCCAAGGATTTAAGCCTTCTGATCCGTGACAGCCATCCGCAAAACACCATTGACACTTTTATAACTTATGGCGGGACGACCGATATCGGCCAAATATTCACGCAAATGTTTTTGATGGACAAGCCTTACGCGACGGCGGGGGCGGGTTTCGACAATACCATGTATGTGGGGATGCTCGTCGGTATCTTTTTTATGGTGGCGTTGTGGTATTGCCGGGATGTGTTTTTTTGTTCGCTTTTGGCAGGCCTTATATTTATGATCCTTTTTTCGTCCGGCGGCCTTTTTAGCCGGCTGTGTTATTTCTTGCCGGGCATGAGCCTTTTTCGGCATATCGGTCTGAGTGGCCCTGTGATTAAGCTTTTGGTGTTGATCGGGGCTGGATTCGGTCTCAAGCATTTATTTGAACATCCCCGTCCCACCCGGCTGTTGCTGGGGCCTTTGCTTTTATGGGCGGTCATCATCGAAGGGCAGGACTCCTGGCACAATATTCTTAATGTCCTCCACATCCTGAATGGTCTAGAATTTTTAGCGGTGGGGCTTTTTTTGGGATTGGTGTGTTTCTATTGGTTCAAACCCTGGGGCTTTGGCGTGAAGGTGGCCTTGATCGTTGTTTTCATTGCCCAGGCGCTGATTTTTCAGACCTTATTAAGAGCGAATTATCCTATGGTGGATCTCTTTTTTCCGGCTGTGGTCAAATCGTTCAACCAGGTGAGATCCCCGCTGTTTGACATCACACGCTTGGATAGACCGCCGGATGTACGCGCGGTGATGATGAGCATGGTGCAAAAAAGCGGAAGAGGATGCAATTACGTGACGATGTTCAATACCTTTGATTTTGATACCTGCCATACGGATGTGCGCGTAGATCTGGTCAATAAGTCGGTTCTTAAGACTTGGAAAGCCTCTCAAGACCAGACAGAGGCCAACTACGCCAAGATTGTCGGATGCGACGGCCATCCGAAATGCGCGTTATTAAGGCAATTGCCTTCTTACGCCGGAAGTGATATTGATGCCCAAGCCATTCCTTTTGAAGCCAATGTCATCCGCTTTGATCCCGATCAGGCGGTCTTTAAAATCACAGCCATGGCGCAACCGGGATGGTTTTATTACGCGGATGCCTTTCATCCGGGATGGAAGGCGTGGGTCGATGGTGTCGAGACCCCCATCCAGCAGACCGCAGACGGATTTAAAGCGGTCGCCATTGGACCACAGGCACAGAGTATCGAATTTCATTTTTTCGATATCACCGCCGTCGTCTTGCAATATTTGCTTTGCGTTGGGGCCATTATTGGTTTAGGATTATTACTTACATTCCGCCTATGAATAATCAAGAACTGTGGGTCGTGATGCCTGTTTATAATGAACAGAGCTCACTGCCACGCGTGTTGGATGAATGGCTGCCAATCTTCAAAGAGGTGGTTGGTCAAGGTCGCTTTGTCCTGGCCGCCCTTAATGACGGATCGAAAGATCAAAGCTTGGCTATTTTGCGCGCCTATGCCGCGCGTTATCCGGAAATCAGGGTCATTGATAAACCAAACTCCGGTCATGGGCAAAGTTGCATGGAAGGCTATCGGCGCGCCCTAGACAATGGAGCCGCGTGGGTCTTCCAGATGGATTCCGACGGGCAATGCGATCCCCAATTTTTTGGAGAGCTTTGGCGGCGACGTAACAGCCACCCGGTCATTTATGGATATAGATCCACCCGTGATGATGGTTTTATCCGGTATGGGATTTCACGGGCGGTGAGCCTGGTGACGTGGATGAGGACAGGCATTTGGGTCCGTGACCCTAACGTGCCGTATCGCCTAATGAAGGGGGAGTCGTTGGCCCCCTTTGTCAGAAAATTCCCTCCAGATTTTGGTTTAGCGAATGTCCTTTTGGCAGCGCTTCACGACAAATATTTTAAAATCGCCTGGAGCAATATTCATTTCCGGCAACGGTTCGGCGGAAAGCCCAGCATTAAACATCTGGCTTTTGTGAAACAAGGGCATCATCTCTGGATTCAGCTCAAAAAAATGAAAGATATTCATCCATGAAGACGCCCTTGAAAACCGATTACCTGATTGTCGGCAGTGGTTTGACCGGCAGTGTGATCGCGCGCCTCCTGGCGGATACAGGCGCGGATGTTTTGGTCGTCGACCGCCGGGAGCATATCGGCGGCAATGTGTATGACGAAGTCCACGCCTGCGGCATTTGGATGAACCGTTATGGGCCGCATTATTTCCGCACCAATTCGGAGAGGATTTGGAGTTTCGTTAACCGTTTTTCCAAGTTTTATCCTTATGAGGCGATCATCAAGACCATGATCGACGGGCAATGTGAACATTGGCCGGTGAACTTGTCTTATGTCCGGCGCGCGGCGGGAGAGGATTGGCAGCCTGGTTTTACGGGGGAAGCGTCAAATTTTGAAGAGGGTGCTTTATCAAAAATGCCCGGAATAGTTTATGAAAAATTTATTAAGGGATATACCCAAAAGCAGTGGGGTAAAGAACCCCGCTTCCTGTCCGCTAAACTGGCCCGTCGCATTGAACTGCGCGAAAGCAGTGATCCGCGCCTGATGCAGCATAAATACCAGGGCATTCCTGAAAACGGCTATACGCCATGGGTCAAGCAGATGCTGGAGGGTGTTAAGCTCGAGTTAGGCTGCGATTATTTAAAGACCAAGGAACGATTTATTGTCGCCAAGAAATTGATTTTTACCGGCTGTATCGATGAGTTTTTTGATTTTAAACTGGGGAAATTGGCCTATCGCGGCCAGCAACGCACGACCCGTTATTATCCGGATCAGGAGCATTATCAGTCCTGCGGCCAGGTCAATTATCCTTCGTTGCAGGACGGTCCCCAGATCAGGGACATTGAATGGAAATACATGATGGATCCGGCCCGATTAAAAGGTGTGAAAGGCACGCTCGTCACGCAAGAAGTACCTTTTACGCCGGGTAATTGCGATCAAAATGAATACCCGATGGCTGATGAAGAAAATACATTGCTCTATCAAAAATATCAAGCCTTGGCCGCGGACATGCCCCAGCTGGTTCTTTGCGGACGTCTGGCCACGTATCAGTATCTTGACATGGACCAGGCCATTGCCAAAGCCATGGTGTGCGCGAACTATATTTTAAATAAACCGATGGGTGCCGACGTTCATGATCTTAATCATCAAACACATTGATATCGAGGGGCCGGGCACCTTAGGCGATTTTCTTAAGAAAAGAGGAGAGTCTTTTCGCGTCATTGAGCTTGGTGCCGGGGAGTCCTTGCCGAAAGACCCCCAAGCATTTAAGGCGGTCGTGGTTTTAGGCGGACCTATGAATGTGGATGAAGAGAGCAAGTATTCTTTTCTGAAACCTGAAAATGAATTTATCCAAAAAGTTTTAAAGGCCCAAGTTCCGTATCTGGGCATTTGCCTGGGTTCACAGCTTCTGGCCAAAGCCGCGGGGGCCAAGGTGGTGAAATCGCCGGTGAAGGAAATCGGATGGTATCATGTTCAATTGACGCCGGCCGGACAAAAAGATCCCCTGTTCAAAGATTTTAAAGCGCAGGACCCCATTTACCATTGGCATGGGGATATGTTTCAAATCCCCGCTGGCGGCGAGCTTCTGGCCACGGCCCCGGGATGTCCGCATCAGGCCATGCGCGTGGGGCCTTGTGCCTATGGATGGCAATTTCATGTCGAAGTAACGGACAAGAGCATCAAGGAATGGTGTGAGGAATATTGCGCGACGGATTTGCCCGGACGCGCGGACCATGCGAAATCCATGATGGATGATTACTGGACGCATAAAAATGCTTTTGACGCTCAAGCTGAAAATTTATATGAAAATTTTTTGAGAATCATTTATGCTTAAATTAGCTTTAGCTCAAATCAATCCTACCGTCGGTGATCTGGCAGCCAACGCGCGCAAGATCCTGGACTACACGGCTCAAGCCCAAAAGGCAGGGGCACAGCTGGTGGTTTTTCCTGAATTGGCGGTGTGCGGCTATCCTCCTGAGGACTTGCTGTTAAAGAAGCATTTTGTCGCGGATAATATCAAGATGCTGGATGGCCTGGCCAAGAAAATCCATGGCATCAGTGTCATCATCGGATTTGTGGACAGCGATGCAGGCGGAAAGATTTATAATGCCGCGGCCATGATCAGCGATGGAAAATTACAGGAAGTGTATTACAAGCAACAGCTGCCCAATTACGGTGTGTTCGATGAAAAGCGCTACTTTACACCGGGGGGCAATTCCGGCATCATGACTATCAATGGCGTTAAGGTGGGTGTTAATATCTGTGAGGATATTTGGGTCGATGGCGCTGTCTATCAGGCGCAGGCCAAAGCCGGAGCACAGCTGCTAATCAATATTTCCTCTTCCCCGTATCACGCCGGTAAATTAAAAGATCGCGAACGGCTTTTGATGCACAGAGCCCGTGAGACCAAGACGCCCCTGGTTTATGTCAATACGGTCGGCGGCCAGGATGAATTGGTCTTTGACGGGGGAAGCATGATAGTGGCTCCCGACGGGCGCATTTTGGCCAGGGCCCGCCAATTTGAAGAGCAGTTGTTGTTGAGCGACGGTGGTGTTGCGGCCGTGTTGGATGAGCCGGAAGAAATTTATCAAGCCCTTGTGTTGGCGACCCGCGATTACGCCATCAAGAATGGTTTTAAGAAGGTGGCATTGGGTTTAAGCGGCGGCATTGATTCGGCACTGGTGGCCTGTATCGCTTGTGATGCCTTTGGCCCGCAGAACGTGACGGGCGTTTCCATGCCAAGCGCGTTTAACAGCAAGGCCACCCGTCAGGACGCCCGTGCCCTGGCTAAAAATTTAAAGATGATTTTTAAAGAAATTCCGATCAAGAGAATTTACGCCTCTTATCTGAAGACAACAGCGCCTAGTTTCGCCGGTCTTAAAGCGGATGCCACCGAGGAAAATATCCAGGCGCGTATCCGTGGCAATATATTGATGGCCCTCTCCAATAAGTTCGGGTGGTTAATTTTGACGACGGGCAATAAAAGTGAAATGGCTGTCGGTTACTGCACGCTGTATGGCGATATGTCCGGAGGCTACGCGGTGATCAAGGATGTCTTTAAGACCAAGGTCTATGCCTTGGCGCGCTATCGTAATAGTCTCTCGCGGGCGCCCTTGATCCCCAAAAGCACCTTGCTGCGGGCACCCTCCGCGGAATTGAGGCCGAATCAAACGGATGAGGAAACCCTCGGATCATATGAAGATTTAGATAAAATTCTAATGGCTTATGTGGAAGGCCATGCCTCACCGCAGGAAATCATTGATGCCGGCATGGATGCCAAATTGGTCGCCCGCACCGTACACCTGGTCGACAGCAATGAATATAAAAGACGTCAATCCCCTCCGGGCGTCAAGATTACTCCTTGCGCCTTTGGTAAAGACTGGCGCTTACCCATCACCAACAGGTATAAAGAATGAAATTATCAATTATTATCCCAGCGTATAATGAAGAAGCGACCATCGACGAAATCATTGCCAAGGTCAAGGCGGCACCTTTGCCGACAGGCTTTAGCCGGGAGATCATCATTGTCAATGATGGGTCTCAAGACCGTTCGGCAGAGATCCTCAGCGCCTACAGCGGCCAAAGGGATATGGTGATTGTTCATCAAAACAATCAAGGCAAGACCGGTGCCTTGTTGACAGGATTTAAGAACGCCTCGGGAGATATCCTTTTGATCCAGGATGCGGATTTGGAATATGATCCCTGTCAATACCCCAAACTTTTACAGCCTATCCTTGATCGCCAGACAGAGGTGGTTTTTGGTTCACGTTTTTTAGGACGCATTGACAATATGCAGCCGATTAACCGTTATGCCAATGATATCTCCAATTGGACATTCGGTGTGCTTTACGGGGTCCACCTGACCGATATCAACACCTGTTACAAGGTTTTCACCCGACGGGTGTGGGAGGGCATGGTCATCACGTCGAGGAATTTCGGTTTTGAGACCGAATTTACGGTCAAGGTATTGCGACGGGGATTTACCATCAAGGAAGTGGCCATTGATTATAATGCCCGCTCCCGCCAGGCCGGAAAAAAGATCAAATGGTCAACGGCCCTGGAAATGTTCTGGCAGATCATCAAATACCGTTTTTTTAAGCCGAACCTTTAATGGCCTTTTTGCTACCGCTGTTATTCTTGATTTTATCGACCTGCGCCCTTCGTGGGTATGTGGCCAACGTCAGGACTGCGTTTTTGTCAGCGTGTGTGATCACCGCCGGCGTCTTGACCTTCCTCACCGAATTGTTGAGTCTTTCTCAGGCCTTTAGTTTTGCCCCTTTAATGACGGCTTGGATATTGATGAGTATCGCCGTGGCTCTCTGGTGGCGCGGCCGTCGCGCCATGCTGACTTGGCCACAGGTGGATTTTAAATCGTGGTTATTAAGTGAGAAAATATTCCTTGGTATCATTATTTTTATTGGTCTTGTGAGTTTCGTGACGGCGACCTTCGGCATGCCCAATACGTGGGATTCCATGACCTATCATCTGCCGCGCGTCGAGCACTGGATCCAAAACCGAAGTGTCGCGTATTATCCCACCAATATCATCCGTCAGGACTCCTATTCGCCATGGGCAGAATTTGCCATCGCCCATGTCCGCCTATTGGGGGGTGGGGCCAGCAGCGCCAACTTTATTCAGTGGACGGCCATGATGGGAAGTTTGGTGGCAGTCTCTTTAATCGCCGGGCAATTAGGGGCCAATAGGACCGGCCAATTAGCGGCCGCGGCCATGGCGGCATGCCTGCCCATGGGTATTTTGGAATCGGTGAGTACTCAAACTGATTATGTGTGTGCCTTTTGGATGTGTGTTTTTGTATTTTTTTTAATTGAAGCGCGGCGCCGGGCAGGTTGGATTTTTATCCTCGGGGCCGGTTTGAGTCTGGGGCTGGCTTGTTTGACCAAAGCCAATAGTTACATTTTCGCCGCCCCTTTTTTAGTTTCGTTTCTGATCGGCGCATGGAAAGAGGCTTGGGGGCGCGCCTTAAAGGGATTTGTCCTCATCATGGGATGTGTTTTGGTTTTGAACATGGGGCCGTTTCTGCGTAACGCCAGCACCTTCGGATCTCCGGTATGGACCAACATTGAAGTGACTAACAGCGCTTTTGATGGAAAGGTTTTATGGGTGAATCTCCTGCGCAATATGAGCATTCATTGGGCGACCCCTTGGCCCGAGACCAATGAAACAATCAAACAGTTTTTAACCACCGCGGCCGGATGGTTGGGGGCGGATATCAATGACCCGCGCGCGAGCTTCACGGCGGACTTTACTATTGCCAAGACAAATTATGATGAAGATTATGCCGGGAATTTTTTTCACGCGATTGTTTTTGTGATTGTTTTTATCCTGGCCTGGTTTTACCGTCCGCTTGGTCAAATCCGATTTTATATGTTAAGCGTATTTCTTGCTTTTCTGCTGTTTTGCCTGGTGGTCCGTTATCAACCCTGGCACAGCCGTTTTCATTTGCCTCTGTTTGTTTTATTCTGCCCGGCCGCAGGCGCCGTTCTAGGTCAATTTTTAAAACAGAAAAGCATCCTCGTGGGAGTGTTTTTATTCGCGGCCGCCTTGCCGTTCTTATTTTTGAATATACAACATCCATGGGCAGGTCAACTGAGCATTTGGAAACAGCCCGCCACTCTGCAATATTTCTATAAACGCCCGGCGCTGGCGCTTCCGTCCGCGGAAATCAGCGCGTATGTTAAATCCACCGGCTGCCGGCAGGTCGGGCTTTCGAATGGGGAAGATGACTGGGAGTATCCCTGGTGGGTGCTTTTGAAAGATCAGCATATCCGCCTGGAGCATGTCGAGGTCGGCAATCCCAGCGGCCGTCTGAAATATCCCCTGGGAGATTTCGACCCCTGTATCGTGATTGCGCCCGGCGCTGATGGTACGCCCTTCGAGATCAATCACAGTATCTATCAACCGGCCGGAAGCATTCCGGTCGGCAGCAGTAAAATCGTTATTTTCTTAAAAAATAATACATAGATGCCCTCGACCCTGTGGATTAAATCCCTTTGCATTATCCTCGCCTTGTGGTGGGTCTATCTTTTTTGGACGACTCAACCCATCATCGTGTTTGACGCCGAAGGTTATGAACAAACCGGGCACCTGATCTTTTCTCAAGGCTGGCATGCATTTTTCCATGCCGGTCCTCAGCGGGAACCGATGTTTGGCGCGCTCGTGGCCTTATCCATGCAACTGGGTCAATGGGCCCATATTCCTTACACCTACCCTTTAAAACTGATAGGCATTTTATTTTTATGCCTGACGCTGTTGTTTTCGTATCGTTTGATGAGGATGCTGGCGATCAGTCCGTGGGTGGCTGCCGCCGCCTGTTTTTACCTGGGCCTTTCACCAACGATGACCAATTCCAGCCTGCGCGTATGGTCGGAATTTGCGGCCTATCCGTGGGTCGTGTTGGCGGTGATCTGGGCCATTAAATCCTGGCGGGCAATGGCGCATTGGCCCGATAACCGTCGGGGTTTCTTGAGCGCTGCCGGGCATGGGCTGATGGTAGGCCTGATGTTTCTGTTGGTGATGGCGGTCAAGGCGACAACCGAGGGTGTATTGTTGTGTTACTTATGGCCTTTTTATGGCGCGATGATCCATCATTGGCGCCGGGGACATTTTCTCAAAGCCCGTCAACTATTGGTTTTCTGTTTGGTGCTGCTGGCCTTTTTTGAAGGGGCCGTGAATGCCTACCGCTGGACGAATTACACCGCCAACGGACATTTCACCTACACCACGCGCGGGGATTGGGCTTTATATGGCAATACGGTGCGTCGCGTGGAACCATTGACATTGACGCGTTTTGCGGCGGCGGTGGCCTCGGTGCCCAATCTCGGATTATGTCCGGCCATTGTTCCCAACGAAGATTGTGCCGTATGGACCGCCAGATATTCAGATGATATCATCGACCGCAAAAGAGATGAATTAAATGCCCAGGGTTTGACGGAAAAAGCCGAGTCGCAGTATTTCATTCAACATTCCCTGCAGATGATCCTGACGCATCCCTTCCAAGAAATCATTTTGGGAATGATAGAAGCCCATAAAATGTTTTTCTGGGAATCCTCGGCTTCTTTTATGGCCTATCCGGATTGGTTGCAAAACGCGATGTATGCCCCGGCCTTTGTCATCAGCCTTCAGATGATCTTAGGGGTGTTGACATGGGCCGCCTTTGTGTTTGCTTTTTGTTGGGTGTGCCGTCGCCGGGACGACGATTTGCTGTGGGTGGTTAATTTTATTTTTTGGTACATGGCGGTTTATGCCTTGTATTTCATTGTCGACCGTTACGCATTTCCTATTGTGCCGTTGTATACTGTCTTGATTGCTTTTGCCTGTCAGAAAATAGCTGAGGGCCTGATGAGCGGCCGCTTCAGCCGCTTGTGGCAGCGGGGTCTGAGTATGGCTGGAAAATCGATCGTGGTCGTGGCGCTGATCGGTGCGCTTAGCCTTTTTACGCTAAACCCCCTCGGTAAACTCAGCGGCGAGCATGCGGCGGTGGAACAAAAAGCCAAGTGGATGACATTGGCCTATGATTATCCCTTTTTGATGTATTTCGCCCGCATTGTCGCCGGTCTCGATGAGCCTGCCCCAGAATTGATGGAGGGTTATCGTTTTGGGAGACCGTATATCTTTAAGACATATTACCAAAAGGCCGTGGATTTATTTCCTGATAGTGACGCCGCGCATTATTTATTGGGATTTTGTGAATACTATTTGGGCAATAGCCCTAAGGCGGCGATGGAATTCGAGAAATCTTTAAAATTAAACCCCCGGTTTTTCTGGTCCTATTATAATCTAGCGACCATTTACGCCCAAGAAGGGCAATTACCAAAGAGCAAAGAATTGATCCGGCAGGCATCGTTACTCAATATGCAAGAGAACTTGGACATTTTACGTCAGGATTATTTTTACCGTCAGATTTGGAGTTATACGTCCAATCCTCAGCTCATGCTGGAGGATAATTTAAAGAAAGTTGATTTTAACCATATGCGCGTGAGATTATTCTGATATGTGGATCGCCGGCCTTAGTGTTGTGTTAATGCTTGTCGCCGCGTTGTTCCGTTATTTAAGCGGACCCTTTTACTGGGGGAACAATAGCGATCCGTCGTATTTTTATCTTTATAATTTTCTTTATCTGCTGGAAGGCCAAAGTCCGCAATTTGTCGACCACCCGGGCACGCCCGTGGATTTGCTGGGAGCGCTCGTCGTCCGGTTTTTCCCTTCAGCGCCGCACGAGTTGTGGCTGTCGGCCCACGCCCAACAAGGGGAAACTGTTTTAACCTTGGTCTGGTTTTTGATGATGGTTTTGTACACATCGACATTTTTTGTGCTCGGGGCTTATGTTCTTCAGAAATCTCAAGACAGGATTTTTACAGGCTTGGTTTTATTAAGCAGTTTGTGGCTGATGATTGTTCCGGCGTTTAACACCACAGGGATTATGCCGATCAGTGCCAATGTCAATTCCGATACCATGATGATGACGGCGGATAATGGCATGATGTTGACAATGATGTGGTTTTATTTCAGCGCGAATAGAAGGACTTTGGGACAGGCAGTGGGTCTTGGTTTGGCGGTGGCGTTTGCATTGTCCACCAAATTTACAGCCCTGCCGTTTTTAGCCGTGGGATTTTGTTTACTGGTGACATGGCCGCAGAGAGTTTTATTTGTCGGTGTAGCCTTGTCAGGATTTGTCCTGATGACCTTTCCGATCTGGGGATCTTATGGCCATATGCTCAGCTGGGTGAAGGGATTGATTGTCACGCGCGGCATGCATGGCTCAGGAGGTGAAGGGTTTAATGCCGCGGTGTATTTTAAAAGTTTGCGATGGATCACGGTGACCTATTGGTTCTTTGTGATTTTATGGATATTAGGGATGGTACTTTCCTTTAACCGCCGTATCGATGATCGTCTCAGAGGTATCTTGCGCGCCTTGGCCATCGGTGGAGTTGTTCAGGTGATGATTGTCGCCAAACAAACATCCGCCCAGTACATGGCGCCCATGCTGGGGATTTCGTCGTTGATTTTGGCGTTGCTGCACAGGGCGTTTCCGCAGTGGTGGCAGAGAGGGTATCGATTCATCGCTGCCGGGATTCTGATCTGTTCCGTGGGGTTAATGGCTAAAAGCGCCTGGGATCTTCAGGCCACCACCGGTAAGACACGTCAAATCTTGGAGACTATCCGCCGCGAACACGCGGACGATTACGTTTGTCCTTTTTATCGCAGCTCTACACCGGGCTTTGGTTATGTGTTTTGGAATAATGTGATCATGAGGGATGATTATGGGGATATTCTGAAAAAACATTATCCGGACCTGGTGTACTACGATATATTTGGACATGATTTCAAGGACGCGGCCCATCAGGTGGTCGGTTTTAACCAGCTCAAGCAGCATAAGGATAAAGTTTTGATTTATGGTTCTGATCAAAGCCCGCAGAATTTTGAGCCGTATTTAACCGTGAAGAAAGTGTATAGCAATGGAGGCTCCGAGGCGCTCTTTGAGGTGCAAGAGGCCAAGTCCAATTTGGGTATGGAATATCTTCAATTTGCCAAGGTTTTGTTTTCGCAAGCCCGTTATGAAGACGCGTATAAAGCGGCTTTCATGAGTCAACAGTTGGGTGTGGGCGAGGACTTGAGTGGTCTTTTGCAGTTTTTGGCGCAAAAAATCCAGAAACCGTAAGCAAGATGATCAATGGACCGGCCATGATGGCGTAACGCTGGAGAATATTTACGAAACTGAATGTTACCAGCAGCAGGCTTGTCAGTACAAAAATAATGCGCACGGTCTTGTTATTAAGCTTCAGGGCCGCCGCGACATACCCAACCAGACCAAGAACACCTATCCCCAAAGACATTGTCAGTACGACGGCCGGAAGATTAAAGAGCTGTTCAAGCCAGGCCGGATAAACCACAAAGGCACCTTGAGAGGTCTCCCAGAAAAACATCTTCAGTCCTTCCTGTGTGAGATAAACTGCCTGTATCAAAGGGTGTCCAAAAAGAGCGTGGGCAATGCCTTGATTAAAAATTTTTTCTTTTTGGGCCGCCGAGAGGTTTTGCTGGGCCAATGCGTCTTGGCGCTTGAGGTAGGTTTCATCCGAGGCGGACATGCTCCAACGATTACATTCCTCGGTCGCGAACAGGCGTCCGCACAGATCATACGACACAGGAACCGTCGCTAGATGGCTTAAAACGTGTTTCAGGCTCAAGCCATTATCGGCACGGAGATTCAAATTGCCGTAAAGGGCCATGGTGGAGCGATTGGTCAATGCGAAATGTTTGTTAAAGAAATAATTAAGGGATTGATAAGCGCCCAAGGGCAGATAAAAAACCAACAGAAGCGAGAGGATAGGAATTTTATGGCGGCGCAAGAAATCCGTCACCTTAAGGTTCGATTGCCGCCAGGCCTCAATCAAAAGCCAGCCAAAAAATAAAGGCGTCAGCACCATGCCGGCTCCTTTGACCATGGTGAAGGCCAAAAGACTTAACGACAGACCAAAGGCCGGGGCCAAACGACGTTCAGACCCTCGCAGAACCTCCAAATAACGGATGCTCCATAAAACAGCCGCCACAAGCCAGGGGAAAGCCGCAATCTCCGAGTACATGCATAAAGCGGAATTGATTAAAATGGGCGAGAAGCCGGTATAAAGCACGGTTGCCGCCTGGATCCAGCGATTGACTTTAAGAATGCCAAGTACGCGCTGAATGCAGATCATGGCGATGAGCAAGAATCCAAAAGAGAATATTTTTAAAAAATAGGTGTAGGAAATGCCTAGCCATTGGCCGGCCCACATGGCACCGGCGATTAAGAGAGGATAAAGCGGTTCACGGTGCGGTCCGGTAAGGAAAAATTCTGTCCACCGGCCGCTATAAAACAATTGTCCCAGATGGAAAAAATCTTCGGAATCAAAAACCAGGATAAAGTTGGTCGTTAATGTCAGGTAGGTCCAATAGAGCAAGGGCAGCCCATAAGCCCAAAACAGCAGGGGATCAGGGCTTGCTAAACGATTGGTCCACGCAGGAGTTTTGTTCATAACGTTAAAAGAAAACCGGGTTGTATTGATTGGGATCAAAATGGATCCCGGCAGCGTGTTGCGTCTTGACCGTGATGGCGACCTCGAGAAAATAATTGATTTCGATGTGCGCTTTTTGCAACTGCTGATCGATGTA
>Ga0206958_1013_pt1 | contig 56192 bp, 36 predicted proteins | sample Alteio_BWOrgHeat_33_FD_152968 | JGI IMG/M metagenome (GOLD analysis project Ga0206958, IMG submission 152968) | Enriched cells from forest soil in Barre Woods Harvard Forest LTER site, Petersham, Massachusetts, United States -... | ecosystem: Environmental > Terrestrial > Soil > Temperate forest >... | reverse complement strand
AGTTTGAGCGTACCGTCCGACAAGGTGCGAACAAATCATCAAGGTGAAAGAATCCATGAACAGCTGAGAGAACATCCCCGGCCTATTTAGGCATGGCAAAATCGTTTGCGTTAGGTGATGGAGAGTCGGGTCGGGAGTTCCATAAACGCAGTACAGACGCTTAGCTCTGGGCACTCCGGCATCGTCCGAGAGGGAATCCAAGGTTGCACGCGGAACATGGTAGTGAATCCAATCGATCGAGCCCGGATTTCGAATACTGGAATTTGACTCCAGGTCGCACATTGCGACTCCGCCCACGGGCCATGCCCCCGTCTTTGTGTACTTGTCATCGGTCCAAAGTTCCCATTCACCGGAATTCGCATGATTAAGATGAAGCGAGACAACGTAGGCCTTTTCAGATGGGATGGAAGCGGTCCGTTCCGGGATGCCACTGCGCGCAATCAGCCGGGTAATCGCCAGTTGCGGCCGGACGACGGAAACCGCGGAATCGATGGCAACATGGGGCGGTTGGTTCATGGTGAAATACTTCGCCATCTGCGCACCGTAAGCGTTTGCCGAGTTCGATGATGTCGTCATGGATAGCTCTGTTACGGCAAGCGATTTTGGCTGAGAGTCTCAGATCAGACTCAAAAGGGAACAATGCTGACGTGGGATTGCCAGGAGTGTAGCGTAGCGCCAAAAAGAACGGTCATTCTTGTACAAAATGACCGTGGTTGAATGAGATAGTCCCAGAAATGCTGGTGCTCAGCGGGATTTATGGCCCTTTCACTGATCCATGCGCTTCGTTTGGACTCGAAAACTGAGTCCGAATCGACAAATAGGATGAATATCGGCAATCCTCCAAGATGGTGTACCGCGTACCATACCTCTCGGAGTCGCTTGGCGGCGTAGCTCATCTCATCGGGAATAAGAAGAGTCTTTGTAGAGGACGATCAGTGTCTGGTCAAGTAACTAGAACCCGCATCCTTCGGGTCGGGCTTGATTTGGCAAGCGCAGAGGGGCTGTGCAGGATCACCTTTGGCTCGGTTGCCGGACGCGCGAGCCTGTCAAAAGGTGGCGTTGTCGCGCATTTTCCACATTTGGGCGACCTGAAGCGCTCGATTATTGATGTTGCATTGGACCTTTGGAGCCGTACCTGCCTCGGAGTCGACACTGGCGTTGGAGGCGGGTTGCCGTCGCTAATTCGCTACCTAAATGTATGGATTGGATGGACGAGGAGAGCAGGGCTACCGGGCAGTTGTCCGATCGCTCAAGCCATTGTCGAGTTGAGTTTCTTGCCGGGACCTGTGCGAGAGGCTGCGGCGGCGGCAGAATCTGTTTGGCGGCAGACCCTCATCATGTTGATCCGTGATGCGATCGACAAGCGACACTTATTGCAGGATACCGACGTCGCTCAGTTGGCGTGGGACTTGCTCGGGATCTATCTGAGCCACCATGTCTCTAGCCATTCTCTTCGGGACCTGGACGCAGACAGAAAAGCACAGTTCTCTGTAAAGCGGCTCGTTGCCGCTATAGAAAGCCACTAGCGAGAGCGCAGCTCACGACAGACAAGATGGTCAGTAGCAACCGCGCCACGACCGTTCAGTTTGCGCCAGCGAAACGGCGTTGTCCCTTCGAGCGTTGTAAACGCGCGTGTGAAGGCAGCCTGATCGCAGAATCCCGATCGAAATCCCACCTCCGCCAGCCCCAGTTCGGGTTCGCGAAGCAGATTCTTCGCCACGTCGATTCGAAGCTTGATGAGCCATTGATGAACTGAGGTGCCAAAGCTCTGGCGAAAGCAACGAGAGAAGTGACTCGGAGAGAGCTGACAGGCGGTTGCAAGGTCCGCAATTCTGACCTCGCCTTCAAGATGCGCACGCAACATTTCCTCGGTGCGAATCTTTTGCCAGCTCTCCAGGCTCGGCTGCGCCCGGAGAATGCCCTTACCGTTTCCATAGTGTTGCAGAAGATGTGTGCTCACAAGAAGTGAGACATCTTCTAATGCCAGCATGTTGAGTGGTTCACGGTTGCGCACCTGACTGAGGATGGCCTTGGTCAATTGAGCAACGACGAGGTCCCTTTCAAAGAAGACCATCCGAAACGAATCAACCGGTGCAATCCTGTTGTCTGCTGCAACTCTGTCCAGCAGATCCCGTGACACATAATAGTGTAGATAGTCGAACGGACCCGCCGCCCACATCTCCATCGGCTTCATAAGATCGATTACCGTTGTTGCGAACGCGATCGAATGAGCGACGCTGACTTCTCGTCCGGCGATTCGTGCGCGCCACCGGTCAACCGGAGTTGGAGCTAAAGCCACGCAGATGAGCATGGCGCGGTCCTCAGGATAGGCCGGCGCCCGCTGCATTTCCATCGATCCACCCTTGAGCCTGGTGAGCGCGAAGTCGGGCACGCCAGACACATTCTTGAGGGAGCAATCATAGAGCGGCGTCCGGAAGACCTCGGCTAGGTTTGCGCCGTAGAACTTCCGAACCTGATCTGGACCTGTCGACAACGGCTTCGTCGCAAGATTTTGCATGTGAGCCATACTCACCCCCGTTGGCAACAGCCTCAATATAAAACAGCTAGAAAGGCGCGTCCACGTTCCTCCAAAGCAGTGTAGTTCAACTTCGAAGGGTGCTCTCAACGAGTGCGTTATCGCCAATGCATCCACCGACGACAGCACTTGAGCCACATGGCCGAAAAGTCGCTATCTCGGCAACTTGACAGCGAATCCGGCCTTTGCAATTTCAATATTCCCTGCCGGTTATACGGCAACTTGCCAGAGAGCCGATCAGACCGGGTGAATGAGTGACTCGTCCTGTGCTCGCCAGTTGTGTGAGTCGGAAACGATAGCTGGGATTCTTACTCTGCCTGAATCCTGAACCGGCGCGGGATTACTTGAGGCCAATGGCCGTGGTTTTCGTGAGGGTGCCGTTGGCGTCGTCGTCTTTGAGAGCCCAGATGAATGCGCCGCCGAGGCCGCCAGGAACGCGTGTGCGGACGTACACTGTTTTGAGCCACACCGTGAGTGGGTCATCGTAGGACCAGAAGGTTTGCGTTTTGGGATCATAGAGCCACACGGCGAGCCGGCGGTCATCGAAGTGAGTTGTGTTGCCGGTCAGGCCGGTGAGCGTGAGATATGTGATCACGCCTGGCGTTTGCAGATAATCGGTCGGAGGGAACGGAGCTGGATCGGTTGAGGTTTGATACAGGCCATCGTTGGTGCTGGGAACGCCAGTCCAACCGCGCGCATACGTAGGAATGCCAAGGACGAGCTTTTCTCCGGGGACGCCGGCCTCAAGATACGAGCGAACCGTGTATTCGATGTAGAAATTCTCGGAGGCATCGGGATCCTGCTTATCGTCGAAGAGAGGGGACGCGTGATTGGTAGAGGTCTCCCAAGTGCCGTGGTAGTCGTAACCCTGCAGGTTAAAGAAGTCTAACTGGCGCCCGACTTCGGCTAGCTGAAGGTTGGAGAAATTCTGCTGGCCTGCGGGTCCGAACATCGTCAGCAGATAGTGCTTGTTGTTGGCCTTCCCCAAGGCGTCCAGCTGCTTGCGAAATTCCTTAAGGAGCAGCGTTGCGTTTACCGTGTCAGTGGCGGTAGGAAATTCCCAATCAATATCGATGCCATCGAAGACTCCCGCTGCAGAAACTCCGGGCGCGAGATTGCCTTTGACGAACAGATCGATGCAACTGGCGACCATGGCCTGCCGGCTCGCAGCGGTACTCGCAGCGGCCGAAAAGCCGTCGGCCCCAGAGAGCGAGATCTCCACTTTCAGATTTGGATGCAGTTGCTTGAGCTGTTGCAGCGCGGCGAAATTCCCGTACAGCGGGCCGGTGTAGGACGCGCCGCTGACACTTGGAAGATACGGATCCTGATAGTCAGCCCAGCTATCCGCTATGGCGCAGCCGGTCGGCGTGGCGTCGCCGAAGGCGTACGTCAAATGCGTGAGTTTATCCGCAACGCCATTGGCCTGTAGATTGGCAATATTGTAGTCGGCGAAATAGATGCTCCATTCTTCGAAGTAGCCGCCGACCACTTTGGATTTTTTGTCGTGGCCCCGCTCATTAGCGAGAATGGGACGCGCAAGAAAAAAGGGAATGAGCAGGCTGGCGGCGAGGAAGAAGGTGATGGCGCGGCTCGGAAAACCGGCGGAGACACGAGTGGACATAGAACTACCTCGGAGGAGGATGCTAGCTGGCGGAAGGAATATACAACTATACAGCGACTCTGGCAACAGACAACCATATGTGCCCCCGTATGACGGTTCTCGACGAGTGATAAATCGCCAACTCACTCATTGATGCCCGAAGCACATGTCCGAATAGTCGGCTATACGGCAATTTGCCAGAGGCATGGCCGATCCGACCGGGTGAATGAGAGCATTGCCCAGTTGTCAATAGTAAGATTCTCAGGTTCGGTTGCCCGCCACAGAGCAGCGAACCAGAAGACGATGATGTCGATGTCCTAATTTCGTGGCAGCACATCGGAGTTGCGGTGCCTCACTTTGTATCGGGAGAGAGAAAGACACGAAGACCGCCCAGTCCGTCACCGTAAATTTTGTAAGGCTGGTCTACCTGCCGGCTGATCTAATTCTCTGAGGTGCGACATGGAATTGAAACCCTTCCTACTCGATATGTGGCTGGACGCCCACGAACACCATACCGAATTCAATCTGGCTGCAAGCACCGGCCCGTCATGGACCTTAAACGAGGTCTTGAATCTCGCCACCGACGAGGAGCGCCAGCTCTTCTTTAATCACAAGCTTGTCTACGGCCACCCGGCAGGCACACAGGGTCTGCGCGCCGCGATCGCCGACATGCAAGGGGTGGATGTAGACGCTGTGCAGGTCGTTACTGGCGCCTCTGAAGCACTGCTGGTTCTCATGTGGATGGCGGCAGAGCCAGGCGCTAACGTAATTCTGCCTCAGCCGGCCTTCGCAACCTTCTCGGCGCTGCCCGAGTCTCTTGGGATCGAGACCCGCTTCTACACCATTCGCAAGGAGAATGGGTTTGCCTTCGATATAGAAGAGATCAAGAAACTCACCGACCGAAACACAAAGCTGGTCCTGATCAATTCTCCGCACAACCCCACCGGCGCCACCATAAGCAATACGGACTTGGACATTCTGCATGACCACACGTCCTCACGCGGAATTCAACTCATCAGCGACGAAGTCTACCATCCCATCTACCATGGGCAACCGACACGCTCGGCCGCTCGCCTGCCCCACACAACTGTCATCCATGACTTCTCCAAGGCTTTCCCTCTATCTGGCGTCCGGACGGGATGGATGATCGAGAATGACCCAGAGCGCCGCAAGCGCTACTGGACTGCACGCTGCTATTTCTCCATTACAAACAACAGCGCTGGAGAGATGCTGGCGGAGATCGCAATGCGCCATCGTGACACTGTGCTCGGAAAGACGCAGCAAATCGCCACTGAAAATCTTCGCCAGCTTACCGCCTTTATGTCCGCGCATCGCGACACTATTGGTTGGATTTCTCCACGAGGCGGGATGACCGCTTTTCCATGGCTGCTCAGCGGAGAAAACAGCCGCGCCTTTTGCCAGGCCGCGGCAGAGCGGGGCGTCCTGCTCGCACCTGGAGACTGTTTCGACGCGCCTTCGCATTTCCGCCTCGGTTTCGCAGCAGTCGGCGAGAAACTTCCCGACGCCCTGAACCGGCTCGGGGAGCTCATCACGCGTTGGTCGGTATCGAAGATGACAACGGCATAACCTAATGGGAACTTTGAAACGTGATGGATCCCGTTGCGTTTGGCCAGCCTGAATCAAAGGAGAGACGCGTGATGAACGCATCTTTCCTCAATTGTTCTCGGCTTCTCATGAGGATCCATTCTCAAGAAGTAATAAATCGCCTATGCACTCGTTGACGGCGCGCATTTTACGTGGACGTGTAGTCGGCACCTCGTCCACTTGCCAGTCGACGAGTCCGGATGTTCAGTTCTCCGACTAGCCGGTTATACGTCCACTTGCACCCTTTCGGTTAGACCGTGACTCGCCCCAAGTCGGAAAGGCGGGACTTCAAGCAACCATGCGAATGGACCACAAATACATGCTTCTCGAACCTGAAGGACCAGAAAACCTGTACCAAACTGAAGGTTAGTTTTCAGCTTGTCTTGGTTTCAGCCAGATCGCGGCTAGCGGCGAAAAATCCTTGAGTATCGCGGCCGACTTGATCTCGGCGGAAAATGTCTCCTCCAGAGTGGCGCGGGCTTGGTCTAGTTTGCCTTCCGCCTCCCACGCAGATCCCAGCAATCATCCCTCCTCTCAATTCCACTAGACTAATTAGCATAATGTTCCGAAGCGTGAAGATACTTGGCCTTTCATGGTCGCTATTGGTCACTGTCAATCTTCTGGGGCCGCCATCCTCCGCGCAAACCGTGACCGATGAGACGCATCCGGTAACGTCTTCGGTCGAGTCGCTTGGACTCTCGAAAGAACAAGCATTGCAATTGCAGCGGGCGATGGACGCGCAAGACTATATCCCTGCCGAAAAGCTGTTGCTTGCCGAAATCGATCACGACCCCCACTCTCCGCGCACCGCACGCTTGCTGAAATTTGTGGGCAGTGTCTATTTTCTTAATCACGACTACATGAACGCCGCCGTCGCCTGGAAAAAATCCGAGGCCGTCGCTCCGCTTGAGCCCAGACTCGAATTCTCGCTGGCTATGGCCTATATCCAAATCTCCCATCCGGACTGGGCACGAAAGGTGCTCGAGACCCTTGCAACGCGTAACCCCAGTGAGGCGCTTTACCCGTACTGGCTGGGCCGTCTCGATTACGAGGCTCACGAATACAACCGCGCAATTGCCCATTTTCGGTACACCATCGAATTGGCGCCTGCCATGTCGCGCGCCTACGATAATCTTGGGCTTTGCTACTACTATCAAAACCAGAATCAACTCGCTGTCGAGAATTACAAAAAGGCCATTGAACTTGACCGGAATTCAGAGCATCCCTCCGCGTGGCCTTATCTAAATCTTGCCATCGTCTTTCAGCTCCAAAACGATCTGGCAGGTGCGGAATTAAATCTGCGGGAAGCGATTCGACTCAATCCAGACTTCCAACAGGCTCTCTTCCAGTTGGGCCTTGTGCTTGAGAGCCAAGGTAAACTCTCAGAAGCCGTGGAAGAACTCCGGGAGGCAGCGCGACTCGATGCATCTTATGCAGAGCCTCATATGGCTTTGGCGCGCATCTACCACAAGCTCGGACAAGGGGCGGCTGCCCGCCAAGAGGTCCAGGCATATTTACGCCTCCACCCGCACTCGACATCCAAATAAAAATGGATGCCCCATACTCATCGACGACGGCCACCGCAGAGCGCCGCCCTGAAGCAACACCCCCGGCCAAGACTTGCCGGGGGTGTTTGTGTGCAGCAGGTGTTTCACTGCGATCTAGAATTCAATCCGGCCTGCGAATTGAATGGTGCGTGGTGTGGTTACTGCTCCAGTCCATTGTCCGAAGGAGGAACTGGAGACGTCTGTTACGAACGAAACCGACGGTCCGCCGTAGTTTCCGCCCTGAGAGTTGATGAGGTAGTGGTTGTTGAAAGTGTTGAAGAAGTTGGCGCTGAACTTGAAGACCACTCTTTCGGTGATTTTCGTGTTCTTTGTGAAAGACATGTCAAGGTTCTGGAACTTCGGTCCGTATACCGTCGTGACCGCTTGTCCGGTGCCTGTGTATCCGAACTGGGAGAAGTCTGTCTCAAAGGCGTTTACATTGAAGTACCTTCCTGAAGAAGACGGGTCAAATCCATTCCGGCCATGGGGCTGAACTGGTTGCCCTGGTCGAAATCCGGGCACACATCCTACGCGGAACTGCGGAACAACGTTGCAGGTCGATGAGTAGAACGAGTATGGCGTGCCATACTCCCAGCGCCACAGCGGCGACACCTGCCATCCGCCAATCAGCGCGTTGGAAATTCCTCCTGACTTCAAATAGCGCTGATTGTGGCCAAACGGAAGCTCATACACAACTGCAACCTGGCTCGTGATCGGAACGTTGTCCGGAACGAGGGCCCACGCACGCGGGCGCAAATGGAATGGCGAGAACTGGCCGTTGTTCCCCTGGTTCCCTGTACCGGTGGTGTTGCCCGCCTGAGTTGTATCGGAAGCGTCCGTGTACATTTTCTGTACCGTCAGAGACCAGAGTGCATAGAGCCCATTGTTGAGGTGTCTTTCGAGACGAGACTGGAAGGAGTTGTAGATGGAGGTTGCGTGTTGTTCGTTCTGACCCTGCAGCACTCCGCAATACTGCGGATAGGGCACCAGTGCCTGGGCAAGTGTGGGTGCGCAGCTTGTAAGCTGGCTTGCCCAGTCCACGTAAGGAACGTTGACACCATACTTGGCGAAGGTAGCCGGACCATTCGCTGCGTTATAGCTGACCCGAAGGTCCTCTCCCATGGCGGCTATAGCTGGATTGAGTGGGTCGATGACGTTCAGGGGGCTCTTCGCCGAAGGCAGGTGGGTGCCTTTGGTGCCCACGTACGACAGGGCTACAAAGAACTCGTGGGGCAACTCCCGCTCCACCGTCATGTTCCACTGTTGTGAGTAGGGGCGCCGGTTTCCGTCTAGGGGACGATACTTTGACGGTACTTGTCCATTGTCAAAATCGGAGGAGATGTCCTGGGTGTCGCCGACCTGGCTAGGCGAGATTCCGGAGGTCAGGTAGACCTGGGGGATCTGAAGACCCCCACTGGGTTGTTCGCCCAGGTTGAGGTTTTTATTGAAGCCGTCCAGGGCCATACCGCCATCCCAGCCAGGATAAAACGCCTGGCCGAAATAGATACCGTATCCCGCACGGAGAACGGTCTTGCTATCGAGCGAGTATGCAAATCCGAGGCGTGGAGCAAGTGCACTCTTGAACGGTTCCTCAGGAAAGTCCTTGCCGTAGCTTGCCTCTCCCCACTTGTTTCCGGCGAAGGCAAGCCTGCCGGGAAGCCCTCCTGCGCCCGGGTTGGCCCCAAGCGGGTCGATGAAGGAGAGATTATTAAACTTCTCCTTGAACGGGGAGATGTAGTCCCAGCGCAGGCTGTAGTTGAGTGTGAGTTTGGTGTTGAAGTGCCAGGAGTCTCCAAGATGCGCCGCATACGCGTATTGCCGGGGATACTCGGCATGCACGTTGCGGAAGGTAACGCTCGCATTCCCCGCGGCTCCGAGGTAAAAACTGGCCATGGGATCGCCCGGACACGAGGCCGTTGCCGGACAACTTGTGTTTCCCGTCGTATCGGCATTGAACGTAAAGGTGCCGCCCTCATTTCCACCCAGGTGGATGCTCGTCCCAGCCTTGTGAAATTCGAAGCCAGCTTTGATCGTGTGTCGGCCGATCACGCGCGTGAGCACGTCGTTCAGGGCGTAAGTTCCACGCGTTGTCAAGGTTCCGGAAGAGTCCGGCGGGTTACTGTTACCGAGTTGCGAGTAGAAGGTATCAAAACTCATCTGCGGCAGGTTGTCTGGATTGGCGACTCCGGGAACCTTGGGGAGATTGGCCTGCCCGTTCAGGGCATAGTAGCCCTCATTCCGGTTTAGGTAACCGAGGGTGAGGTGATTGGTCATTAACGGAGAGAAGGTGTGTTCCCAGTTAAGTCTCTGAATAGGCGCATTCTCTGGGTTTGCCGGTGAGGCGGTCGAGAGCGCGATCGGTAGGTCGCTTTGCGTATTTACGCCGGCGTATTGCCACCAATACGTGTAATAGAAATGATCCTTCTGGCCCACGTTGATGTCCACACGCCAGAAGTACACGTTCTCGCTGTTCGTCAACGAGCCTTGACCGGACCTGGGAACGAAGTAGTTATTGAACTCGGCGCCGTTTGTCGGGGTCGGCATCGCCTGTATCCAGGCCGCTGCCACAGGATCCTCAAACCGGGGATCTATCATGTTGTTTGGGATGGGCTGTCCGGCCAACGCGCCGTACTTCCCTGGGTCATTGGGGTAATAAAGTTGAGAGCCCCATGCGCTAAAGTCGCCCGCGCGCGCCCTCGCTGATGCGACCGACAAGGTCGCCGAGTTTGCCCCGCCGTGGTCCTGGAATCCTTCCCAATTAAAGTAAAAATACCCCTTGAAGAGGGAGTTGGGCCCGTGCATCTTGGGAAGATAAATCGGACCGCCGATGAATGCACCGAAGTCATTTTCCTTGTCCGCCGGCTTCTTCTGGCCTGCCGGAGCCCCAAATTGGAAGGCGTTGAATGCATCGTTGCGAATATATTCGTAAGCGCCGCCGTGGAACTGCTCCGTGCCGCTCTTGGTAGTAATGATGAGCTGACCGGAGGTCGTGTCGCCATACTGGGCATCATAGTTTGCGGTTAGTACCTTGACTTCGCTGGTGATGTCGGGGGACATGCCAAAGTCGGTCTGCAGGGAAACCATGCCGCTCTGGTTCATGAAACCTTCGATCGTCGTGGCGCCGTCGACCAACGCTTCATCACCGGTAATAATGCCGCCGTTGATGCGCGCGTTGAAAGCATTGCCCCCACCGGCCGACGTCACGCCGGGCATCATAATGGCCACCGCCACAGACGACCGTGGCGCTCCGGAAACCGTCAGCGGGAAGCTCTGCAGCACTTCCGGACTCACACCGCCTTCCAGCGTCTGGTTGTCGAAATTGATCAGCGACGTGTCGGCGGTGACGGTGACGGTTTCACTCGCCTGCCCAATGGGTAGGTGTATCTCTAGCCGGGCCACCTGGTTGGGCGCCAATTGGATACCCGTTTGGGTTGTTGACTTGAAACCTGCTGCAGTGACAGCGATCTTATAGTTGCCAGGCGTCAGGTTGTGGAAGGTGTAAGCGCCTGTCCCATCGGATATGAAGTTCGATTGAAATCCGGTCGCCCCGTTGGTTAACGTGAGTTTTGCGTCCGGGATCGCTGCACCGCTTGGATCCGATACCGTTCCTTCCAGGGAGGCGTTCGTGTCCTGACCAAATCCTCGATGGTTAGCGGCCAACATAAAAATACCGAGCAGCGCCAGCAACAAGAAGCGTGTGTAGCTCGTTTCCTTGTGCGCCATAGCGTCTCCTTGAAATCGGTTTAAATGGGGATCCATGAAGCCTTCTCTGGGGCAGAAAGCCTCTTTTACCAACTTGCGACGCGGAGCAACCTGCCCGACGATGGTTATGAAATGGCCCGAAGAAGAGGTGACAGTTACCAGAGAGCTAAAGAGAGGAGGACCAGCAAACCTCCGGTAACGAAACAAAAACATTGGGCGCCATTACGAGCGCCTAAGAGACCTGCAGACACTTACATCGGCGGACCCTACAACGTCCCTGTAGAAACGCGCAATTTTCGCTTGCATAACGAATCATTGTCAACATATTTAAAGGAAGACAAAGATACGCCCCCAGTCGAGGCTCAGGGCTGGCGAGGCTTAGTCGGCGAACGAGGCCAGACTTCGTGACGACAAGGGGTTTATTGGGGTTGGATAACTGGTCCAGCCAAGTTTGAGCGCCACATGACGATTCTTCAGAAAGACGGGCAGACGTGCCTTGCGGCCTGCTGTTTTATGAATTTATAGAGTGTGCGGTACCATTCAGGCGACAATACGAAGTGATGACGATCGGCCGCATTTTGCGATGTCTTTTGGTCGGGGGGGTTGCCGTCTGCCTGGAGCCTCTGGCTGTAACGCAACCCCGCACTGCATCCGACTATCGCAATACGGTTCTGGCTATTCAGGATTCGATTGAGAAGGGCGACATAGGCGAGGCACGCCGCATGGTTGATCGGGCCCTTGCTTCATATCCGTCAGACGGTGGCCTCGAAAACCTGCGCGGTATCGTGGAGATCCAACAAGGTGATACGGAAGGGGCCAGACAGGATTTCCGCGGTGCAATCCGTCATAGTCCGCGGCTCACGAGCGCCTACCTGAACCTCGCCCGAATTGAATTGGGCGTCGGGGATCAGCTGTCCAGGGAACAGGCTCTCGTACTATACCGGCAAGTGTTGACCTACGATCCCGCAAATGCTGAAGCCAACTATCAAGTGGCGATTTTGCTGATGCGGCAGCGGCACTTCGAGCGTTCACTCGACCAGCTGGTAAGGCTTGGTCCTGATGCGCAGACCCTCGCCGGTCCGCTGCTGGTGCGCTGCGCGGATGAAGTGGGAATGGAACGTCTTGAGCAAGCCGAGGTCGCTTGTGCTCAAGCCGCGCAGGATCCCAACCTCGTGGAGGAGGACATAGCGATTGTCGGCACTATGCTGGAAGCGCCAAATCAAGCTAACCTCCTGGAGATCCTGCTGACAGCTATCCAACGATCGCGGCCGTTATCCGTTGCCGGATTACGTACACTGGGCCGCGCGCAGGAGGCGCAGGGCAAGCTCCCTCAAGCGCGCGCGACTTTGGAGAAAGCGTTCTCGTCGGACAACGCCTCCGTAGACGCGCTCGTTGATCTTGCCCGTGTTACAAACGAGCAAGAGCGGTACAAGGACTCGCTCGGCTATCTTGCCCACGCAAGAGCGCTGCGGCCAAAGGACGGAAGTCTGGCATACACCTTTGCGCTGGTTTGCCTCAAGCTGAACCTCATTGGCGAGGCGCATACAGCGCTCCAGAACGCTCTGGATCTTGTGCCGGACAACCCCGACTACAACCTCGCCATGGGGAAGATTTCCATGTACATGCAGGACCCACTGCTCGCGCTGCCCTATCTGACAAAATACCGTACCTTGCGGCCACACGATGCCTCGGCGGAGCTCGCTCTGGGCACGGTTTATTACAGGGCAAAGGATTTTGCTGAGGCCGTGCCATGGCTTCGTCAGGCCGCCAATGACCCTCCGAGCGCTGCCGAGGCTCATTATTACCTTGGAAACATCCTGCGCCAGCAAGGCAATTACGACGAAGCGCTCGCCGAGTTCACACAGTCGCTGCGCCTGAAACCTGACCAGCCGGAGACCGAGGGCGCCTTGGGCCAGCTCCAGGTACAACGCAAGCAATACGGCCAGGCTCAGGTGTTGTTTGAGCATGCGCTCGCTCTCGATCCTGACAGCTACGCGGCCAACTTCGGTCTTCTGCAACTCTACGCGCGTAACGGAGACCCTCGCCGCGAAGAGCAATCACGGCGCTTCGAGGCTATAAAAGCCCGGCAGGAGCAGCAGTCGCAAGAGGCGATGCGGATCATCGATGCGAGGCCTGAAACCGAGACGCCTACCCCACACTGAACAACTAGCCAGACAACTCTCGATTTACCTTTGTTATGCTGATTTTCCGATCGTCGCGATCTGGGATGCGATCCTCGAAAGGCTAAACCTGAGCATGGTAACGCGTAGAAGTCTACTGGCGGCACTAGGTTCCGGCCTCGCAGCCCACGCCTTTCGCTTTGCGGGTGCCGTGGTCCCCGAAATACCGTCTCCACTCTTCGTGCCAATGCCAAGCAGCCGATCCGGCATCACCTGGACGCACACCAGTGGCCGTTCACCGGACTATTACCTTCCCGAGACCACCGGCGCCGGATGCGCCTTCTTCGACTACGACAATGACGGGTGGATGGACATCTATCTCGTGAATAGTGGCAAGTGCGATTTTTTTTTCCCCGAGACGCCGTTACGCAATGCGCTCTACAAGAACAATCGCGATGGGAGCTTTACCGACGTGACGTTGAAAGCTGGCGTCGCCGGCGCGGGCTATGGTATGGGCGTCGCAGCAGGGGACTACGACGGAGACGGCCACACAGACCTGTTTGTCACCGGCTACAACAACTCCATTCTTTACCACAACAACGGTGACGGTACCTTTACCGACGTGACGGAGAAAGCTGGCATCCGGATTCAAGGTTGGGGATCGAGCGCCCTCTGGTTTGATTATGACAACGACGGGCGACTCGACCTGTTTGTCTGCCGTTTCGTGCACTTCGCGAAGGGGGATAACAAAATCTGCGGAGATGGAGGACGAGGGGAGCGGCATTACTGCGTTCCGCGCATCTATGAGCCCGCGTCGAGCTGGCTCTTTCATAACAACGGCAACGGTACTTTCACCGACGTTTCCCAGAGTTCAGGGATCGGGAGCCTGCTGGGAAAGGCTTGGGGTGTAGTCGCCACAGACGTCAACAACGATGGTTGGATGGACCTGTTCGTTGCCAATGACACGGTTGCGAACTTTCTTCTCGTCAACGACCACGGACGCTTCCACGACCAGGGACTGGAGTCGGGCGTAGCGTACAGCGCAGACGGGCGTCCGCGTTCTGGCATGGGTGTGGATTCTGCCGACCTCGATCGCGACGGCTGGCAGGACCTATTCGTCACCAACGTGGACCGCGAGATGTATTCGCTGTATCGCAACAACCACGACAACACGTTCGAAGATCTGGCCCTCAGTACTCAAATCGGAAGTCAGACTCGCAACATGAGCGGGTGGGGAATTCGCTTTTTTGATTATGACAACGACGGCAACCTGGATCTATTGATTGCAAACGGACACCCCGACGACAAGGTGGAACTAAGCACCACGAACGTTACCTACCGTGAGCCGCTACTGCTGTTTCATAACAACGGCAAATCTCTCGAAAACGTCTCAGCATCGGCGGGTCCGATCTTCCATGAGCCTATGGCGGCGCGAGGGCTTGCGCTCGGCGATTTTGACAACGACGGGGCCCTCGATGCACTCATTTCGATTAACAACGGCCCGCCAGTGCTGTTGCACAACGAGGGCGCGCGCGGGCGGCACTGGGTTGGACTGCGGCTGGTGGGAACTACGTGCAACCGCGATGCGGTGGGCGCGAGGGTGCGATGGACTTTTGGCCAGGATATCCGCTCGCTGCTCAAGGGCGCTGGCGGCAGTTACCTGTCCAGCCACGACCCCCGGCTGATTCTAGGTCTCGGAAAGAACGCGAGCTGCGCGCTGCTGGAGATTCGCTGGCCCTCGCCAAGCAGCCGGATCGACACATTCACCAAGGTGCCGATCGACCGTTACATCACCATCGTCGAGGGCAAAGGAATCGTTCCTTCAGACCAATGATTCACTCAGAAGTCCTGCTGTGCGAAATGCCTTGAATCGGTCTCGACAGTGGGTTGAGCAGTAGCTCTTATTTATGCGTATGCTCTTCATAATGGTCACCAATTGGTTAAAAAAGCGTCAACAATTTTGACAGTATCGCTCACTTGACTTTCCTATTAGCGACTTGGCCAGGCTCTCGCGACGGATTCATCGGCCTCTGATTTCGTGTGGCGTACGACTTTATTGGACGAGAAGCAGAAATGCGGATTTGCCATTTTCAGCGCCACCCGCCTGCGCTTCCACTTATCCCTTCCCTCAACTCATCCAACGGTACAAAAGACCGGGCAGTCAACATTGCTGAAGGTGAAGGTGATTCGGGAGTTGAGTCTTCGGGATAGGTTGACTGTTGGACACGATAAAAGTCGTTATCACCCCGCTGCATGTGGCGAGTCCGCAGGTCGCCCGTTCCCTGTGATCGGTAGACTCAACCTAGAGCAGCCTATTTACGTGCAACAGCACCCATGGGATTCAACAGATATGCGAAATGGTGCATGGTCCCGGTTTCTGGTAGCTCTAATTTCTATATTCAAAACAAAATTCAAGACAAAGGCGCCGCATTGACGGAGAACGCGTATTCCGAGGTGCAAACCGGGGGAGTCTCTTAACTTGCTCACGTCGCGGGCATGATCTTTTGAACGTGAAGAATTCAGGACGGCAAGTTTCGAAGCTCTTGGGTGATCTCTATGGGCGCATCATTGCCAATTCACTCATTGAGAAACGGAACCACATGGACGTATATGTATGGTCCGCCGTCCGACTGCAAGGAAAAAGCTGAGGGCGAGAAGACAAGTCTGCGCAAATGTATTCGGCCTTTGGTGGAGCTTAGCGCTCCTGGCCACGATGAGTTGCGCGCGTATCTGTCCTTATTAGTCGGCCGGTCGCTATCAACCAATTCGACCAGTAGGTTCCCAGACACGCCGTTGTGACTGTTCTTTCGTCCTTGCTGTTTCTTTGCAGACCTCGGTGGGTAAATTCAATCCGTCGTCGTAGTAGTGCGGTAAAGTGGGAGCGCGTCCGCGCTTCCAAGCCGCAGGCGTCTTTTCCGCACTAGTCATGCTGTGACCATGTTGCTGTTTGGTCTGTAGGGTTCTCCGCTGGAGAGCACCGCCCATGCGATGCGGGCCAGCTTATTGGCCATGGCGACTATTACGACGTTCTTTGGAGCTCTGGCATCGAGTGCATCGAGCCAGGCTCCGATCGGCGCCCGATCCCGATTGATCCGCAACACCGCAGCCAGTACTCCGTGGATGAGGATCTTGCGCAGGTACACGTTGCCGCGTTTGCTGATGCCTAGCAACCTCGCCTTGCCTCCAGTCGAGTACTGCTGCGGCACGACGCCGAGCCAGGCAGCAAAGTCGCGTCCCTTCCGAAAGGCTGCGCCGTTGCCGATGGCGGCAACGATGGCCGTGGCCACGATGGGCCCAATCCCTGGAATCTGCCGGATGCGAGTACACCCCGGATCGGCAGCGGAGATCCGTTCCAACTCAAGGCTGAGTCCTTCAATCTGGCCTTCGATTATCTTCCACTCATTCCATAGAAGATCGATCAGGTTCCGCATTTGCGTTGTCAGGTCAAGGTCGGCGTTCTCAAGAACGTCGGGCAACGCGGCCCGCAGCTTGGCTGGAGTCTTTGCGAAAACCAGGCCTCGCTCGAGCAGAAATGCACGCAGTTGGTTGATGATGGCCGTGCGTCGAGAGATCAGGCGATCGCGAACGCGATGGATGGCCTGGAGATCGAGCTGGTCATCGGTCTTGATCGGGACGAAGCGCATGTTCTTGCGTTCCACGGCTTCGGCGATCGCCTCTGCGTCCACAAAGTCGTTCTTGTTGGACTTTACGAACGGCTTCACAAACTGCGCTGGAATCAACCGCACATCATGGCCTTGCTTCCGTAACGCGCGTCCGAGAAAATGTGCTCCCGAACATGCCTCCAGCCCGATCAGCGACGTCTGCATGTTGGCGGTGTAGGTCAGCAGCTGCCGTTGCGTGAACTTCTTCCGCACTAGCACTTTGCCGGCCGCACCAAGCGCTACCAGGTGAAACGTTGTCTTGCCAAGATCGATGCCAACCGAAACTATCTGCATATCGACGATCCTCCTTATTAGAAGCTGCCACCACGATCAACCTGCCCAAGCAGGTGAATCAAACGGCGGACCATCTCATTAACCGGTTTTACGTCCAAGTGAACGAACACGTTCGTAAACTCGCTGGCATGTCCGTCTCCTGTCGTCTGCTTGGAATTGATGCCCTTAACCGCTTTGCGCGTTATGGGTGTATCTAGAAAGCCCTTGAGCTTGAGGCTCCATAATGTACGAAGCAGAATGAAGTATCGGGGAACCGTCACGCCGTCTCAATCTGGCGCATCAGAGTGGCAAGATCGAAGTAAATGCGTCCAGCGTAGACCTTTCGGGATTCCAAGTTGTATTCGTAGAACGAGCAGCCAAGGACCTGAACGGTCCTTCCGGTGGCCTCGATGCCGGCAAAGCTGCCTTTATGTACGGCGTCAAAGCGCCATTCCACGGCGACAAGATTGTCGGCGTGCGCGAGTTTGCGGATAGAGTGTACGTTGCCTGGGAATCCATTCACAAACGGAATCACAAAGTTGTCTCGAACGGCGGACTTTCCTTCTAATGTTCCCGTAGGAAGCTGAATGACTACGTCGTCGGAATAATAGGCGAGGATCTTTTGTACATCGGTGCCTTTCCAGGCACAAAATACTCCTGGACAAAAGCTCCTACCGTTTCGGGTGCCGATACTACAGATGTGGTTTGCATAGGGGCTCCTTTCTCGATGTTTGGGTTGCGCGATGTTGAGGCCAAGCAGGCATTTGGAGTGCGTGATTCCAGGAAAGTCTTTCGCTTATCTGGTTAGAGCCAGTCGTCATAGCCTGTTTACGGGCGCTGAAAGACGAGCGGAACCTCCGGACTCATCAGCGAGGCGCCGCCATCAGCGACAATTGTCTGACCAGTAATCCAGCCCGCATCGTCAGAACAAAGCGCGGCCACTGCGCCGCCGATGTCAGCCGGCGTTCCCTGTCGCCCCGTCGGATTCCAGCCTTCGAGCAACCACGCGACCATCGCATCCACAGCTGGCTGCGGCAGATGATTGACGATGCTATCGTCGGTGATGCCAGGACATATGGCATTGACGGTGATCTTACGAGGCGCCAATGCGATGGCGAAGTAGCGGCACATTGCCTCTATGGCTGCCTTGTTTGTTCCCATCGCGAAGTAGGGCAGGAAGCCTCCCAGGTGACTTCCAGGCCAATAACTCATGGCGATAATGCGTCCCTTGTCGCGCAAAAGCGGCGCGGCTGTTTGTACTCCCACCAGAAAGGCCTGCTGCTGGCATTCAAGGGCCGCGTTCCACTGCTCCATCGTGACTTGCAGTGGAGGGCTCATGAAACCAAGAAGGTCTCCCAGTGCGTTATGCACAAAAATGTCCAGCGCTCCGAACCGTTCCTTGACGTTTCGCACCATGGCGGCCAATTCGTCGGGATGAGCTACGTTGGCCTGTACGACGAAGGCTTCTCCGCCTCCCGATTTGATTCGAGCAACAGTGTCTAAGGCAGCAAGCTCGTTCTGAAGGAAATTGACGGCCACTGCGGCGCCACGTTCTGCCAGTCGCAGTGCAATACCGCGCCCGATTCCTCGCGAAGCGCCGGTGACCAGGGCGAATTTTCCACGAAGCTGTTTCATGTCAATCGACATCCCATCATTCCTTTCAGTTCCGGTGTTCGGGGCTCTTCCAGCCTTCGTTTGAATTCAGTCGGGATTTCGGCGGCGTCCAGACTTCGTCGTAATGCTCCCGTGGACCTGTCTTCTCGAAACCACATCCGAACTCTCTACTGTCTCATTCATCACATTCGGAATTTGGCGGTGTTTTCCCTCATTCCCATTCACATATTTCTCGCTTGAACCAGTCCGGGTCGGCGACCTGTTTGGCGTAGCGTTGGCTGCAGCAGGTCCTCAACCGCGCCGACGATTTGGCCCCATCGAGCACCCGTCCGGAATGGGGCTAAATTCGGTTACTGCTATCACGGCTGCTCCAGAGTACCGACCGCAAACACACTGCCCGCGCCTGAGAACGTCAAAGAAAAATCCCCCGTTCTGGCTTGCGGGGCCGTGCTGAAAAACTGCGCGAACGTAATTCCGTTCGGAGTGATGCGATTGAAGTTGTAGGTCCGGCCATCGAATTCGAAGTTAGAACTCCACATCAGTGTCTCGGAAAGGCTGTGAAATGAGACGGCCGGGGTCTGCGCGAAAAGGCTCTCTTTCCGATGAAAGGTCGCGATCAGTTTGCCGCTCGAGAAACTGGCGGGGTTGCTCCAATCAGCGGCGGGAGCCGCGTTGTAGTAGACGTTGAATGTACCAGCTGACACAAGATCCAGGGCGACGTCGTCATTGCTGGGCAGCGGGGTAAGCTGAGCCAGATCGGTGCTGAAGGTGAAATGCGCAGTATTCTCGCTGGGCGACCCATTGAAGAGCGAGCCGTTGATTGGGTCGATATGAACCAGGTATCCGACATAGACGAACTGGCCGGTGGTGGGGTTCAGGAAAACCCGTCCCACATGGTGCCAGGCGGTCCGGCCAGCAGGTAGTGTTTGCCGGGACTTCCCGGCCGCGTCCGACATGAATCCCTGCCCACGGGCCGGGCTTTGCCACCCGGCCAATACGGCTGCGAGCACGAGAAGAGTAGTTGTTGGCCACTGATGCAGAAACGTTCTTATGGTTCTCATTGTCTATCTCCCGGCTGCGCTGGTTGCGCAGGATTGGTGCGTACTCTAGGACTAACGGCAGGCAGAGGCAATACACAGGCGATAGAGAAACAATGAAGAATGAATAGACCGCTAAATCGTTGGAAACACGGTTGACAACAGGCTGTGCCGGACTTAATCTCGGCGAATTGTGGCCCCTGCGGCTTGAGGATGCCCATTGGAAACCTCGATCCTCTATTTCGATCAATTTGAGCTGGACCTGAATTCCTATGAGTTACGGAAGTCAGGTCGAGTCATCAAGCTCGAAAAACTGCCGATGGTGTTGCTGATCCTGCTGGCAGAAAACCAGGGTCTGTTGGTCACGCGGGAGCAAATTATCCAGCGTCTCTGGGGCGACAACGTCTTTGTCGATACGCGGCAGGGGATCAACACCGCTGTCCGCAAGCTACGCATCGCGCTCCAGGACGATTCGGAGAATCCGCGGCTGCTGCAGACCGTGCCGGGGCGAGGATATCGGCTGCTGGCGGTGGTTTCGAGCCGGGCGGCGGCTGGTGGCCAAATGGTTGAGCCTGCGGTAGTGCCGCCACCGTCATCTCCGAGTGAGTCTGAGCTCCCGAATACTGTGTCGAAGCCGAAAAAACGCTGGCATGCAACGGCAATGGTCGGCTCACTTGTCGTTCTCCTTGCTATAGCCGGTCTGGTGGTTTTGCTTCTTCACCGGAACCGGACTAACTTCGCATCTCGCGAGGCGTGGATCAAGGTCACAAATTTTTCCGATTCGGCCACACAGCCCGTATTGTCGCCCGACGGGCACATGATCGCCTTTATCCGGGGACCTGAGACCTTTGTCACACCCGGACAGATTTACTTGAAAATATTGCCCGACGGCGATCCGGTTCAGCTGAGCCACGACGATTTGCCGAAGATGGCTCCGGCCTTTTCACCCGACGGATCGCGCATCGCTTATACGGCGACGGACCGCACCTTTGCGTGGAATACCTGGGTTGTGCCGGTTCTGGGTGGTGAACCCAAGGAACTACTACCGAATGCAGCTGCTCTCACGTGGCTCGACCGAGAACATGTGATGTTTTCCGAAATAGAACCCAGGACGGCAGCTACGGTCACGGCAATCATGGGACTAGCCACCGCCACGGAAAGTCGGGCGGACGAGCATGATATCTATCTTCCGCGTGGCGGAATGGCGCACCGTTCCTGGGTATCTCCCGATCGGAAGTGGGTGCTGGTGTCTGAGATGGACAATAGAGGATGGGGGCCCTGCCGTGTCCTGCCCTTTGATGGAAGCTCAAAGGGCGAGCTTGTCGGCCCAAAGCCGGCGCGGTGCACGTTCGCAGGCTGGAGCCCGGATGGCGCAACGATGTACTTCAGCGCCGATGCAGGCGACGGATACCACATCTGGCGCCAGGCTTTTCCTAGCGGTAGCCCCGAGCAAATAACATTTGGCCCCACGGAGGAGGAGGGGATCGCTGTCGCGCCGGTCGGCCGGTCGCTGGTGACTTCGGCCGGCATACGGGAGAGCACGGTGTGGATGCATGACGCTCGCGGCGACCGGCAGATTTCGAGCGAAGGCTTCGCGGGAGTGCCCGGCCTGGGACTGGCCGGCCTAATGGTTTGTTCGGTTTTCTCGCCGGACGGCAAGAAGCTGTATTACCTGGTACGCAAACAACCTTCACGTTCATTTCTCTCGGGGGAACTGTGGGCTGCCGATCTCGATTCGGGCCGGGGCGAGCCGGTCCTGCCGGGTATTTCGATCAATGACGATTTCTCCATTTCGCCTGATGGGAAGCGCGTGGCGTTTGAGGCAAATGATGCGAAGGGTGAACCGCATGTGTGGATCGCACAACTCGACCGGAGTTCACCGCCCAGGCAGATCACCGAGTCCATCGCACGCCGGCCGAATTTCACTTCAGGAGGACAGATTTATTTTCAGGCCCGCGAAGAGGATGATTGGTTCCTGCACTATGAAGATCCGGACGGCAGCTCACCACAAAAACCAAGCTCGGAGCCATTGCCGAAAACGATGATCTTGATCGGTGTCTCGCCGCGAGGAAAATGGCGGCTTTCCGGCAACCCGGTCGTCGCGCATCCGGTGGGAGGAGGAACTCCGATTCGCATCTGCGACTTCTGCAGCGCGGGGTGGGGGCCGGAAGGGAAATACTTTTATCTGCGATTCCGCGACATCGGCGAGCAGGGCGGCGGAAAAACGGTCGTGCTAGGCCTGGCTGAAGGCAAGGACCTGCCAGACCTGCCCCCAGGCGGTTTGAAGTCAGCCGAAGGCGCCAAGGGACTCAAGGTAGTCGCCGAGATCGATATGAACGGAAAGACTGTCTTCGCTCCGGGGCCCAGCCCGCTCGTCTATGCCTACACTCGTGTGACCGTGCAAAGGAACATCTACAGGATTCCACTCGACTGACGGAATGGCTCGCGAGAATCGCCAATTAGCAATCTGATTCTCAGTTGTAGCAACCGGGCAAAGCACTCATCGAGAAGGTTTGCATGGCAATAGTTGGATAAGTAACGCAAAACGGGGCGTGGTCCAGGCATTGCGCATTTCGCCGCAGCAATCCACTTGAGCGAATAGTCGCCATCTCGTACAGTTGGGAGCCATGAGCTACGTCACAAGCACTTCAACGGATATGTTAGAGCAAAACAGTTAAGCTTCGCGCCGGCAAACACAACAGATCGCAAAAAGTCTTCCGACAGATCCAGCCGCTATTCCATGCTTGCCAAAGATCGTGTTCGACCGCGTCCTTCAACGCTGCGATGAAAGACACCTGGCAACAACGTCGGTCCACTCTCACAGGGCGATCAAAGGTGGCCTATCTCATTAACCGACCTCTCCTTAAGGATCGGCTGAGCATGTCAAGTTGCCGAGTAGTCGCCATCTCGGACACTTGGCTAGCGATAGGCCGCTTCTCCGACATGCCGACTGATCTTCACCGCAAAGTACCAGGCGGCTAGATGGGACGACCGGAAGGGATCGCAACGGCGTCGAGCTCTTTGTTGACAGTGGCGCCGCCCAGATCTAACCACGAGACTCCGGATTCGCGTAGCGAATCGAAGGTACTCGTTCATGGCAGCTTATAGACTCTCGGAACGAGCTCCCTCTGCGTGCACTTGCATCACCACTCCTCAGCAACCGGATCGATCGGTGTCCATTCCAAAATCGCTCCTACAACTCATGCTCTTCGAACTTCCAGGTAGATCGCTCAGTCAAGGGCCCGTGGGGGATTCTCTCAGCAATTAAGACCGCAGTTCCGAAAATCGCGCCAGAGCGAATCAGTTTACATCCGGCAGTACGGTCACCTGTAGAGGCGAGGAAAAGCCTAAGTTGCCCTTGCTGTCTCTTCCTCGGAGTCTGATCTGATGTACCGTCGCGGCTGCGCCTGGCACGCCCTTAAGGCAGACGTGCGCGTTCTGGGTAAAGGCCAGTGCCTTGATCTGAAGATCGCTGCGGCTGGTCTCCCAAAAGTCTATCGTGGCGAAGTCCTGGTCTTCTTCGTCGAATCCGAATCCTCCCACATCGAGGCACGCGGAACCTGAATCGTCGGTGATCCGAATCACAATGTCATTTTTGCTGGGAACGGTGATATGCATGTGTGGTGGGGCGTCGACGAGCGCCGGAGTGACCTCGATCAGGCGCTGGTCATCTGCAGTTCCTCCACAAATCCCTTTGTAGCGCGCGATGATGAAGTGCGACCCCACGGGAAGCCTGCGCGTGATCCGTTGTCCGGTGCCGAGCGCGCCGGCATTCAAGTCTGACCACTCGAGGTTGGCGGCCACGAGCCCGCCGAGCGCCTTGTTGGGGTCGAGGCCGCCGGCTTCGAGTGTGATGTCCTGGTTGGCGGCGAACTTCTGATGATTCGTGAGGGAGATGATGTTGACCGTCGGCGTGGGCCCTGCGATTGCACCCCCGCCGTTGATGACAACCTCGTTGGATTCTGTGCTGAGGCCGATGCCGTCGGTCGCAGAGGCCGTGATGCGATGGGTCCCTGGAGGAAGCGTCCGTGAGAAAGAGTTTCCGGTCCCAAGTGGACCCGCGATATCGCTGGTCCACTTAACTGTTGGCGGCCCATTATCCGGATCGTTGACCGTGGCGGAGAAGTTAAAGAGCGCCTCGCATTGGCCGAACTGTTGCGCGGCATTGACGGCAATAGTAATGTCCGGCGGTGTGCCGCCGAGTCCCTTGATTACGGCCGCGTAGGCGTTGACGTAGTGGCCGACCAGACCGTCGCTGCTGGTATTCGCGGTTTCTAGAAGAATCTGCTCCACGTTGTTGGCGCTGAGGGATGGATTGGATGCAAAGACAAGGGCGGCCACACCGGCCACGAAAGGTGCGGCGGCGCTGGTTGCGAAGAAGCCATGTACGTCCTGGTACTGGAGGTCGGGGCCGACCCAAACGGATCCAGGTCCGAAGAGATGAACAGTGTCAGTGCCGTAGTTGGAACTCTCCAATTTCATGTCGGAGTTGAGTTTCAGGGCTCCGATGCAAGTAACACCATCGTTCTCGCAGGGAACGTACCAGGCCCGTTCCCAGCACGGCCAACCGAACACCGGAGCGCAGTCTTCGCTGTCGACGCTGTTGCCATCGTTGCCCGAAGACGCAACCAACAAGTGATTATTGGCGCGCATCATTTTGGTGTACTCATTCAACGGCAGCACGGCCCACGAGAGAAGGAAGGGCACTTGCCCGTTGAAGCTCATGTTGACCACCCGCGCGTTGCTTGCCTCTGCGATCAGAAATGCGCCCAGGTAGTTAAAGATGTCTCCGCTCATGCGAATAGCTAGCGCATTGGCTATTGGCCCCGCGGGACCTGCCGCGCCAAAGCTATTGTTGGGCATGCCCATGAGGGTTCCGATCACGTTGGTTCCGTGCCAGTCGCAAGTGGCGCCATTGGTGCACGTATTTTCGTTTTTGCGATTCGGGTCCATCGCCCAGATTGAATTCGTATTGATCGTGAAGTTGTCAGGATTGTCGTCGCTGTCGAGAAAGCCTCCGTCGATTACGGCAACAGTGACCTTATTCGACAGACGGCCCACTTGGTCCAGCGCCCGCCATGCGTCGCCAACACCAATGTTCTGCGTGCCGGGGCCACGTTTGAAGTAACTCCAGTTGTTGGGGTTGCGATCGAAGGGCTCTCCTATTTGGGGCGATGTGCCGGTTGGAGACGTGCCTTCGGTCAAGATCTTATCCTGATAGGTGCTGGAGCCCATGACGAAGTTGATCCCGATCTTTTTTCCCTCGGCAGCCTCATGAGCTGCAATGGCTACCAATCCGAGGCCCGCCTCGCTGGAGAAGATCAGGTTTCCCCACTTTCCGGGACTGAGTTTTCTTAAATCGGCGACCATTTGCTTGGGTTCGGCGTTCTTCGCATTGATGCGAATGAGATGCTGGGTTGGACCGCTCATACCGGAGTCGGCCGGCGTGAGATGACGCACTTCGGTTCCTCCCCAACGCTTCGAAAATGCATCGAGCGCAGTCGTATCATCGGTCATGTAGATGAGCTCGTTTTCGACGAAGGAAATAGTGGTGCCTTTGCCGTCCGTGAGGCTGGCAACCGGCCGTGGCGGCTCTTTGTCGAATCCGGAGATCGTGCGGTTCCTGGGAGCGATCTTCGTATCGACGGCGACGGCGACCCTGCCGGGCAGAAGATAGCCGCGACGGCGTATTGCCCAGATCAGGAATGCAATCAGCAGTATGAGGAAGAGCAGAAGGAAGCTGGATGTTTTGCTCGGTTTCATCGGTAATTCCTTTCGTGTTCCTAAACCAACAAGGGCCCGAAGATGCGGTACGGCGGCTGCATCCTCTCTTTGTCGCCGGGGTCAGCATGGCCACGTCACCAGATCCATGCTGCCCCCTGTGCTTCTGTGAAGTGTGCCGCCGGCCGTGCCCAGGATCACTTCCAATCGGGATGGCCTCACAGAGCCACTTCCAACCCGATCGTTACTAAATCCGCGCAAAACCCGCTTCCGCGAACTTAGCACTGGCATCCTCGAAATGATGGCGGAGGGCAAGGCTAAACGTTTCCTCCGCCGAGTACTCCAACTGGGTTGCCATTACTAACAAGTCGACGCCCTCAAGCTCGTGGGTGAACCAGTGGGGGCGCGGCTCGGGATGGGGCCACCTCAACCGAAATCCATTGCCGCAGAACTCGTCTGCAAAGCGCGACATATAGCCCCCGACGATGATGATGCCTCGTTGTTCACCGTCGCGTTCCATGCTGTCCCCGATCTCCTGCATCAGTTCGGCGCGACCGACTAATGTCTTGACGACCGATACGAGGAAAGCAGCGCGCGGCGGCAAAGGTTGCGGATTGAGAGAGACTTTCCCGCCGAATCGATAACCTCCGTCGATCAGCTCATAGAGTTCGGGGTGCCTGGCCAGAATGCTGGAGAAGACGACGCTCCAAGGTACCGGGTACCCGAAAGTTGAAACGCCAGTCCGCGAAGAGGATTGAGGACCGAACACGCTCCAAGGCTCCGGGGAAGGCCCGAGGAGGCTGGATCGTTCAAGCGCTGCCCGGATGACCGGGTCCCAGGGCCCCGGAGGCAAGGGATGCTCATCGCCTTCCCGCCCGGAATCTGTGCCCAGAAACATACCGATAAAGCTGAGTAATTTCTGCTGGCTGATGTTGAGATATTTCTGTTCCGTTTGATAGCTATTCATTTCATTCACTCCCTCTCAAATTCAAAGAATCGTTACATTGTGAATTGCTTCGACAAGGCCATCAGAGGCGAGTCGGCTGCCTAAGTTAAAGTCCGATGGTGGTTTCTCAGCGCAGCCTAGGGACGTTACCCCCCGGTGCTGCCACCATGACGAAATATTTCAAACAGACGCAGAAAGACTGGGACCGAAGCAGCTAGTCCGGTCATGTAAGTAACCCATGTACTAAAAACGTTACCCTGCGTGTAGATAAGAAAAGCGGCGACACCTACGCCAATGACCAACAGCGACGTACGCAGCGAAGTGAAGCGAACGCCGGCTTCCTGCCTCTCCCAGCGCTGGATAATTTCCGGCGTAACGGCACGTTTGAGAAAGTTTGCAAAAGAAGGATCTGTAATCGCTAACAATCCCCGTCTCTTCTCTACAAGACCTTCACTAATCAGTTTGCGGATTATCTGACGACAATTCGGATTGACCAGTTGTTCCTGCGCCAAATGCACCAGAACCAGTTTCTCGATCTTGGACCGTCTGGAAAAAAGACAGTGATGCACTTTTGGATCACACTCGATGGAACGGTGATTTATTTCAAGAGGCTCGATGAGATCGAGGAGAAACATTCCTCTGAGAGTCGAGCATACGAACCAGGAAAGGGCAGCCATGAACACGACCGCACTCACCCACCACTGCCCACTGGCCCATGGGATGGCGATGGGCGTAACGGGAGAAGAAATTCTCAAGACCCTCTGGCCGGGTTCCAGTTTTGTCAGGACTACTTTGCCCGGAGAGAAAGATGAAGACCATGTCCACATACCCGATGAGCCGACTTCAGCCAGGTAGCGGGTATCTGCAGCTACTTGGTTATACAACGGACTAAATGAGATCAGAAGGAATTCCACACAATGTTGCCGACTAACCGCGTCGGTCAGACTGCAATGGGCGGAGTCGTCCCGTTGAAGCGTTGTATCGTATTCTCGCGCTGAATTAATCGTCGTATCGAGCGTCTCGTGATACGAAAAGTACGGCGTCGTCTTCTCCTCGGGAGTCGCCAGGAGCTTGCGTGTGTACCGCCCCATCTCGATGCCCTGATAGCGCACTCGCAGACGCTCGGCTCTCTGTTCGATATCTTGCGCTAGTTTGAGCTGGCTGCTTTCAACAAAGAGCTTCTGTTCAAAGTCGAAGGCCACTTTGAAAAAGGAGAGGCATGGCAGGACGGCAACAATCGTCAGCAGCGCTGCGCATGTTCCAACGTATCCGAGTTGCCACCGGGAAGATGCCGCTTCGGACCTTCTTTCCAGGTAACCGACCCCATCATCCTGGCGACTGAGCATTACGAGATTAAAGACGAGCGTGCTCACTGGGATAAAAATGCAAGAAAGAAGCACTGCAAAAGAGGACGGAAGATCGGAAATGAAAAAGAACAGCAATGCGACGAGGACGTTGATGACAGCCAGTAGACGGTATGTGCCCGCCTTGTGCGAGTCGGGCCAGAGCCAACTCCCGCTCACTCGCCCTCGCCGCATCCAATGTGCCAGCCCGAAAAGGAACGCCAGTGTTCCGGCATAAAGGAAAAACATGATCGAGGCCAGACTTAGAGTTTCGAGATTCATTGTCTCCTCGGGATGCAGTTCGCGAAAGACAACTACGGTCCACAACTCATCCTGGTTGGCGTTCATGGGACGCAGGTAAAGCCGATTGGGCCGTCCCATGTAGTTGGTCACGAGGGACCCTGCAGCACGCATCGCAACCCGGGAGTGAACGTCTTGGTTCTGGTCAGTTTCGGCAAAAAAGTTCTCACGAAGATTTCGGGTATGGTCGGAATGGAAGACCACAGTACCGTCGGGCCCAATGACGGCAAACTGAAAGCCTCCAGGCAGGACAGGATCAAACACAGAGATCGGTTTCGTCACCAAAGATGCGCAAAACAACTTCCTGGCAGCCTTCGAGTCAACCTTTCCTGATGTCGCATTCCCGTCGGCGTCTAACAGCCGCCAAAAAATGGTGATGTTATCCCCTGTGTTTGGGGAGTATTGCGACCCGATTCCCTCAGTCGGAACTGCGCCAGAGTTCCCTTGGTTCTGAAAGGCCGTTTTAATGGCGGGGTAATAAGGGACGGATGGATCATTGAGATTGAGAAACGGAGTAACACTTTTCCTGGTAGTCCACTTCACCCGCTGCTTTCCCTGATAGTCGCTCCAGTTGACGTAATGTAGGTAGGGATAGTTCTCCAGAAGTCGAGCCACGGCAGGATCAGAATCGGATCTGAGCTCGACTTTGCAAGCCCAGGGTGGGTTGCACCCTGCCCCGCTTTGTGTCAGTTGTAAACGCTCGCCAGTGTGGGCTTGCGCCTCATGCAGAGCTGCGCGCAATGCATTCGTCTTGTGCGAATTCTCAGCGTAGAAATTCTGCAGCTGACCGAATGCTTTATTTTTTTCGTTCTCAAAATTTGAGTCGATCGCTGCAGCCAGCTTTTGCATTTGATCGTCGACTGAATGGTTGAACTGATTTTGCCAGAACTTCAGGTCCAGGAGGACGAAGGTCAGGGTTGCAGCTGCGAAGCAGGTAGAGACTGCAATGGAAATCACGTCACTTGCCCGCAGTCTTTCTGCAGGGCTGGAAACGTGCAGTCTTAAGAATGGATAGGAAGTAATTGCCAGCAGAATGGCGGCAGAAAGCCACAGTATGTACCTGTACGATATCGCCTGGCTTTCGGAGCGGAAACGGTCGGCACGCACCAGGCCACAAAGAATCCAGGGCTTTGGAATAGCCCCAGTAGGGGTGTTCCGCGCGGCTTTCCCGCTGGGGTCGGCCGGAGCGAAGGAGAGCTGCAACGGCTGGCCATAAAGCCGGTAGCGAGCGCCTGCGATTTTGACCTGCTCAAGCCGGCTCGATTGCGACAATGAATCCAGCGTGATCTGTGTATCGGATTTTCCCGGTTTCGTTTCACCGGATGCATCGTCAAGCGTATTGATTCGTGCCATGACGATCCCGGACAACGACTTCTGATAGATGACAGTTCCGTCACTCTGCGCGATCACCAGTGCGTCGAATGGACAACGGATGGCAGGTGGTGAGAGCTTGTCGATGAGCCTGTCCAGATCCGTGCGGATAGCGTAGCGTGCTCTTGCGTCGCGCTTAAAGGCCAGATACAGGAAGTGAGTCCCTTCATCTGCCGCAACCGCCATTTTAGGGGGATCACCGTAGTCATCACCAACAGCCGTTTTACTTTCACTCTCGTCTGGTTTTTCTAACTGTGACGCCACGTTATTGAGATAGGGTTGTAACGTCTCGCTTGTAATGCCCGAGTCCGCGGCATTATCCATCATCTTGTCGAAACCATTAATGCTAAGGCGGATCTGATCGCTAAGTGTTTTCAGGATGCGAAAATTGCGATCATCCAGGTACCTGTGCTGTGAGGGAAGCCAGAAGAGGCTATACCAGCCAGCCGCGGACATCAGGATTAGCCCAATGGTGGCCGGAATAAAGAAACTGCGTAACCGAACTAATATCGACATACAGCACACCCGGGACCCCTATCCAGTCCTGGCCCTCAATATGAAAGGCGTCAGGGAATAGAGAATCCCGCCACACGGCCGCAACAAAAATTTCGGCGGCCGGTTTGCGGCATTCAGATCTGATCAACCTCGCGGCAGAATTTAACGCAGACATCTATATTCGGTGGGAACGTTTGGCGAGCCGAGAAAGAAGGGCCTGTGGAAACTGAGAAGTTCAGGCACTTCGAAAATCTATTATGGATTGACACGAAACAGCGACGCCGGAATGGGACTCCAGGGAGTCCCGTTGCCTCCATCCTTGGCTGGAATCAGGCTACAGAGATTCCCTGGATAGGTTCGTGTGGTCTTCTGACTAAAACACCTTCGCAAGCGGCCAAACGACCAGCGGGCAACCCTGTGTGGTCACCGAGCCCAGTCTTCAGTCGCTGACGGCGCCTCATCGTTTATGGTTTCTGTACTCGGTGTTCGCCACCTGAGGGGCTGGGGTCGCTCTTCCAACCGACTGTCACACTATTTGGGAGCGTGAGGAAGCACCGACACGTAAATGGAACCTCGGGGGGGGCCCATGCTGTCGACTACCAGGGGTAAAATCTCTCCATCCTGCACCGTATTGATCGTCACATCACCCCGTCGAAATGGCGAACGATCAGGGAACACGATTGTTACTTTGCCATCATCGCTGACATATCGGACAGTATCGCCGACCTTCATCACAGGAATGGTTCCAGGCACTGCATCCTTGCCATCCTGCAAAGTTATTTTGATATCGAAATGCCTTGACGTAGAAGTTGAGGATATAGATTCTGATGACATCACTTAGTTACCTCCCTTTGCGGATTTCGCCACTACTTGTTTAAAGCGCGAATCCTGGCGGAAACCCGCCAAGTCGGGTTGTCGATCAAGCTCGCGCAGTAGCTCGGGAGTGGCATCCCTTAGTGCGTCGATCGCTTGATCACGCAGGCCCAGAGCCTCATAGGTCAATACGGCACGGCGAATTACTTTGGTGTCGCTGGGCGATAATTCCTTTGCCTGACTGATTTCGTCTTCGGCTCTTGCTGAGTCACCCAGGCGGGCGGAGAAATAGGCAACGAATGCGCGAGTATACCCGTCGTGCGGATCCTCCTTCAATGTGGCTAGAGCCAGATCCATTCCTTTTCTGTATGCAACAGCGGCCTCGTGTTTTCGGGCCAATCGGCGGCTGGAGTCCGCCAGGTTAAGCCAGTACAAATAGTCCTGCGGGTCCAGCGTTATGGCGCGCTGGTAAAGCTCAACTGCTTCTTTATCGCGCTTTTGATAGGCCCGGATGGCTCCCAGGCTGTTCCGTGCGCCGGCAGTCTCTCGCAAGCTAATCGACTTGAGTAGGGCTTTTTCTGCCTCATCATCCCGTCCAAGGTCACTCAACGCCGCAGCAAGTTCGTTGTACGCATCGAATAGCCCTGGTGCCCGCTCTATTGCCTTTCTAAATTGCTCCGCTGCTTCTGAATACTTCGAACGAAAATAGTAGAAGTCTCCTAGCTTACGGTACGGCTTATAGTATCCCGGCTCCAGCTCAATCGCTTTTTGGTAAGCCGTAATTGCTTCATTGCTCATGTCGAGAGCGTTGTAGACGCTGGCGATATGAAGAAGTGCAGCCACGTTCTGCGGCTCAAGATCCTGTACTCGACGATAGTCCTGCAGTGCCTTTTCATACTGGCCTGCTGTTTGATTTAACAAACCCGCAACCAGGCGTACTGTCACCGAATCGGGGCTGAGGCTCTCTGCCGCACTCAAAGAACGTTGTGCGTCCTCTAGGTACGTGCGTTCTTTAGTCGCCTGAAATTTCATGACCTGTGCTTCCGCTAGTCCGGCCAATGGCAGGGGTGAGCGAGGATCCAGGTGAGCCGCTTCCTCGAACAGTGGAATCGCGGCGCCAAAGCTCTCGTCATCTCTACGCAGAAGGTACAGCCCTCGGTCGTATGGCACAGTCGCTGCAGAAGAGAGAGCCTCCGCGGAAGGAGCGCCTTGCAAGCGCAAAGCCAGCGAAACAGTGCCCGCGAGCGCAGCCGGCATGTTTCCGACGGTTTCGCGAGAATATCGTGCGGAAACATCCCGCATATGAACCTGTGTGTTTAGATCAATTACTGATCCCTTGACTACGAAATCGTCTCCGTCGCGATGGACAGAGGTAGCTAAAGCATGAGTCGCGTGCAGGACTTCCTTCGCCTGTTCCGGAGTCTGAACCTGGTTGCTCAACGCTTCAGAGGGGGGAATTACGACTACAGTGCGCCGTCCACTGCGCAATTGCCCGATGCGGTCGGATACATCCTGCAGCACGCCGCCATCGGCGACTGTCGTATCACTTGACCCTTCGAGAGGAAGGACCGCCAGCCGAACGTTGGGTTGTTGCCAAATAAGGTCGTGCAACCATCCGCGAACCGGGGGAAGCGCCATGACGGCTAATATGAGCATTGAGAGAACCACCCAAGGCAGCTTCCGCGCCGGCTTCTTTCTTAGACCAGTAAGAACAAACCCCGCGTCTTCAGGACGGTCTGCGGGAACCGGTTTTAGACACTGCAGGATCATCCGATCCCACTGCGGTTGCAGACCCGATGTCAATGTACTAGGAGTAGTAGGGAGGGTCGTTCGACGATCTGCCGAATCTTCAAAGGGCGGCTGCCCGGTTACCATCTCATACAGTACTACTCCGAGCGCATAGATATCGGAGGCCCTTGACGTCTTTTCGCCCTGGAACAACTCTGGCGCCATGTATCTCCGCGTGCCGCCCAGTTCGCCGGATTCCTCTATACTGCAAGCCAGTCCGAAATCCGTGATCACAGCGCGAATGCCCTCTGGACTTGAGCACAAAATAATGTTCGATGATTTGAAATCTCGATGAAGGACCCCACTTTTATGAGCTGCGGCTAGACCGGCACATAAATCGCAGGCAACCTCAAGGGCTTCGCCACTGGGAAGCTTGCCATGCGTGACCAGGTGCGCATGCAAAGTCTCGCCCTCAAGTAATTCCATCGTGAGGAAGTCAGTTATGCCGTGGCTGGTTTGAACATCTTCGATTTGGTTCAGCAGGCATACGTTCGGGTGGCGCACCTTAAGCGCGCCTTCGAGTTCGGGCGACAGAAAGCGATGAAAGCCGGGTTTCGCGGCTTTGATGGCAATTCGCTGGTTGCGCTTTTTGTCGAAGGCAAGATAGACAACTGCCATGCCTCCCTCGCCGATTTCCCTGATGATCTCGTAACGGTCGGAGATGACTTGGCCGATTTCAAATGGGCGCCCGTGGTCACTGTTGTGGATTGGCGGGTGTTCCAGGAAGCTTCCTAATCGTTCTTCCCGCTTCACCACCTCAACCGTTTCGCGGTAGAGACTCTCATCGTTGTCACACGCGACACGCAAATAGGACTCACGTTTTGCGGGCGGTTGCCGCAACGCCATCGACACGATGGCCATTACTCGTTCGTCGTTTTCAGAAATGTTTTCCATGCTTCCCTTACTCAAGCATGAAGTGCTAATGAATTCTCTCGAACAGCCACTCTCTTGCCGACGACCAATCACGCTGTACTGATCGCAGGGAAATCTCCAGGAGTGCCGCGATCTGTTCATAGGACAATTCGGCGAAATAGTGTAGTTCCACGACCTTTGCCTGTCTCGGGCTTAAAGTCTCGAGTTCTTTGAGGGCTTCATGCACTGCGAGCACCTCACTCGAGCATTCGCTTGAGAAAGCTATCCCCTCTTCAAGCTCGACCCTCCGGAGTCCGCCGCCCCTCATAGCCGCATTGTGGACCCGGGCATGATCCACTAAAACGCGACGCATGACGTTTGCAGCTACTCCGATAAAGTGTGCGCGGTTTTGCCAGTCAGTGTCATCACCGACCAGTCGGAGATATGCCTCATTGATCAGGGCCGTCGGCTGCAACGTGTGGTCGGAACGTTCTCGCCGCATGTATGACTTCGCCAGACGGTGCAACTCCTTATAGACGAGAGGCAGAAGCTTCTCCGCAGCGGTCGAGTCGCCGCGCGTCATAGATCTCAGCAGAATCGTCACCTCACCTGCATCTGCGCTCATCACAGAGTTCGTCCAGACTCTTGCTGTGAATCATACGACTATATGTCGGAAGGTTGGCTGTAATTATCGTTCGAGTGCGCATTAAAAGGTGAAGGCGATAAGAAGAAGGCGCCTGGCGAAACGTCAGGATGACTCAAGTGAAACGCATTTTATCAACTGAACTTTTGACTGCACCACGTCTTATGGCACACACAGGCGCCTCGGCTCAGAGCAAGATGCAAGCCACGATTCCTTTTGACTTCACGGTCGGATAGAAGCTACTTCCCTTCGGTGCGTATTCGATCACCTATGTACAACAGGGTGATCGCATTCAAAACCGGACAAAGGACGCGAGGTGGTTTCCGTTTTTCATGTCTGTCTACAACGTAAAGCTGAATCCTCACAAGCTTGTCTTCACCCGGCTCGGTGACCAATACTTTCTGAATGAAATTTGAGACGGCCTTTGACAATCTGTGCGGAAGCAAGGCACACCGAGCCTCGACAAGCGTGTGCGGGTCGCACAGGCAGCACTAGTCCATGAGCAAAAGGCGAACGTTGTCTGAAGTAGTGCAAGAAGGATCGCCTGGACCCGGAGATCAAATCTCCGGGTTTACTTCGTTGATCCTCGAGCGGAACTCGACAATTTCCGAATCTGACTTCCTCAAGCATCAAGCGCCGAAAGATTAGCGGCAGCATCACGCTGTTATCGCATGCCTATTCCCTCAGAAGATTTTATCGGCCACTTACAAAAGGCTAGGGGCTGACGGGGTCTAAAATTGAATGTTTTCTTAGCTGGATCAGCTAGCCCCCGAGATCGCCCGGGGGCGTTCACTAGCGCTGACAATCTCTGGACTCACCTAAACACGAGCGGGGTGAGCTTAAGAGGCTGGTGGTGATGCAGGAGCGGGAATCAGGTTTACGGTGTCCACCACGGCAGAAGCCCACTTCTGAATCTCCTCCGCAGGCCAGTTGATATTGTTCTTCTGCGCCCAAAGCTGCGCCTGAGGAAGAAGAGATGCCAAAAGCTGGGATAACTTCTGTGCTCCTGTTCCCGAGGTTGTCGGCGCGAGAGCTTCGGCCCCAGCGGCAAGGCCGAGCGTTGACTGATAAAGCGGTATAATCTCGGGGAAGGCGAGCGCAACTATAGGTTCCACGTCGGTCGCGACCTCTACACCGATGCGAAGAACTTTTTTGAGGGTACCGCCGAGATGTTGAAGGAATGTCATGTAATTCTCCTTTTGCAAATTCTCATTTGCCGCGTTTGAGGTGGATCGAAGGCCAGCGTGAGATGGCCGAATTTACGTTCTTAGCCTGTTGTTGAAAGCAATGCAGCCACAAATCATCGGATGGCTACAATTATTAATGCGGATCGCAAGGCTCGAACATGACACGCAGAGAATGCAAAAACGCGGTGCTAAACAGTCGTGAGCACGCTGTTGATTTGTTTTTGCTGTGGAATTAGTAATAGGCCTTCACAAACGCACATCTCGCCTTTTACTTCTGGATTGTCGGCAATTCGGAGGTTGCCATGGACATGTCGTCGGCATCTCGTACAGTTGGGAGCCATGAACTACGTCACAAGCACTTCAACGGATAGCCGGTTTTACGTCCAGGTGGCCGAGAATACTGATCGACTCAAATAGCTGGATGAGTGCTTAGGCCTGATATGGAGTGACCGTGTCAATTTCTTCGAATCGGTGGGTTTGTTTTTGTCGTTGCTTTTGTTGTTTCCCGAAGACAGAGCGAGCAGCAGCTGGAGCAGTTTGAGCGACGATTGATCAGTCTGATATTCGCGGGTCGGAACCGCATAATCATGATCCGTCGGGAGCTGCCTCTGACTGTTATCGCGAGTCCGGTCGAGCCTGTCGCATAGGCCAAGATGCTGCGCCTTCCACGCAATCTCCTTCGCCTCTTCGAAATCAGATCATTGCCCAGGTACTTAAAGACGCGCTGGTGCAGCTTCAGAATGAGAAGCCACAGCTATACGATGATGAACCGGATTATGAGGAGGTGATCGTTGCCGCCCTCATAGCGACCCTTCCTGACTCTGAGGTAAAAACGTGCGAGGATTTTCGCGGACTGACCGACTGTTGCCCTTGTTGCCACGGAGTGTACGCTCATTATGAGCTTTGCATAGTCGATTTGCCGGACGGTAACAAAGCATGGGTTTGCTGCGCATCCGTGACGTCTTGTTCCCAGTCTTAGCCGGCGGATCCAATCCGGTGGCTGGCGCATGGAATCAGTGGGGACTACCGGCGCCCTCGTCGAATAGTCCCGGCGACCGGGTCAAGCTCTGAGATTGAGTCTGAGTTGTACCGGTTCAGTCAGAAATTGAGCGGACGCTCACCGCTAGGATGAGATTCAGCTTCGCGTGATTGTACTGACGTCGAAATGTCTCTGCCAGACTGTCTCGATAAGACCGGTCTTCGAGTTGTGAGTTTTCGAGATACGCAACAGAGAAGTTCACGGGCCACGGAACATGGGCACGCAGGGAGGGCTCTACGTTATCCTGCGACACGTGGTTGCGATCAAAGAAGCTGAACAGCAGCAACACGTTTTTCGCATTTGCCTGTGCTGGAGCAACTGGACATGTAAACGCACAGAGCAGAATGCCTGGAATTAAGAACCTCGCGTTCGCACGGATTCCGAGCATGAAGGGTAACCTCGGCAATAATACCTTGTAACTGGCTTGATCTTAATGGGATTTCCACCCCTCCGAAAATCGCCGCCTCGCTCTTTTGGCCGTCAACGGTCCGTCAAGAGCTTGAAAACGAGCACAACTTGGAAGGCAGTTGGAACGGGTCGGAAGAAAGACATCGCCGGCCCGAAACGGGAACATGCACGTCGAGGACCTTCATGAAATCTGCATCTCTATCCATCGGGCTCTTTTTAGTACTCGCGCTTTCACCAGCCTGGGCGCAGCAACAGGCTTCGCCGGTCTACAAGGATGCGAGCAAGCCGATATCTTCTTCCAGCTGTCGTGTTCCGCTCGGTGTTCTTGTTTGCGATGCCGGCGATTGCGCAAAGAAAAGCGGGACCCATTTCTGTAACCAGTTCTTCCTTGCTGTAAAGGTCATTGTCGAAGTTCGCTCCAAGAGTACGATTCGCCGGGATTCGTACCCGGTGCTGTGAATTCAGTTCATGAAACGGAGTGCTGTAGTAGCGCAGGGCAGTCGTTCGTCTTTGTCTTGTCATTTCTCTTTCTTGGATTGTTGACTTTGATCAAAAAACAGATGTTTAGTTAATTTGAATACTGCTCTTCCACATATGCCGTAGATATTGCGAGCATCGCTTAGCAGCGTTCAGGCGAACGAACGCATCAGACAAGACAGTATGGTGATTCCTGTTTGTCGAGAGGAGCAGTGGCTGGCAACCATTGCACGGGCTGAACCATGGACGCCTCCGTCTGTCGACACAATCGTTATCGCGCCGCATCCAGACGATGAATCCCTGGCAACGGGAGGGTTAATCGCAACTCTTGTGTCCAGGGGATGTGAGGTAGGCATCATTGCAGTAACGGATGGTGAGAATGCGTACAACGATGGACAAACTATTGGAGAATTGCGGCGAAGTGAGCAAGAAAGAGCGCTGGAGCAGCTCGGCTTGCCCTTAGAAAATATCCATCGGCTCGGCTTTCCGGATAGTGATGTAACCGCGCACGAAGGCGAGCTTATGGAAACGCTGCCTCCTTTAATCTCTCGATCAAACCACGTCATCGCTCCGTGGCCGGGCGATTTTCATCCAGACCATGAGGCTTGTGGACGTGCCGCGCAACGAGTCGCTAGGCTTACGGAAAATCAGCTCACGTTCTATCTGTTCTGGACATGGCACCGTGGAAGTCCTTCCCTTCTCAGTGATCTCCGTTTGCTCTCTTTTGAAATCGCTCCGGATCAGCAGCGCGCAAAGCTGGATGCTGTACATTGCCATCACTCACAACTAGTTCACCCTTCGGGTTTACCAATCCTTCCGGACGAACTCCTTTGGCCGGCCAAACAACCGTTTGAAATTTACTTGCCTGCATGAGTCGCGATACGACAAGCCAGGCATTCTTTGACCGGATCTATCGCACGAACGCAGATCCCTGGAACTTCGCTTCCAGCAAATATGAAATTAGCCGCTATCAGATAATTCTCGAGGCGTTGGGCGACTATCGGTTCGAACACGCCTTCGAGCCAGGCTGCTCGATCGGTGTGCTAACGGAGCAACTGGCGGCACGGTGCAACAGGGTTGACGCTATGGATATTTCTCCAAGAGCGGTTGAACTCGCAAAGGAACGATGTCGCAATTTGACCAACGTACACATCACATGCGGCTCACTCTTGCATCCCAACATGGGGGATTCGTTTGATCTAATTATGTTCTCAGAGATTGGCTACTATTTCGAAGAATCCGTTTTGCGGTTGGCCATTCTTAAACTCATTGGTTTAATGCAGCCAAGTGGCACTTTGATCGCTGCGCACTGGCTCGGGTCATCCCCTGATCATCTTCTAAGCGGCGATGATGTGCATGACATCATCGGTACGATAGATGGACTTACTCACATTCACTCTGAACGGCGCACCGGGTTTCGTATTGATCGTTGGAGCCGACGATGACCGATACGCGGTGGCATGTGGCAGTGATTATTCCTGCACGCAATGAAGAGGTATTGCTCCCGCGCTGCCTGCATTCAGTCATTGATGCTTGCATGGCGCTTCCAGCCCACGTAACCTTTGACATTGTCGTGGCCGTAGATAGTTCCACCGATGCGACGCAGGTGATGGCAGAGAGACTGCTTGGCACTCGCGGACTCGTCATCACTACCAGCGCTGCAATTGTTGGAGTTACGCGCTCACTTGCCGCACAAACGGCACTATCGCGTTACTGTGGATCGCTCAACCAATGCTGGCTAGCCAATACAGACGCGGACTGTCGGGTACCTCGCACATGGTTGATTGATCAGCTTGCCACTGCCTCACACAATGTCGAAGCAATTGCGGGCACGGTCGACGTCGACACCTTCGAAGACCACAAACCGGGAATCAACATGTTATTTCGAAACAGCTACCTGATCCATCCGGATGGTTCTCATCCTCATGTCCATGGCGCAAACCTGGGCGTAAGAGCCGACGCATATCTCCGCGCAGGGGGATGGGGCACCCATGAGACCGCTGAGGATCATGATTTATGGAATCGCCTTGAACAGGTCGGCGCCGCCAAAAGGTCGATCGGAAACATGACCGTAATCACCAGTGGAAGACGGGTTGGCCGAGCTCCACATGGCTTTGCGGGAGCACTCACAGCTCTGGATGAGGCAGCGGTATGTTGAAAGAGGCCTTGGTGCAGCGCCTCAGAGCCACGGTCTTCGGCCTCCCTATACCTCTTCCCGGTTCAGGCGAGACAGCGATACGCCATCTTCGGCTTATGAATGTCGCACGTGAGGATGTTTCCTTAGCACGCCTCGCAGAAGCACATTGGGATGCCACGGCGATTCTTGCCGAAGCAGGCCATAGGATCGCGCCCGATACCTTGTACGGTGTTTGGGCATCAGAACGGCCAAGCCAGTCTTTGTCGCTCAAACAAGAGGGAACACATTTTCGTCTCACAGGCACAAAGGGCTTCTGTAGTGGAGCAGGTATTGTTGACCGCGCACTCATCACCGTCAGGGCGCCAGAACAGCGCCTGATTGATGTTGATCTTCGCACCAACGACGGGGCCATCTCTTACGATAGTTCCGATTGGAAAACGAGCGCGTTCTCTGAAACGAACACAGCTTCGGCTGAATTTCAAGATGTTTACATATCTTCTGAAGACCTCCTAGGGGAAACGCAATGGTATCTACTTCGGCCAGGCTTTTGGCATGGAGCTTGTGGCCCCGCCGCATGCTGGGCAGGAGGCGCGATCGGTCTTGTTGATTACGCGCTCCTTCAAAAGCAAGAAGATCCTCACACCCTGGCGCATCTCGGTGCAATGTATGCGTCCGCATGGGCACTTTACTCAATTATTGAGAGCGCGGGCAACGAAATCGATATGACTCCGGCGAATGGAGAGCTAGCCAAAATGAGGGCTCTGGCTATCCGGCATCTAGTCGAGCAATCGTGTACAGATATTCTTCGAAGATTGTCCCGAGCTTATGGTCCACATCCGCTTGCGATGAACGAGAGTATCGCCAGACGTTGTCAGGAGTTGGATTTATATCTTCGACAATCTCATGCGGAACGAGACCTCGAAGTCCTGGGAAAGGCTGCCCAAGTGCCAATACATTCCTTCCACAACCGAGGTTATTGGATCTACGAAAGCCTTTAACAAATTCCTAACACTGTGGAAGGGCACCGACAAGATGGGTGTAGCGACGGATCGACCCGTTAACGTCGGTGTGTTCAGTAAAGGGCAGAGGCATTTCCTTGACTATCATCAAAACTCCGTATTATTGAGGGCTTCACACTAAGAATCGACAGACAAGAATTCAACACTTATCCTTCCATTTCCACATCCTAAAATCTTTCGAAGCCCACCCATTACCGCAAGCCGCGGAGTAGTATCACTTCATCGGAAGAGAAATCTTCCAGCAGAAGAAAGTGGAAGCACGGCTTCACGAGAATCGGCAACGAAACCTGTGAGGCCCGCGAAGAAGCTTTTACGGCGGGTGTTACGACGGAGGCAAGGGAATGGCGGGGCAACTCGCCGGCCCCGAGCAATTCCTGAATGACGAAGCTGTGATCTGGAAGTCGAACCAGATCTTCACTAAATCAGACCCATTGGGCGATGCCTCTCGCAAGAGGCATCGCCCTTTCGATTTTCAGAACGGCGGTAAGTCACTGTCTTCGCCGAACATCCCAAGCTGCCCATTGTCGTCTTGTTTCTTCTTTCTCTTCGGCTTGTCTGTGGGCTTCTCCGGCAGTTCTTCCTCGGTCACCTCATCGGAGAGGGAGGGCTCATTATTCCTGACGTTGTTGATGCGCCTGTCTAAGCGCCACGCCTTCATCTTGTCGGAATCGAAGGGGAATGAGGTCTATAGGCGGCTGTCTTGGATCTCCTGGCTCAAGCCACCTCTGATAATCCTGTTTCTTGATGATGACCGGCATACGGTCACGACCGGTCTTTTCAAAAAGCAATTCGTTGTTCTCCGCCCATACGAAGAATTCGCCCTTTGTTCCCCACCGCTTCAATCTGCACCGATCCTGCATCTCAACATCAGGGAGATTCGCCGGATGAAAATCAGTCGGTTGTTGATGGCAGGAGTCGGCTTAGGAATTGGGGCACTGGCTTTTCGGAAGAAACGCAGCTGCCGGGATCGAAGCGGCGAAGAGCATTTTAACGAGCACGATGCGACGTTGGCCAATCAACATGACGTCGGCAGTCCGACTCAGTCGCACATCAAGGAAGGCATCGGCAGAACCATACAGACACCTGCGGTGTAGTTCCTTCACCCACAGCGCAACCCACACAACTCAGCATGTTGCGACTTCCTACTGTATCGAGAGAAGAGAGAGTTTCCACTCTCGTGAAGGATCTATCCAACTGTCGTGTCGCTCGGCTGGAATGGCACAACAAAAGAACGCATGAAGCCACGGTGTTCAAGGTTGCCATCCTAGCTTCCTTCAAAGTCCCATACTTAGCAGGTGAGCGCTGGCGGAAAACCCGCCAGCAGGAGCTACTGCACGTGGGAGCTATACAGAAGAAGCACTGGAACCTTCACGTCCTGTTACAGTACCGGGACGCAGACAGGTGGCAGGCGATACAAGCCTCCAACCGTCGTTCTCGGCCCTATACCTGTTGCCTCTAAGTGTCCAAGTTTACTATCCAAATTTACTATCCACGGCTGTAAAAGGTGCCTAAAATTGCTAAATTTGCATAACTTTGCACACAAATGCTACTGAGCATATTCGCCATAAAACCATTGATTTATTGGGGATTATTGATTGTATAGTGGTTTGGCGGGTTTCATAGGCGAAGCTGACGTTCTGCCACTGAACTACTCCCGCTTTGATTGAAATTATACCTCGTCCGACCGCCGGCTCACTGCCGCCTTGGCCACCCCAAAACGGATCAATCTGAGGGCGTTTGTCTATTTCAACTGCAGCTCTTCTCCTCTTCCATCATCTGGAATGACGAAGCTGGCAAACTGACTCTGCTGATCAAACGATGCGGAAACGCTCTTGCCGTTAATTGATAGCTGTTGGAATTGCGGCTTGCCATAGACTTCGATTCGGAGTTCCTTCCACCATGCGGCATACGAGCCTTGGTGTGCTGAAATGATCAGGCGCAGACCGTCGCTTGTTTGCTGGCAACTAAATTTCATCCTCAGATAAGCGCCGTGTGTGTAGGCATATGTTTTGCCGTCATCCTGATAAAGCTCACCGGCACATAGATCGCCAGGATAGACACGCAGCGTAAGTGGCCCTTGTGGAATGTCATTTGTACTCTGAACGAGCGGCGCGATGGGCAGGATAGTTCCGCCGCGAACAAACACAGGTAACTGCGCCAGCTCTGAAGATACGGTCGTAGTGAGTGGCGGTTGAGCAGCAGGATCTACAGTTGGGCCGGGATCAATTAATGGTGCTGCAGGATGCGCGATTTTCTCGCCCGTCCAGAAGTTATACCAATCAGTAGAGGGAAATTCGACAGTGTAGGCGTCCGTCTCATCTGGATACGGGGCTGGTGCTACGAGAAGGTTGGAGCCGACCATGAACTCGCTTGCAGCCGGAATATCGATATCAATCGGATGGCGATCTGGTGCAGCGATGGGAAATTCCAGAAAGAGTGGCCGTAGCATGGGCAGACCGGTTCGTGAGGCTTCTTCTGCGAGCGTGTAGAGATAGGGCATCAACCGGTAGCGAGTCTCGATAAAGCGACGGCGAATTGCCTCGGCCTCCGGGCCGTTAACCCATGGCTCCTGATCCGCTGTGCCTTTCTCTGTGTGATCGCGATCAATGGGTTGGAAAGTCGCGACCTCGAGCCATTTTGTTAGTAACTCAGCTGACGGAGATCCAGCATATCCTCCTGTGTCTGCTCCGCAAAAGGCAAAGCCGCTGAGTCCAAGATTTTCAAGCATGGGCGTGGTGAGTCGAAGATGATTCCAACTGCTGCTATTGTCGCCGGTCCATGTAGCTGCGTAGCGCTGCCCGCCAGCGTAAGTCGCGCGCGTCAGTACAAAAGGGCGTACGCCGGGATCAAGTTTCTTCAGGCCGTCAAAGGTTGCGCGTGAATTTTCCATGCCATACACATCGTGGATCTCCGCGTGTGTCGCTGTTCTCGGCGTGAATCCCGGCTCATCGATGTGGTGCACTAGATTCTCAGGCATCGTCTTTGTGGGCGAGTTGAAAACGGACGGCTCATTCATATCGTTCCAGAAGCCTTCCACGCCTGACTGGTGCAGATCGTTGTAGAGGGTGCCCCACCATCCTCTTGTTTGTTGTTGCATGAAATCCGGAAAGACACTGGGACCAGGCCAGACGACGCCCGTGTAGATCGAACCATCAGGATTCTTCACAAAATGGTTGCCGGTGATACCGCTATCGAATGGTTTGTAGTTAGTTCCCGGCAGATTTGCGATGTGTAAGTCGGTGATAGTTACAACGTGAAAGTCTTTTTCTCGAAGTTGTTTCACCATTTCTGCGAAGTTGGGAAAGGCTGTGGTGTTGATCGTGAAAGGTCGATTTTTCTCCTGGAAATCAATATCCAGATAAATTGCGTCGGCGGGGATATGATCAGCTCTGAGGCGGTTTGCCACCTCCAGTACACGCTCTTGTGACATATAGCTGTAGCGCGATTGTTGAAATCCCAGCGACCAGAGTGGTAGCAGGGGAGGCTTGCCAGTCAGCCACGCGTACTCTTCAACGACTTGTTTTGGAGTGGGACCGTAGAAGAGGTAATAGTCAATAGGTCCACCGGCGGCGCCGAAGGAATATGCCGATTCAGACTCTTTACCAAAATCGAAGCTCGTTCGCCATGTGTTATCCAACAAGACACCCATCGAACGTCCAGCGCGGAAGGTCATGAAATACGGAATGCTCTTGTAAAGAGGGTCGGTCGATTCCTGGAAGCGATAGGCGTCAGTATTCCAAAGCGAGAACGCTTCGTTACGCCTGTCCAACGGACCGGTCTTATCGCCGAGGCCGAAGTAGTGCTCATTGAGCGGCATTGTCTTATAGATACGGAATGCATCTCCGTCGAAGCGTATGGGCCGGGCGTCCTGTTGCAGGATTTCTCCGTTGAGGTTGCGGATGGTCAGCTCAAGTGTGAGCTTATCAACTTGGACATCCAATGTGTGTGTGCGAAACCCCGAGTTATTAGCGGCGCTCAATGGTGTCACGGCTATCGAACTGTGGCGCGACTCTGGAAGAACGGCCCATGAAGCATCTTCTGGGAGAGCATTGCCACGTGCAATGCGAATGCGCAAAACGTCGTCTCGCAAGGCGCGAATCTCTTCGCGCAACCCTCCAGCCCTTAGTTCAATTCCGTTCGGAAGACTTGTAACAGTGCTCTGGTCAGCGCGAGATGTGTCGGCGATCGAGGGCGAGGCCGGCTGGGCGTTGACAAAGCACGATGCGTGGCCGGCACAAATGAGCGAAGTAAACATTGCCACAGTAAAGGAGCGGACTGAGAGCATCAGGGTTGTGTAACCATCGCTTTCCTGGAGTGTTTGTTTCTGTAGCTGATCGAAGTGGGCGAATTTGAAGCTAATGTAAGAGCAAGGTAATCATTGCGGCACGGTGTCCGAAGGCGAAGCATCTTCAGTTGCTGGAACTTGTTGTTGATGCGCTCGCTGTTGAATCTCTTTCATCTTCTCGAGTGCTTCGGCTGCGCTCTTGTTATCGCCTGTCTCGCGATAGAGCCGGGCCAATTGATAGTGAACGCTACCGTCTTCGTCGCTCGCGAGTCCCATCTTGAGTTCTGCGATTGCGTCCTGATTACGGCCAGCCTCTGCATAGACTCGACCCAATAGTGCATGCACATGCGAAAGCATTTGCGGCTTTGCAGTGAGGCTCTTGGTGAGGTATGGCTCAGCCTCGTTGTAACCGTGGTGAGCTACAAGTGCTTCCGCCATAATCAGGTTTAACTCAGGGTCATCCGGGTTGTACTGCAAGGCACCGCGTGCCGACTCAATTGCCTTGTCTATGTCATCGTTACCCAGATATGCCGAGGCCATGCCCATCATTGCAGCGTGATCAGTTGGATTGAGTGCCTGGGCTGTCTTGTATTCGGCGAGAGCAGCGCCGTAGTCAGAACGTTGACGAAAGATGTCGCCGAGCAAGATATGTGTGCGAGCTGAGTTTGGTTCCAGTTGCTCATATGCTGCCAGTGCCTGGAAGGCTAGCTTCTCATTTGCTCTGACCGACCAATAGAGTGCAGCTGTAGAGCGCGGAGCAACCTTTGCCGCCGCCGCTGCTGCTTCTGAAGAAAGCTCATAGTCGCCGGTGAGATAAGAGCATGTTGTGAGCAAGAGCAGTTTGCTTGCTTGCGGGCTGGAAATGGCTGAATGAAGCCGCTCTGAACAACGCTCAAATTCACCGGATTGATAGTATGTCTCGGCGGTGCCGTGCGATGCCTGCGCTATTGTTTGTGTTGTGGCTGACGCGTGACGCCACGTGGCAGAGGATGTTGCATAGGAAGCCTGTGCGGTGAGCGAGGCCAGCACTGAGTCGCGCAACTCAGCGGGGACTGCGGCGGCCTGCTTACTGAGGATGCTCCTCAGGTTAGATTCGCTTTCAGTTGAAAGCCCGTCGGAGAAAGTCGAGATATTCGATCGAAAAAAGCCCTCATCGCGTGTCCATGTCTTAGTAAGCAACGTCAAAGCTTCATCGTTATTCTTATTTTCAATCGCGATTCGCGTCTTACCCAGGATCGACAAGGTGCATTCTGGGTTTGCTTGTAGATCAGCGTCGAAGGCCGCGTTCGCTCCGGAAAGGTCCTGCTGCCTGAGCAATGACCAGCCTAATTCTGATCGCAGGCAGGGAGGGCCCGTCGTGGCATCTATCAGGGGCCTATATATCCTGGCTGCTTCTACGTAGCGTGACTGCTTTCCGAGTGACTCGGCTAGAAAGGCCTTTGCATATGGCGAATTCTGATCTGATTCAGAGATCTTTCGAGAATCGTTTTCCATCTGATCCAGATATGTGATTCCTAACGCAAACCACGTCGAGCTTTGCTTTGGATCGAGGCGTCCAGCGTCTCTGTATGCTTGTGCGGCCAACCTATATTCACCCAGTGCGGTGTAGGCGCGCCCGAGTGCCAGGCGCGGTTCAGGATCGGTGTCGTTGGCCTTCGTTGCTTTCAGGAGGAAGGGAACTGCCTCCTTTGCTTTGCTAGTTCGTACATAGTCGATTCCTAGAAACAGATTCGGAACGTAAAGAGTCTGATCGAGGCGATTGGCATGCTGGAAACATGAGATAGCTTCAGAGATATCTCCTGTCTGCTGCTTCATCAGTCCGAGATTTGCCCATAACTCAGCCATATTCGGTTTGAGCCTCAATGCCTGTTTGTATGCGTCTGCTGCCGCTGGATAGTTACGGGCAGCCTGAGCCTGTTGTGCTGTCGTGATGAGCGCAGCAAAGGTAGAGTCTGCTGCCTGCTGGCCAAGCCCGACTTCAGGCCTGGTCAGCAGAGTGAGTGTTGCCAGCAGAACGGAGAGAAACAGATTGGAACTGATCTTCAAGAAAAAATTACCAATAGAACTTTCCAGCAAGCTGGATTGTTCTGGATGGGAATGCGCCTGTGATTTGTCCAAATGCGCTGCCGCAACTTGAAGATGCATTCGGGTCGCAACCGGTATAAGACGTGCCTCCAAACTGCGGACTGTAGAAGTTTGGATGATTGAAGGTGTTGTAGAGTTCAGCACGGAATTGTGCACGCATAGATTCACGGAAGAGCCAGTTCTTCTCGATGGCCGTGTCCCAGTTTTGATAACGCGGACCGCGGAGGTAAGAGAAGAATCGAGGCGCCGTGCCGAAGGTTCCGTAGTCGGCGAACTTGAAGGCGCCGGTGTTGAACCATTCGTGAATCGATGGATGAGGAGTGTGCACATCTCCAATCACATCCGGTCTCGGATTGCCGCCGTACGAGTTGTAATCTGCGCCGCTGATGCTGATGGGAATGCCTTGCTTGAAGGAGGCGACCTGCGATATCTGCCATCCGCCAACTACCGCATCAAGCGCGCGATTCATGCCTGAACCGATTGCTTTGCCCCTGCCGATGGGCAACTGATAGACGTAGGTGGCCACCAGGCTTTGCGGAACATCGGATCCATCTACGCTCTTTTCGGCAGCCAGATTGTAGTTGTTTGCCGGCCCCGTATTATTAGCATACGACCACGAGTTATTGCCTTCCACGTTATCCAGAAACTTGGAGTATGTGTAGGAAACAAGCGCGGTCAGACCCTTGCTGAACCGGTGATTGAAGTTAGCCTGCAGCGCGTTGTAATTAGAGAATCCCACCGCAGCGTCGTTTTCCTGTACGCCGCAGAACTGCGAATATGGCTGCAGCAGCTGTGACTGGACGACTGTAGGCTGATCAAGAGCGCAAGAGCTGGTGCCCGCCGCGATCGCTCCATAGAACGGATTTGCTACCTGCGTGTTCAGCGTGTCAGGGCCCATCGGCAGATACTGAGGATTCAGCTGTGAGGTGTTGAGGCCGGCAGTGATGATGTGGTCCCCACGGTTTCCAACGTAGTTCACCTCGAGCATATCGTTGGGAGTGAACTCATACTGCAGCCCGAAGAGATATTGCTGTACATAGCTTGAATGGCGATTCCTGAAGTTGCTCGCGACACCGTTGCCGACCTGCTGATACTCTCCCAGGGAGTTCCCGGTAATCGGAATGTATCCGTTCGGCCATGGGTTGTTGAGAGTTACTGAAGGATTGGGATTGATACCGCCGTTGAGAGTGGCGGGAACATTGGTCTGGCTCGCGAATCCGCTTGCTGAGCCTTCAAAGCAGCACGAGATCGAAGGGGGATAGAAAAATCCGTAGCCACCGCGAACGACAAGCTTTCGCATTGCCTGATAGGTGAATCCAAAGCGCGGCGCAACGTTGCCATAGTTCGTGTTGTAAGAGGAACGGTTATCGGGCGAAAGGAACTGAAGAGCTCCCAGATAGGGCTGACCGACCGAATAGCTAATCGGGTTAAGGATATTGGGATTGAAGATCGAAGCCTCGTCCCTACGATAGGTGGGCGCGGTCTGAATCTCATATCGCAGGCCAAGGTTCAAGGTCAGGTTGCGGCTGGGCTTCCAGTCGTCCTGAATGTATTCGCCGAAATAATGAACAGCGACGGAAGGATTGTAGGTTGTACCGGTTGCTCCACCGTCCAGAACGCCGAGAAGCAACTGCGCTACGCCGTTACCGCTCGAGAAGCCGGAGGGGTGATTCGGATCCGGACCGGTTGTAAAAGTGCCATTCGATTGCAGCGTGGTTTGGAAGAAGTTGGACTGAGAGTCTTCGAGCTCAACGCCGGTTACGCCGAAGTTGAAGGTATGCCTTCCCACCAGCTTGATGAAGTCGAGCGAGACGCTGCCTACCGGGCCGTGATTCGTCACTGTTTCGTTCGTCAGCGGTCCCAGGGGGGATTGGCTGCCGACAGTAACTCTCGGGAACTCGGGGCTGTTTTGAAATACATAGTCGGGAAGGCCGATAGAGGTTGTGTCGAATCCGCGAGATTGATTGGTTGAGGTTTCATGCCAGAGCTCGACGCCCGCGTTAATGTTCATCGTAAAGGTCGGGCTGAAGATCTGGCTGTATCCGGCGGCCATATTGTATCGGTTGTTTGGGCGCGCATTGCCTGGGCCTGCTGGATTATCTCCCCAGTCGTTCGCAGTTCCAGTCTTGAACTCCTTCTTGTACGAATAACGGAAGTAAAGTCTCGACCTGTCATTGATATTGTGGTCGCCTCGAATCAGGAATTCGTCTGAATGCGCCGGTGCAGTGCCCGAGGCGAAAAGATTGTTGGTGAGCCCGCCGGAAGTTGGCTTTGGGTAATAGCCAACCAGCTGGGCTCCAACAGCATCCGGAGTGTAGCCCGGGAGGTTAGCCAGGTTGTTTCCCGGAACTGGGTCGCGAATATAACCTGTTTCCGTTGCTGTCAGGCCTGTCTTTGCGTCAACTTCGCCAGCCGTAATCGGACGTGCGCTGCGAGGATCATAGATCTGGCCCTGGTAGATGGGTCGTCCGAGGGCATCGGTCTGGCCCGTGGCGGCGCCGAGAACTTCCGAAAAGTCTCCGTTGCGAAACTTATCGTCGGGCACGGTATAGGTGTCTGCAGTTGGCGTGGCCAGCGTGAGGTGTTCGTAGAGGCCAAAGACGAAGGTCTTCTCGCGTTGCTTGTAGAGATGGGGAAGATAGAGTGGACCGCCTGCAGAGCCGCCGAATTGATTGCGATCAAAGCTGCTCTTTTTGATTCCGTTGTGGCCGTTGAACCAGAGGTTTGCATCCAGGGCATCGTTGCGATAGAACTCGTATGCTGAGCCGTGGAATGAACTCGTGCCCGACTTTGTCACCACGTTCACGACGTTGCCGGTGCTCCATCCATACTGTGCTGTGAAGGAGTTGTTCTGAACCTTGAATTCCTGGACTGCATCGACCGAGGGCACGTAGATTACGGCGCCCCATTCCGGGTCTGTATCCCATGCGCCGTCGAGCATGAAGGCAGAAGTGCCAAAGAGGCCGCCTGCGAAGTTGAGGAAGGAGATATCCTGATCCGCGTTGTCCGTGCTCGGTCCACCGCCGCCGAGCAGCATTTGTCCCTCTGAAGTGTTGTTTACCGAAGAGTTGAGCGTCGCGAGACCATAGACATTGCGAAGGTTAAGCGGCAATTCCACAATTTCTTTTGAGTCAATGTCGGCTGCAATGTTGGCGTTGTCTGTGTTGAGTTGGGAGGCCTGCGCGTTAACCGTCACGGACAGCGCTTCCGAACCGATGGAGACGACGACATTCTGGGTGGCCGATTGGGCAGCATTGAGCAGGATGCCGTTTTGCTGGTAAGCCTCAAAGCCCTTTGCCCGGACAGTGAGTGAATAGGTAGCCGGCGGCAACTGCGTGAACGAATACCGCCCCTGAGCGTCTGTGGTGAAGGTGCGTGAGATTCCGGTTTCCGTGCTCGACAGGGTTGTCAGGGCATTTGGGAGGACTGCCCCACTAGGATCGGCGACAGTGCCTGAGAGCGTCGCCGTTGTTGTCGCAAGTTGGGCGTTCGAAGGATTGGTGCCGCTTGCCAGTATGGCGATGAGCACAGCAATTCCGCTCCAACTCAAAAAGGATCGGCGTCTCTTGTTCTCATTTTTATGCAAAGGGTAGCCTCCAAGAGTTCATGACCCTCAGCTTCGGATTCCGGCGGCAGGCCAGCAGTTGCCACAGGCTTTCGCGAGAGAGGTCTTCAAAAACTCACCCTTTGTAGGCGTCGGTGCAAAATTCTGTGAAGGTCCTTACGGCATTGCGCAATTCTTATCAGGTAAATTATCCCAACAAAAGGCTTTATTATCAGCAGCTTGTCGCTGACGGAAAGTGCATCCATGTATAATCCAACCGTTCTCACGGAGTATGGATTGAATGTGGACAGAACCAGCTGATAAGACCCATACAATCCTGAGTGAACCGGAAAAGACCGAAATCCGCGCTCAACTCGAGCGTCTGCTGGCGAACGTCCATTTCAGCCAGAGCAAACGGTTCCCTTCGTTCCTCCGATTCGTCACGGAACACACCCTGGCAGGCGATAAGGAAAGCATCAAGGAACGCACACTTGGTGTCGAAATTTTCGGCCGCGATGCAGAATACGATACGGCATCTGATCCCATTGTTCGGGTGACGGCGGCGGAGATCCGCAAGCGTGTCGCTCAGTACTACCAGGAGCCGGGGCATGAGGACGAACTTCGGATTAGCTTGCCCTCCGGCTCGTATATTCCACAGTTTCACTGGCCCAAGAACGGTAACCATGATGCCGAACCGGCAGAACCCGTTCCACTTCCGGTCGAGAGCGCGCCTCAAGCGGCATCACATCCGGAGGAACATGCGCAGGACAAGCCCCCTTCAGCCCGGCACTCAAAGTTATTGATTTCTCTGGTTTCGATTGCGGTTTTGCTCGTGGCAGCCGGGGCATTTTTCCTTTGGCAGACTCGGCCGCGCTCGGCATTTGATTTCTTCTGGAAACCTGTACTGACTTCAAGCGATCCAGTGCTGCTTTGTACGGCGGACCAGCTTCAATATTCTGTGATCTTTCTTCGCGATGCGGCCCAGCCTACCCACCAGGTTCAGCTATCGGACAATCTCACGGCAGTCGTGATCGACGATGTGAAAGCCATTGTGAAGGTGGGTGGCATTCTGCAATCTGCCGGCAAGCGATACTCAGTGAAAGGCGAAGGTGCGACCGATCTCGTCGACCTGCGAACAGGGCCGACGATCTTTATCGGAGCCTTTGACAACGCATGGACTCTGCGGCTGACAAACGCGCTTCGTTTTCATTTTGCCAACAACCCGGAGATGACCCAATTCCGCATCGTTGATAGTTCAACTCCTAGCCAGGTGCGGTGGCAGGTCGATCGAACCGTGCAGATGACCACCAACAACTACCGCGACTATGCGATCGTGGCGCAATTCACGGATACGAATACCGGGAAGCTGGAAGTTGTGGTCGCTGGCATAGGTCGCGGTGGCACAATCGCGGCCAGCGAGTTTCTTACCGATAACGGCGATCTCGCAGAATTGAGGCGCGCGGCGGAGGCGGCCGGGGACAAGAAGAATATGGAAGTTGTGTTGAGCACTCAGATTATTGATGGCCAGCCCGGCTCTCCTAAGATGGAAGCCTCATATTTCTGGTAGAGAGTACTTTAGGCAGCTCGAGACAGTACCCTGCCGACCAATGACAGAGGAATATCGAGAAGATGCATCTATGAGCGAGATCAACCTGCCGCCAGCGCACTGAGAACTGTTGGCCCTTGCGCATGCCGGTCTATAGAGCTGATTTCCTGGCTGCCTTTTTAGCCGCGCTTCTTTGCCGCCGTCTTCTTGGCTGGAACTTTCTTGGCGGCCTTCTTAACGGCCTTCTTTGCCGGGGCCTTCTTGGCCACAGCTTTCTTAGCAGGCGTTTTTTTAGCTGCCTTTTTGGCCACAGCTTTCTTCGCGGGTGTCTTTTTAGCTGCCTTTTTGGCCACAGTTTTCTTCGCGGGTGCCTTTTTAGCTGCCTTCTTGGCCACAGTTTTCTTCGCGGGTGCCTTTTTAGCTGCCTTCTTGGCCACAGTTTTCTTCGCTGGCGCCTTCTTCACACCTTTCTTTGCAACGGCCTTTTTCGCGGCTTTCTTTGCAGGAGTCTTCTTCATCGCCGCTCCCACTGCTGTAACGGCATCGCTAACTGCCGATTTAACGGCGCCGGCCACATTCGACGCCACCCCAAGTCCTGTCCCAACCGCCACTGCTGCCTTGTCCAATATTGTTTCTTCAGCCATTTTCAGCCCCCTCAGTTTTTGTGCTAACGCGACGTTACGAATTGTAGAGGGATATCGAAATCAGCGGGCAAATCTTTTGCTGATCTTTCAAGTTGTTGACTCCTTGGTTACTGGCAGGGATACCGCGCCCTCGCCGCAAATTCAGACGCCCAGCCTCGCTGCAGCAGGTCCCCGCGACTTCATGTTGCGGCTGCGCTTCACCCTGCCTTTTTGGCACTCGCCTGACTGCCGTGCCTGCACGATCAAGAGGCGCCCAATCCTGAAGTGGCTAGCAGCGCCGTCGATGGCGCGCCGGTCTGGATAAGACCAGCACGCCACTCGGAAACGCGGTCTAACGCCGGATTATCTGTTTCAATCCGGCGCCGCTTCTGCTGACATCCTCGCGTGTATTTGTTTGGACCTGCTAGTACATGAATTTCAACGCAAACTGTACCTGGCGCGGAGCCCCCGCCGCAAGGATATGGTTGAATGTCGGCGAACTGATGTCGGAGTCGGGCAACCGGAAGTTCGTGCGGTTCAGGATGTCAAACAGCTCCGCGCGAAATTGCAACTGCTTCGATTCTGTGATTTTGAAATTCTTAAAGGCACCGAAATCCCAGTCGGCATAGGCAGGGCCGAGATTCACGTTGCGACCCTCGGTGCCAAACTGGCCCGCATTCGCTACGGGATCAAGTCGCTGGAAAGCGCCGGCGTCGAGCCACGCGCTAACCGAGCGCGGCCCGTTATTGGGGTTGCCGACGAGATTCGGTCGCTGCGCGGAGAACCCGGTGATCTCCGGCGCGCTGCCTTGCGCCGCAACATCGTTCGAGTCAAAGACGCTGAACGGCGTGCCGCTCATCAGCGTGGCAATGCCATTCAAATGCCATCCGCCGAATACCCATTGGTACGGGTTCTGCGGATGGTTCCAGAACGGAAGCGCCCATTCATAGCTTCCAACGAATCGGTTGCGCGCGTCGAACAACGAGGGCCCGCGCTCCGCTGCTAGATTGAACGGATCCTGGGCGAGGTCGTTTTCACCGGCCACCGGCTTCGACGCCGATCCGGTTATGTTGAACGACGAAACATCGTCGATCGCCTTCGACCACGTGTACGAGACCAGGAATGACAGTCCGTGGCTGAACCGCTTGCGCAGCGATGCTTCCAACGCGTTGTACGCCGAATTGGCGATGCCCGCGATCTCACCGGTCGATGAAAACTGGCAACTGCTCGGCGAATCGGCAAGCGTGCAGCCGGAATAGAGCCGCCGTTGATCGGCGTTGCTGGAATTCGAAATCGGCTGGCCGTTGGCGAATCCGGGAACGAATACTGCTGGATTCGCTTCGATAAAGCGCGGCAGGCGTGTTCCCTTGGTGCCGACGTATCCGATCTCGAACAGCCAATCGGCCCCGAACGAGCTCTGCACGTTCAAGTCCCAGTCCTGTGTATAGGGGAGTGTCAACGTCGGCGACAGAGTCAGGTTCGTCAGTGGCGTTGAGAAAGTTCCTGCGGCCGGAGGATTGCCGTTGAACGGATCGGCGAAGTTCGGCAGGCTCACCTGCGGCGTTCCCAAATACGGAGGCGCACTGATCGGCGCCTGCAATGGTCCGCCCTGTCCCGTGTAATAAGGCTCATAGAAGACACCGTACGCCGAGGTGATCAGCAATTTGCCTTTACCGTTTGGGTCCCACGCAACGCCAAGGCGTGGCGCAAATGCCTTCGTATCGGTGGGAATCAGGCCTGCGGGAACACCGGGATCGCCTGGATATAGGAGCCCCGCCGGCGCATCCGGTAGCACCTGGGACTTCTTCCCCGGCTCAAACAACGAAAGCCGGTTGTGAATTTCGGTGTATGGTTTGGGCAACTCGTAACGCAATCCGGCATTGATTGTGAATCGCGACGTGAGCTTATAGGTATCCTGCACGTACAGGTTCCCAATGTTGCCGGGAATCCCGCGCGAGAAATCGCCGATACCCTGCAGGAAGACAACCGCCTGCCCGGTGAGAAAGCTGGCGAACGCGTCCGTTACAGGGAATGGCACGAATACAAAGAAACCGTTGGTCGCGATCCCTTGCAGCACGTTGATCTTCTGATGCTGGTATCCGCCGCCGAATTTCATCTCGTGCTTGCCGCGCACCCAGCTCAGCGCCCCGGAGTAATCGTAGACATTTTCGTAGGTGTTGCGCGGGCCGGTGATTGGATCACCAACCGTGGTATAGCCATTCACCTGGATGAATGGCGGTCCAGTGGCGACATCGAGACTCGGCGTGTATTGGAATCCTAAGTCTGAGGGCGGCTGATGGTCTTCGCGCTCGCCGAAGAGAAACTTGTTGCGCAGAAACGAGAATCGAGCCACGGCGATGAGGGTTGGGGAAAAGGTGTGCGTATCTTCTGCGACAAAGTTCTGCGCGCGTTGGTCTTCGCCTACCGGGAATCCAGGCACGCTTGCTCCGCCGGGCGATAGCGGGTCGAGTTGAGACAGCTGGTTGAACATGTAACGGAAGCTCAGCGTGTCACGCGGGCTGAGGTAATGGTCGACCTTGATGCCGAACTGATCGCTATCGTTCCTTAACGTCTGTGTCGTGGAGAACAGATTCGTGCCGGCGTTCGGAAGCGGGAAGAAGGTCAGCAGGTTTTGTGAAATCGAGTTGATCTGCTCCGGCGGCACCTGGTTATTCGGGTAGGGTGCATTGGCGAATACGTTGAAAAGCTGATGGGCCGGGTTGTGGCAGAAGCCGTCCGTGAAGCCCTCCGGGCAGAGTTCGGTGAAATCTCCAGTTCGCTGTTTGACCGACGGGACCGTGGTCAGCTCTGTCTCGCCCTGGCGATTGCGGAAGCCCTCATAGAAGCCGAAAACGAAGGTCTTATCCTTTTTGATCGGCGCACCGATCGAGGCGCCAAACTGGTTTTGCTTCAGCGGCTCCTTCGTCTGCGCGAAATAATTGTTGGCGTCCAATGCGTCGTTGCGCAGGAACTCCCATAATGTTCCGTGGATCTGATTCGTGCCCGACCGCGTGACTATGTTCGTCGTCGATCCGAGCGCGCCTCCGAATTCGGCATTCGCGCTATGCGTGATGATGCGGAACTCGCTGATCGCGTCCACCGGCGGCTTGAGGACGAACCCGCCGTCGACACCGTTGAAGTTGTTTGCACCGTCGATGAGAAAGTTATTTGATTCAGGTCGCTGTCCATTGACTGCATAAGCCTGCCCGTTGCGCAGCGAACCGCCCGCTTCGGCTACTCCAGGTGTCAAGGGAACGACTCCAGGCTGCAACAGGCCAAGTTGCGAGAAGTTGCGCCCGTTCAGAGGAAGATCTTCCAACTCCTGCTGTTCTACTACCTTGCCCATGCTGGTGACGGTTGGCTCAATCAACTCGGCATCGGCGTTCACCAGCACCTGCTGCTTTTCCGATCCGACCGCGAGATGGGGCGAAACCGAAGCCGTCTCGTTCACGTTGAGTGTGATGCCATCCTGCACGTATTCCTGGAAACCTTTCGCTGCGACCTGCAGGCGGTAGTGTCCGACCGGCAGTTCCAGAATGACGTAGTTACCGGCGCGATCGGTGGTCGTCGCGCGCGACAGGCCCGTCTCCGCCTGCCGGGCAGTAACCGCAGCGCCCGGAATGACAGCGCCGCTTGGGTCTGTAACGGTTCCGCGAATGTTTCCTGTGATTTGCTGAGCAGATAAACTGATGCAAGAAAGTGCTACAAATGCCAGCACATTGCGAACCATGTTCATGTTGATTTCGGCCTCTCCCAAAGACTTAGCACTGCAAACAGACGTTGGTGGTTCGTGTGGAACCTGTTGATTGATGGCCATGACGTAAGCAACACAAAACCTGCCACATCGTCAAAGGCTCCGTGAGTTAGAGAATGC